>Ga0335077_10013262_pt1 | contig 10311 bp, 4 predicted proteins | sample Lox_Sample_31_FD_207151 | JGI IMG/M metagenome (GOLD analysis project Ga0335077, IMG submission 207151) | Soil microbial communities from Loxahatchee National Wildlife Refuge, Florida, United States - Lox_Sample_3.1 | ecosystem: Environmental > Terrestrial > Soil > Wetlands | place: USA: Florida...
GACAGGTATGCCCATCGCGATCCAATGCCGCGGCTTGCGCAAGACCTATGACGGCAAGGTCGAAGCGGTACGCGGACTCGACCTTCAGATCGACGCCGGCGAGTGCTTCGGCCTGCTCGGCCCCAACGGTGCGGGCAAGACCACGACCATCGAGATCCTCGAAGGCCTGCTGGAGCCCACCTCCGGCCACGTCGAAATCCTGGGCCGCACCTGGCAGACGCACGCGCGCGAGCTGCGCGAACTGCTAGGCATCTCGCTGCAGGAGACGCGGCTGTCGGAGAAGCTGACGGTACGCGAGACGCTGCTCCTGTTCTCCAGCTTCTATCTGCATCCGACGCCAGTTGAGGCAGTGCTGAAGGAGCTTTCGCTGGAGGAAAAAGCTGACGCGCTGGTCGGAAAGTTGTCGGGCGGGCAGAAACAGCGCCTTGCGGTTGCGACGGCGCTGGTTGCCAATCCGAAGATTCTGTTTCTCGATGAGCCGACGACCGGACTCGATCCGCAGAGCCGGCGGCAGTTGTGGGAGATCGTGCAGCAATTCCAGCGGCACAAGGGCACGGTGCTACTCACCACCCATTACATGGATGAGGCGGAACGGCTGTGCGATCGGCTGGCGATCATCGATCACGGCCAAATTATCGCTGCGGGGACGCCGGCCGAGCTGATCGCGCGGCTCACCGGGCATCACGTTGTCGAGTTCGCGGTCTCGCATCCGCCAAGCGATGACGGCCACGCGTGGCGTAAGCTGCCGGGCGTGCAGTCGGTGCGCGCGGAGGATGGCCTTTACTGCATGCAGGTCAATGAGCCGGCAGAGACCATTCCGGCGCTGCTCGCTGAGGTACAGCGTCAGCAGGCGGAGTTGGTGCACCTGACCACGCGCCAGGCGAGCCTGGAGGACGTCTTCGTGCAGCTGACGGGGCGACATCTGCGGGAGGAGTAGATAAGTTTGGAAGGGGCACGGCTTCAGCCGTGCCGTAATGAACATGAAAGAATCCGGCTTCAGCCGCTGAGTAGTTTCGCTTGTTGGGCGTGCGAGCTCCCGCGACAGGAGTGCCTCGCGGACTGAATTCCGTTCGGAAGGAGAGAAGGAAAAAGGCTAAGCAACAGCGCACCTGAAGGTGCGCTCCTTCAAGGCATTTGAATGGCAACACTGGAACAACCACCGGTGCAGACGGAGCCGCACCTCCCGGCGGTTACTAACCCGCGCTGGCTGGGCTACGCGCGCCTCCTGCAGATGCGCATGCTCGAGTTGTGGCGCGAGCCGGAAGTCATCTTCTGGGTGTTCATCTTCCCGCTGCTGCTCGCGCTGGGGTTGGGCATCGCCTTTCGCGAGAAGCCGCCCGACGTCACGCCTATCGCCGTCATCGAAGGCCCGAAGGCCAACGATCTCCTGCAACTGTTGCAAGGCTCGCCGGAGCACGCCGGCATTCGTCCCGATGTGCTGAGCGAGCAAGCCGCGCTCGACGGTTTTCGCCTAGGCCAATATTCGTTGGTGGTCAGCATGGACGACAGCGGCTTGCATTACCGCTACGATCCCGCGCGCCCCGAGAGCGTGCTGGCACGGACGCAGGTGAACGATGCGCTGGAGGACGCCGCCGGCCGCAAGAATCCCATCGCGACCACCAGCACCGCCGCCAGCGAGCCGGGTGCGCGCTATATCGACTTCCTCATCCCCGGCCTGCTGGGCATGAACTTGATGAACTCGGGGATGTGGGGTATCGGCTTCGCGCTGGTCGAGATGCGGCAGCGCAAGCTGCTGAAGCGCTTCGTGGCCACGCCCATGCGGCGCTCGGATTTCTTGCTCGCGCTGGTTTCGAGCCGCCTGGTGCTGATGCTGATCGAAGTCGCGCTGCTGCTCGTCTTCGGCGTCCTGGTGTTTCACGTGCGTGTCGAAGGCAGCGTACCCGCAATTCTGCTCATCGGCGCGCTGGGCGCGGTTTCGTTTGGCGGCGTCGGCCTGCTGACGGCCAGCCGCGCGCAAAAGATCGAAAGCGTTAGCGGACTGATCAACCTCGTCATGATGCCCATGTGGATCTTTTCGGGCGTCTTCTTCTCCTATGAGCGATTCCCCAAGATGTTTCTGCCAGCGATTCGCGCGCTGCCCCTGACGGCGCTGAACGACGCGCTGCGCGCCATCATCCTCCAGGGTGGTTCGCTCGGGTCGCAAGCCGGGCGCATCGCGGTCCTGGCCATCTGGGGCGGTGTCTCTTTCGTGCTGGCCTTACGCTGGTTCCGCTGGAGCTGAGTGCTTGACGCGCCACACCGGCGCAACTAGAGTCATGTCTGTCCCGCCATGAGCCACTTCCAGGAGCCGCGTGAGTACGAGGGCCATCGCCGCAAAATCTAGGGGAGTGCCAGCCGGAGTCACACCGCAGGGATTTTTTCGAAGCCCCACCTTCCTGTACGGCGCTCTGGTTGTCGTCGCGACCCTCGTTTTATATTTCCCGGTCAGCCATCATCCCTTCGCTGACTTCGACGATCCGGCTTACGTGGTCAACAATCCACACATCGCCTCCGGCCTCAACTCCGAGACGATTTCCTGGGCCTTCACCACGTTTTATCAGTTCAACTGGCACCCGCTGACGTGGATCTCGCACGCGCTGGATGTGGGGCTGTTTCACATGGATCCTGCCGGCCACCATGTTATGAACATGCTGCTGCACGTGGCCAACGTGCTGCTGCTGTATGTGGTGCTGCTGCGAGCCACAGGTTATCCCGGCCGCAGCGCCATGGTCGCGGGACTGTTTGCGCTCCACCCCATGAATGTCGAGTCCGTTGCCTGGATCTCGGAACGTAAGAACCTGCTGAGCATGTTCTTTTTCCTGCTGGGAATGCGGACCTACGCCTGGTACGCCTCCGCGACCATGGAAGAGCAACACGCTAACCGCAAATCTTGGGGGAGTTTCGAGCCCGAACCGCGGATACACGTTATTCACTACGCGGTGATGGCATCGGTGTTTGCGCTGGGCCTGATGGCCAAGCCACAGCTGGTCACCTTTCCGTTCATTCTGCTGCTGTGGGACTACTGGCCGCTGGGTCGCATGGCGCCCCCCAAAGGCGAACTCGTTCCCGGAACCTTGCTGGATCCTGTCGTTCCGGCGCGCAGCTTCTGGTGGCTGGTCAAAGAGAAACTGCCCCTGTTCGCCATCTGCGCGGCCAGCGCAGGCGTGACCATTGCGGCGCAGCAGGCCGGCGGCGCGATGGCATCGCTGCAACGGTATCCGCTGTCCGTGCGCCTGACCAATGCCGTCGTCTGTTACTCGCGCTACCTGCAAAAGGCGATATGGCCGACGCGGCTGGCGCCGCTGTACCCGCATCCCTGGGAACCGCTGCCGCTTTGGCAAGTCGGCTTGTCGCTGCTGTTTTTGCTGGCGATTACGGCGCTGCTTATCCTGGCGCGCCACAAGCGATACCTCCTGGTGGGCTGGTTGTGGTTTCTCTGCACGCTGGTTCCGATGAGCGGCATCGTGCAGGTCGGCAATCAAGCCATGGCTGACCGCTACGCATATTTCCCGTTCGTCGGACTGTTCATCATGGTGTGCTGGACGATGGGCGAAATCGCCGACGAGCTGGAAATTCCCATGGTGGCTGTGCGGTGCGTCGTTACGCTGGTGCTGCTTGCGGCCTTCATCGTGGCCGACCGTCAGCTCGGATACTGGGACAACAACATCGATCTGTGGCGGCACACCCTGGCTGTGACCAACGATAACTACATCGCGCACGACAACCTGGGGCGTCTGCTGATGCTGGACGGGCGCGAGGATGAAGCTCTCCAGAACTACCATGCTGCGCTCGCCCTGTATCCTCCCGACCCGTTCGCCAATCTCGCGCTCGCGGCTTATGCGCAGCAGCATGGAAATTTCCAGGACGCGATCAATCGCTACTACCGGGTGATCGGCGGCACGCTGGACAGGCCGGCGCGCGCCGACATTTTTACCCGGATCGGTCTCGTGTATCTCGATATGGGCGACGTGACGAACGCGGAGGAGAGCTTCAGGAAGGCGATTGCGCTGGATGGCAATTGCGTTCAAGGATGGCTGGGACTTGGCGTCATCGCAGAGCAGGCGGGCGATTTGCAGCAAGCCGTCTCCGACTACCAGCAGGCCAATTCCGCGCGGCCGACGCGCGTAGCTTATACGCTGCTGGCCCGTGCCCTGGAAAAACGAGGCGACGCGACCGGGGCGCAAGAGGCCCGTCGCGATGCCACTCTTCTTCCCAGTGATGAGCGCACCGCACAAACCTTCTCGGGCGGAATCCTGCAGAAATAGAAACTGCATTCGGCGGACGGGATGAGGCGTCCGAGCGCTCGCCTTGACGCCTGTGGCGCGTCACAATAAAGTCAAAACTGGGCTCGAAACTGGAAAACTGGAAACTCGAAACTGGTTCTCGCATGGAAACTGTCATCGGCAAGACGATCCTGCACTACACCGTCGTGAAGAAGCTCGGTTCCGGCGGGATGGGCGTGGTGTACGAGGCCGAGGACAGCCGGCTCGGCCGTAAGGTCGCGCTGAAATTTCTGCCTCGCGAACTCGAGCAGGACCCGCGCGCGCTGGAACGCTTCAAGCAGGAGGCCCGGGCCGCCTCCGCGTTGAATCACCCGAACATCTGCACGATCTATGCCATCGAGGAGTGCGACGGGCAGAGCTTCATCGCCATGGAGCTGCTGGAAGGGCAGAGCCTCAGCGAGAAGATCGACGGTCACGCTCTGCCGCTCGACAAGATCCTCGACATCGGCATCCAGATTACCGACGCGCTCGACGTGGCCCACGGCAAGGGCATCGTACATCGCGATCTGAAGCCCGCCAACATCTTCCTCACGACGCGCGGACAGGCGAAGATTCTCGACTTCGGACTGGCCAAGCTGACGCACGATCGCCGCGCCGCGATGGAAACCGTTGGGGCCAGCCCTGCGGCAACCGCGGCGATGTTGACGTCGCCGGGCACGGCCGTCGGCACCGTCGCCTACATGTCGCCCGAGCAGGCGCGTGGCGAAGAGCTCGATGGGCGTAGTGACCTGTTCTCCCTGGGCGGGATTGTCTACGAAATGGCGACCGGCAAGATTCCATTCGACGGCAACACATCGGCCGTTATCTTTCAGGGCATCCTCGACCGCAATCCGCGCCCGGTCGCCGAATTGAATCCCGCAGTTCCGTTCAAGCTGGAAGAGATCATCGACAAGGCGCTGGAGAAAGATCTGGAGCTGCGCTACCAGAGTGCCGCCGAGATGCGCGCGGACCTGAAGCGGCTGAAGCGCGACAGCAGCTCCGGGCACGTCTCGCGTGCCGGAATAGCGGCGGCTGCATCGCGCTCTGGCGGGGTGGCCGCCGCCGATAGCGGCGCACGCGAAACCCCGGCGGAGGCAGCGCGCCGCCGCCGCATGGGCGGCCCGATCATCCTGACGCTCAGTCTCATCATGGTTGTACTGGGCGGCTACGGGCTCTACACCCGCTTCGCGCAGTGGCGCGGCGACTCCGGTCCGGTGCCATTCCAGAACATGCGCATGGAGAAGCTGACCAGCTCCGGTCACATCGCGCTGGCTACCATCTCCGCCGATGGCAAGTACGTGGTGAATGCGGTTGACGACGGGCAAGGCCAGCAAAGCCTGGTGATGCGCCACATCGCCACCGGCAGCGACGCGCAAATCATGCCGCCCTTCGAGGGCCACTATGCCGGGCTGACGTTCTCGCCCAATGGCGACTTCCTCTACTTCGTGCGCGGCGATCCGCAGCATCCCGGGGTCGGCTTTCTGTATCAGATCCCCGCGCTCGGCGGCACCCCGCGCAAGCTGGTGGATGACGTCGACAGTGCCGTCAGCTTCTCGCCCGACGGCCAGGAAATGGTCTTTCTCCGCAACAGCTCCACCGATGCCAGCTCGTCGCTGATCATCGCGCATGCCGATGGCACCGGTGAGCACGTGCTGGCCAAAATCCCGCTGCCGGGGTATCACGATCCGGCATGGTCGCCCGACGGCAAGTGGATCGCCGCCAGCATGATTCTGCCCGGTACGCAGAACCTGGGGCGGCTGGTGCTGCTCGATCCACAATCGGGCAAAGAGAGGACCGTCTACGCGGGTTCAGCGACATTGCAGAAACCCACATGGATGCCCGACAACAAGCATCTGCTGGTGATCTTCCATGATCTCTCCAGCGAATGGAACGGGCAGGTGGGCGAGATCGCCATCGCGGCCGGCAAACTGCATCGCATCACCAACGACCTCAACTACTACAGCATGCTGACGCTGAGCGTCACCGCCGACGGCAAGCAACTCATCGCGGTGCAGATCACGCCTGAAGCCGGCGTCTTCGTCATGGGTTCCGACGGAAACACCGCCGGCATGAAGCAGATCGATGAACACGAAGAAATCGGCGTGCGCTGGCTGCCCGATGGCCGCCTCATGACCATCGACTATCAGGGGCATATCGCCGTCATGAATGCCGACGGCAGCAATCGCACCGTGCTGTATCAGCAGAACCTGCCCATCAACGGATTATCGGTTTGCAGCGACGGCCAACACGCGCTTTTCTTCATGCCCAATCAGGAGACGCGAGCGGTGAATGTGTGGCGGCTGGATGTGCAGAGCGGCGTGGTCACTGCTGTCACCAAAGGCAAAATCGATCAGAATCCGTCCTGCGCTCCCGACAGCAAGAGCTTCCTGTATGCCACGCTGGAGAAGGGAAGAGTCTCGCTGCAGGAGATGCCGCTCGACGGCGGACAGCCGCGACAGATCACCGACCGGCCGTCGGATTACGCCATCTTCTCGCCCGACAAACAGCAGATCGCGGCGCTGAGCTTCGAGGGCTCCGGCATCAACACGCATCCGGTCATTGCGGTTTTCCCCGGCCAGGGCGGCATGGCCGTCAAAACCTTCCCCATACAGCGCACCGTGTCGGGATACATCGAATACTCGCCTGATGGCAAATCGCTGTTCTATCCAGTCACCGAGCGTGGTGTCGCCAACCTGGTGATGCAGCCCGTTGGGTTGACCGACATCACCACGCAGACGCACTTCGACAAGTACGGCATCTACGGCTTCGACTACGACTGGAAGAACAAGCGGCTGGCGGTATCGCGCGGACGCAACAACAACGACGTAGTCCTGCTGACGCAAAGCTCGGGACAGTAGCGCTGCTTACCGGACAACCTGTTTTGCCGAAGGTTTGATTTCGCTGCGCGCTTGCGGCGAATCCCAAGCACCCATGATGCTGAACGACTCCGACGGGACCTCCGAGATGCCGCCGGCGCCGCTTGGGCCGATCAGTTGGAAATATGCCTGCGAATTGCCGTCGCTGCTCTGCGCCCAGAACGCGTAGGTGAGCCAACGGGTCATCACATCCTGAATCTGGAGGTAGTAAGTTCCGGCCGGCAGTCGAAGATTGGGGATAGTAAAGCTCATCGGGAACGCGAAGAATTGAAACCTTGTCGGGTAGGGATTGCCGGCCAGCGTGAGATAAACCAAGCCTTCGTCCACCACCATGCCGCCTAACGGTTCGGTGGTGATGGTCCATTTCAGCCGTTGCGGCGTGTTGCGGTCGTCAACGGTGTAGAGCGTGAGCGACACTCCCGAGATTGTCGCGGAATGGTTGAGCGTGAAGGAGTTCACCGTCGCGGCGCCGAAGTTTACGTTGTAGTAGCCCGCATTGCCATCCGGCCCATTGTTGTAGAGGAGATTTTGTGCGTGAACCGGCGAGGCAAACCCGACCTGGAGAACCACAGCAATGGCGGCCGCGAACGCCGCAAGCAGCTTGCACTTGTACATGAGCACCCCATGGCGCGGCGGCGGGCGGGATCGCCTCACGCTTTGGCGGAAGCATAGACGCCTGAGAGTAGATGCGCAATGAGAATCGGAAGGGGGCCACTATTTCGACAAGAAGAGGGCGGCCGCAGCCGCCCTCATACAACCAGCTGATTCTCAATTGTTCGTCATCAGGGTGAGTTCATAAATGACAACGGATCCGTCCGAAATCACTGCAGTGTCACCCAGCCAGTCGGGGGTGAAGGCGAACTGCGTAACACGCCACGCCGCCGGTAAGGTAAACGTCGTCGGAGGCCTCCCGATATCGTGCCTCTTTTGAATTAGGATGGAGGCATGCCCAGGCTGAAACGGCTTGGAGTAGGGAGAAGCTTCTACTCTGGACAACGAAATTGGGCTGCTTAGCATCTCAACCGTTTCGGGTTAGTCGTACGCCCTTGATCTTCTTTCGACGAGCCGCCCAACCGCAAGGTACGCTCCTCCGGCGGGACAGGCCGCACACTTCGCTCTCTCGCGCTAGTTTTTCTTCATGCACAAGCGTTCCGAACCCGATAACCAGCACGTAAGCAACTCTGCGTTCGCCGGCGGCGGCGAAATTGGGACGCTGATACGGGCCTTCGATTGGTCGAAGACGCCCGTCGGCCCAGTGTCGCAGTGGCCACAAAGCTTGCGGACGGCGGTGCGCATCATCCTCAACTCGCGCTATCCCATGTTCGTCTGGTGGGGACGCGAGTTGGTTAATCTCTACAACGATCCCTATCGCGCCTTCCTCGGCATCAAGCATCCCGGCGCGCTCGGCAAGTCGGCGCGCGAGGTGTGGGCCGAAATCTGGGAGCAGATCGGTCCGCGTACCGATGCCGTGTTGCTTCACGGCGAATCTACGTTCGACGAGGGCCTGCTTCTGCTGATGGAGCGCCACGGCTACCTCGAGGAAACTTACTTCACCTTCTCCTACAGTCCGGCGCCCGACGACAACGGCAATATCGGCGGCATCTTCTGCGCGGTAACCGAAGACACACAGCGTGTCATCGGCGAGCGGCGCCTGAAGCTGTTGCGCGAAATCGCCGCTGCCACGTCGCAATGCCGCACGCCGAAGCTGGTCTGTGAGGCGGCGGCGCAGTGCCTGGTACAAGCCCGCCGCGATCTGCCGTTCAGCCTCATTTATCTGCTGGATGACAGCGGCAAGACGCTGCGGCGTGTGGCGCATGCGGGTATCGCCGGCGATCATTCCGCAGCCCCGCCGGCGATTGCCCTCGAGCCCGGCGCGGTTGCCGTGTGGCCGCTTCGCCGCGTGATGGATCACGGCGAAACCGTTCTCGTCGACAAATTGAGCGAACTTTTCCCTGACCTGCCGCTGGGCGAGTGGGGCCAGCCACCCGACTGCGCCGTGTTGCTGCCGATCGCGCACCAAGGCCAGAAGCGGCCGGCGGGGGTTCTGGTCGCCGGACTAAATCCGCATCGCCGATTCGGCGAAGAGTTCCGCGGCTTCGTCTCGCTGCTGTCGAATCAGATTGCCGGAGCCATCGCTAACGCAGTCGCGTACGAAACCGAGCGCCGACGCGCCGAAGAGCTGGCCGAACTGGACCGCGCCAAGACGCTGTTCTTCAGCAACGTGAGCCACGAATTTCGCACTCCGCTCACGCTGACGCTGGGCCCCTTGGAAGAAGTTCTGGCCGAAGCCCGCGAACGGCTGAGCCCGGAGTCGCAAGAGCAGCTAATCAACGCTCGGCGCAATGCGCTGCGCCTGCTCAAGCTGGTCAACACGCTGCTCGACTTCTCGCGCATTGAGGCCGGACGCGTGCAGGCCGTTTATCAGCCAACGGACTTGGGCAGGCTCACCGCAGAAATCGCCAGCGTCTTTCGTTCGGCCATGGAGCGCGCCGGTCTCCGCTTCACGGTCGAATGCGAATCCTCGGAAGAGCCCATCTATGTCGACCACGACATGTGGGAGAAGGTCGTTCTCAATCTTCTCTCCAACGCCTTCAAGTTCACCTTCGAAGGCGAGATCGCGATCATGCTGAAGCCCGTAGACGGCTCTGTCGAGATGGCGGTCCGCGACACTGGGATCGGCATTCCGGAGCAGGAGCGCGAGCGCGTCTTCGAACGCTTCCATCGCATCGAGAACACACGCGCGCGTACTTATGAAGGCACGGGCATCGGACTGGCGCTGGTGCAGGAACTCATCCGCATGCACGGCGGCAGCGTTCGCGTGGAGAGCGAGCCGGGGAAGGGAAGCTCCTTCACTGTTTCCATTCCGCGGGGTAGGGCCCATCTTCCGGCGGACCACATTCACAGCGGCCGGGAGCCGGCGCTGACCGGGCTTCGCGCCGAAGCTTACGTGGGCGAGGCCGAGCCCTGGCTGCCGCGCGAATCGGCCGCTGCAACTGATCCCACCGCGACCACCGTGCCGTCGACGCCGGCATCCGCTGAGGACACGGCGCCGCAGCGCGACCTGATCCTCATCGCCGACGATAACGCCGACATGCGCGCCTACCTCACGCACCTGCTGCGCAATCACTATCGCGTTCACACCGTCAACGACGGAGTGCAGGCGGTGCAGGCAG
>Ga0335077_10013264_pt1 | contig 10311 bp, 10 predicted proteins | sample Lox_Sample_31_FD_207151 | JGI IMG/M metagenome (GOLD analysis project Ga0335077, IMG submission 207151) | Soil microbial communities from Loxahatchee National Wildlife Refuge, Florida, United States - Lox_Sample_3.1 | ecosystem: Environmental > Terrestrial > Soil > Wetlands | place: USA...
CCGGCTCACAAAATCGCTGCATTCGAGCGTAATACCGTAAGCGTTCAGCCCGTTGGGTTGTCAGTTGAGGGCGGGTATCGGGTCGCCGCGGGCGTGGGCGGTGATGACCTCGGTCAGGTAGGTGAGGAGCGATTGCTTTCGTAGTCGGCAAGTGATCGAGGCGGAGAGGAGTCGTTCGAGGCTGCGTTCGCCGCGTTCGGATTGGGTGCCGAGCGAGAGCTTGCGGTAGATGACCGCGCCGCGGAGGCAGCGTTCGGCGTGGTTGTTGGTGGGCTCGACGCCGTCGGTGTGGCTGAAGGTCCAGAGAGCGGGCCAGCGCTTTAGGAGGTTGCGCGCGAATTGCCGGTGGTATTTCGTTCTTGGGCTCTTGCGGGAGGCACGCTCGAGCTCGGTCCGGAGTTTCGTCTGGAGCGGCGCGATCGTGGTTTGAAGCGCGGCCTGGTCGTCGTCGTGCTGGAACTGCTCCCAGGCGTCGAACAGGTTGTGCGCGACGACCAGTCCTGCGTTTCCGAACTCTCTCTGTTCGCTCAGTCCCTCGCTGTGGGCGGTGAAATCGCGGAGCAGGTGGGCCCAGCAGAGCTGACGCCGCGTCGGGTCGAGGTAGTCGTAGCCGGCCCAGCGGTCCGAGCAGACGATCCCGTCGTAGCGCTCACCGAGCATGGTTTGCGCCTCGGCCGCATGCCGGCCGGCGGCGATCCGGAACACCGCTGTGCGGCGGGTGAGCGCGCCCCAGAGCATGCGGCGCTCGCCGCGGGTCTTCCATCCGGTCTCATCGATGTTGACGACCGGGGACCGCTTGATCTCCTGCTCCAGCCGGGTGTGCGGGGCGGCGAGCGCCTCGCCGGCGCGCTGCACGATCGCGTCGACCGACCCGGTCGAGAGCTCGACCCCGAACAGCTCGCGGGCGAGCTCGGTCGTGTCGCGACGCGAGACGCGGTTACGCACCGCGAGCGTGACGACCGCCGCCTGGAGCCGCGGCCCGAACGCCCACCGCGACCCGGGCGCAGTCTCGGCGGCGGTCACCGCCGCGCACTCCGGGCAGCAGACCCGGTGCAGCCGATGCTCGGTCACCCTGACAGCGATCGGCGGTAACTCGACGACCTGTCGCCGCGAAGGCTCCGTCGGATCGACACGATCCGCCTCGGCGAACTCACGCGCACACGCCCCGCACCGCTCAGGCCAATGCTCGACGATCTCGTCGACGCGGTCGGGCGGGAACAGCCGGCGGTACCTGCCTTCGTGTCCATGCTGCCCACCTCGCTTGCCGCCCGACCCCTTCCCGCGTGGACGTGACGGCGCCGACGGAGGATCCTGCGACGGCGGCAACGACGAGTTACGCGAACTCCGATTCAGACGACGCTCGAGCTCGGCAACCCGGCCCTCCAGGCGCTCATTCGCCTCGACCAGCCGCTGATTCGCCACGACCAACTCGTCAAGCCGAAGCAGCAACCCAATCGCCGTCTCACGATCACCATCCAGGATCGCCTCCGCCTCAACCCGCTCCACACCACAAGATTCGCGGCCGACGCCCGGGTCCCTACACCGGCTGAACGCTTACCCTTTTTGTTGTTTGAAGGCTCTCCCACTTCTGTGCGCCCTGCGGATTGGCAAGCCGTTTGGCAAGTGAAGATGCCCGGAACGCGGCGTCGACGTTGGCGACGGAGGCATCCTGTCAGACCCTCTTGCCCTGGGCTCATATCCGAACCGTCCACACGAAACAGACGATCTACGAACACCCGAAATTCGGCGGACACGGTTCGGACTGCCAGCGAGGGTCAGTTCCGTTCTTGGCGTCGTTTCGGTGGAGGCCGACCCACAGCCTGGGATCGGGGACGCGAAGGCCCTGTTGTGATTAGCACACAACAGCGAGTGTCAGTCGGAGCTAGCGCCGGGCACGTCGGAGTCGCCGTACCGAGGCACGGCAATGCGGGCCACGACGAGCTGAAGAGCTGAGGCGAGCAGGTAGATGGCGGTTGCGAGCAATCCGCCCAAGGGCCAGGCTACCGTGCCGTTCACAAGGTGGGCGATCGTCGCGGCGGCCGCGATCGCGAGTCCGACCGAGACGAAGTGCAATGCACCCCAGACCGCGGCACGCGATGCCGCGGCATCCGCAGGCACCTGCACGAACCTCGCCGAGACGCCGCCCACAGCGGCAAGGGCGATCACCGCGAAAGCGGTGACGGCCCCCAAGAGGAAGAGCAGCGCGTCAACGGTGGTCGGGAGCCCGCGCGCATGGGCAAGTACCGCTCCGCTCGTCCAGATCGTCAGCGTGTAGCCGTACGGAGCGGCACTTGCGGAAACCGTGGCGGCGAGCGCCGAGAGGTAGCGGCCGCTGACGAGGCTCTCGCGACCGGCCCGGGCAGGCACCCGACGAATGTTAGATCATAGGACGATATAATTACCTCCCAACCGACCACTCATCCCACCCGGGTCGTCAGCGCAGCTTCCGTCTGCTGCCCTGTGTGAAGCCGCCGCTCGGCCGTCGGGATCGACCTTGGGTTTGTCATGATCCGGATACGCCGGCTCAGGAACTCGTCGGTCATTCGTACGAGGAGGGAACGCTCACATTGGCCCGAGCCCCGGATGGCAGCCGACGCCGCTCGAAGCAAAGCGACCTCGCGCGGGCGGCTGCGTTCCGCAGCGAGCTGCGGCGGTTCCTCAGGCGAACGGAAGTGGTGACGACGCAGGCCGGGCTCACACCGGAACGCTACGACCTCCTGCTCGCGATCGAGGCGGCCGACGAGACTGGAGAGCCGCTTCGGATCACCGATCTCTGTGAGCTTCTCCAGCTCCGGCAGACTGCGGTCACCGAGAACGTCAAGCGCGCTGTGCAGGCGGGCTTGATCGAGCGGCAGCCCCATCCCGGGGACGGTCGCGTGTCACTCCTTTGTCTTACCTCCGAGGGAAGGCGCCGGCTCAGAGCAGCATACGAGGCGTTGCGTGGCGATCGGGCTGCGCTCAATCGAGCCTTTTCTGAGCTTGACCTGACATTCCGGGCAGCAAGCCGGTAACGGCCCACCTCTCGGAACCCATGCCTACTACCGCAGCCTTACCTGGACAAGCCGCCGTGTAAGGTCCGCTGGGTCGCCTGCGGAATCGGGTCGTAGCCGCCGTTGGCGTTCCCTCGAGCCCATTCGGTACATCAGGCCCACCGCCGAGGGAGACCGCCGGCTCGCCGCAGCAGTCCGGGAGCTGGGAGACGAGCGGGCTCGGCTGGCCAATTTGCTGGCCGCCGCTCGTCGAGGTCGGTGCGCGACACGGAGCGATAGCGCCCTCGGACGCCGTCTCTTCACCTCTGCGGAAGGACGGCCAGGCGCCCGACACGGGCGTCACGACGGACCAGATCGAACGAGCCCTCGCATCGCACCCTTTTCACTCTACTACATCATGATATGATCTATATCTCTCTGCTGATGAGTGCGCGAGGATTCGGTCCGAGGCGCACGGAAAAAGGAGGTCGCGAATGGGGGCGCCTTATGCACGCAGGAGTGGGTTCCGGGGACGGATCGGCGTCGTCGCTGTCGGCGTGTCGGTCCTCGCGTTGCTCGGGGTTGCTGGCGCGGGCGCATCGTCGCGGAGCGCGAGCCGTCCAGCACACGCCGGAAAGCATGCGGTCAAATCCGTAGTCGTCTCGACGCGGACGGTCGACGGACTGGGGACGATTCTCGTGAACGCCAAGGGACGGACCCTCTACATGTTCGTCCCCGACAGGCACAAGAAGGTGACATGCAAGGGCGGGTGCGCCGTGGCCTGGCCGCCGCTGAAGCTTCCGAACGGCGCGAAGCTCGTCGCGACGCACGCGGCCAAGGCGAAGCTCCTTGGGAGCGACCCCGACCCGGCAGGCGGTCGCGTGGCCACCTACGACGGCTGGCCACTGTACCTGTGGGTGGGCGACAGGAAGCCCGGCCAGGCGACCGGTCAGGCACTCAACGCGAACGGCGGCCTCTGGTATGTGCTCTCGCCGACCGGCAAGGTCATCACGAAAAGAGCGGCGACGACGGAATCCGCCTCGGCGAACGCTCCGACGCCGGCGACGACGACTACCGTTGCGGCCCCGCCGCCGGTGACCCTCACGACGACGACGACCACAGCAAGCGCACCGGCGGCCAGCGGGGGCAGCAGCTCCTGCCCGGGGGGGCAGACGGTGCAGGAATACCTGCAGTCGCAGGGCACCGCGGGTGACCGCGACGGCGACGACAGCGGCGGCCCCGACGATTCGGACGGCTGTCTCTGATGCCGGAGAGCTTGCGGTGCAGGGCTTCTCGTGTAGTTCTGACGACGAATGAGGGGTCGGTACCGGGCTCGTAAGCTCGAAGAGGTCGGTTGCAGCAGGAAGAAGAACTGGCGAGTTGACGGGCGCACACAACCCAGACCGTCGCCGCGACTCGCTCGATGTCTCCGCGTCGAACTCTACGGTTTCAGACGAGGGCGCGTTAGGATGCCGCGCATGCCCGCCGGCTACGACTACACGGTGCACGAGCACACCCTGGACGGCCCCGTGATCGGCAACTACCACTACGAGGGAAGCAACGACCTGACCGGGCCGAAGCACGGCGACATCATCGAGCTCGAGGGCCTAGTCGGCCATTGGCGCGTGACCGCGAAGCATCCCCTTGCGACCCACGATCAGGCGGCCGAACCCCAGGACGCCGGGCAGCTTGTCGTCGAGCGCGTCGACGACAAGCTGATCGAACCGCACGGAGACTGACCCGAGGCCGGCGCGAGCAGCGCGCGGGTGACTTCCCGCGACACCCTCAGGGGGTGCGCTTTGCGGCTGGAGGTGATCGGTTCTCGGATCCCTTGCGGTATGGCCCGTCATGGAATCGGGTAAGTCTTCCGTTGACGGCCGTGACCAGTGACTTCATCCGGCATACCGCCGAACTCAATCGCCAGGTGCTCGATCTCAGCGCGGCGATTCGAGCTGACGCGGCCCGGGCAATGCTGGGCGGCGACCCGAACCAGCTCGCTGCCTCGCTTCAGGACGCGTTGGAGCTTCTCGACGCAGTTGTGCGCGATCTGACCGAGAGTCGCGCCAAAGACGCTGCGATCTACGCAACGGACCCCGCGTTCCGCGCGGCGCTCGACGCGGCCAGTGCTCGGAGCAATTCTAACGCATGATCTGGCCCACCGCCGCGAGCCGGCGGAACGGAGCCGGCTATCCCGACTCACCGGCGTCGGCCTGCCAGATCCGAAAGCCGCCGATGAACGCGTTCTGGTTGCTACCGAGCCGCGCCTTCGCCGGTAGCTGGTCGAGCTTCGCGGCGTTGCCCCCGCCGAGCACGATCGAGTCCGGCTCGAACGCCGTGGCGAGTTGCTCGACGGCTTCTGCCACGACCTTCTGCCACCGCTTCATGCCGAGCCTCACGCGGCCTCGTTCGCCGAGGTAGTCCTCGAAGGTTCGCTTCCTGAACGGGAGGTGGGCGATCTCCATCGGCTCGACGACGCCCTCGGCGACCAGCGCGGAGCCCAGCCCCGTGCCGAGCCCCAGGAAGAGCATCGTCCCTCCTTCGTAACTGCCGAGCGCCTGCATCGCCGCATCGTTCATGACCTTGGTCGGTGCTTCGAACGCTGCCTCGAAGTCGAAGCCGACCCAGCCCTTCCCAAGGTTGAACGGCTCGACCACGACGCAGCCGCGGTGAACCGGTGCGGGTACTCCAACTGAGACGACGTCCCAGCGCCACCCGTCGGCGAGCCCGATCGCGGCTGCGACCATCTCGCTCGGCGTCAGGGTCGGCCCCGACGGCGCACGACGACGGTCCGACTCGCCGCTGACAAGAACCTTGACATGCGACCCGCCCACATCAACTGCGAGAACCGCTCGCGCCTCGACCATCGCCCCCTACCGGCTGTGATCGCTCGACCTGTGGAACTCTACGCCAGCCGCGATGAGGCCCGAGCCGCTCGCGCGACTCGAACCTCATCCTTGCGGCATCGTGACTGCGGCGTCAGGCGTCGCAGCTGCCGACGAGCACTGCGGCCTGCGGCTTCCCCTTGTGGCCGGCTGCCGCCAGGATCGGGGGAACGTCAGGGTCGGAAGCGAAGCTCTGCCACCCCTGCTCGTCCCAGTCGAAGATCGCCCAGACCCGGTCGCTCTCGGACGGGTCGCGGAAGACGACTGCGCCCTTCGAGCCGTGCTTCTTGCGCTTCTCCGCTCCTCTGGTCGAGAAGACCTCCATGAAGCGGTCGACGTCCTCCACCTGTGTCGTTGCGAGCAGCATCTCGTTCTCCTTTCTCTCTCTGGTGGTCAGCTGGTAAGGACAGGTGAACCGACGAGGCGCTCCTCCGGGTCGATCGCCCCGAGGGTCTCGACGACCTCGAAGCGGCCGTCGCGCGCCTGGCCGATGTACATGTGCATCCGCACGTGGTGCTGGCCCGGCACCATCGCCGCAGGCCCACCCGGGCCCTCGGCGATCCGGGCGTGGTCGAGCGCGGCGAGCACGTCGTCCTGGGCGAGCGAGCCGGCCTCGGTCACTGCGGCCGCCCAGAGGCGCAGCCCGCGGTAAAGGCCCGAGCACCCGCTGCCGCCGGTGAACTTCGGACCGGCGGGGTAGAGCGCGTCGTACTGAGCCAGCAGGTTCCGGCTGAACGGGTCGGCGACCTCGTGGTAGTAGTCGAGGCAGCTGTACAGCCCCTCGACGTGAGCCGCGGGGACGGCGCCGAGCAGGTTCTCCTCGAAGTAGGTGCAGACGAGCCGGCCGCCGCGAGCCGTGAAGCCGGAGTCGTGCAACTGCTCGAGGAAGGGCACGACCCCGGGCGGCACGGTGGTGTTGAAGACCACGTCCGCGCCGCTCGCCCTGATCCGCCCGACGGTCTCACGGTAGCCCTCGTGATCGAGCGGGAAGTACTCCTCGCCCACGACCTCCCCGCCGTTCGCCGTGACGACCTCCCGCATCCTCGCGTTCATCACGTGCGGCCAGATGTAGTCGGCAGACGGCAGGTAGAAGGTCTTCGCCCCCGTCTCCCGCATCAGCCACGGGATGAACGGGTCGACCTGCTGCGCCGGCACCGGCCCGGTACAGAAGATGAGCGGATCGGACTCCTGCCCCTCGTACTGCTCGGGGTAGATGTAGAGCGTCTTGCCCTCCACCACGACCGGGCCCTTGATCGCCTGCCGGGTGGAGCTGTAGATGCCGCCGAGGACGACGTCGACCTCGTCCTGCTCGACGAGCTTCCTCGCGACCTCGGCCGCGACCTCGTCGTCGGTGGCGCCGTCCTCGAGGTGCAGCTCGAGAGGACGGTCCAGCAGCCCGCCCTTCGCGTTGATGTCGCCGACGACCATCCGGGCAACGTTGGCGTTCGCGAGCCCGATGATCGAGAGCGGACCCGTCTGATCGGCGATGACCCCCACCCTGATGGGGTCGTCGCCGGAGATCGGCGAAGCGGTCATGATTCCTCCCTTGCTGTAGCGTTGGCAGTCGCCCCGGAGCGAGAACTGCGACGCGTCGTGTGCGCATTCTGCTCGGAGGCCGGCGCCGAAACATCGGGAGGACTCCCCATCTTCGATCCACCACTTCGTCTCGGTGAGCTGGTCGCGACGCTCGCACTTGCGCAGGACAACGCGTTCGGGCAGCCGCTCGAATCGCAATTGCGGTCGTGTCTGCTCGCGAGCCGGATGTGCGATGCCGCCGCGCTCGGCGAGGAGCTACGAGCGACCACCTACTGGGTGGCGCTGCTCCGGTTCATCGGCTGCACCGGACACGCGCACGAGGTCTCGACCCTGTTCGGCGACGAGATCGCGATTCGCGGCCAGACGCTCATCCACGACTCGGGCAATCCGGCGGAGGTCATGCGCGACATCGTGGCCTTTGCGACCGCCGGCCGCGACGAGGAGGAACGGGAGGAGATCCTCCGGAAGATCCAGGAGACGATCCGCGAGTGGGCCTTCAACAACTTCTCGTCCGGCTGCGAGGTGGCCGACGTGCTTCTCGCGAGGCTGGACTTCGGCCCGGACATCCGCGAAGCGCTCCGGTGTACGTTCGAGTGCTGGAACGGGAACGGGCACCCCAACCACGTGAAGGGGGAGGCGATCCCGCTTCCGATGCGAATCGTCCACGTCAGCCATGACATGGAAGCGCTCGGCCGCATCTTCTCACCCGAGCGCGCGCTGGAGGCCGCGCAGGAACGCCGCGGCCAGACGTACGACCCGGCGGTGGCGGATGTGTTCCTCGCGCATGGACGGGACTGGTTCGACCAGCTCGGCGGGATCGAGCCGTGGGACGCCGTGCTCGCCCTCGAGCCCGAGCCCCACCGCCTCCTGACTGGCGTCGAGCTCGACGACGCCCTCACGGTCGTTGCCGACTTCATCGACCTCAAGTCGCCGTACTGGGGCGGGCACAGCCGCCGCTGCGCGAAACTCGCCGAGGACGCAGCAGGCGTGCTCGGGCTTGCCGACGCGGAGGTGACGACGCTCCGGCGCGCAGCGCTGCTGCACGATTTCGGCACCACCGTCGTTCCGAACTCGATCTGGGACAAGCCGGGCCCGCTCACTCGGTCGGAGTTCGACCGCGTCGAGCTTCATCCGATGCTGACCGAGCAGATGCTGCGCCGCTCGCCTGCCTTCGCCGTCCTGAACCCGGTCGCGTGCGCGCACCACGAGAAATGCGACGGATCGGGGTACCACAAGCGGGTGCAGGCTGCGGACGATCACCTTGGCGCCTGCGTCCTAGCCGCAACGGAGGTCTACGTCGGGCTGACCGCCGACAGAGCAGACCGCCCGCCGTTCACGCCCGAGGACGCCGCCGCTGACCTGCGCCGGCTCGAGTCGGCCGGCGTGCTCGAGCCTCGCGCGAGCCGTGCCGTGCTGGTGGCCGCCGGGCACGGCGAGCCGAGAGGCGCTACGGGTAAGCGGCCGCAGAACCCGGGCGGGCTCACGCGTCGCGAGGTCGAAGTGCTGCGGCTCGCTGCTCGAGGGCTCACGACGCGCGAAATCTCCGACCGGCTCTACATCTCCCCCAAGACTGCCGATCACCATATCCAGCACATCTACGGCAAGATCGGCGTCTCGACACGAGCCGCCGCCGCTCTCTGGGCGATGCAGCACACCGTCGTCCAGTGACGCCTATCCGCTCCCGAACGCCGCGAAGATGCCCCGGACGAGCTCGACCGCGCCCACGATCGTCAGCGCCCAGATAGCGAGCGCGCGCAGATTGCGGGCAAGCCAGTTATTGAAGTCCGTGGCGGCCTTCTTCGTCCACTCGGGCGCAAAGACGAAGCCGACGAGCGGGATCTCGACGAGCACAAACATGATCACGTAGAAGAGGACGATCATCGCGAACGTGCCGCTCGTCGAATACTCGAGCTCGGCGATGTTCTTCATCCCGATGATCGCGAGCGGGCCCGGCAGGATCGTCGCCACGATCCCGGCGACGAACGAGAGCACCGCGCCCTTCTCGACGAGCTTCTCCACCAGATCCGTGCTCCGGCTTTGCTTGTTCGACGGTGGCCGTTTGTGGAAGCGCTTCGGGCCTCTGCCAGACGTCCCCAAATGCAGGACGAGCGCAGCGAGAAGGCAGAGCCCACCGATCACGAGATCGAGCCACGCGTCGGCGCTCGACGGTGAGCCTGACAGGAACTCGCTCCCCTGGAACCGGAACACGAGCGCCGAGCTGACGCTGATCGTCGTCAGCATCCCGCCGAGGTAGAACCAGCCGAGGATCCTGACCGGGTGGTCGGTGTTCAGTGCGAGCACGACCACGATCAGCAGCAGCGGCCAGAGCGCCGACCCGGCGGCCAGGAGCAGGATCTCGAGCACGTCGAACACGAGCGCCTGAGTATGAACGACGTCAGAGGCGGCACGCGCAGCCGCACCGAGAGCCGCCGGAGCACCGGCACGTCCACGAATGGGGCCGACGGCGTGAACGGTTCGGGGTAACCGGGTCTTGCACCGCGGCTACACTCGCGCGCGATGCGGGTCGGGATGCTCACAGGCGGCGGGGACTGCCCCGGGCTGAACGCGGTCATCCGCGCCGTCTGCCGCCGGCTCTGGGAGAGCGGGCACGAGACAGTCGGAGTCTTGAACGGCTGGCGCGGGATGATCGACGGCAACCTGAAGCCTCTCGGTTTCGACGAGATCTCCGGGATCCTGCACCTCGGCGGCACGATCATCGGCACCTCACGGACGAACCCTCACAAGCTCGAGGGCGGCGTCGAGGGCGTTAAGAAGACGTTCGAGCAGCTCGACGCTCTCGTCGCGATCGGGGGAGAGGACACGCTCGGCGTGGCCGCCAGGCTGCACGCGGAGGAGGGGCTACCGGTCGTCGGCGTCCCCAAGACGATCGACAACGACCTCAACGGCACCGACTACACCTTCGG
>Ga0335077_10013265_pt1 | contig 10311 bp, 10 predicted proteins | sample Lox_Sample_31_FD_207151 | JGI IMG/M metagenome (GOLD analysis project Ga0335077, IMG submission 207151) | Soil microbial communities from Loxahatchee National Wildlife Refuge, Florida, United States - Lox_Sample_3.1 | ecosystem: Environmental > Terrestrial > Soil > Wetlands | place: USA...
TTACCAGAGTTCGATGACTGAACTAATGCGACGCGATCAGACGACAGCAAAAAACGAGATCGGAGCGCCAAGCCTGGCGTCGGCGGTGCCTGACTTGCCGCCGGATAAAATCGACAAAAGCCGACTCGCCATCGCCGAACCCAAGCGTCTGCGAGACAAAGTACACCTGAAATTCGTCGCGTCACAACCATGCTTGGTCTGTGGCCGTCAACCGTCTGATCCGCATCATCTGCGCTTCGCACAACCGCGGGCGATCGGACTTAAGGTCAGTGATGAATTCACCGTGCCGCTCTGCCGCGGGCATCATCGGCAGTTGCATCAGAATGGAAGCGAAATTGCTTGGTGGAAAGCTCTCAATATTGATGCAATGCTATTTGCGCGGCAGCTTTGGAAGCAAACTCACCCAGATAAAGTACAGCAAGGACTCAATGTTGAATCCGTCGAAACAGTAGCGAAAAGCTAATGGCCACGGATAAACAAATTGCTGCCAATCGAGAAAACGCCAAACATAGTACAGGACCGAAAACTGAGCGAGGAAAGCGCCGCTCAAGTCGAAATGCATTTAAACACGGCCTAACCGCAGAAACGATTATCGATGCGCTCGAGAATGCCGCTGACTATGACACCCTAGCAAAGGCGATCAATGCTGATTATAGGCCGCGAACTAATTTCGAACTTCAACTCGTGGCACGACTTATTTCACTGCTTTGGCGACTCCGCCGGGCGATTTCGATTGAGAGTGGATTGATAGACAACCAGCACAAAAATTTGAGGATGCTGAACAGGAATGGCACTCTAGAAAAGAATGATAACTCCGGGTCGTTTTATATATCTGCACCGAGCCTTGTTCCAACTTTAAACCAACCGAAAGGCGAGACAGAAGTAGACAATCGCTCTGAAAAGCGGAGCTCGAAATCTAATGCGGCACGATCATTTGCACGTATCGACGGCGATGTTTTTGAACGGCTTGGACGTTATGAGACAAGGCTTTGGCGCCAGACCTTTCAAATAATATTGCTACTCAATTCCGTAAATCGAGGTTCGAGGGATGACTTTTGCGACGACGAAAGGCTCTTTCAACTAAGAAGCGTGATGACCAAGCACCGACGTGCTTTGTGGCCACCCTTTGTTACTTCAGTTCGGCCTTAGGGATAGCGGATCGTGAAACTCAGGTAGCAACTGAAGACAGTCGCGACAATTAACGTGATTTTCGCTTACGCTTCTTTGCATTTTCGCAATTAGCTTTATGGGTACTGATGTCGGAGTTGCACATCAGGTCACGATGGCATCGAATTATTTCAGCAGCTTGTCGTCGCCGTGTTTCATGGAGGCTCTCGACGAAACGGCATGCCAATGCACTGATGACCGCCCACAGCTCGAAGAATAAAGCGCCTAGAAACGTCCATATGCTACCGAGATGGCCGGTCGCAAACAATCCTTGCGGACTGACACCGGTATCCCTGATCAATCGCGTCATCTAGCTCACCCCTTTAGAAGTGCGAAAGAAAGAGTACAACGCAAAGCATTTCTTCAAGCGCGGCTAATTTCGGCGACGAACCTTGTGTTGGCGTGATCGCTACGAAGTCGCGCCTCGCCATCGTTCTAAGAGCTAGCGACCAAAAAAACTTGGACGCATACGACGAATTCTTGGACAGAAACGAAAAACGCGAGTTGGAAACTAATGGTTCTCTGATACCCGGGGGCGATCTAAATATCCGATGTTGGGGTGTGCCGCGTTGAAACGGCCGATTTCACCAGACTCCTTCTGACATCGCGCGGAGTAGCTCCAAAGTGGCGTTTGAAAGATCGATTAAAGTAAGACAGATCGCCAAAACCCGCATCGTAGGCGATTGTCGCTACTGCACTTAGAGCGAGACGCGGCTCGGTTAGCATGCGGTGGGCATGGTTTAAGCGCCGGGCAAGTAAGAACTCAGAAAACGTTGTGCCTTCGTTTTCAAACAATCGCTGCAAGTTACGAGGTGTTAAGCCAAATTGCGCGGCGACACCTCCGACAGATAAGTCACGTTGGTGGCTATTCTCAACAATGAAGGCCTTGGCCATTTCAAGCCGTGCGGCGGGTAATCTGCTTCCACCAGGCGAATCGTGCGCAGACCCAAGCGAAAGCGCAATAAGATCGTGCAGGTGATTAACGGCGGTACGCCGAAACTCTGGCGACGTCAGGGCGATATCGTTGAATAACGGAGCAGCGTACCCGGCGAGCAGTTTGAGTGCTTCAATTCTCTGCGGGATTAGCTGCATCACCAAATCGTCAACATTCGGTACAATCGGCGAAAGAGTTGACCGCGACATTCGGAATGACAAAGAGCCGCCGTGCACTGGTCGATCGAAGACCTTGACCTCACTGGTACTCATCAGTAAGGCGTCACCTTCACGTAACAAAATTTCGCGGTTCCGTGCCCGAACGTTGACCGAACCCGTTTGGTTAATAACGAAAATAAAATCGCCGTTGTTTTCCGAGAGAAATTCGCGAGTCCGCGTGATGCGCGTTGGCGACATCGCCGTCGACATCATGTGTACGCCAGGCAGCGTGCGGGTCAGAATGGCGCATTCCAACGGAACATCGTTGATCGGTTCGATATCGAGTTTCATCAACATGCGACAGTAATAGTCTCGCCATATCGTGATCCGGTCCTTTTCCGGCAATTCAGCGGTCGAGAAGCGGACAGTAGGGCAGCCATCCAAAGTCATCAGAGTCGTCCTATCTAAAGCGCACGGGTGCAGGCCGGTAAGGCACCCGTCTTCTCCTTACGGGGGAAGGCGTTGACAGAATGTGAGAGGTCAATGTTTGGGCGATGGCCAACAGCGTTGCTTATGCTCGCGCGAATCACCCTGGGCCGCACCCCTGAAGCACGGTGGGCCTTGAGCAATCGGGATCCTTATTTTGGAGCGCAATTGTCGTGCCATCATTAGTGGAAACATGGCAGCAAACGACCTATTGCGCGTCATCCGATTGGAGGAAACAAAGAAAATTAGCTCTTCGTCATATTTGGCATGCTGAAAATACCATCGGCGGTATTCATCCACCTGATCTCGTCGATGCCAATAAGGCGCGTCAATTTGCATGTTCAACATTCCATTGGCCGCGGATGACTTGGCTGAGAGTGCAAGCAGCATAAAAAGCTTGTTCTTCCGGAGTTCAGCATGCGGTTGATCTTGCGACCAATAGCGGCGCGGTTGTATATGCACGTCGCCGCAAGCGGTCTTGGCCCACCGCGCAGGTGAATTGGCCCAGAGAGCGCCGACGGCATTTTAAGGGTACTTCCCGGAATTTGCCGCGCGGCGGAGGCTGGCATGGTTTCGTGGTCGACCGACACGATTGATGAGCGCGATCGTTTCGCCTACTGGCGCGAAATGATTTGCAGCACGCTCTTCAGTATTTCGCCTGAAGCGCCTTCAGAGCGTTTTTCTGCTTGTATAAATGTACGCAGCGCTGGCCCACTTCGATTCGCCACATGCGAATCCACAAGCTACGAAATTGTCCGGACCGCACGCGATATCGCTAGAGCGCCTGCAGATCACTACACTGTATATCTGCAGGTACGCGGGCAGACTGTAATTGACCAATGCAATGAGCACATTGCGTTTCGCCGTAACGAAATCGTCATTTCTGACTGTCGCCGACCGTTCCGCGCGACGCTTTCAAATGATGGATACCGCGCAATCGCGGTCGTTCCACGCGCAATGATTAATGCGCGGGCACCTTGGTTACACCGTCGGGCCGTTTACAAGTTTGCGAACTCACACTTTCTTGATTTGGCACGACGCCACATGATGCAGCTCGTTTCTGATGATTTGAACGATAACGAATCTGGCCTGCTAACAGAAAATCTCTGTAACTTATTAGCGCTTGCCAGTAGTACAGATGTTCCGCTAAATCGTTTGCAATCCGAGCTCCAGCTTGAAGGATTGCTTGTGTATTGCCGACAGAATTTAGAGAACCCTGAGTTATGTCCACGGTCAGTCGCCGAGCATTTTGGTATTTCGGTCCGTACGCTGCATTTACGCTTCGAAAAAATTGAGCAAACTTTTGGCCGGTGGTTGCTCGAGGCCAGACTGGACGATTGCAGCAAGGCTTTAAGAGATCCGCATCAGCGGACTCGTAATATATCTGAAATCGCATATAGCCGCGGGTTCAATGATCTGTCTCATTTCAATAGGGTATTCCGCGCACGGTTTAATATGACCCCTGGTCAGTGGCGCCACGAGCTGACGAAGGTCTCGTAGAAATTCCTTCTCTAATTAACCAACATATTCCGTGCGCACTACGCAGTGTTGCGTACAGCAATCGGTACACGGTGCCGGCGAACGCGATTCTCGTCGACGTCGATGCCAAGGCCCGGACGGTCAAGGCTGCCAACGTGACCTTTCGCCGTAGGAATCGGCGAAACAATCACGTCTTCGGCGAGTCCTGTATGTGTCAGCGTCAGCCCCCAAGCGATATTGGGGACGACAGAGGCGGTGTGGAGCGCGGCGGCGCAGGCAACGCTCGATTCTCCCGTCTTGCATGAAATATTGACGCTCATGCCGAGGCGGTCGCACAGGTTTCCGGCTTCGGTCACCGCGCGGATGCCGCCCAACTTTATCGCCTTCAGGCTGACGCCACGCGCGGCCTTGCGTTCATGATGGCGGCGGATGTCCTCAAATGAATGAATGCCTTCGTCGGCGCCGAGTGCAATATCGGTTGCCGCCGCCACGGCAGCCATGCCGGCAAGATCATCGGCCGCTACAGGCTGCTCAAGGAAATCAAGTCCCGCTCCCTTGACTGCCGACAAATAGGCAAGAGCCTGGCCGGTGCTGTAACCCTGATTGGCATCGGCGGAAATCAGCATGCCGCTGCCCAGGATCTTGCAGATGTCGCGCGTGCGCGCAGCGTCGTTTTCCGGTGTGTCGATGCCGACCTTGATCTTGTAGGCGGTGACGCCGGCGGTCTTTTTCGCTTCCGCGTCGCGCAAGTCGCCCCGGTAATCGCCACCACCAATGACACCGAGCAACGGCATATGGCTGCGCTTTTTCGCGCCAAGCAACGCATGCACCGGCTTTCCGCTTGCACGGCCGGCAAGATCATGCAGGGCGATTTCGATTGCCGCCTTCGCGCCATGATTGCCGTACATACGAACATCCATGGCGGAAAGCGCGCCGGCAATGTCGGCGGCATCGCGGCCGTGCAGCGCGGCGCTGAGATAGTGTACGCCGGAGACGATGCTCTCCAGCGTATCGCCGGTCATGACCGGCGCGGACGCCGCCTCGCCCCAGCCGACCAAACCGTTATCGGCTTCGATCCGCACCAATACATTGTCGGCGCGCCGGACTTCCTCGCCCGCCATGATGACGGGCTTGAGCATCGGTAGGCTGACGGCGATCGGCTCGATGGATTTTATGTTCAACTATCCCCGCCCATGCGCGGGATTGATCCGCGCATCCATCTTCTTGCCAATAGCGATGACAACGACAACGAAAGGCCGGCGATCAAACATGCTCACAGCTTCTGAATCCCAGCCTGGTCGATGATGTTCCGGAACAAATTGATTTCCTTGGTCACACGCGTCCAGGCTGCGTCCGCCCCCTTGGGCCGGACCTGGAAACCGGACGCATACAGTTTCTCCTTCATTTCCTGAGTGCCCAGCACCTTGAGCGTTTCGCTTTCCAGCCACTTGATGATGTCCGGTGGCGTCTTGGCGGGTGCGAGCAGCACCGTGTCAGTTGCGAAGACAAAGTCCTTGTAGCCAGCCTCGATCATGGTCGGCACGTCCGGCATGTCCGGCCAACGGGTCTCGCCGGTTACCGCGAGGCAGCGCAGCGTGCCCGCCTTGATATGAGGGGCTGCCGGCGGCAGTGAACCGGAACTCAATTGCGCGGTTCCGCTCAGCAGCGCCTGAATGGCATCGCCGCCGCCCTTGTAGACCACGTCTTCCAGCTTGGGCAGCTTCTCGCGGATCTTCAGGACCTCGAGCTGAATCTGCGGCGTGGTTCCGATCGGCGGCGTCGCGCAGTTAAACTTTTCCGGATTGGCACGCGCGAGCGAGACAAACTCCTTAATCGTCTTCGCCGGCAGGTCGGCCTTGACGACAAATGTGTTGGGCGATGTCGCCAATTCGCTCACGCCCACGAAATCCTTGAGCGGGTCGTAGGGAATTTTGTTGTAAAGGCTGGCATTGATCGACCACGCGTTGGTCGCGAGCAGGATCGTGTAGCCGTCAGGTTCGGCACGTGCGGCATTGCCAAATCCGATATTGCCGCCGGCGCCGCCGATGTTTTCGATGATGAAAGTCTTGCCGGTCGCCTGCTGGAGCGCGGCTGCCGTGATGCGACCGACGATATCGGATGGTCCACCGGGCGTGTTGGCCACGACGATTTTCACCGGCCGGTCCGGGTAGGCGGCATAGGCCGAGCGCGCGCGCAAGAATGCTGGTGTGGCGACGCTCGCCGCCAGCGCACCTTTGATGATGCTGCGCCGTGATGGCGCCGAGTGTCCGTTAAGATCCGTCATCGTCCTCCCCCTCGAGTTTCGGCAGTATTTTCTGATTAGCGCCGTAATTTGTCTTAGGCTAAGCTTTTGCGATTATTGGAGCAATGGTCTCGGATACATGCGATCGTCCTGTCTGGTTCGAGAACACCAATTTCACAATGTTCAAATGCGAGCGGCCCGGTCTTTCCAGCCATGACAGACAGTCAATCGCGAGCAACGACCTGGCATGAGATTGTGCTTGCAACCCTGAAGGCGAACGACGTCAAGCTTGTCGTTTACGTCCCCGACCGGGTGTTCACGCCGCTGATCAAAGCCATTCATGCCGACTCTTTTTTCACCGCTTTCGCTGCGACGCGCGAAGAAGAAGCGCTTGGTATCGTGACCGGCGCATGGATGGGCGGGTTGCGCGGCGCTGTGCTGATGCAGACCAGCGGCTTTGCCACAATTCCGAATGCGCTCGCTTCGCTGGTGGTGCCCTGCCAGATTCCGGCTCTGATTTTCGTGTCGGAACGCGGCACGCTCGGCGAGTTCAATCTCGGCCAGGCGCTCGTGTGCAAGACCATGCGCCCGGTGCTCAATGCGCTTGCGGTCGAGAACATCACCATTACGCGCCAGGACGAGCTTGCGTTCACCATCGACCGGTCGATCAAACAGGCCGTGGCAACGCAGGCCCCCGTCGCCTTCATCCTTTCGCCGCTGCTGACCGGCGGCAAGATATTCGGAGCGTGAGGCCGCCATGACAGCCAAACCGGCCGGTGCCATCGGCGCGCACAACGCCAAAGTGATGAATCGTTTTGAATTGACCAAGCGGCTGGTGGCGCAACTCAAGCGCGACGAGGCAGTCATTGGCGGCATCGGCAACGCCAATTTCGACCTGTGGGCGAGTGGGCAACGCCCGCAAAATTTTTACATGCTCGGCAGCATGGGTCTCGCCATTCCGATCGCGCTCGGCGTTGCCCTCGCGCAGCCGCGCCGCCATGTCGTTGCGCTGGAAGGCGACGGATCGCTGCTGATGCAGCTTGGCTGTCTTGCCACCGTCGCCGAGCGCGCACCGAAAAATCTCACGATCGTCGTGTGGGACAACGGCATCTATCAGATCACCGGGTCGCAGCCGACGGCGAGCGCGTCTGCTGCCGATCTAGTCGCCATCGCGCGCGGCGCCGGCCTTTCAAGCAGCGCGTGGGCGGCCGACGAGGCGGACTTCGATCGCTTGGCCGCGTCGGCGCTCAAGGGCGAAGCGCTCAGCCTGATTGCCGCGCGCATCGACGATAAGCCCGCTGTGGCAACCACCGATCGCGATCCTGTGCAGATTCGTGAACGTTTCATGCGCGGACTTGGCGTCAAAGGCGGTTCCGGCTGAACGCCGGCAGGGGAAAGCATGGCGAGTTTCGACGGGGTTGTGATTGGCGCAGGACACAACGGCCTGACGCTTGCCGCCTACTTGTCGCGCGCCGGCATGCGCGTCGCCGTGCTCGAACGCAACGGCCGCATCGGCGGCGGCTCAAGCACCGAAGAACGCATTCTTCCGGGTTACAGGCTCAACCTGCATGCCAATTTCTATATGGGGATCGGCCTTTGTCCCTTGCTCAAGGACCTCGAGCTCTATCGATACGGATTTTCGTATATCGAGCCGCCGGTGCAGCAGGCGGCGGTCTTCCGCGACGGCACCGCCATCGTCATCTATAAGGATCTCGACAAGACCTGCGCCTCGCTGGCCCGCTTCTCCAGACAGGACGCCGAAACCTTCCGCGCTCTCTGGCACACCTATTGCGAAGAGATGCGGCCATTGTTGGTATCGCTCCTGTACAACGCGCCGATGCCGCGCGAACAGCTTGTCGAGCGGCTGAGCGGGGCAAAGGCGAAGGAGCTGCTGTCGCACGCCCAGAACGATCTTTTCAGCGTCGTGCGCAAGCATTTTGCCGACGAACGTATCCGCACTTTATTCACGTCATATATGCACGTGATCACCACGGAGAACGTGCCGGGTGCGGGCATCGTATTCCCGGCCATCTTCGCCAATATTGCGAGCTTCACGCTGCCGGTCGGCGGCGCCGCCTCTTTGCCGCTCGCGCTGGCGCGGGTTGTCGAGGCCGGCGGCGGTGAAATTGTCACCGGCGCCGACGTGAAGGAAATAATCGTCAAAGGTGGGCGTGCTACCGGCGTCAAGCTTTCCGACGGCCGCACGATCAGCGGCAGTAAATTCGTTGCCAGCGCGATTGATTTCCCGACGACAGTGCAAATGACCGGCGAGGAGCTTTTTCCGGAGCCGGTGCGCGAGAAAGCGAAATCCTGGCACTGGGGCAACCACAGTCTGGTCACCTTGCACCTGGCGCTCAAGAATCCGCCCGCGTACCGCGCCGCCGCCTTCGATCCCAATGTTGCGAAGGCCTACAATATCTTTTTTGGCATGGATCATATCGACGACGTTGCCAGCTGCTTTGATGATTGCGCGGCGAAAAAATTTCCCCGGGTTCTGATGGGCAACGGCGCCTGCAACAGCCTGTTCGACCCGAGCTACGCTCCCGCGGGCAGGCACGCCGCCTTCTGGTGGCCGTTCGCACCCTATTCGGTCGATGGCGGACCGCAGGAATGGGAGCGCAAGCGCGCGGATTACACCCAGCGCGTCCTCGATTACTGGCGCATATATGCCTCGAATCTTGAAGGCGACAATCTGCTGGGCACCTATCTGTTCACGCCGCTCGACGTGGAAAAGCTCAACGCCAACATGCGTCAGGGTGCCGTGCGCGTCGGCGCTTATGTCCCCAATCAGCTTGGCATCAACCGGCCGCATCCGCTGATGCCGGGCTCTCGCACGCCGGTCGAAGCGCTGTATTTGTGCGGTTCGTCGTCGGGCAACGGCGGCGGCATCAATGGTGCTGCAGGTTACATCGCCGCCAATGCCATCGCCGACGATCTGCGGCTCAAACGCTCGTGGAAACCGGTCGCCGCGCCGGAATGGAGGCATTAAGGCGACGGTTGGCGGCTGACAATCACACCAGCGTCACCGTCTCAAACTCAGCCGGCAGTACGATTTCCAGCAATTCACAATCATCGGAATAGCCAAGCACGGTGTGCTTGATCTTCGGCGGCTGGATCCAGCACGAGCCGGCATGGAATGTGTGCACGCCCTGGCCCTCGAATTCGCTGCGGAACCAGCCTTTGAGCACGTAGACCATCTGGAAGTCGACGTCATGATAGTGCGGGATCGCCACTTCATCCGCGCTGAACGGCTTGGTCATGCGGATGACATGCGCCTGCACCATTCCGCCGGTTGCCGGCGCCATGCCGAGATCGCGATAGGCCGAGTAGGGACGCAAGCCCTGATCGAAGTCTTCCTCGCGATGGTGGCTGACGGTGAAGCGCTGCGGGTTGCGCGATTTGGCGCGCTTGGCCGATTTGGCAACGCGCTTTCTTCTTTTCTTTGTCTTGGTCGCCTTCTTCTTGCGTTTTGCTTTCGCCATGGCAGGCCTCCTGTGTCACAAGTAAAGCAAGACGCGGATGCCCGGGACAAGCCCGGCCATGACGATATTGTATCAGGGAAGGCGCGCCTCTCCGGACACATTCTCAACGACTGCGCCACCTGATACCGTCAACGCGCGCCAGAGCGAGAGCGCGCAAAAACGTTGGGGGGATTCATGAGAAGACTCATTGTTGCGATGGCGCTGACGGCATTTGCCGGCATCGTTTGCGGACACGCGCAGACCTACCCGTCGCGCCAGATTACGCTCGTGGTTCCGTTCCCGCCGGGTGGGTCGACCGACGTTGCCGCGCGCATCATGGCCGAGCGCATGCGCGCGCCGCTTGGGCAGCCCGTCATCGTCGAA
>Ga0335077_10013266_pt1 | contig 10310 bp, 7 predicted proteins | sample Lox_Sample_31_FD_207151 | JGI IMG/M metagenome (GOLD analysis project Ga0335077, IMG submission 207151) | Soil microbial communities from Loxahatchee National Wildlife Refuge, Florida, United States - Lox_Sample_3.1 | ecosystem: Environmental > Terrestrial > Soil > Wetlands | place: USA: Florida...
TCTCTCGGTCCAAACTGGACAGCAAAGAGCCTTCGGGGCGGAAACCGACATTGCATGGGAACCGATCCATGCATTCTCGCTGCTGGCGAATTATGCCTACACAGAAGCGACGGTTACGCAGGACAATGTTATACCAGTGGGGAATGAGCTCGCACGCGTCCCACGCAATAGCGGACGCATCGCGGCGCGTTACCGCGTGCAGCACGGTCCTGCCTCGGGCCTCGCATTCGGCGCGGGCATGACTGCATTTGGCGCGCGTCAGGACACTTTGCCGAATACCGTGACGGTGCCAGGCTATGCCGCCGTCGATGCGCAGGCGGCGTATAACTTTGGCCATCGCTATTCCATTGAGGGTTCAGCCGTGAACCTTGCCAATCGGCACACCTACGACTCTTACGAATACTTTGGGTTCCCGGTAGTGATGCCGAACCAGCCGCTCTCGGCATACGTCACTCTCAAAATCCATCTGAACAGAGAATGAAAATATCCCGACTTCAGCCGTCAGGGCAGGGATGTCTGAAGGAGCACCTTTGACACCCAAACCGCTGGCAACAAACCCGTATTGTAGAGGTCATCTCAATGAATCGCAGAGAACTCCTTAAGCGTTCCGCAGCCCTCGGCTTAACCGCCGCCGGCTCGTTGGCTCTACCTGGCGCGGCCGCTGCAACCGCCGGCGCAGCGGCAGACAGCGCCGCGCTCAATCCGCTTCACCCTCCGGCCAACGCGTCTATTCCGGTGGCCTTCCTTATCTCCGAAGGCGCCGTCGTTATTGATTTTTGCGGCCCATGGGAAGTTTTTCAAAGAGTCAGCATTCCCGGCCGGAAGTATGATGCCTTCAGTCTCTACACCGTGGCGGAGTCCGCGGCTCCCATTAATGCGAGCGGCGGATTGAAAATCACGCCAAACTACACCATTGCCAATGCCCCCGCGCCTAAGGTCATTGTCATCCCCGCCCAAAGTCCCGCCAGCGAGGCGACAAAAGCCTGGATTCGGAATGCGACAAAGACTACCGATGTGACCATGTCCGTTTGCACCGGCGCCTTTGTGCTTGCGAGCACCGGTTTGCTTTCTGGCAAGTCTGCCACCACACATCACGGCGCTTACGTCGACTTTGCGATGCAGTATCCGGACGTTCATGTGGAGCGCGGAGCCCGCTTCGTGGAAGTGGACAATCTGGCCACCGCCGGCGGTCTCACCTCGGGAATGGACCTCGCCATGCGAGTCGTCGAGCGCTACTTCGGCCGGGACATAGCAAACCAGACTGCCTCTCTGCTTGAGTACCAGGGCCAGGGCTGGCTGAACCCGTCTTCCAACGCCGAGTTCGCGGGACCCATCAAGCAGACCGCGGATCATCCTGTCTGCGCTATCTGCGGCATGGAGATTGATCGATCTCTTTCGTCTACTTACAAGGGAAAGACCTACTATTTCTGCGTACGCGAACACAAGCAGATATTCGATGCCTCACCAGTAAAGTTCGCCGCTCAATGACAACTGCACGGCCACGGATGAAAGCCCCATGGTTGAAGAAGCCGGAGGGGCTGACGGTCACAACAAAGGGCTGAGTCTCGGTCCACTGAAACTATCGAAGATTGAAGGCACGCGTAATGCAAAAGTCGGTGATAAGCGGTTGCTTCATTTTACTCATGCAGTTCCTGGTTTGGATGTCGGCGTTGCCTGTGGCTGCCGCACACGAGCCTGACGGCAAGATACTGAGTTCGAAGCCGTGGCCGCAATTGCCCAGTTATGAATCCCTGGACGATTTCGGCCGCGGCTATTTTCCAAAGTCTGTCTATGAAGAGGCCCGCACGCAAAAAGAATTCGACCTTCAGGAGATCACCTACGCAAGCGATGGGCTCTCCGTGCCTGGATTGCTCATCAAGCCCAAAGCGCCGGGCGCGCGGAAATGGCAGGCGATCATCTTCAATCGCGGAGGCAACGGCGAACTTGGCAGCATTCTGGACAACGGCCAGCCTTGCATGGGTATGAATACCTCATGCCTTGACGTCGCTGACCTCTACCTGATCGCCAAGGCAGGCTTCGTTGTCATCGCCTCCGACTACCGCTACCAGGGCGCCACGCTGAAACGCGACGAGTGGGGCGGCGCGGAAGTCGACGACGTTCTCAACCTCGTGCCGGCACTCAAGTCGCTGGACTACGTGGACCCGGAGCGACTGTACATGCTGGGGCTGTCGCGAGGCGGCACCATGACCTACCTCGGGATCAAACGAGGAATTCCCATCAAAGCCGCCGCGGTCATCGGGGGAGTTACGGACGTGAAGGCGTGGGTGGACGCCAGGCCCGACATGAACCTCGTCAAAGGGAACCCCTACATCGATGGCTTCGCGAATATCTGGCCCGACTATGAGCACAACGCCGAGGCGGAGTATCGAACGCGGTCGGCCGTCTACTGGGCCGACCAGATCAACGTGCCCATTCTCATCCTCCACAGCCGTACCGACAGAATGGTCCCCGTAACCCAGGCTCTCCGTATGGCGGAAGCGCTGCAGGAAAAGGGCAAGGTGTACGCTCTTCGTATTTACGAGAATGACTGGCATCCGCTGCCGCAGAATCGCGAAGACCGCGATCGCCTGATCGTCGACTGGTTCAATCGAGCTGGCCAAACCGGCCATTAGTTCAACTTAATTCCGTGGCGAAACGTCGGTTTTTCGCTGGTGCCCGCAAATGCTCTGCGCTAGAGTGACGCGCTCAATGCATCCCGCAATGGAGAACACCCTGGATGAGAACTTCCATAGACCTTGATCTAGGCAAGACCGACGAAATTAATGCGCGGCACTACGCGGGGATCTTTTTGCTATCCATGGCGACGCTGCTGCTCGAACTGTCGTTGACGCGCGTGCTTTCCGTTGCCTTGTTTTACCACTTTGGCTTCCTCGTCATTTCGACAGCACTGCTGGGTTTTGGAGTTTCGGGCGTCGTCGTGACGCTCTGGACTGAATTGCGCGAGCGGATTCCTCTCGACCGCGCCCTCACATGGTCTGCCACCCTCTTCGGCATACTCACGCTCGGCTGTTTCTGGTTGATGGGGCGCATCCCATTTGATCCGTTGGCGCTCTTTTCCGATCGCCGGCAGTGGCTGTTCATATCCGTCTACTAAGTTGTGCTTGCCACTCCATTCTTCTTTTCCGGCCTTGGCCTGGCCGCGCTGTTCACGCGCGGTACTCGGCAAATTCATTACCTCTACGCGTTTGATCTGTTCGGCGCCGGCATTGGATGCGGCGCCCTCGCGCCGATCATGCCCGCGTTCGGGGGATCTGGATCGGTCGCGGTTGCAGCAGCGTTCGGGCTGGGCGCGGCTGTCCTCTTCGGCTTTAGCGGCACACGTAGTGGAAATATCTTGAGGATGCTGCTATGTGGAGGAACCGCTGGGCTGGCATTCTTCGCTAATGGCCTGTTGCCGATTACAGTAACGGCAGCGAAAATGCTGTCCTCTTCCAGGCCGTTGTTGACTGCGTGGAATACTTTCTCACGAATCGACGTATTTGAAATACCGGCCCAACCGCAACACAATATTCCCGCAGTGCGACGCATCGTCTATGACTCCGGGACGGCTGTCACGTCGATGCACGATATGAGCATCGGCGTGCGCGAATACCTAAGCCGTCACCTAGACGATGCAGACTACCGTAGCGGCATTGCCTACGTGGGTAAACAGAAACCCAAGGTCCTGATCATTGGCAGCGGCGCCGGCGCCCAGGTGCTTGATGCGCTGCATTTCGGCGCAGCTGAAATCACAGCCGTTGAAGTTAATCCCATCATCAACGACGTAGTGCGCAATCGCATGGACGACTTCTGGGGCGGCCTGTTCCGTCAGCCAGAGGTGCGATTGGTAACCGATGAAGGGCGGAGCTTCGTTCGCCGTTCCCATGATCAGTTCGATGCAATCATCTCGGTCCACACCATCAGCAATGCCGCGATTGCCTCCGGATCGCTCGCTCTCTCTGAGAACTACGTTTTGACTCGCGAAGCATTCGAGGACTACCTGGATCATCTTGCTCCGGACGGCGTGATTTACTTTACGCGGCCGGAACCCCAGATCGCTCGACTCGTTGCGACCGCTCGGGAAGCACTTGCGAACCGTGGGGTGCATGAGTTCGCCCCTCACTTCTATGCGTTTCGTATTCCACCAGATGACTCTGAAAGGAAGCGGTTCGGTGTCAACAGGCCTTCTTTTAGAGCCGGACTTCTGGTGAAAAAGTCGCCGTTTACGGCAGACGAAACTCGTCAAATCGAGGCTTTGCTGGGAGTGGCGCAAATGTGGAGCGAAACGTCTGTGCCAACGTCGGAAACGCTCTATTCTCCTTTCCACACCAGCGCAAAAAGCATCTACGAGACGTTGCTTACCACCTCCGACCTATCTGCTGTTTACCGTTCAGAAGCACAACAGCTCATGCCCGCCACCGACGACCGGCCATTCTTCAATCATCAAACCCGCTGGTCGAGTATCAGCGCAGGCATGGTTCGAGAGCTGTTTACCGAAAGACTCCTGGGCGGGCTGGCTCTGGGCGACCGCCCTATTGCGGAAGTCTCCCTGCTTGTTTTGTTGGCCCAGAGCGTGGTCATCGCGGCGGTTCTGATCCTGCTGCCGTTGCGTGGTTTTGCGCGAGCAGGACTCCACATTGCGAGTGACTGGCGCTTTCTGATTTATTTCGCTGCCCTCGGCTTTGGCTTTATTGCAATTGAGATGGCGCTCCTCAGCCAATTTACGCTGTTCTTGGGCCAGCCCGTTTACACTTACGCCGTTGTTCTTGCCAGTCTGCTCGTATGTACAGGCATTGGCTCCTATCTGGTTGGGCGTCTTGATCTCGAACCTCACCGCGCGATATCGCGAATTGTCCCCCTGATCGTGGTCGCACTTTTTGTAACCGCTTTTGCAACACCGTTGATCTTCTCAGTAGCTCTGGGCTGGACGCTGCCGTTTCGTATCCTTCTCGCGATGATGATTTTGGCGCCTTTGGGTGTGCTGCTGGGAATGCCCTTTCCCACCGGGCTGCGCTTGGTTTGGCTGGAAGCTCCCGCACTGGTTCCCTGGGGATGGGGAGTCAATGGCTTTTTCACGGTCATAGGGACGGTGACCGCCATGATTCTTGGAATGGCGTGGGGATTCAAGGCCGTGCTTGTGGTCGGAGGATGCAGTTACCTGACAGCTCTGATCGCCGTGGCACACTTGCAACTCATAGTTACAAAAGGTCTCGATCGTCAGCGAACGATATTAGGCCGATGAACTCATAGAGAGCGTGATTCATCAGTTTCCGTTTCTCTCCTCGAGTGCCGTTATTCTCGGGCCTGCACCTTTGCCGTGGTGTGTCTTGATCGATGTTTGAAACGCTCTGCGATAGTGAGATTGACATTCCTCTGACCTTTAGAGAATCGTCTCCACTCGTCGGGGTTACACGTGGGGATGAATGCGCGCAGCTGATGCTCGCGAATCTCATCGTCCGAGCGAGAGTCCTCTATAATCGCCCCCTTCAGGACCGTGCCGAAATGCTTTCAGTTTGTGAATGAGTCGCTCTGCAGTCACCCTTCCATGCCGCGCCCTGCGACAACAACGCACGGGGCTTACCAAACACTCTGACGCCGATGGCCGAGCCCTGAATCAACAGCGTAGCCGAAGCCATGTCTCGCCAGGCTAAGTCTCGATCTGATCGCCCGCAGTGGCACCACACAGCCAAGTCTCTGCGTTCGAATCCCGCCAACTTGAAGTGCGACAATTTGCCGCACGACAAGGGGCCGCAAGGTGGTGTTTGATGACAAAAGACGCGTTAACCGTTCGTCTCGTTCGGAGGCCGTGTGCGACCAACTGGCCGGCCACCCTTCCCCCTATGCACAGCGACCAAATGGAGATCAACCCATGAATAGGATTTTGAAATTAGCAGTGTTTGCGCTTGCTCTCCCTCTTCCAATGCTGGCTCACGGCAACATGGACCACATACTCGGCACGGTCACGAAGATCGCCGGAACAACCATCTCTGTCAGCACGGATAGTGGGGTTACTGAGGTTCTCTACAACGACAAGACCACTTGGGAAGAGGGCGGAAAATCTTCGTCAGCGCTGCTCTTCATGTCGGCGACCGCGTGGCGATTCATGCAATGAAGATGGAGGGAAAAGAAATTGCGCACGAGGTGAGGCTCTCTCATCCGTCGAAGCCGTAACGAGTCGGCCAGTGCAATTTATCGGCGTTCCCCCTAAGACTGTCAACACCCCGGAGATTATCCTCTGTATCCCCGGGCAGGATGCGCGCTGTTGTTGGTAGCTTCTCTGCCCTGGTTCCTTCTGTCGGTTCTCTGGAAGGGCCGGCAGGAATGCCTTGGTTCTCTACTGCTCCTATTCAGCTCATTGCCGTGCCGCTCGCGCCGCTCCCCTACCGTAAGAGGTGCTCAAGATGAGGGACTCTGGGCGCGACCTTTTCCTACAATCTCGAATCGCCCTTCGGAGAGACTCTTGGAATAAGCCGATGTGTTCCGCAATCAACCGATGCAAACAGAGGGGAAAATCGCTCATTGAGCGGGAATAACCTTCGCCAATATGAGGAAGCGGCATTGCGTCCGAGAATTCTGGACCCTAATCGAATTCATAGGACTTTTCCATTCATCGCAGTTCATGGAACAATATAGCCAGCGGAACTGTCCCCACCCCTTACTGCTCTTTCTTGACACTCCTGGCGTTTACTTAGATTGCTGGGCAACGATGTGTCCACCGGAATGAGGCTTTAGGCTCGGGTCTGTTCTTCTTTCCGTACGTCTGAGATTCTATGCGTCGACTGGCGGCAATTTCGGCATTCCTCTTCCTGTCCCTTTCATGGGGCTCTCCGCTGTTTGCTGCGCTCCGGGCCAGTTCCGAAAGTGACTTGCAGCCGTGTTGCAGAAGAAACGGGAAGCATCATTGCGCGATGAGCATGGCCGAGCGCACGCTGAGCGCCGGACGGGATCACCATCTTTCAGCTCCCGCGGAGAAGTGTCCGTGCTCTCCCAGCATGGCGACGGCGCTGCGTCGCAATTCGTTCGCGATCGCTTCATCCCAAGCGATAAACGCCGAATTCAATCAGCCATCCGTCCCCCTCGCGCTCGCGCAATCCGTTCCAAATCCATCGCGCGAGAGCCACCATCTCAAGCGCGGCCCCCCTTCCAGGCTCCTTCTTTAGCCCCTTTCTCGAAAGCAGGCCGGAGATGTGGCCGCGCGGCTGCGCGCAGAAGCCGGAGATTCAGAACCCGTGTTGCGTCTCGAACCCCTGGTCGGCGGAGGCTGATGTGAAGCGTCTTTTTCTCACCTTATTCTTATTTCTTGCGGTGCGTCTGCTTGGTCAAGTTGCGCTTGCCCAAGGCGCAGACGTTCGGGGAATCGTTACTGACGCCACGGGGGCTGTGCTTCCCAATGCGACCGTCATCCTGCTCGACAACGCGGCTGTCCGGATGGCGACAACGGTGACTCAGAACGAAGGGGTTTTTGTCTTTCGCGATCTGCCGCAGGGGCATTACACCCTGGTCGTGGAACGCTCCGGATTCCAACGGCAGGAGGTTTCCGTTAGCCTTCCGATGAGTCCTGGAGTTCCCTTACAAATTCAACTGAAGGCAGCTGGACCCGGCACAACGGTCACTGTAACCGCTGAAACGGGCTCGTTCCGCGCATCCGATGCTTCTGTCGCCACGAAGATGGAAATTCCCATTCGGGAGATCCCGCAGGGTATCGGAGTTGTGAATCAGTCCCTGATTCAGAGTCAGCAGGATGTGCGCTTTGCGGATGCGGCGGAAAACGTAAGCGGAGTTTATCGCGATGTGCTCGCGGCTGGTTCTCTGGGCAATGCGCTCACCATCCGCGGATTGCCGCTCGGCGTTTTCAGCAACTACTACGAAGACGGATTTGAATTCGACGGAATGGTGCCGTCGGATATGACGGATGTGGACCGTGCTGAAGTTCTGAAGGGACCCTCATCTGTGCTTTATGGTCGCGCGGCCTCGGGCGGCATCGTGGATCTCATCACAAAGGAGCCCTTGCCCGTCGAGTCGGCGAACCTTTCGCTGCAAGTTGACCGCTACGGCGCCGTGCGGCCGACCGTCGACTTTACCGGTCCCATTGGCAGCAGTCAGAAGTGGCTCTACCGCGTGAACGGAGAATTCGCGAACACATACAATTTTCGCGACGACTACCACGACCGCCGATATTTCCTGGCGCCGCAACTGACGTGGAAACCGGATCAATCGACATCGGTGCGGGTGGGGTTGCAGTACCTCCATGCAAGAAACACTACCGACTACGGGATTCTGGCGCTTGGCGACCGGCCGGCCCCCGTTGCCATAAGCAATTTCTATGGTGAACCGTGGCAGTACTCGCTGCTCCAGAACAGAGTCGGGACGGCGGACGCTTCCCGGAGCCTCGGGCACAGATGGGTGATTCGCAGTCGCTTTCGCGCGACCCTCACCAATTGGGATTATCTCGACACCAGCTCGGGGAGTGTCCAGCCGGACAATCAAACGCTCACTCGCTACTCCGAAGATGCCGCTTATCCGTTGCGGTTCTATGACTGGCAAACCGATCTTACGGGGCTGTTCAAAACCGGACGGATCGAACATAACGTCCTGATCGGTTTCGAATATGGACACCAGCAGGTGGTTCAGGATGCGATCTTCGGCGACGCTCCTCCGATCAATATTTACAATCCGGTGCCTTTCAGCGATACCCTCCCGAATCAGTCGACTTTGACAGAGTATTTCTTCAACCCGAATTCGCCCGACTATTTCCCAATCGACGGAACCACACGGCTGTCTTCCAACGGGGGCTACGTTCAGGATCACCTCGCGTTGTTGCCACAACTGAAGGCCCTCATCGGCTTCCGCATCGAGGGCTTCACGCAGCGCTATGACGAAGTGATCTATGATACTCACACAACGCAGGGCAATGTTGCGTTTCTTCCGCGAATTGGCCTCACTTATCAGCCAATTCAACCGGTGACTGTGTATGCCAGTTGGAGCCGCAGTTTCGCCCCGACTCTGGCCGCGCAGTTCACGCCCGGGGGCCAGCCGTTCCCGTCTGAATACGGACAACAATACGAGGGAGGGGTGCGGACCTCCGAATTTCAGGGAAGGCTTTCATCGACGCTTTCTGTCTATCGCATCCGTGCTTCCAATCTGTTAATCACGAATCCGGGCAACCCGCTGGCCTCGATTCAGATCGGCACTACAGGATCGAATGGCATCGAATTCGAGACAGCAGGACGCATCCTTCCCGGCTGGGATCTCAACTTTGCTTATGCCTTCAACGAAGCGCGCATTCTGGCTGACGCGGTCTATCCCGTCGGAAACATCTTTCAAAATGCTCCTCGCCATGGAGGGAGCCTCTGGACGGTGTATCAACTTCAACGCGGTCCACTGAATGGCCTGAGCTTTGGCGGCGGCTTCATGGCGCGCAGCTATCGCTTCGTCGATCCGTCCAACGACGTCGTCCTCCCCGGATACGGCCGTCTGGATGCGATGGCGGGCTATGTATTCGGGCCAACTCGTAAAGAGGAGAAGCTCTTCAAGCTGAGCGCCAACATCGAGAACGTTACCGACCGCAAGTATTTCCAATCGGCCAATACACCAAGCGTCATCTTCCCGGGCTCGCCGATCAATGTTCTCAGCCGCCTGGAGGTTCGGTTTTGAACGCGCCGGCCGTCACGTATCGGACTATCTGGCGCTGGCATTTCTATGCCGGCATCTTTTCCATTCCCTTCATCTTTTGGCTATCGATAACGGGATCAATCTATCTGTTTCGTCCGCAGATCGAAAGACTTCTTGACTGGCGTTTCGATCACCTTGTCCTTCATGGCACACGAGCCACGCAGGCCGCACAGGTAGAAGCCGCTCTCAAGGCCGCACCGGGGACGCGCTTCCACTACTTTGAGCTCCCGCGCGGAGAAAACTCTGCTTCCCAGATTGTAGTTGGCCGCGAGACGAAGGAATTTCGTGTTTACGTAAATCCTGTGACCCTTAACATCCTGAAGGTCGCAGATGAAGACAAGCAAACCATGAATGTCCTGTTCTACTTACACGGCGAACTCCTGCTTGGCGATCGCGGATCGAACATTGTTGAGCTGGCTGCTTCGTGGACGATTGTCCTTCTCATAACGGGAATCTATCTCTGGTGGCCTCGCCAGACACAACGGCTTGCCGGAGTTCTATATATTCGGCTGCGCCGCGGCTCCCGTATCTTCTGGCGGGACCTTCACGCCGTGACCGGCGTCTGGATCTCGGCCTACGCATTCTTCATTCTATTGAGTGGACTGCCCTGGGCCAGTTTCTGGGGCGGCCAATACCTG
>Ga0335077_10013267_pt1 | contig 10309 bp, 8 predicted proteins | sample Lox_Sample_31_FD_207151 | JGI IMG/M metagenome (GOLD analysis project Ga0335077, IMG submission 207151) | Soil microbial communities from Loxahatchee National Wildlife Refuge, Florida, United States - Lox_Sample_3.1 | ecosystem: Environmental > Terrestrial > Soil > Wetlands | place: USA: Florida...
TACGGCACGCCGATCAGGTCCGCGTCTTTGAACTTGACCCCGGGCCGCTCGTCACGATCGTCCAGCAGCGTGTCCAGCCCCGCGCCGCGGCACGCGCGATACAACTCTTCCGCCGCCTGCCGCTGCGCCGCATCACCCATGTACACCGGCGTGATCACCGCATCAAACGGAGCGATGGCTGGTGGCAGGCACATGCCGTCGGCGTCATGGTACAGTTCGATCGCCGCGCTCAAAATGCGCTCGATCCCGATGCCGTAAGAACCCATGATGGGCGCCGCTTCTGCGCCGCCTTCCGTGGTGACGCGCAACCCCATCGATTCCGAATAACGGTAGCCGAGCTTGAAGATGTGCCCGATCTCCACCGTCTTGCGGATCTCGAGAGGCGCGCCGCAGCCGCTGCACGCGTCGCCCGCTTCCACCTGCCGCAGGTCGTGAAAGACAGCCTGGAAATCTTCGCCGGGAGTGACATTGCGCAAATGGTAATCGTTGCGATTGGCGCCGGCGATCATGTTGCGGCGGCCGGACAACGCGCGGTCGGCGAGAATCGAGATCCCCGAAATGCCCACCGGACCGAGTGAGCCGGCATCCGCGCCGAACGCTTCGCGAATCTCGTCCGGCCGTGCCGGACGAAAAGCCGGATCGCCAATCACCGCGCCGAACTTGGCTTCGCTCAGCTGATGGTCTCCGCGCACGAGCACCAGCACGGCCTTCCCGTTGGCGATCAAAACCAGGCTCTTCATCTGCGATGTCTCCGGCAGACCCGTGAATTCGCTCACCTCGGCGATGGTCTTGCGTCCCGGCGTGTGAAACTCTTCCGGAGTGAGGTCACCTTCGGGATCGGCAGGTTTGGGGCGGGAGGCCTGGGCGGTGGCCTTCTCGCGATTGGCCGAGTACCCGCACTGACGACAGACGACGATGAAATCCTCGCCAGCGTCCGACTCCACCATGAACTCGTGCGACTGGCTGCCGCCCATGATGCCCGAGTGCGCCTCCACCACGAGGTACTCGATGCCGCAGCGCTCGAAAATGCGGCAATAGGCGCCATAGTGCTTCTGATATGCGATGTCCAAACCCGCGGCATCCAGATCGAAACTGTAGGAATCCTTCATCAGGAACTGGCGCACGCGCAGCAGCCCGGATTTGGGCCGCGGCTCATCGCGAAACTTGGTCTGAATCTGATACCAGATCTGCGGCAGTTGCTTGTAGCTGCGCAACTCGCCGCGAGCGATGGCGGTCATTACTTCCTCGTGTGTCATGCCCAGGCAAAGGTCGCGCCGGAAGCGATCCTTCAGCCGGAACATGTTGTCGCCCATTTGTTCCCAGCGTCCGGATTCCTGCCACAGTTCCGCGGGATTCAGCGCGGGCATCAGCATCTCCTGCGCGCCGATGGCGTCCATCTCTCCGCGCACGATGGCAACGATCTTCAGCAGGGAACGCTGCGCCAGAAACAGATAGCTGTAGATGCCCGCCGCGACTTGACGGATGTAGCCGGCGCGCAGCAGAAGCTGATGGCTGGCTACCTCGGCTTCAGCGGGTGTTTCGCGCAGCGTGGGAATGAACAGCTTGCTCCAAAGCACTGAAGGCCACCAGTTTAGCATGTTAGAATCGAGTTACTCCCCATGAAAACCACCGCCGAATCCGACAGAATGGCGCGGCCGCTGGCCGAAGTGGACCCGGATGTCTACGAGGCCATCCTGCACGAAGCCGGGCGGCAGCATTCGCAACTGGAACTGATCGCCAGCGAGAACTTCACCTCCGAAGCCATTCTGGAAGCGGCCGGCAGCGTGTTTACCAATAAGTACGCCGAGGGCTACCCCGGCCGGCGTTATTACGGCGGCTGCGAATTCACCGACGTAGTGGAGAACCTGGCGCGCGACCGGGCCAAAAAGCTCTTCGGCGCCGACCATGCCAACGTGCAGCCGCACTCCGGCTCGCAGGCCAACCAGGCGGCTTACGCAGCGGTTTTGGCGCCGGGCGACACCATCCTCGGCCTGAACCTGGCGCACGGCGGTCACCTCACTCACGGCCACAAACTGAACTTCTCCGGCAAAACCTATAACGTAGTTCCCTACGGCGTACGCAAGGAAGATGAGCGCATCGATTACGACGAACTGGCGCGCCTGGCCCAAGAGCACAAGCCCAAGATGATCGTCGCCGGAGCCAGCGCCTATTCGCGCATCCTGGACTTCGGCCGTTTCCGCGAAATAGCTGATTCGGCAGGCGCGGTGTTCCTGGTGGACATGGCGCACATCGCCGGGCTGGTTGCCGCGGGGCTGCATCCGAATCCCTGCCAGTGGGCAGACATCGTGACTTCGACTACCCACAAGACGCTGCGCGGCCCGCGCGCCGGGCTGATCCTGTGCAAGGAGAAGTTCGCCGCGGCCATCGACAAGACCGTATTCCCCGGCATGCAGGGCGGGCCGTTGGTGCATATCATCGCGGCAAAGGCGGTGTGCTTCAAAGAGGCCATGGAACCGGCGTTCGTGGAATACCAGAAACGCGTGGTGGCCAACGCGCAAGCCCTGGCGGACGGCCTGATCGGCGCGGGCTTTCACGTAGTCTCAGGCGGGACCGACACGCACCTGATGCTGGTCGATGTGTTCTCGAAAGGCATTCGCGGCAAGGAAGCCGAAGCGGCGCTCGACCGCGCGCGCATCACGGTGAACAAGAACGCCATTCCGTTCGACGTGAATCCGCCGCTGAATCCCAGCGGCATCCGCCTGGGCAGCCCGGCGGTGACCACGCGCGGTATGCGCGAGCCGGAAATGCGCGAGATCGCCTCGCTGATTGCCGAGGTCCTGCTGAACATCACCTCCGAAGACGCCATCGCCGATGTGCGCCGGCGCGTGGAGGCGCTCACCGAACGATTCCCGCTGTATGCGTGGAGACGCCAGCCAGCGTCCGGAAGACAGTCGGTGCTGGCGCAGGCCTGATCGCGGGCGATGCGCCTGCACATCGCCTTCGACGCGCGCCGCGTGCGCGACTTCGGCGTCGGCACGTACATCCGCAGCCTGCTGGGCGCCATCGCGACCCTCGATTCCGGCTGCGACTTCACACTGGTCACGCTGCCGGAGGATGCCGCCGAGTTCGCCGCCCTGCCGCCGAACTTCAAACTCGCGACATACCCGAAGACCGATTCTTATTACCTGAACCACCTCGCCTTTCCGCGGTTCCTGCGGCGGCTGCAGCCGAACCTGGTCCATATCCCATTGAACCAGGTGCCACTGTTCATGACCGGGGCTTACGTGGTGACCGTCCACGACATGGCGAGTCTTCTGTTCGATAGCGGTTCGGGCTTGGGCATGAACCTGCGGCGGTTTCTGTTCCGGCGCGGACTGCTGCGAGCGCGGCGCATCCTGGCGGTCTCCGAAGCCACTCGCGGCGACGTGCGCGACACGCTGGGCATTCCGGAAGAACGCGTCCGGCTGGTCTATAACGCCCCGAATCCGGATTTCTTCCTCCCACCGCGCGCCGAGCGCGCCCGCATCCTGGAGCGCTATCAGATCAACTATCCCTTCCTGCTCTACGCCGGCAACATTCGCCCGCAGAAGAACATCCCCCGGCTGGTGGAAGCCTTCGCGGTGGCGCGCGAGGCCCTGCTGCGCCACCCGGTATTCGGCGACCTGCACCTGATCATCATCGGCGATGAGATTTCGCGTTACCCGTCCGCGCGGCGCGCGGTGGTCAAGGCGCGCGTGGAAAAAGCGGTGCGTTTCCTGGGCTTTGTGCCGTTCGACACCCTGCGCATCTTCTTCGAGAGCGCGGCCGCCTTCATCTTCCCTTCGCTCTACGAAGGCTTCGGATTGCCGCCGCTGGAGGCCATGGCATGCGGCACGCCGGTGGTCACCTCGAACGTCAGTTCGCTGCCGGAGATCATCGATGACGCGGCCGTGCTGGTGAATCCGGAAAACGTGTTCGAGATCGCACGGGGCATCCAGGACGTGCTGCTGGATGAGGAGCTGCGCTGCGCGCTGATTGCGAAGGGCAAGGAACAAGCGGCGCGCTATAGCTGGGAACGGACGGCTCGGCAGGTGCTCGAAGTCTACCGGGAGGTGGCCGAGTGATGGCTACCGGCGACAATGCACGCCATCACGGACTCGGCGACGGCACCGGCGTCCGTTCTTCGTAAAACCGCTTTACGCGCCTCGCCGCCGTCCGCCCGACCACTGCCGCCAGCTGATCCTCGCCCGCCGCCCGCACCAGTTCCGAACTGCCAAAATGCTTCAGCAGCTTCTGCACGGTCTTCTCGCCGACGCCTTCGATCTGGTCCAACTCCGACGTCAGCCGCTGTGCATTCCGCCGCGTGCGGTGGAACGTCACCGCGAAGCGGTGCGCTTCATCGCGAATCGATTGCACCAAATGCAGAATAGGCGAGAACCTGTCCAGCACCACCGGCTCGTCTTCCTGCCCGTACACATAGATGATCTCTTCCCGCTTGGCGATAGAAGCGATCGGCTGATTGATCACGCCGATGGCTTCGAGCGCCTCCGCCGCCGAGTGCAACTGGCCGATGCCGCCGTCGATCAGCACCAGTCCCGGCATCGCCTGGCCCTCCTGCTGCAAGCGCGAGTAGCGCCGCGTGACCACCTCCCGCATGCTGGCGAAATCGTCGTTGCCGATCACCGTCCGGATGATGAATTTCCGGTAGTCCGACTTCTTCATCCGCCCGTCTTCCCACACCACCATGCTGGCCACTTTGTCCGTGCCCTGGATGTGCGAGACGTCGAAGCACTCGATGCGCCGCGGCGCATCCGGCAGGTTTAACGCGTCCTGCAGCGCCTCCTGGATCGCGCGCGAGGACGGCTTCAGCACCCGGAACCGCGCGTCAAAGCTGTGTTTCGCATTGGTCTGCACCAGTTCGAGCAGCGCTTTCTTCTGGCCCCGCTGCGGCGTGCGGATCTCCACCTTGCGGTTGCGCTTTTCCGATAGCAGTTCTTCCAATTCCTCGCGGTCCTCGAAGTCCACCGGCACGTGAATGATCCCCGGAATGTAGCGCTGGTCCAGGTAGATCTGCTTCAGCAGGGCCGAATAGAACTGCGCCTCGTCGAACTCCTCCTGGTCTTCCCAGAAGTACTCGCGCCGGTCCACGATCTGGCCGTTGCGCAGATGAAAGAGGTTCAGCGCTACCAGCGGCGGCTCCGCGTACGAAGCGAAGATATCGATGTCGTCGCCCTTCGCCGCCGCCATCTTTTGCCGCTCGTCCAGTTCCTCCACCGTGGACAACAGATCGCGCAACCCGCCCGCTTCTTCGAACCGCATGGCTTCCGACGCGGCCTCCATGCGCTCGCGGAGTTCCGCTGCCAGATCGCCGTGACGGCCTTCCAAAAACAGCCGCACATCGCGCACTGCTCGCGTGTAGGCATCGTCTGTGGTCAAGCCCTCAACGCACGGCCCCAGGCACCTGTGAATGTGAAATTGCAAGCACGGCTTTGGATGATATCGGGTCAGATCCACCTTGCACGACGGCACCAGAAAATGGCGGTGGATGAAGTGCACCAACCGATGCGCCAGGTTGCCCGGAAAGTAAGGTCCGAAGTAGGTTGACCCATCCTTGCGCAGCCGCCGCGTCACATACACCCGCGGAAAACGCTCCGCCGTGAGCTTGATGTACGGATAGGTTTTGTCGTCGCGCAGCAGAATGTTGAAGCGGGGCTTCCACTGCTTGATCAGGTTGTTTTCGAGCGCCAGCGCTTCCTTGTTGTTGTCGACCAGGATGTAATCCACATCCGTGGCTTCGGAAATCAGCGTGCCGGTTTTGGTGTCTGCCAGCCGTTCTTCGGAAAAGTAGCTCCGAACCCGCAGCCGCAGGCTTTTCGCCTTACCTACGTAGATGACCCGCCCGCCCGCGTCTTTGTAGAGATAAACGCCGGGCGCCAACGGCAACTGGGCGGCTTTCTCACGCAGGTCCATCGCGATGGAAGGCTATAATTCAATTATGTCACGCTGGGTCTGCGTACTGCTGCTGCCGGCCGCCCTGCTCCCAGGCCTCACCGCCCAACAGCAGCCCAAAGAACCGCCCAAGCCCGCGCCTCAGCAACAGGATGAACAAGCGCCTCCCGAAGAAGACGCCGGCCTTCAGGAGAAACAATACTCCTTCAACCCGCTTCAGGCCACCAAAGAACTCCAGGTCGGCAACGAATACTTCAAAAAGCACAGCTACAAGGCTGCCGCGTTGCGCTTCCGCGAAGCCACGAAGTGGAACGCCAACCTGGCCGAAGCCTGGCTGCGCCTGGGCGAAGCCGAAGAAAAACGGCGCAATCCCAAAGACGCCAAAGAGGCCTACGGGAAGTTCCTGGAGCTTCAGCCGGAATCCAAAGAGGCCGCCGAAGTCCGCAAGAAGGTCGCCAGCCTGCACTGACCGGCCGTACTTGCTTTCGCCCGCTTCCAGCGAGTAGCATCACTGGTGTGGAGGGGCATAGATGCCATCTTCGAAATTGAGCCGCCGCAGCCTATTCCGTTCGGGCGCCGTGCTGGCCGCGGCTGGCGTCACGGCGGGCGTTCCGGAGCCCGCGTTGCCCGCACCCGCCGGATCGCTCGAGTTCGGCGCCAACCTTTATCAATCCATCGGCGTCACGCCACTCATCAACTGCCGGGGCACTTACACGATTATCACCGGTTCGCAGAGCCTGCCTGAAGTCAAACGCGCCATGGAAGCGGCTTCGCACGCCTACGTCCACATGGACGAGCTGATGGAAGCCGTCGGCCGTCGGCTCGCGGAGCTTACACAAGCCGAGTGGGGCATTGTTACCGCCGGTTGCGCCGCCGCGCTGACCCACACGACCTCCGCCTGCATCGCGGGCGGCGACCCCGAGAAATTGCAGCGCGTTCCCAACCTCACCGGCCTCAAAAACGAAGTCGTGGTGCCGCGCTACTCGCGCAACGAATACGACCACGCCGTGCGCATGCTCAGTGTGAAGATGGTCGAAGTCGACACCGCCGACCAGTTCGAAGCGGCACTCGGGCCGCAAACTGCGCTGGTGATGATCCTCTCGTGTCCCGCGGCTGAACGCGGCGAGCTTTCCATCCCCAACGCGTGCGCCATCGCCCGCCGCAAGGGCGTGCCGGTGATCGTGGACGCCGCCGCCGAAACCCTCACCATCCCGAACATTCACCTGCAACACGGCGCCAACCTGGTGGCTTACAGCGGCGGCAAGTGCCTGCGTGGTCCGCAAGCCGCCGGCCTGTTGCTCGGCCAGAAAGACCTCTGCCGCGCCGCCTGGATCAACAGCGCGCCGCACCACGCCTTCGGCCGCTCGCTCAAGGTCGGCAAGGAGGAGATCATGGGCATGCTGGCCGCGGTCGAAATGTGGGTCAAGCGCGACCACGACGCGGAATGGAAGCAGTGGGAATCGTGGCTCGATCACATCGCCGCGCAGGCCACCCAAGTGCCCGGCGTGACGACCGAAGTGCTCCAGCCCCAGGACCTTTCCAATCACGCGCCGCACCTACGCATCAAGTGGGACGCCGCGACGCTCGGCATCACCGGCACGGAGGTCGAAGAACTCCTGATACATGGCACGCCGCGCATCACCATTGGCGGTGCCAGCGGCACGCGCCGCGACGACCGCCCGAGTTCCATCACCATCATGCCGTACATGATGATGCCGGGCGACGACCAGATCGCCGCGGAAGCCATCCACAAGATTCTGGCGAATCCGCCACACATTTCCGTGCCCGCGCCCGAACCTGCGTCCGCCGATGTCAGCGGCGAATGGGTGGCCGACCTCACGTTTATCTCCGGCTCGGCGCGCCACCACTTCAGCATCCAGCAGCAGGATGGCAAGCTCGCGGGCACGCACCGGGGCGATATCCTCAGCGGCAGCCTGACGGGTTACGTGGAGGGCCGACGCGCCACCTTCCGCAGCAGCCACCGCATCGAGGGCGCCAACCTGCACTACGAATTCTCAGGCGACGTTTCCGGCGGCCGCATGGAAGGCGTGGTGCATCTCGGCGAATATGGCGAAGCCCGCTGGACAGCGCAGCGCGCGTGACCGGACCATGTCACGAAACACCATTGCAGTCATCGGCGCGCTGTGCTGCGCTGCCTCCATGTCAGCAGCCACCAAGAAGGTCATCTTTCCGCCGGGCGCCAAGACTGCCGGCCCTTATAGTCCCGGTATTCTGGCCGGCGGCTTCCTGTTTGTCTCCGGCCAGGGCGCCAAAGGCCCGGACGGCAAGTTCCCCGACACTCCCCGCGCCCAGGTGCGACAGTGCCTCGACAATGTGAAGACCATCGTCGAAGCCGCCGGCCTCACCATGGGCCACCTGGTCTACGCCCAGGTCTACGTGCCGGAGCCCTGGAACTACACCGAGATCCGCGCCGGCTGGACCGAATACTTCGGCGAGAAGTCGCCCGCGCGCGCCATACTCGGCGTCGCCCGCCTGCCGGAGAACACACCGGTCGAGATCAATGCCGTAGCCGTGGAAGACGCCTCCTCCCGCCGCGAGATCCGCCTTCAACGCGACAGCCGCGCTGAAGTTCCCGACGCGGTCGAGGCGAGCGGCCTGCTGTTTGTCTCGGGCGCCGCCGCGAGCAATCCCAAGGACGCGCTCGACCGCATGGGCGAAGCGCTCCGCGCCGCCGGCATGGACTTCCGCAACATGGTCTTCGTCAATCCCTACCTGACCAGCGCCATCCGCTACGAAGAAATGAACCGGGCTTACGCGCCGTACTTCGAATTCGGCAACACTCCGGCGCGCGCCACCATTCAGGTGGCCAGCCTGGACGGCGGCACGATCGAATTCACGGGGGTGGCCGTGGCCGATCTATCCAAGCGCCGCGCCGTCCGTCCCAAGAACATGGAGCCCAGCCCTACGGCCAGCCCCTGCGTGTTCGCCGGTGACATCTACTTCTGCTCCGCCAAGAACGCTTTCATTCCCGGCCCGAACAGCGGCGTCTACGCTTCCACCGTGGAGGAGCAGGTGCGCATGTCGTTCCGCAACCTTCTCGACGGCCTGGAAGAAGCCGGCCTGAAGCTCGCCGACGTGGTGGCCGCCAACGTCTACCTGGACGACATCGCCGATTTCCCCAACATGAACGGCGTCTACAAAACCTATTTTCAGGACGCCCCCCCCACCCGCACCACCGTCCAGCAGATCGCCCCGGCGAAGGAGCGCAAAGCCGGCGAACGCGGGCAGTGGCCGGCGCTGGAGCAGATTTCATTCGTCGCAGTGAAATGAGCCGGGCATGATCCGCATCATCACGATCGAGCGCGAATACGGCGCCGGAGGCTCCGGCATCGCCCGCAAGCTCGCCGAGCGCTTGAACTGGAAACTGTGGGACCAGGATCTGACTTCGGAGATCGCCCGCATGGCGCGCTGCGACCGCCAGTCGGTGGAACGGCTGGAGGAGCGCGTCGATCCGCTCTTCTATCGCCTGATGAAAGTCTTCATGCGCGGCAGTTACGAGCGCAGCCTGCCCGTGACCGGCCTGGAGCACCTGGATGCCGACAGCATGGTGGTCTTCATGCAGCGCGTCATCGAAGGCGCGGCCACGGCGGGCAACTGCGTCATCGTGGGCCGCGGCTCGCCCTACCTGCTGCGCGCCCACCAGGACGCCTTCCACGTCTTCATCTACGCGCCGCTCGAGGAGAAGATTCGCCGCGTGCGCGAACTGGGCAAAACGGAAGCGGAGGCTGTCGAACTGGTCAACACGATCGACCACGAGCGCGCGACATTTGTGAAGAAGTACTTCGGCAAGGAATTCCCCACTCGCCACTATTACCACCTGATGCTCAACTCGGTGGTGGGCGACGAGGTGGTGATTCAAACCATCCTGGACGCAGTGGGCACGCTCAATCATGCACAAAGTCAACCTGTCTGAAAAGCTGGCGCTGTTTGCCGAGCACTGGAGCCCGAAGATCGTTGCGGAGTTGAATGGCCAACATTTGAAGCTGGTGAAGTTTCAGGGCGAGTTCGTCTGGCACCATCACGACGCCGAGGATGAACTGTTCCTGGTGGTCCGCGGCAGCTTCCGCATGGGCTGGCGCGACGCCGCCGGCGACCACGCCATCGACCTGCACGAAGGCGAATTCCTGGTCGTGCCGCGAGGCGTCGAGCATCGCCCAGCAGCGGTCGAGGAAGTCCACGTTCTGCTGTTCGAACCCGCCAGCACACTCAACACGGGCAACGTCCGAAGTGAGCTGACTGCCGAGAGGCTGGACCGTCTCTGATTTTGGGGATTTTGGGCGAGGTTCTCCCTTGAGCGTGGTGACCTGGTGAGTATTTGACGCGGTTTTAGGGGCGGTCGGGCTTGGGTGGCGATTGCTCTTGCGCCTGTTTGCGGGCTTTTTCGAGCTCCACCTGCCGC
>Ga0335077_10013268_pt1 | contig 10309 bp, 13 predicted proteins | sample Lox_Sample_31_FD_207151 | JGI IMG/M metagenome (GOLD analysis project Ga0335077, IMG submission 207151) | Soil microbial communities from Loxahatchee National Wildlife Refuge, Florida, United States - Lox_Sample_3.1 | ecosystem: Environmental > Terrestrial > Soil > Wetlands | place: USA...
CCTCATCGGTGAGCAGACCGGTCAAAAATTCCGTTTCCCCGTGCTTCTGGCTGAGCCGCTTCAGGTCCACCGTGCCCAGATTCAGCGAGTTCAACGCCTCGCCCAACGCCGGGAAGTTGATCTGATCTGTATTCTCCTGGCGATACACCACCCGCTGTTCCTGAATATTGAAGGCGACGATGGAGAATTTCCGGATGCGCGGCTCACGGGCGATGCTTTTCAAAATGGATACTAATGCGTTGGTATCCAGCGGCTGCAGCGTCGTGGAGCGGGAATTCTGCGGCGCGAAGTTCACGATCACCTTCACGTTGAGCGGACCGCTGTCGGCCTCCCGCTCCACCGGCGGCTCGTCTTTGAACGGCTCGCGATCGGCCGCTTCAACCGTCTCGGGCGCCATCATCAACACCAGTTGCTTGTCTTTCGGCGGCAGTTCCGCTTCCGCGTCCCAGAAGAACGAGCAAACCCGTTCGCTGCGGTCTCGCATCAGAAAGTCGACGTGGTACGTGCCTTCGCCCACATCGAATGCGCCCTCCAGGTAGGCACTCCCCTTAGCGTTTTCCTCGATGGCAGGAACGCTGAGACGTTGAGAGAAGTACACCGGGTCGTCTTTGTGCTCCGACGGCGTCACCCGGAAGATCATGGTGAGCAGATCTTCGGATCCCGCCAGATCCTTCAGCGGAATGCTAACCTCATAACCTGCGTGGAAGCGCAGATCGAAGCCCAGAGTCGGCTTGACCGGCGTTACGGTGCACGGAAGGTCTTTACGAACCTCCTGGGCTTCGAGTACGGCGGAGTCGGTGTTGAAGATGCGGACCAGGCTGTTGGGGCCGGACCCCTGCATCACCGTCTGCGCCCGCAGACCCGTGAAGGCAAGCACAGTCAGGCCAAGCAGGGTTGCTATAGACCGGCCACCCGACCGACGTGCGCTTTTCATCACCAAAGGGCTCAGCACCTGAGGTTCCAGGGGGCGGAAGAAACAACCGAACCACTTCCCCGTCACGTATAAGATGGTATTATCTGCCAATTTTCCCAAACTGCAAGAGAAACCTTGCCTGGGAACAACCGTCCCAGTTCTGGGTACCTTAACCACAATGGTTACCTCTCGAGGCCGGTGCTCTCTGGAGAAAATCGACACATCCCTGTTTCCATTTATACCTCCAAACGGCGCGGCCGGCGTGATCTTCCTGAGGCGGTCTGTTCACTTTGTTACCCCTGTAACCGCCCAAATCAATGCTAAATTTTCGACTCCTGCGCCGATTGTTGGAAAGTCCGAACATGCCGACCCAGCGGCCGGTGCTGCGGGCCAATTTCGAAAGTAGTGTTCCGGGCCTCTACGTGATCGGCGACCTCGCCGGCGCGCCTGTGGTGAAACTGGCGATGGAGCAGGGTAGCGACGTAGCCGAATACATCGCCGCCACCCTCGAAGGCACGAGCCAGGACCCAAATATTTATGATGTGATCGTCATTGGCGCCGGAGCTGCGGGTTTAAACGCCGCGCTGGGCGCTCAGGATCGCGGGCTCCGGGTTTTGGTGCTCGAGAAGAACAAGATCGCCAACACCATCGAGGATTTCCCCGAAGGGATCTACGCTGAGAAGAGGGTGTCGAAGCAGTTCGCAAGTCAAAGGATGGCATCTTCAAGATTGAGACTGGCCGCCAGCGCTATCACGCCCTTCAGGTGGTGCTGGCCACGGGGCAGCGCGACAATCCACGCCACCTGGGCGTGAGGACCAGGAGCAGGTTTACCACACCGTTTCAACAGCCCGAAACACTACCGGGATGAGGAAATTCTCGTAATCGGTGGGGTGACAGCGCAGTCGAAGGCGCCATCGCGGAAGGGAAGCTTAGGGTCCTTTCCCGGGGCCAGGTGAAAAGTTTCGGCGTCGTGGAAGCCGCAAAGTGGAACTCTCGTACCACCACGCCTTGGTGCTGATTGGCGCCGACGCTCCAACTGATTTTCTGCGCTCCCTTGGCCTCCGGCCGGAGAACGATTGGACGAGCAGCCCCGTCACGGCAGCTGTGCTTGCACTGGCGGCACCGGCCGGGGTGTGGATAATCGGCTGCAAAATCACCATTCCGTGGCTTCTGGGCCAACCATTTGCGGGCGGTGCTGGTGCTGTTCCATGGCAAGCGCTACTGCTCCTGGATCTGCGGTTGCGGCGGCACATCCTTGGTAAGCCCTCTCAAGCCGGGCTGAAATACTATCACCTGTTCGCGGATGTATGGCTGGTGGGGATCATCCCGGTTACGCTGTATCCGTTTTTCGGCGGGAAAGTGTGGTGCCGTTACTGGTGCCCGCTGGCCAAGCTGATGCAGATATTCAGCGCGGCATTTACGCGATTCCGGGTGAGCCGCTTCAGCATCTATTCAAATGAGAAGTGCATTGCGTGCATGGAGTGCACGCGGAACTGCCAGGTGGGCATCGACGTCATGAATTACGCATTGAAGCAGGAACCGATCACCAATGCCAACAGCTCCTGCATCGGCTGCGGCATCTGCGTGACGGTCTGCCCCATGGGCGTGGTGTCGTTTCAGAGCGCGCCCGCGCCCCACCTGGTGCAGATCACCGTGAAAGCGAGTTAATACATGTTCGGACTCAAAGATACCAAGACACAGGAAAAAGAGCTTCGCTCGCCGGACGGATTGCCGCCGGACGTGATTGTCAGCCCGGATACGCGCCGCAGCCAGCGCGTGCCGCCCGGACAATCGCGGACGCAAAAGTGGCCGGTGCTCGATGCCAGCGGCCCGCCGGAGATTTCGCTCGCACGCTGGAAATTTTCGATCCGCGGCCGCGTGGCTCGGCCGGTGGAATGGAACTGGGAAGAGTTTCAAAAACTGCCGCGGGTCAAAGTGTTTTCCGATTTCCACTGCGTGACGCGCTGGTCGCGCCTCGGCAACCTATGGGAAGGCGTCTCAACCCGCAACCTGATCGAACGGGCCGGCGGCGCGCTACCCGATGCGCATTTCGTGCTGGCCTACGGCTACGATGGCGGCTGGACCACCAACATGCCGCTCGAAGATTTCCTAACCGAAGACGCCCTGGTCGCATTCCTTCACGATGGCGAGCCCATCTCGACCGAGCACGGCGGCCCCGCGCGCCTCATCGTTCCGCAGCTTTATGCCTGGAAAAGCGCCAAGTGGGTGTCAGGCGTCGAGCTGCTCGACCGCGACCAAGCCGGCTTCTGGGAGCGGAACGGGTATCACATGCATGGGGATCCGTGGGGGGAGGAGCGGTACGGGTGGTAGTTTGGTCGGAACGCGGCTCGATTTCAGCACTCACACCACTTCAGTTTCCCGGCGCATTTTATTCTGTCCTTCTGGAGATCCCCCTTAATATAGATGCGCAGGTCAGTACTCAGATTGGCGCGATTCCGGTCATTGTTCGCGACGTGAATGACCACCTTTGCCTTTTGACAGAGCATAATAGAGCGTTTGAAACCGAAAAGGGGTCGCGCTTCCATTTCCTTTACACGGTCACTTCGTGCCCGACTCGTTCCGCGCGCCGCACCCTAACTTTCACTTCCACGCGCGACCCCAGCCGGTTGAGAATCGACATGAGGCGATCGACGGTGAACCGCCCGAGATCCGCATTGCGAATGCGCGAAAAATCGGCCGCCGCTACCCCGGTCCGGCTGTGCGCGGCGCGCACGCTCAGGCCCTCCCGATCGAGCGCCTTGATGATTTCGGCCGCGAGGATCGCCTTGACCTGTTCCGCATCCGCGTTCTTGTGTCCGAGGTCACGGACCACGTTTCCACTTCCGCGCACCACGTCCAGCTTTCCGCTTTTCATCGCAACATCTCCCTCAGCCTTTTCAGACGGTCTTTTATCAGATCGATCTCACTTTTAGGCGTCTTGATGCCCTGCGTCGACTTCTTCTGAAACGCGTGAACCGCCCATATCTCCTCTGCCATTTGCACCGCGTAAATCACGCGGAATGCATTGCCGTGACGCAATCTCGAAGACACCAGCTCCTATCCCGCCGCGATTGTCAGCGCCGCGAGGCAGACTGACCGGGCCCCTTCCGGGAATGCCTCGAATTCCTTCAGCGCCGCCTTGATCCATGAGACGGGCCGCGTCCGCGGCGTCATCGTTTTTCGACTAGAGCACCTGTAACGTAGTAGTCATATTTGACAACACACGTCAAGAAAGCGCGCAGCGGGCAATGATGACGTTTCTGCAGTCGCTCTGGTCTGCGCCCTCTTGCCGGTATAATGCCCGACGAGATGGGCTTCTCTCTCTGGATTGCGGGCGACGTCGCGTTCGCGCAGGGTACGTACGAATCGCGTCCCGTGGGCACCGCCGTGATCTCGGTAACCGATCTCTTCAAGCGGCGCGATTTCCATCCGCTCAACCGCGCACCCAGTGTTTTCGATCCGAGCTACGTCGGGCTCTTCGCGTCGCTGGGCGATCTCAATGCCGAACTGCGACGGCGACGCGTAAAGAGGGGGGACAGGCACCACTGTCCACGATGAGCAGTCCGGTTGGCCGCGAGTGTTTGGATCAGGGACAGTGGAGCCAGTCCCCGGTCGGCGATCTAGCGCCTTCTCCGGTGATACTCACCCCCGCCCAGTCCGCCTGCGTCGATCAGCACCGCCAGAATGAGAATGAGCAGGTTCCAACCCTCGAGGCGCTGGTGTGTATTGGTGAGCCACGCGTAGGCCAGAGTGGTGGTGGGCAGAAAGAAGAAGCCAAGCAGCGGAATGATCATCTGGTGATAGGCACGTTCCAGGTAGTGTGAGAACAGGTACAGACAGACCAGCACGATCCGCGGGAACATCAGGACAACAATTACCAGGCAGCAAGGCATAGTCGGATGGGGTAATTCTCAGAGTTGCGCCTCTGTTGATATACTAATCTCTTCACCACAAATCAAGGAGACCCGCCATGAACGTGCCATTCTACGGCCACGTCAGACAGTACCACAACATCAAGTCTGAGATCGATAAAAACCTCCAGGAAGTCCTCGAGAGCGGTCAGTACGTGATGGGGCCGATGCTCAAGCGCTTCGAAAAGGAATTTGCGGATTTTCACGGGATGAAATACGCCGTGGGCGTGGGCAATGGAACGGATGCGCTGTGGCTTTCGTTCATGGCCCTGGGCATCGGTCCGGGCGACGAGTGCATTACGCAACCCAACACGTTTTTCGCCACGGCGGAAGCCATCTGGATTGCCGGCGCTACGGCGGTTTTCGTTGACTCGGATCCCAAGACCAACTGCATCGATCCTGCCAAGATTGAAGCGGCCATCACGCCCAAGACCAAGGCGCTGGTTCCTGTCCACCTCTACGGCCAATGCGCCGACATGAAGGCCATTCGCAAGATCGCGGACAAGCACAAGCTGCTGGTCATCGAGGACAACGCGCAGGGCATTGGCGCGCGAGGCGACGGTTTCAAGATCGGCGAACTGTCGGATGCCGTCTGCACCAGTTTCATCATCCAGAAAAACCTGGGCACATTCGGCGATGGCGGCGCCGTGGTCACCAACAACGAGAACGTCGACCGCGTTGTACGGAGGCTTCGCAATCACGGGTCGGAGAAGCGCTCGTGCCACAGCTACGGTTTCAACAGCCGCCTCGACGACATACACGCCGGCGTGCTCAGCGCCAAGCTGAAGCACATCAACGAATGGAACGATCTGCGCCGGAAATGGTCGGCGCGATATTCAGCCTGCCTGAAGGATGCGCAGAATATCACGCTGCCCTACGCCGCCCCCGGCTACCATCACGTCTTCCATCTTTACGTGATCGAGACTAAGCGGCCGGAACATCGCAACGTGCTGCTCGATTTTCTCAACAAGAGCGGCATCGACGCCAAGTGCCACTACGACATCGCCATCCATCAACAGCAGGGCTATCCGTGGGGCAAGCCGGCGCGCATCGCGGGGCCGATTCCCAATGCGGAGCGCAACGCGGCGTGTTGCATTTCACTTCCGATGTTTCCGGAACTCACCCAGGAGGAAGTGGACTCCACGATCTCCAAGGTCCTTGAATGGGACCGGACGGTGGGGTGAGGCGTGAAAGATAAATACCGGGTTGTCGTTGTCGGCATGGGCAAGCGCGGCATGCACCATGCCACGGCTTTTCAGGCCAATCCGCGCTTTGAAGTCGCGGGCATTTGCGAGATCGACCAGAAACGGCTGGATGACGCCGCCGCGAAGCTCAGCGTCAGCCTCAAAGGAACCGACGCCGCCGAAGTGGCCCGTGCCGCCAAGCCCGACGTTTTCTGTTTCTGCACGCTGCCCAACATTCGCGCATCCATGGTGCGCATCGGCATCGAGAGCGGCGCCAAGCTCATTGCCATGGAGAAGCCCATCGCGCTCACCAGCGCGGAAGGTTTCCAGATTCGCGATCTGCTGGCTGGAAGCGGCGTCAAGGCGGTGGTCAGCCACCAGCACCGTTACGGCGAACACTACCGGAAGGTCGGAGAGATCGTGGCGTCGGGCGCGCTGGGCCGCATCCAGACCGTCTACGGAACGGCCACCGGCTGGATGATGCACATGCTTTCGCACCTGGTCGATTATCTGCGCTGGTTTAACAATGATGCCGAAGCCGAATGGGTGATGGCGCAGGCCGCGGGCCGAGGCAAGCTGGCCGACATTCATCCTTCGCCCGATTACATCGCCGGCTTCATCCATTTCGCCAATGGCGTGCACGGCGTCATCGAGTGCGGCGCGGGCGCGCCCGATGTTCCCGAGGTCGATTACTGGTGGCGCAAATGCCGTATAGGCGCGAAAGGTGTCGACGGTTTCGCCGAAGTGCTCACCGGCGGCGGCTGGCGCGCGGTGACGACAGCGGGCGCGTGCTCGGGCGGCGGGTCCATGAATTACGATCTCGACATGCCGCCGTATATTCAGGAGATGGCCGACTGGCTCGACGATGAGAAGAAGGTGCATCCCTGCAACTTCGCGAGCGCGTATAAGGGCTTCGAGATCATGATGGCCTTCTGCCGCTCCGCAGCCCAGGGCGGGCAAGTCGCGCTGCCATTGAGCGGAGCCGCAGACGAAATCGAGATGCTGCGGCGCTCCGTGCCCGACCGCAAAGTGATTTTAGCAATCCCGTCGAGCGCGAAAGAGTACGCGTCGTAGTTTCCGTCCTTTTTGTAGCGCATGACCACGCCTGGTGTTGGCGGGGGCTTGTAGTTTTTCGCCGATGCCGGGCAAAGACCGCCCCCTTTTTTATTAAAACTACACCTTTGCCTGCCGATAAGTTCCAATGAAAGGGAATCCATCGACATGACCATCTCTTCCGTTTCACCGGTTTCCACGGTTCCGGACACCAGTTATCAAAACGGCGTCCAACAGCGCCAGAGCGAGTTCCAGCAGCTCGCCCAAGCGCTCTGGACGGGCAACTTGAGCAACGCCCAGAGTGCGTATGGCGCTTTGACACAAAACTCCAGCTCCCCAACGTCGCCATCCAACTCCAACAGTGAGGTAGCCCAGGATTGGACGGCCCTGGGGCAGGCACTCCAATCCGGCGATCTGTCGAGCGCCCAGCAGGCCTTTTCGAAGCTCCAAACCGATGCGGCTGCCCCTTCGTCGTCGGGGTCGGCTCAGGCGCCGGCACAGGGAGCGCATCCCGGCCACCACCATCATCATCACGTGGACTCCAATCAGGCTACGTCCTCCGCTTCCTCCACGACGGGCAGCCTGATTAACGTGACGGCATAGTACGTAAGAGCTTCAGCCAAGAGCCTGGCGACTCCGCCGACGGTGTCATTTTTTTGCCAGTCATTTTCGCGGATGGCCAGGCCTATTGCGCTGATTCTCTTCAATTTGCGACCCATACTGGATGGCATTCCACTTGCCTCCCTGGAGACCGGAGGCAAGTGAATGTCAATCTCCAGCATTTCTTTGGTTAACACTCCGACGAATATCCAGAACTGGCAGGCCGCGGCGAGCCAGCGGCAACAGGACTTCCAGAGCTTGGCCAGTTCGCTTAAGTCCGGCGACCTCAACGGGGCACAGCAGGCGTACTCCGAACTTCAGACATTGGCCTCGACGAACGGTTCGAGCTCTTCCGGAACCAGCCCCATGCAGCAGGACTTCGCCGCGATAGGAAAGGATCTCAGCGCCGGGAATCTGAGCCAGGCCCAGAAGGACTTCACACAACTGAAGAACGACTTCCAAGCGGTTCTCGCACAGAACGGCGGCCCCTCCGGGGTACACCACCATCACGGACACCACGTGCACAAGGTTGAGTCGTCATCGTCCACGAGCAATACCTCGACTGACCCAAGTTTGGCGAGCGCGGCATCCGGTCTGTTTTCGCCGTACGCGTCCACCACCGACACGTCCATGGCATCGACCCTGTTCAGCCTGGTGGGCTGAGCTCACCGGATTCCTCCTTGTAGCGCATGACCACGCCGGATCTTGGCGGAGGCTTGCGGCTTTTTGCTAATGCAACAGAAAAAGAGCCGTAGGTCTTCGGCAAACCCGGCCGTGGCCCTGCGCTACGTCTTTCACGCCCGCCGCGCGCCTTTCCCCGTTCCTGTATCATCTATTAAAGAAGGCGCATCCACTCCATGGCAGTGAAATCCGACCCGCAAGCGGGAATCAATAGCTGGCTCGAAGACGAGCTGTATCAACAATATCTGCACGATCACGGCGCCGTCGACGAGAGCTGGAAGCACGTTTTCGAACAGGGCAAGGGTAACGGAAGCGCCGCGGTAAAGCCGCCCGAACCAGCCCCGGCCCCAGTCGAAAACATCGTGCGCGCTGAAGGTCCCTCCCCCGCCAGCCCCGCCGAAGAACTGATCCCCATGCGCGGCGCCGCCGCCCGGATCGCCCAAAATATGAACGCGAGCCTGGAACTCCCGCTGGCCACCTCGCAGCGCACCATTCCGGTCAAGGTCATCGACGAGAATCGCCGCATCATCAATCATCACCGCTCGCTGCTCGGCAAGAGCAAAGTCTCGTACACGCACATCATCGGCTGGGCGGTGGTGCGCGCGCTGGAATATTTCCCCGGACTCAACCACGCTTTTACGGAACAGAACGGCGAACCGTTCCGGCTGGTGCGCAGGAAAATTAACCTCGGGATCGCCGTGGATGTGCCCGGCAAAAACGGCGGGCGCAATCTGCTGGTTCCCAACATCAAAAATGCCGGCGACCTCGATTTCCAGCAGTACGTCACGGCGTTCGACGACCTGGTGAGCCGGGCGCGCAGCGGCAAGCTGACGCCCCAGGACTTCCAGGACACCACGATTTCCATCACCAACCCGGGAACCGTCGGCACCATGCAGTCGATCCCGCGGCTCATGCCCGGCCAGGGTTCCATCATCGCGGTGGGCACCATCGACTATCCGGCCGAATATCAGGGCACGGCGCCCGAAATGCGGGCTGCGCTGGGCATCAGCAAGGTCATGACGCTGACGTGCACCTACGATCACCGCATCATTCAGGGCGCGGAATCCGGCATGTTCCTGGGCAAGCTGCAGGCGCTGGTGAATGGCGATGACGGCTTCTACGAAGAGATCTTTGAGCACCTGAAGCTGCCCTACAACCCCGTGCGCTGGGAGCCGGACCGCCAGGTCAGCCTGCCGGGCGTGACCGGCCATCCGGCCGAAGTGGCCAAGGAAGCCGCGGTGCTGCAGTTGATCAACGCATATCGCGTGCGCGGTCACCTCATTGCCGATCTCGATCCCCTCGGCGGCGAACCCAGCTATCATCCCGAGCTTGATCCGCTGCGCTACGGTTTAACCATCTGGGACCTGGACCGCGATTTCCTCACCGGCACGCTCGGTGAAGCCATCGGCGAAGGGGCTCCCAAGCATGTCGCCACGTTGCGCGAGATTCTCGAAACGCTCCGCCAGACCTACTGCGGCAAGATCGGATGCGAGTACATGAACATCCAGCATCCCGAGCAGAAGCGCTGGCTGCAGCAGCACATGGAGCCCGAGGCCAACAACTGGCCGCTTGATCGCGAAGTGCGCATGCGGATTCTGGAAGATCTGGTCGGCGCCGAAGAGTTCGAAAACTTTCTGCACGCCCGCTTCGTGGGACAGAAGCGGTTCTCTCTGCAAGGCGCGGAGACGGCGATTGCGATCCTGGATGAGCTGCTGGATCGTGCCGCGGAGCGTAACGTTCATGAAGTGGTGATGGGCATGGCGCACCGGGGCCGGCTCACCGTGCTCGCCAACATCGTGGGTAAGCCGCTCGGACAGGTCTTCTCGGAATTCGAGGGGAACACCGATCCCGCCAGCACGCAGGGTTCGGGCGACGTGAAATATCACCTGGGCGCGAGTGGCGTGCGGCGCTCGTCGTCGGGGAAAGAGATCGTGGTCTCGGTGGCGCCCAACCCCAGCCATCTGGAG
>Ga0335077_10013272_pt1 | contig 10309 bp, 12 predicted proteins | sample Lox_Sample_31_FD_207151 | JGI IMG/M metagenome (GOLD analysis project Ga0335077, IMG submission 207151) | Soil microbial communities from Loxahatchee National Wildlife Refuge, Florida, United States - Lox_Sample_3.1 | ecosystem: Environmental > Terrestrial > Soil > Wetlands | place: USA...
GAACGGATGCACGAATATTTTTCGCGCCAGATTGAAACCGCACAGCTCAACGGCGTGGAGAAAATCCTGCTCGATCCCGGTCTGGGCTTTTACTACCGCAACCTGCAGGACAGCGCCGTGCGTGTGCGGCATCAAATGAATGTTTTCCTGAACACGTTCCGGTTGCGCGCGTTGGGGTTTCCGATCTGCCACGCCTTGCCCCATGCCTTTGAATTTTTCCGCGACGAAGTCCGCTGCGCCGAACCTTTCTTCGCCGTGCTCGCCGCGCTGGGCAAGACCGATTTGTTCCGCACGCACGAGGTTCCGCGCATCAAAGCCGTGCTGGATACGCTGAAGGTCTTTTAGGTAGGAGCCGAGGTAACGAGGCTTTGGCTTACAAAAAAGAATGCGCCTCCTCACGTCGGCTCCTACGTTCGCATAGAAAAACGCCTTCCTCTTCAGATTTCGTTATCCACTCGTCACAGACTTCCAATTGGTAACGCGCCAGGATTTTGCGGGCGCGCTCCGACGTGTAGCGGTAGGAAAAGAAAAGTTGGATGTTTTCGCCGCGGCGAAATGCAAATTCCACGTCCTCAATTTCGATGCGGCGCGGGCGGTGGAAATGGAAACGGGCCACAATTCGCTTCAATCCAAACCGGCCGCTTTCAATCCCAAACCGCAATTCGCCGTCGCGCCGTTCTACACCGAGGTCGAGCAAAAACATCATCAGCCAGTCGCGGGTCAAAACGTTGTCGTATTGCGGCAGAATCTTTTCCATTCCGGCGGCGTAATCGGCACCAGGGACAAGATTGGCGCTGAAGAGCAAAAAGTCCTTCTGCCGAATCAATAGCGCGAGTTTTGGCAAAATATCCTGCGGCTCGAAATTCGGAATCATGCCAAAAAAGGTGACAAGGCGTACCGCGTTGGTAGGGACGCCGCGCTGCGGCGTCCGGTCGGCGCAGCGCGCCGACCCTACCACTTTTTCCAAATCATTCGCCGTGGCCAGATCGCAAACGAATGGAAAACAATTTTTCTCCGGCAGAACGGCCAATGCAGTTCGACGAGCAGTCAGAACCATGGCTGCGCTCACATCGCAAGGCGTATAAAAAATCTTCCAGCCGCGAGCTTTCAGCAGCTTCAGAAGCCGCGTGTCCTTTTGGCCGCCGCCACAGCCGAGGCCAATAACGTGGATACTTTCCGATTTGATTTTTGCAACTGCTGCTTCAAAGCCATTCTCATAAATCGTCCGGCAATCGGCGTCGGTGCGCGACGGAGAATATCTTTGGTGCAATGCCAGCCATTTTTGGGTTTGCTTGACACTGTCGTAGTGGAACTTGTGATTCACCCGTCGCGTGCGGAGCGATTCCAGCAGCTCGCGGCGCACGTTTTCCGGAAACTGGCTGGCATGAATGACTATGTTGGCGACCGACGACATGCGTTGGTTTTCGCCGATTCAAAGCAACAAAACAAGTCCTTGCTGGGGGCTGACTTTTAACTTTGCGGAAAAATCCGGTAGAGCAGGAAATAGACAATCACACCAGTCACGGAAACGTACATCCACAGCGGCCAGGTCCAGCGCGCGATTTTTTTATGAAGCTCGAAGCGTTCTTTTTTGGCGCGATAGAGCGTCACCAAAATCATGGGCACAATCACGGCGGCGAGGATGCTATGGGAGATTAGAACGGTCAGGTAAATCGGGCGGAACCACAGCGGACGCAGGAACCGCGTCGGCCCTTCGTGCAACGCCATCGCCAGATAGCCGTGATACGTGAGGTAACATGCCAGAAAAAAGACTGAGGCGACAAACGCCGCAATCATGCAGTTGCGATGCGCGAGCTTGTTTTTGCGGCGGATGAAAATGTAACCAGCGGTCAGGAAAATTCCGCTTAGGCCGTTGAGCGAGGCATTGACGGCGGGCAGGTCGTGGATGTTCATCAACCGCCTTCCAATTCCTTCACGGTGGCGAGAATTTGCGGTTTAACCTTCGCCCAATCCACGCCCTGGCCCTCGGTTTGAAAAATGCCGCGCAGCCGCGCCTGTTTGTCCACCACCACAAAAATTGTGCTGTGCACAAACAGGTCAACGGGACTTTTCTGATCTTGCGGCGCCACGGGCGTGGAACCCAGTTTCAAACTGCCAGCAGCCAAGTCGGCCAGTTCCTTTTTGCTGCCGGTCAAAAACGTCCAACGCTGAAAGTTGGCGCCATAACGTTCGCCATATTTTTTCAGAATGGCGGGCGTGTCGTAATCGGGATCGGTCGTCAGCGTGACCAGCTTCGCCGGGCTGGTGGACGGCAGCGCTTCCTGTAGCGATTTCATCTCCGTTGACATGATCGGGCACGAGCCGGCGCAGCGGGTGAAGATGATGTCGGCCACCCAGACATGATTGGTCAGATCGGCGAGGGTGATGACCTGGTTGTTCTGGTTGGTCAACGTGAAGTCGGCAATCTGATCAACCACGGGCAACGACTTTTGTTCGGCGCGACTGTATTCCGCCACCAAAAGCAGATACATCAAACCTAGCAGCAGCAAAAGCAAGCCTAAGCCAACCCACATCGTCAGTGGCAATCGTTGCGTAGAATCATTCATACCTATTTTCGAAAATCATACGCGCAAAAGAAACCGCCGCAAGTCAAGTCAGCTAAGCCACCGGTCACTTTTGACATTTTCCGGACGAGTCAATTGGCGGGAATCAATTCCAGAAATTCACGCGGACTGACGATGCTGACCGTTTCAAATTTTTTCAGGATGAGCAAATCCGCATCGCCTGTTACCAAGTGCGAGCAATCTGCGTCCAAGGCCGCCGCGAGAATGCGGTTGTCATCTGCATCCCGGCAAACACTGATCTTCGAGACTACGCGCGACCTTTCAGTCTGCCGTTCCACGAAGAAAGTCATCAAACGGGCGTGCCGGGTTGAAAACCCGAATTTGGCGCGGAGCTTTTCGGTAATCTCATCCAAAATTGTCCTGTGACGCCGCGATTTGGCATTGGCGACGCGCCGTCCGCCATAGGCGCCGACAGAATCCGTCGGTCGTCAAGATGGCCAGCCAGACGTTGCTATCGAGGAGAACGCGCACGGGGCAGGGCGAGAATTTCCTCTTCGGTCAGACGCTTTTTGCGCGGCAAACGGTCGAATGCGGCCAGCACCCGGTCCAATTCGCGTTCCATCGAAAAGAGATATTGATAGACGCGCTGGACTTGCTTGTCGGGCAGCCGCTGGATTTCTTCAATCACTTGTCCTGCGTTCATGTCTCCAATGTAGCCGCAGTTGCCGAAGAAGCAAAGCGGGAAACTGGGGTTCAAGGGGAAAGACAAACCCGCAAAACATCACTACCGACGCTGAATGGCCGCACACCGCCCCGGCGAACGCCGCTAGCGGTTTATGCCTTCAGACCGTGATTCCACGTGTGGAAGGCAAGTCGATTACTTGTCCACTTTTCTGTCTTCATAGACTTGCAACGAAGAACAAGCGCCACCTTCGCGACAAGGGCCTTATTCAAAACTGCTGGAAGACGCGCCGGACTGGGACGCAATCCATTTGTCAAAATCCGCCTGGCTTTGAACAATGAGAAAACCGCCCGACATTTCGGAATGACCCGGCCCGCAAAGCTGGGCGCAATTGACCTGGTAGCGGCCAATCTTCGTGGGGGTAAACCAGACCGGAATGCGCAGGCCCGGAATCGCGTCCTGTTCCACGCGCATGGCGAAGATTTTCAGCGAGTGAATCACGTCCTTTGAGCTGAGATAAATGATGACCGGTTTGTTCACGACGCAATGAATGTCGTTGAGCGTTTGAATGTCGTCTTTGCCGTGCGGGTCGCCGGGGTCCACGCCAAAAACGTTCGTGTCGCTGACGAAATCCATGTCCTGCCGGCCAAACACACCGTCGGGACCGGGATAGCGAATGTTCCAGGCATATTGCTGCGCGACGATTTGGATGACGGTGGACTGGTCGGGAGGCGGCATTTGCTCCACCCGGCGCGCCCAGACCGGCACGGCAATGCCAATCAACAGCAAGGCCTCAATGCCGGCTACAGCCAGCTCGAGGTAATTCGAGAAGTGGCCTTTTACGCCCACGTAATCAGCCTTCGGACTCCGCGCCTGGCGGAACCGGTAGAGCGCGTAGAAGAAATAAATGATCCAGCCGATGAACAGCGCAAACATCAGCCAGTGGACATAAACCATCAAATTATCCACCTCCACGCCGTTCTTGGAGGCCAGTTCCGGCAGGCGGAGAACTTTTTGGGCGAACCATTGCGTCATAGCTCAGCGGGCCGGTCGGGCGGCGGCGGGTTGGCGGCGGCCTCTTCCTTGCGGACGATGTGCACGAAGAAAAGCGCAATGCCCGTCAGCACTGTGACGAGGACGCCCATCAAGGTGAGAATGCCCCAATTCATGCCCTGGGCCAGCGCTGAATCCGTTTTGCCATAACACGCCGCGCACGCCAATAAAGTTCCAAGTTCCAAGTTCCAAGTTCCAAGTAAATTCCGCCGGTTGAATGCCAAATCCGGCGAGGCAGAAGATTGGAATTGGGAATTTGAAATTTTTCTGGAAATTGGAATTTGGAACTTGGGATTTTTCATAGATAGCTCACTTTTTTCAGTTTCTTCAAAAAATAAATTCCGTACAGGATGACCAAAACGCCTGCGACAATTCCTCCCACGCCGAAGGCCCATTTTTCGGCGGAGAACGCCCACGCCGCGCAACCGAACGCCAGGGCGGTCAGCAGGCTCACAAAAATCAAATGGACGGCTTTGAGTGACATGTCAGTGATAGATCGTGCCCGTCGGCATGTCCTGCATCGCGTAAACCGTCAGTCCCATCAGCCCGGCAAAGAAAAAGACGGTGAAAGCGAGCAGGGCGTAAATCAGTTTCTTCTCGGACAGCAAGTGCATGAGAAAACCCGCCACGAGGAAAGCATTCGCGCAGGCAACGGCCAGAATGAGCGTCACCTTCACCGTCCAGCCATAGTGCGGCAGATAAGAGGCAAAAATCATCAAGGAGATTGCGCACAGCACGGCGATAAAAATGTAGAGGCAACGCCGCGCGTAACTCTTGAAATCAACATTATGTGATTCGCTCATAAATTTATGTTACGTCAAATATAAGACCGGAAACAGGAAAATCCAGACCAGGTCCACGAAGTGCCAGAACAGGCCGGACACCTCGACGCGGTTCGTAAAATGTTCGGGATCAACCTCCCACAACTTACGGCCCGGTCCCCACAGGTAACCGATGACAATGCAGCCGGCCAAAATGTGCAGCGCGTGCAGGCCGGTCATCGTGAAATAGAGCGCCAGATAGTCATTGTGCCAGGGCCCGTAGCTCTGCATGTCCTTGATGTCCGCGCGCGGAATCTTCATTTCGGTTTCCTGGACATCCTTCTGCGCGCGCAGGTCAATTAACTGCTGTTCGTCGTCCGCGTAGCGGCCGTCAATTACCACGTAATTTTCCTTGGGATTATTTTCCACCATGTGCCCGCCGGCGATGCGCCCGTCGGTGAGATGGATTTCGTAATGGGTCAAATGGTCGTAATATTCGAAGCCTTTGATGCACAGGAACGTCAGTCCCAACAACAGGGTGCACGCATGGAAAAATTTGAATTTGCCAAACTGCCGCACTTTGCACGCGACCCAAGCCATGAGCGTGGTGATGGCCGAGAGCGCGAGGACGATGGTGTTGATGGTGCCGAGCGTCACGTTTTGCCAGCCGTGCGGCCATTCGCCGGGCGGAGTGCCGACGCGAATCAGCACGTAGGCGGAAAACAACGCGCCGAAAAGCATGACCTCGGACGCGAGAAACAGCCAGATGCCGACCTTGGCGTTGTAAACACCGGTGTCAGGACGCACGTGAATGGCGTAGGGAATTTCCATGAATCAATGGGCGGTCGCAATTCGTGGCGCCGGCGAGCCACCCGGCTGGTTTTGCGGCGTGAAGTCGGTAGCGTGGCCGGGCACGCTGTATTCGTAGGGCCCCCGATAAATTTGCGGCGGCTCGGCAAAATTCCCGTGCGGCGGCGGCGTGGGCGCCTGCCAGTCGAGCGTGGTGGCATGCCAAGGATTGTCGCCGTCCGCCGGCTCGCCATGTTTGATGCTCCAGAAAAGGTTGATGATGAACGGAATTTGCGCCAGCCCCAAGGCGATGGCCGCCCAAAGGATCCAGTCGTTCATCGCCATGATGTCGTTCGGCAGCGTGTCGAGCACGCCAGGCACGCGCGCCGCCGAGTAATTGGCGCCGCCATTGGCCATGCGGCGCAACATGCCTTCCATGCCTTGCGCAAACATGGGCATGAACACCACGTTCATAAACACCAGCGAGCACCAGAAATGCACGCGCCCCCAGAATTCATTCATTTTCCGCCCGGTCATTTTCGGAAACCAATAATAAATGCCGGCGAACAGCGCGAAAATGGTCCCCGGCGCGACCACATAATGAAAATGCGCGATGACATAATACGTGTCGTGCAGGTAAATGTCCGCGGGCGCCAGCCCCAGCGGCAGGCCGGTCAGGCCGCCGATGCCGAACATCGGCAGGAAGGCCAGGCAAAAGAGCATTGGAGTGTTGAACCGAATCGAACCGCCCCACAATGAAATCAGCAGGCAAGTCAGAATAATGACCGACGGAATGGAAATCGCCAGGGTCGTGGCCTGAAAGAACGTGGCGATCTTGTTGCCCATGCCGGTCAAATACATGTGATGCGCCCAGACGATGAACGAGAGAAAACCAATCGCCAGCACCGAAAAGACCAGCGATTTGTAGCCCCAAAGCGGCTTGCGCGTGTTGTTGGCGATGATTTCCGCCACAATACCCATCGCCGGCAGAATCAGCACATAGACCTCCGGATGGCCGAGGAACCAAAACAGATGCTGCCACAACAACGGGCTGCCGCCGCCGCTGATGTGCGCCAGTTGGCCGCCCACGGCCAGCCCGGTCGGCAGGAAGAAACTCGTGTGCGCCACATTGTCCATCAATTGCATGAGCGCTGCGGCTTCCAGCGGCGGAAACGCCAGCAGCAACAGGAACGCCGTCACAAATTGCGCCCAGACAAAGAACGGCAGCCGCAGCCACGTCATGCCGGGCGCGCGCAATTGAATGATGGTCGCGATGAAATTGACCGCGCCCAGCAGCGACGACGTGATGAGCAGGACCATGCCGATAATCCAGAACATCTGGCCGTCCGTCGGAATGGACGTCGCCAGCGGCGAATACGAGGTCCAGCCCGCCTGCGCCGCGCCGCCCGGTATGAAAAAGCTGACCAGCATCACGATGCCGCCCAGGAAATACGCCTGGTAGCTCGCCATGTTGACGCGCGGGAACGCCATGTCCGGCGCGCCAATCATCAGCGGCACGACATAGTTGCCGAACGCCGCGAACGCCAGCGGCACCACGCCGAGAAAAATCATGATCGTCCCGTGCATTGCGCCGAAGGAATTGTAAAGCTCCGGCGAGATGACGCCGTTGGCGGCGGGCTGGCCGAGGATTTTGGCCAGAAGCGGCCCGATGGCTGGAACCGGCTGGCCCGGATGCGCGATCTGCCAGCGCATCATCAGCATCAAAAAGAGTCCGACCAGCAGGAAACAGAGCGCAGTAAAGCCGTATTGAATGCCGATGATTTTGTGGTCGGTCGAAAAAACGTATTTGCGCCAGAAGCCGATGTCCGTGTGATGCCCGTGCGCCTCGTACCCGTGAGCCGCCTCATGCTCGCGGTACGGCGGAAATTCATGAACAATCGTTTCCATGGTTTATTTCATCTTGTCCCAAACCATCATCGCCAGCAGCAGCGGCAGATAAAGGATCGAGGCCAGAAACAATCGCCGCGCCCGCGCCAGCGTGAGCTGCCGTGAAAACTGCATCGCACACCATAAAAAAACCACTCCCAAAACCAGCGCGCCCGTGAGGTAGACCGGTCCGGCGACCTTGAACGCGAACGGACACAGGCTCACCAACAGCAATGCCAGCGTATGACTCACGGCCTGCCGCCCGGTGCGATGGCCATCGGAATCCACCACCGGCAGCATCTTAAAACCGGCGCGCGCGTATTCGTCGCGATACATCCAGGCAATGGCCATGAAATGCGGGATTTGCCAGAACGCCACGATCGCGAACAATGCCCAGCCCTCACCGCTCAACTCGCCGCGCGCGGCCGTCCAGCCCATCAACGGCGGCAACGCGCCGGGTACCGCACCGACGGCTGTGTTCAGCCACGTCACCCGCTTCAGCGGTGTGTAAATAAACAAATAGCTGATGAGTGTGACCGCGCCGATGACGCACGTGAGCAGATTCACCGTCAACGCGAGGTAAACCAAACCCGTCACCGCACAGACGCCGCCAAAGAGCATTACCGTGGTTGGCTGCAACCGGCCCGCCGGCAGTGGACGGTTTTGTGTGCGGCGCATTTTGGCGTCGTATTCGCGTTCGAGCAACTGGTTCAGCGCCGCCGCACCGGCCGCGACGAGCGCCGTGGCCGCCAGCGTGTTGAGCATGAGCACGAAATTCATCGGGCCGCGCCAGCCGACGTAAAAGCCGACCAGCGTCGTCAACAGCACAAGCATCGTCAACCGCGCCTTGACCAAATCGGCAAAGACCGCCGCCCAACTTTTCCCCCCAACCCCGGCACTGGTTGCCGGAGCGTTTAAAATTTCAACTGAGGCTCCTTTCATTTCACCTGTTTGCGGTCAGGGCCGGAGCGGCTCCATACGCGCCGGATGTTGTCGTGGCCGGCGTCATTTCGGGCAATCCCGCCGAACGGCGAAAGGCAATAACGCACCCCAGCGCGCCGGTCGCGAGCGAAAGTGCGCCGCCCAACACGTGGGCGGTAGCCACATCGGCAGCTTTGTTCGACCAGATTGTCGCCGCCCCGAGAAGGATTTGCGCCAGAATCAACCCCAGCCAGAACAGCGCGAGCCTCGCCAGCTCATCTTTTTTGCCCAGTTGCCGTCGCGCCTGCCACGCGCAAGCCACGGTCAAAACCAAAATCGCCAGCGCAACGATGCGATGGATCATCTGCAAAATAATCTGAAACGCCGTGATTGGGCCTTCCGCGATCACGTTCATACGATGTTCGCTGTAACTTTGAACCGCGGCGGCACTGGTGTCCGGCCAGATTTTTCCGTAGGCGAGCGGAAAATCAGGAATTGAAAGGCCGGCGTGCTGTTGTCGCATCGTGGCGCCGACGATTAATTGGCAGAAAATCAACACCGTGGTTGCCAGCACCAGGGTCCGCAAGCCACGCAGTTGGAGTTCAGTCCCGTTCGGTGCGGGACTGTCTGCTTTGCCGGACACGCTGAAGCGCGAACTCCAACGTTGATTGTCCATCCACCATCGGCTCGTGAACAAGGCGATGGCGGCAGTCAGAACGAAAAATAATTGCCCGATGATGGCGTGGAAGATGCCGAGTTGGGCGTCGGCCAAAACCACGCGCAAACCGCCGAGAATACCCTGCGCCACCACGAGCAGGAAAGCGGCCGTACCCACCCAGTGCATCCATTTGCGCGAGTCCTTAAGCCAGAGCCACACAGCGAGAATGGTCGTCATCAGCCCGACGCCGGAGGCAATCAGCCGGTGCGTGTGTTCGTATAAAATGCCGCCAATCCATTGGGAAGGCGGAAACAAAAACATATTGTAACCGTAACTGTTCGGCCAGTCGGGCACGGCCATGCCGGCATCGTGGCTGGTAACCAGGCCGCCCGCGCCGAGCAGCACAAAGGTGAACAGCGCCGTCAGTACGGCGAACCAATGCAACGGACGATTTATTTTTAATGGCGCGTTTTCAGGCATTCTGTAAAAAGGCAAAGCCCCGGCACCCGCCGGAGTCGCCTTGGTTCCCGGTTTACTTCACGTCAAAAGTAAAATTCACCGTCACATCGCTGTCCTTGACTTCCACGTCCTTGGTCAAAGTACCGAGTTTGCGGTGATCGGCCTCCACGGTGTACTTGCCTGGTGGCACGTTCCTGATGACAAATTTACCTGCCTGGTCGCTGAGGCAATAGTACGGGCTGTCAAACACGCTCACCCACGCGAACATCCACGGATGCACGTCGCATTTGAATTTAATGAACATTTCCGGTTTCGGAAACGTGAAGGTCAGATCCGGCCCACCTGGCATTTGCACCTGATTGGCTTCCGGATTGCCCGGCACAGTGGGCACGCAATGAACGTTGTGGATGCAGGAGTCGGAGTTTTTGACCAGGAGTTTCTGGCCGGTTTGAATCGCGAGGATTTGGGGCACATACAAACAACCTTTTTGATCCAGCACAACCGGCGGCTGGCTCGCCCCCGTGGATTTGCCCGTGACATTTTTCAAGAACACCACCACGTCGCCCAATCCATG
>Ga0335077_10013274_pt1 | contig 10306 bp, 8 predicted proteins | sample Lox_Sample_31_FD_207151 | JGI IMG/M metagenome (GOLD analysis project Ga0335077, IMG submission 207151) | Soil microbial communities from Loxahatchee National Wildlife Refuge, Florida, United States - Lox_Sample_3.1 | ecosystem: Environmental > Terrestrial > Soil > Wetlands | place: USA: Florida...
AGAGCAGGAAACCGAAAGCCGCCCTATGTTCCTTCCGACCAGCCTGCCAGATATTCTTCCTGCTCTGGTGTGAGGCGGTCGATCTTGATGCCCATTGACTCGAGTTTCAAACGCGCCACGCGCTTGTCGAGTTCGTCGGGAACCTTGTAGACCGTCTTCTCGAGCTTCTTGGCGTTCTTCACCATGAACTCGACCGAAAGCGCCTGGTCGGCAAAGCTCATGTCCATTACGCTCGCGGGATGCCCTTCGGCAGCGGCGAGGTTGATGAGGCGGCCTTCGCCGAGCAAGTTGATCTTGCGTCCATCTTTCAGCGAGTACTCATCGACGAAGTTGCGTGTCGTGCGCTTCGAGGAAGACATCGCTTCAAGGGCCGGAATGTCGATCTCGACATTGAAGTGTCCAGAGTTCGAGATGATCGCACCGTCTTTCACGAGCGCGAAATGCTCCTTGGTCAGCACGCTCTTATTGCCTGTGACCGTGCAGAAGACGTCGCCGATCTTGGCTGCTTCGTTCATCGACATGACACGGAAGCCATCCATCACGGCTTCGAGCGCCTTCGTCGGATCCACTTCGGTGACGATGACCTCCGCTCCGGCTCCGCGAGCCCGCGAAGCCAGTCCGCGTCCGCACCATCCGTAACCGGCAACGACGAACTTCGATCCGGCGAGGAGGAAATTGGTCGCGCGGATGATGCCGTCAATTGTCGACTGTCCGGTGCCGTAACGGTTGTCGAAGAGGTGCTTGGTGTCGGCATCGTTGACAGCCACGATCGGGAACTTCAGCACCCCTTCTTTCGCCATGGCTCGGAGGCGAATCACACCGGTCGTGGTTTCTTCCGTTCCGCCGATGACATATTCCAACGCGTCGGTTCGCTTGGTGTGGAGGATTGAGACGAGATCGGCGCCGTCGTCCATCGTGATCTGCGGCTTGTGATCGATGGCGGCCAGGATGTGGCTGTAATACGTATCGTTGTCCTCGCCCTTGATGGCGAAGACCGGAATGTTGTGGTCGCGAACAAGCGAGGCCGCGATGTCATCCTGCGTGGAAAGTGGATTCGAGGCGCAGAGAACAACGTCGGCTCCTCCATCACGGAGGCAGATCGCCAGGTTAGCGGTTTCAGCGGTCACGTGCAGACAAGCAGAGACGCGGATACCGCTCAGCGGCTGGTTCTTGATGAACTCCTTGCGGATGATCTGGAGAACCTTCATCGACTGATTCGCCCACTCGATGCGCTTTTTGCCCAGATCGGCCAGTTCGATGTTCTTAATGTCGCAATTCACTGCTGCTGTTGACATACTTCCCCTTCCATAGCGCGCGTAATGCGGCGGAAATATTAAAAGTTAAATGGCCTGAGGAACGACGAGGTCCGCAACTATTTTCTCAGAATACACGAGAATCGGGTACGGGTAACGTTCCGAAATCCCGCGCTCGTCTACGACTTTGGGACGACGACGGGGGTGTACCTCAGAGTCGGCTTCAACAACCAACCACGAAGGGCACGAAGTTTCACGAAGGCTGTTCCCGTTCGTGTCCTTCGTGTCCTCAGGTGATTAAGTCTCTGGTTACTGCCTCGCTGCTACGGGTTCCCGAAGACCGACGTCGCTGGCCAGCTTCGCCGCTTTGTCGGTCGCCTCCCAGGTAAAGTCGGAGTCGCTACGCCCGAAATGTCCGTAGGCCGCCGTCTTCTTGTAAATCGGACGCCGCAGGTTCAGCGAGTCGATGATCCCACGCGGTGTCAGCTTGAAGTGCGCGCGGATGATGTCGGGAATCGTGGCCGGATCGACTTTCTCGGTCCCGAAGGTTTCCACAAGCACGCTCACCGGATCGGCGACGCCGATTGCATAGGCAAGTTGCACTTCGCAACGCTCCGCGAGTCCGCCTGCGACTACGTTCTTAGCGATGTAACGCGCCATGTAGGCGGCTGAGCGGTCGACCTTGGTCGGGTCTTTTCCGCTGAATGCGCCGCCGCCGTGACGTCCCATACCGCCGTAGGTATCGACGATGATCTTCCGCCCGGTGAGGCCGGTATCACCCATTGGTCCACCGATGACGAAGCGCCCCGTCGGATTGATGTGGTACTTCGTGTCTTCATCCAGAAGATGTGCCGGAATGACAGCCTGAATGACGTGCTTCAGAATCTCAGAGCGCAGTTCGTCGTTGGTGACGGTTTCGGCATGCTGCGTAGAGATGACCACCGCGTCTACGCGGAGAACTTTGCCATTCGAATCGTATTCGACCGTGACTTGGGATTTTCCGTCGGGCCGGAGGAAAGGAAGGGTGCCGTTCTTTCTGACGACTGACAGGCGCTGCGTCAGCTTATGCGCGAGTGAGATCGGAGTCGGCATGTAATCCAAATTCTCATTCACCGCGTAGCCGAACATCATGCCCTGATCGCCGGCGCCACCCGTATCAACGCCCATAGCGATATCGCCAGACTGCTTGTTGATGCTCGAAATGACCGCACAAGTGTTTGCGTCAAAGCCATAGAGCGCATTGTCGTATCCGATCGAGGCGACTGTGCCGCGCACGATGGTTTGAAAATCGACGTAGGCTTTAGTCGTGATTTCTCCGGCGATAACGACGAGGCCAGTGGCAGTGAGAGTTTCGCACGCAACGCGACTGACGGGATCGTCAGCAAGGCAGGCGTCGAGGATGGCGTCGGAAATCTGGTCGGCGATCTTGTCGGGATGCCCTTCCGTCACAGACTCAGACGTGAAAAGGTAACGATTCTTGGATGGCAATTTATGTTTCTCCTTCAATGGCGCACGGCGTCCTTGCGGCAAGATGCCGGGTGTATCGGCGGACGCACTGCGCAGAACAAATTCGGGACCTGGGACCCGGACCGGGCTCGCGGGAGGGGCAAAGCCGGGAAATGATCCTCAAAAAAGGCTATCAGAGCCATTTGCCGTCCGCAATGATTTCGAGCCCAACTGTGCCGGCGTGGTTTCAGTGGCGAAAAAAGGGCATTAAAGGGGCAGAATGGAGACGGAATGGCGCATGCGAAGTGCCCCATTTCCTGAGAGTTGCACGAGATAAAAGAGCGGATGTCCGGCTACGGATCCTGGGTCTGATTTTGATCCTGACTTTGATTCGGAGTCGCCGCCGGACTCGGCGGCATAATGCGCATTCCCTGGGCATCGAAGACGATCGTCTTGACTTCGCCTTCGGCACCCTGGGGCGGGATTTCTTTTCCGCCGATAACGAAGCTTATTCCGGCCGCATTTCCAACTTTGATGACGATCTCGCGGGAGGCATGGAACGTAGAGCCGGCGGGGGCGATGAGAGTCTCCGCGGCAATAGATTGTCCGTCGGCTCGAACGGAGATCCAGGAATCCTCCGACGCGCGAACGACCAGATTCAGCGCGGCTGCAGGCTGGTCGCTCATTTTCGGCAGAGCCTTAGCGAAGTTGTGGACTCTCACATCGGTTCCCTCACCCGCCGATTGAGCAGGCGCCTGCGCGTTGGCAGGTAAGGAACTCGCGGTTGTAATCGCCGCAGCCGGATGCAGCGGCTGAGAGTTCGAAGCTGGCGCCTGTGTTGTGACGACGGGTGCCGAAGCGGAAGGCGCTACTGGTGTGCTCATCGCCGGCGGGTTCGCCTTTGCCAAGGGTGCTTGTAGCGCGCGCGAATGACGGATCCACAGAAAAACTCCCAGCGCCGCAGCCACCGCGCCCGCAGCGACGATCCTCCACGGGAAATCAGACGAGGGACGGCCGAGGAATTCTTTGCGCGCCGGACGAACGTGTTCGGCCCGAGGAAGCTGAAGACCGGGAAGTTCTTCGACCTCGATAGATGACTCCGACTTCTTGCGATTCGCGCTTGCGGCTTTCCCAGCAGCCGACGAACGAGTCTCGACAGGGCGTTCTGCTTGCCAGGCCTGCTGCGCCTTCAGCTGCTCTTCACGAACATAGGCGAGATAGTCGTTGACCGCCTCTTCGGGGTCGAGTCCGAGGTGCTTCGCGTAAGAGCGAATGAATCCCTTGTTAAAAACGCCCCCGGGAAGCTGGTCGTACTGTTCTTCCTCAATGGCCTTGAGCATCCGCGGGCTGATCTTGATGACGTTGGACACATCATCGAAGGAAAGCTCTTTCGCCTCGCGGGCCTTACGAAATTTTGTTCCCAGCTCGCCCATGCGGACCGAATGTGGAATCCGGTATCGGGAACATCATAGGACAAGCTTGGCCGACTGGCTACATTCCAACCGACCAATGCGGGGTAACGTATGAGTTCCGGGCATCGGTTTTCGGGCTTCAAACCTCGGGCTTCGGATGCACCTGCACTATATTGGGGAAATGTCAGATTCTGGCCGAGTGGAGGCTCTGGACGTATCAATAGAGAAAAACGGCTCGCCGCGGGGATTTGCCGGGCGTGCATTAAGCAGCGTGGAGCAGCTTCAGGCGGAGGCATTTGCTACGGCGTATGTGGCGGCTGTGGCATTCGCGGCACACGCCTCAGGAGTCTCTTTTCTTTTGTTTCCGGAACTGGGCGCGCTGGCATACGACGTCCTGATGCGCCCTTGGGGCAAGTGGGCCAGCCAACCGGTACTCCTCGTGCTGACTCCCGCGATCACGGCGGTAATCGGAACGGCTATCACGCGATGGATGTCTTTCAACGGGTTCAGCGTCATCCTGATTGTCGGTTTGAGCGCCGCCGTGATCGCCATGCTGCGGTCGTCGATTGCCCCGGCAATGTCGGCAGGCCTTCTGCCGATGGTTCTTGGGATTCGCAGTTGGGTGTATCCGGTAGGGATGACGGCCACACTAGCTGTGCTCAGCGGGATCGCCTTTTTGTGGCGGAAATATCACTCCCGGAAACAGACGGAAAACACGTCGCAGGATGTCGAGGACGTCTTGGAGTCGCCGCCGCGCGGGAAGTATTGGGTACTCGTGCTCCTTATCTTCGCTGGTGCGTTGGCGGAACTGGCGCGCGTTACTGGCTTGCGGTTCATTCTCTTCCCTCCTCTAGTAACGATCGCTTATGAGATGTTCGGACACACGGAGATGTGTCCATGGACGAAGCGTCCAGTCTCGCTACCGGCGTGCTGTTTTCTGACGGCGGGCTGTGGATTGTTGGCGTTTCATTTCGCAGGGATCGGCGTCGCGTGGGCGCTGTGCAGCATGGTTGCGGGAATCGCGGTACTGCGGGCGTTTGAGTTGCACATGCCTCCGGCATTGGCGGTGGGACTGTTGCCGGCTGTGATGATTGCTCCGAATTGGAAATTTCCGTTCGCCGTGCTGGCCGGAACGGTTTGTCTGACAGTTGTGTTTTTGGGCTACCGCCACTTGCTGCGGACCGAGACGTAGCAAGCTACGTCACTACGATTACTGCCTGCGGACCGTTACGGGGAACTGAGCCTTGCAATTGGTCGAGGGATCGTCGAAGGCGCTTCCGGTGCGATCGCCCGCCGTGGCCTGGAAAAAGAGTCCGTTCTTGGGGCTGTTTGGCAGTCCGATGAAGCGTGCCTTGCCATCGACATTGGTGCCGACCTCAAGATCCATCCGATGGAAGTGCCCGTAGCGAACGCGAACGGTAAGTTGGGCGGCATACACGGGCTTCCCATCGGAGTCGGTGATGGTAAAGTCGGCGGTGCAGGGGCCAACCCCGGCGTCGACGACGGGAACGGAATGGGGGTCGGGCTGCTGGGCTTGCATCGTGGAAATTGGCAGGGCAAGGGCGGCGACAAAAAGGACAAAACCGTGGACGCGCATAGGTAAGAGAGTACTCCAGAGAGTGCTTCCGGGGAAGGTCGCAGGGGCTCCAGTCACGTCTAAAGCCTATCGATTCATAGAGATTCGATCGATATAACTGAAAGGCAATTCCCTACTTGCGCCTTTCCGGCCCTATCATGAACCTTGAAAACGTCTCATGTTCGACAATTCGGCGCGGTGGTTGGCATCGCGGGTTCCGGTTACCAACGTTCATTGCTGGTGGAGGAAAGTGCCGCATATAATTTTTCAACGCCACCTATCCTGCGAGGAACAACGGACTTTTCATGCCTGAGGCCGGTACTCAATTGACTCGCCAGAGCCAGGAAGTGACGATTTTCCACGATGTCGCGAAAGCGCTGACGTCGTCTCTGGACCTCGACTCGATCCTGCAAACGATCATGGAGAAGATGGCGGAATACTTCCGCCCCGATACGTGGTCGCTTCTGATGGTGGATGAAGGCCACGACGAGCTGTATTTCGCGATCGCAGTTGGGGACAAGGCCGAAGCATTGAAGAACGTCCGGCTGAAGATGGGCGAGGGCATTGCCGGATGGGTCGCCAAGCATGGCGAAGCCCGCGTAGTGCCGGATGTAACAAACGATCCGTTCTTTGCCAGCCGTGTCGACGAAGCGACGAAGTGGGAGACGCGGTCTGTAATCTGCGTCCCCCTGCGCTCGAAGCTGCGGGTGCTGGGCGTGATCCAGTTAGTGAATGTCGATATGGAGCAGTTCAAGGACGCCGAACTGTTCTTCTTGCAGTCGCTATGCGATTACGCGGCCATTGCGATCGAGAACGCAAAATGGGTCGAGAAGATCCAGGAACTGACGATCACGGATGATTGCACGGGCCTGTACAACGCCCGGCATCTCTACAAGACGCTCGACACTGAGGTCTACCGCTCTTCGCGCTTTGGTTATGAATTCAGCGTGCTGTTCATCGACCTCGACCATTTCAAAGCCGTGAACGATACGCACGGGCATTTGATCGGCAGCAAGCTGCTGGCGGAAATTGGATATCTCATCAAGGCGCAGCTCCGGTTGATCGATTTCGCATTTCGCTATGGCGGCGACGAGTTCGTGGTTCTGCTCCCTCAAACAGGCAAAGATCAGGCTCTGGTTGTTGCGAAGCGCTTGCGCGACGGCCTGAGGGCCAGTGCGTTCTGCCGCGAAGAAGGATTGAATCTGAACGTGCGGGCGTCGATTGGAGTGGCGACCTACCCGCATGATGCGCGAACGGCGCATGATGTCATCCGGCAGGCCGACGGCATGATGTACGTCGTCAAGAATTCCACGCGCGACAACATCGGAATTGCGCAGCGGGGCATGCTGCGCGAGTAGCTCAAGCTGTCGACCCCAGACCTCTACTTCTTTTCGGTTGTGGCCGGCTTTGCTTCAGGCTTCCAAGGATTGGCGTTGGCCGGTGCTTTCGGATTCACGCCGAAGTCCCACACATCCAGATTCATTCCCTTTTCCCCGACCATTTCGACCAGGGCATATTCACCGGGAGCCAGAGTTTCGGTTGGCGTGAGCTTGAGCCATCCGCCGTTGACCTGAGTGATTGTCGTTTTGACAAGGTGTTCGTCTTGAGTAACTTTTCCCGTGACCTGGCGCTTGATGTCTCCGAGAATGCGCTTCTTCCCTTTAATCTCGGTACGCACGATGCGGAAGCGGTCAAAGGGAACGGCAGCCTGCTGCGGTTGTTGAGCTTGCTCCCGCTGTTGGGGCTGCTGGGCGGAGCGCGGCGACCGAGCCGTGTCTGACTGAAGTCCGACCTGATCGCTTTGGTCGGGAGCATCATTCACGTTGATGTAAATCGCAGGTACATCGACGTGAGCCTGGATCTTGGCATGGTCGCCGTCGAGTTCGATGACCTGCTTAAGGCCCGCGATCGGATTGATAGCTCCGCGAAATATGTTGCCCTTGGCGTTGCGATCGATGTCGCCTGCCGTTTGCTGGAGCTCATTGATCTGCGGCTCGCCCCCATAGTTATCGAGGAGAAAGATGCCTTCGGCCTGGGGAAGACGCAGGCCCGGAGCGACCTCGGGAAGCTTCGTATCGGCAAGCTCTTCTTCGCGCGCGATCTCCTTGTCGAGCGCCACGGCTTCGGGAGAAGAGGCCATCGCTGCACGATCTTTCTCCCACTTTTCGGTTGCGGGCCAATCGACAAGGGCGTTCGGAAGCTCCTCCCACTCTTCGCGTTCGGAGCTGTAGTAGTGGACGCGATCTCCTTTGACTTCGTACTTCGTGACGAGCTGGTATGAGCCGTCCTTGAGAATGAGCCGGCGCACTTGATCCTGCGCTGAGACGTGAACTCTGACGGCCAGAATAATGAGGATGATGGGCAGCAGGAAAAATGCGAATTGTCGGGGAAGTGCGGGGCGCATATGCGTCCTTCTCACTTGCTTCCTAGTTATTATGGTCCTGATGCCGAGCGGAGTCGAATCTGGAGAGCAGGATTGGTCTCTGGACCGCTGAAGGGTTCACCTGATGAACGGTGAGGGTCCCCTTGTAGTATGCTGTTGGCGCGAAAGCCACCGCACGATACAAATGAAACGCAATTTTCTCCCCACAATCTTCTCAGTTCTCATTCTTACCAGCGCAAGTTTCGCGCAATCAGGTCCGCCGCCAACCGCCGCCGCTGCCGATGAGAGTGCGGCACAGTCGAGCCAGCCTGTTTCCTACGCTTCAATGACGCAGCTGAATGGAATGCTGTCACAACTGGAATCCACGTCAAAGACTACACAGGCGGATCTGGTCAACCTGAGAGTGGAGCGTTGGAAAGTTGACAATTCGTACAAGAAGCAGACCCTGGACAACATGGACTCGATCCAGCGCAATCTGCACAATGCATTGCCCGACATAATCTCTCAATTGCGCTCCTCGCCGGAAGATTTGCCGGCAACGTTCAAGCTGTATCGAAATTTGGATGCGCTCTATGACGTGCTGGGCAGCGTGGTAGAGGGCGTCGGCGCGTACGGATCAAAGGACAACTTACAGGCGCTCTCAAACGATGTGAACTCGTTTGAGAACACGCGGAAGCAACTGGCCGAACGTATCGAAACTCTCTCGGCGTCGAAGGAGGCCGAGATCACGCGTTTGCAGACGGAATTGAAGACAGCGCGGGCGGAAATACCCGCGACGCCTCCCAAGAAAGTCGTTGTCGACGACAATGCCCCGGCAAAAAAACCGGCTGCAAAGAAAAAGACCACGACCAAGAAACCTGCCTCTAAACCGGAAGACAAGCCGCAGGATTCGAACAAACCACAATAGGGACTTCGGCTCTCGATTTCCAGCTCTCAGCCCCCTGGACGTTTAATCCTTTCCATCCGAATCTGGTAACCTTCCCTGCGCATCTACATCGCACTTGTATGTTCGAGTGCTGGGGTCAGTTGGGGCTGATTTCTGATGGGCTCACACCTCCACATTTTCGCGGTGCTCGGCGGAATTGCCATCCTCTGGATGGTGCTGCTCGACGCGTTCGAGACAGTGGTGCTGCCCCGGCGTGTGCTGCGGAATTTCCGCCTAACCGCGTACTTCTACCGCCGGACGTGGATCCCGTGGCGCCGGATTGCAAGGAACATCAAGACTCCTTCGCGGCAGCAGAACTTTCTCGGATATTTCGGCCCCCTGTCGTTGATCTTGCTGCTCGGATTCTGGGCAGCTGGGCTGATCTTGGGATTTGCCCTCATTCAACAAGGGATTGGCGGTCACGAACAGCTCAACGGAGAGCGGCTGAACTTCGGCAAGATTCTCTATCACAGCGGCGAGACATTCTTCACTTTGGGATACGGCGACATTGTGCCAACCACCGGGGCCGCACGAGCTCTGTCAGTTATCGAGGCGGGAATGGGCTTCGCCTTTCTCGGAGTGGTTATCGGATACATCCCAGTCGTCTATTCCGCGTTCTCCAGGAGAGAGATTCAGATCTCGATGCTGGACGCTCGGGCCGGATCGCCTCCATCAGCAACCGAGTTGCTAGTGCGCCTCGCGGGCCGGACGGGAGAGCCGGGCATGAATCAGCGAGTCCTGGATGAAGTCCTGCGCGATTGGGAACGGTGGTCGGCAGAATTGCTGGAGGCTCAGATCTCTTATCCGGTACTCACGTTCTTCCGCTCGCAGCATAGCAACCAGTCGTGGCTGGCCGCGCTGACAACGATGTTGGATGTCACTTCGCTGGTGTTATCGGGGATCGAGGGCGTGCATCCGGGGCAGGCAAAACTGACCTTTGCCATGGCACGGCATGCGGCCGTGGATCTGGCGCAGGTCGTGAATGCAAGGTACGTCCCGGACTCTCCTGATCGGCTAACAGGCTCTGAGTATGACGCCTTGCGGGAGGCGCTTGCTGCATCCGGACTGAAATTGCGCGCAGATGCATACGGGCGCGAAAAGCTCACGAAACTGCGTTCGATGTATGAGCCGTATGTACACGCTACGGCGTTGAATTTGATGTTGACGTTGCCAGCGTGGAGGCATGAGGAAAAGAAGCGCGACAACTGGCAGGCAGGGCCGTGGGATCGGGTGATCCAGGCGCGAGGGCTGGCGATCTTAGGACAGAAGCCGCCAAAGGCTGGAACCATTCCATTCGGAGAGGATCACTTT
>Ga0335077_10013275_pt1 | contig 10305 bp, 4 predicted proteins | sample Lox_Sample_31_FD_207151 | JGI IMG/M metagenome (GOLD analysis project Ga0335077, IMG submission 207151) | Soil microbial communities from Loxahatchee National Wildlife Refuge, Florida, United States - Lox_Sample_3.1 | ecosystem: Environmental > Terrestrial > Soil > Wetlands | place: USA: Florida...
TCAGCTACTCCATGACTCATTAACATGAACCGCGCGCGCCTCTTCCTAAAATCTGCAAGAAGCCCACGGGCCCATGTTCGAGTTCTTTCTTAAATATCCGCGTTCGGTGTACGCACGCGGGCAATTCGCCTTTTTGGGGGCATGGCCCAAATGGATGCTGGTGCTGCTGATTCTGGCAGCTGCCGCCGCCTTGGCTTTGTTGATCCGCTCGCGCCTGGCGCAAGCGGCGCCGGTGATGCGTGGTTGGCGGGCCTGGGTGATCTGGGGTTTACAGACGCTCCTCGCCGCGCTGTTGCTCATGCTCCTTTGGCATCCGGCGATCACCGTTGCCGAGTTGAAGCCGCAACAAAACATCGTCGCCGTGCTGGTGGACGACTCGCGCAGCATGGCCATATCGGAGGATGGTTCCACCCGACAAGCTCAAGCCATCAAAGCGCTTCAGAACGGTGTATTGGCCAGCCTCAACCGCTCCTTTCAAACACGTCTCTACCGCGTCGACAGCGTGCCCGCCCGCATCGACAGCCTTAACAACCTGAAAACCAACGCGCCCTCCACTCGCCTCGGCGACAGCCTTAAGCAGTTGAGTGACGAAACTTCCGACCTGCCCGTCGGCGCCGTGGTGCTGCTCAGCGACGGCGACGACAACGCTGGGGGTATTGCTCCCGACGCCATCAACGCCCTGCGCGCCCGCCACATTCCCGTTCACACGGTAGGCTTCGGACGGGAGCGCGCCCAACATGACGTCGAGATGGATGATGCCGTCGTCGCTCCGCGCGCCCTAGCCGACTCCCGCCTCGCGGCCAAGATCACTTTGCACCAGCGCGGGTACGCCGGAGGCAAGATCAACCTCACGGTGCGCGACGTCAGCACCGGCCAGGCGAAGGTGCTCGCTTCCCGCACCATCACCTTGGGGAGGGATGGCAACCTTCAGACCGAGACCTTGATGTTCGATATCGGTGGCGCCGGAGCCAGAACGCTCCAAATCACAGCTGGTCCATTAGCAAACGAGGAGAATACCGCCAACAATGCCTTGAGTCGTGTGGTAAATGTTGGCTCCGAGCCTCGCCGCATCCTATACATTGAGGGTGAACCGCGTTGGGAGTACAAGTTTATCCGTCAGGCGGAAGAGGACGACCGCATGGTGCAGATCGTCTCCATGGTTCGCACCAGCGAAAACAAGATCTATCGCCAGGGAATCTCCGATCCCAGAGAGCTGGCCGCCGGCTTTCCCTCTCGTGCGGAAGATCTTTTCGGTTACCAGGGATTGATCATTGGGTCGGTGGAAGCGGCCTATTTCAATCCGGTCCAACAGGAATTGATCCACGAGTTCGTGGATCGCCGTGGCGGCGGCCTGTTGCTGCTGGGCGGCCAGTTCTCGCTGGCGGATGGAGGCTGGAACGCATTGAAACTTACCGACCTGTTCCCGACGACACTGCCAAGCCAGGTCGGCACTTTTCATCGCGAGGCCGATCCAAAGAACGGCACCACGCATACGACAGCCGAGTTGGCACCCGCGGGTGTGGATAGCATCATTACCCGCTTAGTTGATGATCCCGCTGCTAACGCCGCCAAGTGGAAGAAGCTGCCTTACCTGATGGACTATGAAGATCCCGGCACTCCCAAGCCCGGCGCGGCTGTTCTGGCCAACATGATTACACCTGAGGGCCGGACGTTGCCATTGCTGATCACGGAGAACTTCGGTCATGGTCGCACCGCGATTATGGCCACCGGAGGCAGTTGGCGTTGGCAGATGAGCTCTCCGCTGGGAGACACCGCTCACGATTTGTTCTGGCAGCAGCTCCTGCGGTGGCTGGTTTCTGATACCCCTGGCCACGTGACAGCTTCCGTCCCCGCTCAGATGCTGCTCGACAATGGCGCCGTAACTCTAACTGCCGAGGTTCGCGACCAACAGTACAATCCCGCGCCCGACGCCAAGGTCGAAGCTCATATCCTGGGCCCGAGCGGCGTGAGCGCCTTGGTGGAGATGACACCAGTGCCCGATAATCCCGGCCAGTTCCAAGCCGCCTGGTCTGCTCCAAAGACCGGCGCCTACCTGACCGAGGTGACGGCGCAACATACCGATCCCACTACTCGCACGGTCAAGGAACTAGGCCGCGATGTATTGACGTTTCAGCGCATGGACGGCGTGGCCGAGAATTTCCACACTGAACAGAACCGCGACCTGCTCGAACACCTCGCCAGCCAAACCGGTGGACGATATTGGAAGCCGGCCGACTTAGGAAAGCTCGCCGGCTCCATTCCCTTTTCGGAAGCCGGCGTGACAACACGCGAGACCAAGGATCTGTGGGATTTGCCTCTGGTCTTTCTGGTGCTGCTGCTCCTGCGTTTTTCCGAGTGGTGGCTGCGCCGGAAGTGGGGGATCGTTTGAAATGGGGCTCTTCGCGCCCTGGTTCCTGGCGGGTTTAGCCGCGCTCGCGCTTCCCCTCTACCTGCATTTATTGAAGAAGCTAAAAACGACGCCCAAGCCGGTGCCGTCGTTGATGTTCTTCGAGTCGCGCACACAAAGCTCGACCCATCATCGCCGGCTTCGCTATTTCTTGCTGCTGTCGCTTCGGCTGATGTTCCTGCTGCTGGTGATTCTCGCCTTCGCGAATCCCTTCGTCAACCGCAGCACGGCCGCTCTATCCAGCGACCGACTGGTGCTCATAGTAGTTGACAACTCCTTCAGCATGCGCGCGGGAGCACGGCTGCCCGATGCCAAGAGCGCTGCCATGAGCGTGTTGGCAGGCAAGGGCGCCGCGCGCGCCCAGGTGGCTGCATTTGGCTCGCAGCTACGGCTCATGACCCAGCCCATCGTGGACCAAGGGGCGTTGCGTGCCGCTGTGGAGGCCATTCCGCCCGGCGATGGCCATGGCAACCTTGGTGAGCTGACGCGCGCCGTGCGTGCTATGGCCGAGTCAGTTCATACTCCCATCGAGCTTCATCTATTCAGCGACATGCAGCGCAGCGAACTGGCCGCCACTTTCTCAGATATGACGTTGCCCGCCAACGTGAAACTCTCGACACATGCGGTGGTGTCGAGGATGGAGCCCAACTGGGCGGTCGAATCGGTGGATGCCCAAGGACAAGTCTGGGGCAAGGACGCCAAGCCGGTTCGCGTACAAGCCGTGATCGCCGGATACGGCACTCCCGCCGCCCAACGCACCGTGTCTCTGGTCGTGAACGGTAAGACCACCGCTACCAAGACTCTCGCTGTGCCCGCCAACGGGCGGACCAAAGTCGACTTCCCTGCCCTCGAAGTGCCCTACGGCTTTAGCCGCTGCGAGGTCAAGATCGACTCCGCCGACGCGCTGCCGGCCGACGACCTCCGCCGCTTTGCTGTCCAGCGTTCCGATCCGCAAAAAGCGCTACTGATTCACAATTACGGCGACACCCGTTCGCCGCTCTACGTCGGCGCAGCACTCTCGGCGGCGGCGCAGTCGGCTTTTATTCTCGAATCGATCAACGTCAGCGAGGCTGCCGACCGCCGACCGTCCAATTACGCTTTCATCCTTCTTTCGGATCTCAACACGCTGCCTTCGCTTCTGGAAAACTCACTTACTCAGTACGTGCGCTCGGGTGGCAGTCTTTTCATCGCTGCCGGAACCTCCGCGGGCGCTCGTTCGCAGATTCCTATTTTCGGCGCGCACATCATGCAGACGCGCGACTACAGCCGCGTTCCCGATCGTTTCATGGCGGTTGGCTCCAGCGACTCTTCCTACCCGGCTGTGGCCAAGGCCGGCGGCTGGCCGGGCGTAAAGTTTTTTTACGCTCTCGATATCGACCCCGGTGTTGGTCCGGATGCTGCTCGCGTGATCGTTCGCCTCGGCGACCAGACGCCCCTGTTGCTGGAGAAGCGCATCGGCGAGGGCCGCGTGGTGCTGCTGACCTCCGGGCTCGATAACCTTACCAACGATTTCCCCTTGAATCCCGCCTTCGTCCCTTTCATTGAGCAGAGCGCGCGCTATCTTTCGGGCAGCGAACGCCAGGGTGGCACACGCCCGGTGGACGCCTTCCTCGATCTTCGCAATGCCAGGGAACAAGGTCAGGGCGTCGAAGTCACCGACCCCGAAGGCAAGCGCCCACTCACTTTGAAGGAGGCCGCCTCTGCCCAGTCGTTCCAGCTCACTGAAGCTGGCTATTACCAGCTTCGGCTCGCCAATGGCCGCCAGGATGAAGTCGGCGTTAATCCTGATCCCAAGGAATCGAACCTCGATGTGATCCCCGGCGATGTCCTGGCCCTCTGGCAGGGTAAAGGCGGCTCATCTTCGCAAGTAGCATCGTCGTCCAACACGGCCGCGTCCGGCACGTCCACGTCCAACAAGACACCGCAAAGCTTCTGGTGGTACGTCATGCTGCTGGTGTTCGCCGCTGCGCTTGCCGAATCGGCCTTGGCCAGCCGATATCTGGGAACCCAGCGCGAGGAATAGTAGCCGGCGCTAAGATTAGGGTGTGAAGACGCTTCGCCCACTGACACCCGAGCAATTGGCGCGTGCAGAAGATTGTCTGCTTCATCCAGCTAGCGGAAGCCGGATCGAAGAGGCCAGGAACTATGGCATAGATTTGACACTGCTGGTAGAACAGTTGCGATTGACGCCGGCCGAACGGGCGAGAAAATTAGAAGCCGCTTCGATAGTACTGGAACGAGTGCGTGGGACTGCGCGCCGGCGTTCCTGATGCAATTCGAGAAAGCGGTTCAAGCTCTATGCGACGGACGCGTCGATTTCGTTGTGATCGGGGGGCTTGCAGCCACGTTACATGGCAGTGCGCAAGTGACGTATGATTTGGACATTTGCTATTCTCGAGCCCCCACCAACCTGCGCCGTCTCACCGAAGCACTAGCTCCATTCCATCCCAGGCCGAGGGGGTTTCCCGATAACCTTCCGTTCGTTTGGGATGAAGCGACTTTGCGTAATGCCACGGTGTTTACGCTTCAGACCGACATCGGTGAAATCGATCTCCTGGCAGAGGTCACGGGCTTGGGCGTCTTTGATGATGTGAAACAGCACTCGATAACCGCGGAAGCCTTTGATCGTCAGATCGCGACGCTCGATCTTCCTGGGCTGATCCAGGCGAAACGGGCCACGGGCCGAGACAAGGATTTGATCGCCCTTGCCGAACTTGAGAGCCTCCGCGAAGCCGGTGAACCGTAGCCGATACTTGGCGAAGAAGCGTCGTCGTAAGAACTCGACCCTTTCTGGCCTATGCGAAAGCGGTAAGCTGCAGTCGTGAGAAAGCTCGAAGATCGCTTGACCCAAGTCGGAAGAGGAGTGTCCACGCCCTGCGCGTGGCTATCCACAATCGGTTGGATATGCTTGGTCGCTGTCGGAGTCGGCATGGCGTTTTCAGGATCTTCTTCTAACTGAGTCCTGGAGTGGGCCTTCATCGCGATCGCGTCTCTGGCCGCTTTCTTAACCGCACAACGATGGGTCAAGATGCTTCCTGTTGTCCTCGGGCTCAACATACTAAGCGCCTCAATGGCAGTCTGGAATGGCTACGTTGGCACTGAGTCCCTCACCCTGCCTCGACGAACCGGCTTCATTATGCTTTTGATTTTCGTGGCTGGCAGCGCTCTGGCAATGACGTTTCAGAAACGCAAGATTCTGATCCGGCAGCATCACCGAGTGCGGTTAGCCACGAATTCGTCAGCGTGGTCCGTTGGTCCAAACCTGCTCCTATTAGACTGAGTTCAAGTCGCAGATCGTAACAGACGTGACCGCCGACGTCGGACACCCCTAGCTGCGATATGCTTTAACTGTTGACGTTAGGCGACGACGCTGGAGGCTCCATGAGTGCCCGCGAACAAGTTCACGCATACATTGCGCAACTGGAACAACGTCTGCGCTGGAGCACTTTGCTGCGCGGTTTCGCCGTTCTCACCGGCGGCGCTTTGGCGGCGACGCTGGTGCTGGTCACCATTGCTAACGCGCTCGCCTTTTCACATGGAAGCGTGACCGCCGCTCGCTTCGCACTGATCTTGATTTTGGCCATTGCCGCTGCCGCCGGATTGGCGCTCCCGTTGCGCCGCTTGACCCGCCGACGCGTCGTCGGAACCACCGAAGCTGCCTTTCCACAATTCCAGCAGCGCCTCACTACATTCACCGAGCGCGATGGCCGCGATCCTTTTATTGAGCTTCTGGCCGGTGACACCCTGGAAGTCGCCCAATCCGCCCATCCCGAGCAAATGGTCACCGACCTCCGCCTTTGGAGCTCGCTAGGCTCTGCCGTCTGCGCCATCGTCATCCTCATCTGGATGATCGTCGCCGGACCTGGCTTTCTCGGGTTTGGCGCTTCGCTGCTATGGACCGGCCCGCATCGCGATAAACCCGCGCTTTACGACCTCCGCGTCACTCCCGGCGACGCCGTTGTGCGCCGCCACGCCGACCAGATGGTTTCGGCGCTCCCCATCGGACTGCGGTCGCCCAGCGTCAAGTTGCATGCCCGCTATCAGAGTTCCTCCAAGTGGGAAGAGATTGCCATGCAGTCCAGGGCGGCTGGCAGTTTCTCTGGCGGCTATGAATTTTTGTTCGCCGGTTTGCCTGAGAACGTCGAGTATTATGTCACCGCTGGAGCGATGACATCGAAGCACTTTAACATTCGCGTCAGCGATTTGCCCGCGGTGAAGCAGATTCGCGTTACCTATCATTACCCCACCTGGACCGGTATGCCGGCCGAGGTAGAGGAGCGTGGCGGCGATCTGCGCGCGGTCATTGGCACCGAAGCCGAACTCGACGTCTCGACCGATCGTCCTCTGCAGGGCGCCCAGATCCAGCTCGATAACGGGCAGCCGATCCAACTCAACGGCGGCGGAAATAACATCTATCACGGCTCCGTCAAGATGGATCGTGATGGGGTCTATCACGTCGCCGGCATTGCCGAGGGCCAGCCTGTTCGCGTGAGCGAGGATTTTTTCATCGAGGCCCGAAAAGCCAACCCTCCTCAGATTTCGTTGGTGCGTCCAGGGCGGGGTGACTATCACGCCAACCCCATCGAAGAGGTAACCGTCGCCGCCAAGGCTACCGACGAATACGGGCTCCACGACCTCGCGCTGCATTATTCCGTCAACGGCGGACCAGAGACTACGGTGGATCTGCTCCATCACAAGGGTGAAAAACAAGGCGACGGCTCCACCACGATCTCGCTGGAGAGTTTCAAGCTAGTTCCAGGCGACTTGATTAGCGTTTACGCCAGCGCCAAGGACGGCAATGCCGAAGCCCACACCGATATGATGTTCATACAGGCCGACCCGTTTGAACGCGAGTTTTCACAATCGCAAATGTCGGGCAGCGGTGGTGGTGGAGGCGGTGGTGGCGGCGATCCCTCCGCGCAAATCTCCCAGCGGGAGAAGGAGATCATATCGGCCACCTTCAAACAACAGGGAGACAAAGATTCGACTCAACAGCAGGCCGCCGACGTCGCGAAGCTGCTGTCTCAAGCCCAGGCCACCTTGCACAATCAGGCCGTCTCGCTTTCCGGCCGTTTGCAGGCACGCGAGTTGACTGATGCTGTGCAGGCCATCAGCGATTTCCAGAAGGATATGATGGCCGCCTCGCAGGCCATGGGGCCGGCCGCGCAACAATTGCAGCAGCAGAAGTGGAAAGACGCCATCCCCAACGAGCAGAAGGCGCTGCAATACCTGCTGCGCGCCGAAGCCACCTTCCGGCAAATTCAAGTCGCATTTGGAGCGCGCGGAGGCGGAGGCGGCGGTGGCGGCGCGGCGCGCGATCTGGAAGCACTGTTTGATCTCGAACTCGATACCGAGAAAAATCAATACGAGACGCGCCAAAGCGCGGCTACCAGCGAGGAGCAGAAGGCGCGAGAAATCGACGACGCGTTGAAAAAGCTGGATGAATTAGCCAAACGCGAGGAAAATCTGGCCCAACAACAACGCAACGGCACGCAGACTGCCGAGCAAAAATGGCAACAGGAGATGTTGCAACGCGAGGCGGAGCAGCTCCAGCAAGAGATGGAGCAACAACTCGCTCAAAATGGCCAAAAGGGGCAGCAGGGGCAGTCCATCCAGCAGAGCAGCCAGAGCGGTTCAGCGTCGGCCCAATCCGGTGGGCAGTCCAGCGGACAGGCGGGCCAACGCGGTGGGCAGGCGGGCGGCAGTTCCTCCGGCAATCCCCAGCAGTCCGCGGACCAGGCCGCCGATGGCCGTCAACAGGCTGCTCAACAGGCGCTCGACCGCTTGCGCCAAGCCAACGACGATATGAGGCGCGCCGTCTCCCAAAATGCCAGTGCAGCCGATTCGCGCCGTGCGGCCGACCGCCTGCGCCAGGCCACGGACCTGCTCGGAGGCTTGCAGGAGCAGGACGCATCCGGCCGCCTCAACTCCATGGCCCAAACGGCCGACCAATTGGCGGCCCGCCAAAAGCAACAAGCGGATCGGGTTCGCGACTTGATGGCTCAGCAAAGCGCAGCCCGGGCCTCCGGCAAACAGCCGAATAGCCCGTCGGCTCAAGAGATCGACAAAATGGTCAACGATCGCCAAAAGGTGGCAGATGATCTGGCGCGGCTAACGCAGCGAATCCGCGATGCAGCCCGGGAGCTTGCGCCGACGCAATCGGCGGCTTCCACGAAGTTGCGGAGCGCTCTTAATGGCATGGACGAGAACGATCTCAACACCCGCATGCAACGCAGTTCGGATTGGTTGCGCAGCGGTCAGTTCTCAGATCCGGCCGAGACCGCCCTTACCAGCGACCTGCAAAAACTGGGTCAACAGGTGGGCGACGCTGCCCGCGCCCTGGGCACTGCTCAACACGCTTCCGGGGAGACCGCGCTGAATCGCGCCATGGACGATTTATCCCGCCTGCGCGACCAACTCGGCGGTCTGGGTGGACGCTCCGATTCTCAACCTAACAATCAACCTGGACAGGGCCAGCCCGGCCAACTTGGTCAACAAGCAGGTCAAGCCGGCGGACGACAGTCGGGTGATGGAGTCGGCAACCGTATCGCCGGTCCAGTGGGAAATCCTGGAGGCGGAGGGACCAATCGTTATGGCAACGTGAACGGCGGCTACGACACCGGCAATAATGCCGGCAGGCCCGGTCGTGCCGTGGCCCCACAACAAGGTCCTAATCCGGCCGATACTCAGCGCCAGATCGACCAGGGATTGAACCTTCTCAACCAGATTCGTGCCGTAGTGCAGGACAGTCCCGAGGGGCGCCAGGAGTTGCAGTCCTTGATTGATCAAATGCGCAAGCTGGATCCCAGCCGTTTCCCAGGCAATCCCGCCCTGGTTGAGCAGATGCACCAGCAGCTGGTCAGCGGCGTGGACGCGCTGGAGTTGCAATTGCGCCGCCAATTCGATAAAAGCCACGGCGCCACGATCCGCAACCCCGATCCTGCCAAGGTCCCCGCCGGCTATCAGGACTCGGTCGCCGAGTACTACCGCAAACTCTCGGGCGGCGGCCATTGAGACGAAGCCGCTCCCGGGTACCGTGGTGATGGCGCGATCAACGATACGCGGCAGCCTGGAGGGAGTACAACTCCGAATACTGGCCTCTCTTCGCCATCAGCTCATCGTGCGTGCCGAACTCCACCAGCCGGGCTCCGTTCAGCACAACAATGAGATCGGCCATGCGAACCGTCGAGAAGCGGTGGGAGACCAGGATCGTGATGCGGCCGTTCGCGCTCTCGGCGGTGCCGCGCGCCGCTGCGGCGTAGCGTTCGAAGAGTGCATGCTCAGTCTCCGCATCCAGCGCAGCAGTCGGTTCATCGAGGACTAGCAGCAACGGCTGATCGCGCATGAACCCACGCGCCAGCGCGAGCTTTTGCCACTGGCCGAATGAAAGCTCAACTCCGCTCGGCCATGTCGGACCGAGTTGTGTGTCGAGGCCTGATGTCAGGCGGGCTACGACGTCCGTTGCGCCGGCGCGGTCGACAGCCGCGACCACCGCGGGCTCGTCATCCAGCCTGGGGACGTCGCCCAAACCGACCGTGTGCAAGGCGCGGAATTCGAAGCGGAAGAAATCCTGGAAAGCACCCGCCAGACGCGCTCGCCACTCGCCGGCCGCCACTCGCGACAGCGGCGTGTCGTCCAAAAGGATCGAACCAGATGATGGCTCGTACATCTTCGCGAGCAGCTTAACCAGCGAGGTCTTGCCGGCTCCGTTCTCGCCGACAATAGCGACGATCGCACCGGCAGGGAGCGTCAGCGACACATCATCCAGCACAACGCGTGAGGTACCGGGGTAGGCGAACGAGACATGGTCGAGCCGGATGCCGCTGTGCAGCACGGTGGGAACCGGCAGATCGCCCGCCCGAGCGACGGAGGCTGCATAGTTCTCCAGCCACGCGAGC
>Ga0335077_10013278_pt1 | contig 10304 bp, 6 predicted proteins | sample Lox_Sample_31_FD_207151 | JGI IMG/M metagenome (GOLD analysis project Ga0335077, IMG submission 207151) | Soil microbial communities from Loxahatchee National Wildlife Refuge, Florida, United States - Lox_Sample_3.1 | ecosystem: Environmental > Terrestrial > Soil > Wetlands | place: USA: Florida...
TGCAGATCCTTTCTCAACAAACGAAGCGCGCGAAACACGCGCAGTTTGACGGCGGTCACCGAAATACCCAGAGCCTCGGCCACTTCCTTGTGCGGCCGCTCTTCGATCACCGCCAGCGTGGCGGCTACGCGCAGCGCAGGCCGCAATCGCCCGAAGGCCGTTGCCGTTTTTCGGCGTATCTCGTCCGAGAGGGCCGGATCAGGCCCGGTGCCGGCGGGCAGCGCGGCAAAGAACTCGCTTGCTACCGCGTACTCAGGCTTCTGCGCGCGCAGCCAATCGAGGGCCGCGCGGGTGGCAATGCGGCGCGCCCACGGCTCGAATCCGCGCTCGGGCTCGAAGCGGTCCCGAGCGCGATAGAAACGCCAGAACGTCTCGACAGTAAGCTCGTCAGCCGCTGCCGCATCGCGCACGATGCGCAGGATCCACCCTCGTACCGCGCGCTGATGGAGGCGGAAGATTGCTTCGAATGCCGCTTCGCAGGCCTCGCCCTCGCCCTGGCGGAACTGCACCAGGCAATCCCGGTCGTTGCCGGCGACCGGTTCCGGAGGGCTGCTCGCGATGTCCCGCATCGTTCTCCGCCTCTGACCCAACTTACGTCTGGATTACCGTGAAGGTTACACCCTTCTTACGCTTGCGCAGCGCGCCATGTTTTTGCGGCTGGGAGCAGAAAGCTGCCGGCGCTCGCCGAGCTCTCACATAATTAACAATTAAAGCGATTTTCTACGGCATGGTTGTGAGATCGTCGCCGCTTGACAGACCCACTCGTACACATTAGCGTTGCCATCCAGGGACCAGGCAAACGATTTCTCGTCGCCTGGTGATTCCTGATCACGCCCGGGGTCTCCGCCGACAGGATCGAGTCCCCACAAGCGGGCCTTTGTTCGTGGGTTGAAGGTTTTCGTCCGTGGGGTGCATTTCCGGCCCACCATGAGGAAATTTTATGAAGAACTTTTATTGGAAGGCGGCAGCGGCAGCATTGCTCGGCTGTGTTTCGCTTTGCGTGGCGGCAGCGCAGAATGCCCAGAAACCCACGTGGCTCGACACCAGCCTTTCGCCGGAACAGCGAGCGGCGGCGCTGGTGAGCAAGATGACGCTGGAAGAGAAAGCCAGCCAACTGGTGAACCAGGCGCGTGCCATTCCACGGCTGAACGTGCCCGCGTACGACTGGTGGAGCGAGTCGCTGCATGGCGTGCAGACCAACGGCACGACGGAATTTCCCGAGCCGGTCGGGCTGGCTGCGACCTTCGACGCGCCTGCCATTCACGAAATGGCCATCGCGATCGGGACCGAGGGCCGGATCAAGTACGTACAGTTCGTGAAGCAGAACGGCGGGTACAGCAAGATCTTCCAGGGGCTGGATTTCTGGGCGCCGAACATCAACATCTTTCGCGATCCGCGCTGGGGACGCGGTCAGGAGACGTACGGCGAGGACCCGTTCCTGACGGCGCGCATGGGCGTAGCCTTCGTGACCGGCATGCAGGGCGATGATCCCAAGTACTTCCGCGTGATCTCGACGCCCAAGCATTACGCGGTGCACAGCGGGCCGGAGCCTACCCGCCACACCGCCGACGTGACGGTCAGCAAGCACGACGAGATCGACACGTATCTGCCGGCATTCCGAGCCACGGTGACGGAGGCCAAGGCCGACTCCGTGATGTGCGCCTACAACAGCATCAATGGGCAGCCGGCTTGCGCCAACGAGTTCCTGCTGGTAGACCAGTTGCGCGGCAAGTGGGGCTTCAATGGCTACGTGGTGTCGGACTGCGGCGCGGTGATCGACATCTACGAGGGGCATCACTTCAAACCGACGCAGCCGGAGGCCTCGGCCATTTCGCTCAAGCGCGGAATCGACAACGAGTGCGTCGATTTCACGTTCAAGGTGAACGACGACCACGACTACAAGCCGTATATCGACGCGGTGAAGGGAGGCTTCCTCAAAGAGAGCGACATCGACATCGCGGTGACGCGGCTATTCGTCGCGCGCATCAAACTGGGGATGTTCGACCCGCCGGAGATGGTGCCGTACACAAAGATCGACGAGAGCAAGCTCAACAGCCAGGAACACCGCGCGATGGCTCGGAAGCTTGCCGAAGAGTCGATGGTGCTGCTGAAGAACGACGGCGTGCTGCCGCTGAAGAAGGAGGGCATCAAGATCGCGCTGATCGGGCCGCTGGCCGACCAGACCAAAGTCCTGCTCGGCAATTACAACGGGACTCCGACGCACACGGTTTCAATCCTGGAGGGCATGAAGGCGGAGTTCGCAGGAGCGGAGATCAATTATGTTCCGGGAACGCAATTCCTGGGACATGACGCCGAGCCGGTGCCCACGTCGGCGCTGACGGCGGACGGCAAGCAAGGCGTGAAGGTCAGCTATTCCAAGTGGGACATGACCAACATGAATCGGCCCACCGAGGAGGCCCCGCTCGCCAGCGGCATTGAGCCGGACATCAACGCAGCGGAGACTCCTCTGCCGGCGGCAGTTGAGAATGTGAAGCCGCTCGCCATTCGCTATGAGGCCAGCCTCACGGCCCCCGAGACGGGCGACTACAACCTTGGCATGACGGCCAGCGGCTTCTTCCGCATACAGCTCGATGGCCAGAATGTGACCAATGCCTTCGGCGCCGAAAGCGAAACGAAGCTGGGCCGGGTGCATCTGGAAGCGGGGAAGCCCGCGAGCCTGGTGGTGCAATACACGCCGGGTCCGAGCGGCGAGCGGACTGCGCGCCTGGTGTGGTCGAAGGTCGACCTGAAGCCGCAGCAGGCTGCGATTGACGCGGCTCGCAATGCCGATGTGGTCGTGGCGGTCGTCGGGATCACGAGCGAACTCGAAGGCGAAGAGATGCAGGTGCAGGAAGAAGGCTTCAAGGGCGGCGACCGCACCAGCATCGATCTGCCCAAGCCGGAAGAAGAACTGATTGAATCCCTCGGCGCCGCGGGCAAGCCGCTGGTGATTGTGCTGACCAACGGCAGCGCGCTCGCCGTGAATTGGGCAAAGGAGCATGCCAACGCCATTCTCGATGCGTTCTATCCCGGCGAGGAAGGCGGCACGGCGGTGGCGGAGACGCTTTCAGGACGGAACAATCCCGCGGGGCGGCTACCCGTAACGTTCTACACAAGCGTGGATCAGCTTCCGGCGTTCGAAGACTACTCGATGAAGGGGAGAACCTATCGGTACTTCGAGGGCAAGCCGCTTTATCCCTTTGGTTATGGCCTGAGTTACACAACCTTCAGTTACAGCGGATTGACAGTGCCTCCCAAGCCTGTCAAGGCGGGCGATCCACTTACAGCCGATGTTACTGTAACTAACGCGGGCAAGTTAGCCGGCGATGAAGTGGTGCAGCTGTATCTCAGCTTCCCGGATGTGAAGGGCGCTCCGCTGCGCGCGCTGCGCGGATTCCAGCGGGTGCATCTCGAGGCGGGAAAGTCGCAGGCGGTGCACTTCGAACTGAAGCCGCGCGATCTGAGCATGGTCACCGAAGCCGGCGAGCCGATCATTGCCGACGGCCAGTACAAGATCAGCATCGGCGGCAGCCAGCCGGGAACGGGCGCCCCTTCGGTGGCGGGAACGTTTCAGGTGAAGGGGACCGTTACTCTGCCGGAGTAATACATTGAGGGCGCTTTCTCGCCGTGAAAGCGCCCTCATTCATTCAGCAAGAGAACAAGCCAACTCAAAAAGATTGTCATCCTGAGCGGAGGTCGCCGCAGGCGACCGCAGTCGAAGGACCTGCTTCTAGGCATTTAGTTTGCCAACGAACTTTCCGACACCGTGGCCAGGATGGAGTGGGACCTCTCTACCTCGCCGCCACCGCCTGCGACCTCTCCACGATCTGCTTGTTCTTGAGATACACCGCGTTGGTCCAGCCGAAGCCGATTACGTTCTGCTTGTAGCCGGTGCTGACCTGGACGTTTGCGTTGCGGGAGACCACGTTGTATTTCTCGCGGATCGTCCCGTCTTCGGCGAAGCCCTGGTCGATCGTGGCATCGAATTGCTGCGCGATGCGCGCGGCATCTGCGTGGAATCCTTCGGCCTCGAGACCGGCGATAGAGATCCAGTTGGTGGGTGCCCAGCCGTAGGGCTCATCCCACTGCAGGCCGGTGTTGGTATTGCTCATCGACAATCCGCCAGGTCGCTCGAAGAGGTTGAGCTTGTCCACGATCTGCCTCGCTTCTTCGCGGGTGGCGACCGCCGCCCACAAGGGGTAAAGCGAAGCGATGTAGGCGTAAGTGGACGGGCGCGCATGCATGAAATCGAAGTCGGCGAAGACGCCGTCCTTCGCGCGCCACAGGTAGCGATGGATGGCGGCATTGCGCGCCTGCGCGCGGCGGTCCCAGTGAGCAGCGTCCTTCGGCTTGCCGAGGATGTGCGCCAGGTGTTCGAGATCGCGTTCGTAGCGATACAGCAGGCTGTTGAGGCACACCGGCGCAAAATGATGCGTGGCGCCGGAGAAGGGGCCGAAGCGATTGCTGGGGTCAAAGCCTGACTCGCGCATGGCGCGGTCGCCGATGTAGAAATCCTTGCCGAGCCGGTAGCCGCCGGCCCACGCATGCATGCACACCACGCTCGCGTTCACATCGCAGCTGGTCTGCTTCAGGCGCGAGGCTTCGTCGGCGTCGGGATGTTCTGAGCCTTTCACCAGGAAGCCCCACGTGCCGGCGTCTTTGGGATGATCGATCAACCAGCGGATCACGTCGGGGTAGTAGGTGCTGTCGTCGGCCATCTCGGGCACAGGCCCGGAGCCATAGTCGAAGTACCGCGCAAGGCCGGTCGTGCCGGCAAGGTGCTCGGGCCGCGTCCACGTCGAGTAGTCCTTTACGGCCAGCGCATAGGCGCGCTCCAGCCAGGCGCGCGCTTCGGTGCGGCCTGCGGGTGTGGCGGGAAAGCTTGCCGGATTCTCATACACGGCCCGGATCATCGATGTAAGAAACGGCGGTTGCGAGCGCGTGAGGTAATAAGTGCGATTGGCGTTCAGCACGCCGCCGTAATTTTCAATCTCGAAGAGGAAGTTATCCACCATGCCCTTGGCAAGGGCTTCCCTGTGGTCGGCTTCGAGTCCAAGAAGAATGAAATAACTATCCCACCCGTACATTTCGTTGAATCGTCCGCCCGGCACGACATAAGGAGAAGGAAGATACAGCAGGCCGGGATTGGGCAACTGTTCGGGCCGCACGTCGCCAAGCTTTTCAATCTTTCTTGGAAGAGTCGCGATCCTTACGTGGCATTTCTGCTCAAGCTCGGTGACGGCCGCCGGTGCGGGCACCTCTGCAGGCATGTAGAGGATTGGGTTCGCGGTGACCTTGATATCGACCAGCGAATGGCAATCGGTCATGGAGCGCGTGAGCGTGTCCCATGCGGAATGGATGTAGGTGAGCGTGGCTTCGGGATTCGGCGCCGGAGGGGCCGCTTCCTGCGCGCGGGTAATACCGATTGCGGCTACTGCAAAGATCAGCAAGCGAAAGAGGCTCATGGGATTCTCCGCCGTTTCTTACCGACGATGGACAGGAGTGTAACTCAAGCCCCGCGCGAAATGCCCGTACAATCTGCGGCAACAATTTCCGAAGTGTTCGGGAACAATGCGCAACTCTGCGGTGTCTACACAAGCACAGTGGTTCTGAATGGGATGTGCGGAGTGACTTGAACTCCGCTCCCCGCGCCATGGGGTCTCCACGGACAGGATCCGAGGCCCCACGAACGGGCCTTTGTTCGTGGGGTGAAAGTCTTCGTCCCTGGCGTGCTCGTCGCATGGGCGCGTAGAGCGGACGAGCCGGCCTGCGCGCAGACTTCGCCTCCCGGACGGCGCGGCTGGATTGAAATTCGAGGAGGCCCGCCATGTTTGAAGACTCCACCTTCGAATCCACAGGCAGAATACGCACGCGCAGCCGTGGCTGGATGATGGTTGCCTTCCTCTTCAACGGATCCATTCTGCTGGCCCTGGTGCTGATTCCGCTGATCTATCCCGAGGCCCTGTCGAGTCACATGATGAACATCCTGATCGAAGCGCCGCGCCCGCCAGCTCCGCAACCCGAACAGCCGAAGCACGTCGCTGTGAGATCAACGCGCGATCTATCCGAGATGCAGGACGGGCATATCCTCGCGCCGCCGAGGATTCCGCCGAACATCCGCTACGTTGCGAGTGCGGAGCCGCCAATGGACAACATCGTTGGCATGACTGACCTGGTCCCGGGCGGCTCCGATGTGAGCACTTCGATTTTCCAGGGCCATTCTCAGCAGCCAATCGTTCATCAGGCTGTGACTGGCCCGGTACATCTCACCTCGACCATCGTCGAGGGAATGATCCTGCACAAGACGATTCCCGTATATCCGCCGATCGCCAAGGTGACGCGCAAGGAAGGTGTGGTCGTGCTGCAGGCGACGATCTCCACCGCGGGCACGATTGAGAATCTTCGTGTGGTGAGCGGCGACCCGATGTTGCAGAAAGCGGCGCTGGACGCGGTGAGCAACTGGCGCTACCGCCCGTACCTTCTGAACGGAAAACCGGTGGAGGTGGAGACCACGGTGAACGTGATTTTCAGGCTGACGCAGTGAATGCGCGGACGCAGTGAATGCACTGATGAACTGAGCCAATGAATGCATCCTCGTGGAGCGCCTGGCTGAGCGAGACTGCGCGCTCCCGCTTCGCTCCGCCATTGGTGTTTCGCGGCGGAGCGAATGTTTCTTATGAATGAGGGCCCGAGTTCGTGCTTTCCCGCCCTCGCGACCGACCACCCCAGCGACGCAGACCCATCGCTCCACCCCAAGAAGCAAAAGCAGGTTCTTGGGGACCGTCGCTGGGTACCCCGTAAATCGCGAGGACGGGGCACGAGGCATCGTGCTAAGCGCCGCTCTGGAGTTTCTCACGCGTCAGGTCGTTCCACATCGCGACAGGTTCCGGCATGGGCGGACTTACGGCGCCAGGCGAAACAGCCTCGATCACCTTCTGCGGATCGAGATTGCCTTCGGGCGAACGCAACAGGCCCTTTACCCATCCCAACGCGGCCAGGCCCTCGCTGCCCGTGAACGTCTGTTCGATGTAGAACCAGCGCTCGTCCCAGCAGATCATCCGCGAGGTCAGTTCGAAGCGCGCGAACAGGTTGAGAGAGCGGCGGTATGTCATCCACACCGCGCCTACCAGCGGCGTCCAGCGCGAGCGGATGACGTGGCTGAGCACGTGGGTGCGCGCCAGCAGGTGCATGCGCCCGTAATCCATGATGCCCAGGTATCGCGCGTTGTTCATGTGGAAATTGAAGTCGATATCGTTGGGCCACACGCGCATCTCGAGCCTGTCTTCATCGAGGATGCCCAGTCGCGGAAGCGGCCGGATGTGCTGGCGGATTGCGAGGAACGGAATGCGGACGAAGCTGATGAAGTGCGACAAGCGGGAGCTTTCCTTCCAGACAAGTTTAGAAGCTGCTCCAGGGCTATCCAGGATGCAATGCTGGCGCACGGCGGGGGGCATCGGCGACAATCGCTGCCATGGCAAATCGTTCCCGCCGCAGTTTTCTCAAGACCGCCGCCGCTGTGTCTGTCGCAGCCGCCTCGCGCGCGCTCCCGCAAGGCAATCGACGGCGCGTTTTCATCGGGTCGAACAAGCCGGATGGCGTTCTTGCCTTCGACTGGAACCCTGATACCGCGGAGTTCACGCCGGCGGGCGTGGCCGCGAAGATCGCCAATGTCGACTGGATCATTTACTCGGAAGACCGCAAGTATCTTTTCGCGGCCTCGGAGGTGGACAGCTTCAATGGCAATCCTACCGGCGGAGTGGCCAGCTACACGGTGGAGAACGGCGGGCTGAAACTGCTCTCGAGTCAGAACTCAGCCGCCAAGGGCACCTGTCACATCGCGCTCGATCACACCGGCCACACGCTGATTTCGGCCGATTATGGCGGCGGGAGCGCGGCGAGTTTCCGAGTGAAGGAAGGCAAACTGAGCAAGGCGATATGGGCGGAGCACTACACTGAGCACGGCCCGAACGCCGAGCGGCAGGAGGCAGCGCACGCGCATTTCGCGTCCTACTCGCCGGACAACCGGTTCGCGTACATCAATGACCTGGGCGGCGACTGCATCCACATTTACTCGCTCGACGCGGCGACGGCGCAACTGAAGCCGGCCGGCAAATACACGGCACAACCGGGCGCGGGACCGCGCACGCTGCACTTCCATCCCAACGGCACGGCGGCCTATTCGATGAATGAGCTCAACTCTACCGTGGACGTGCTGAAGTGGAACAAGGCCGACGGAAGCCTGACATTCGTTTCGCGTACCGATCTGCTTCCGAAGATGGGGCAGTGGACCAATACGGGCTGCGATACGGTGATCACAAAGGACGGCACGAACGTCTACTTTGCCAATCGCGGGGATGACTTTATCTCTGCGTTCTCAGTGAATCCCGAGACCGGGGCGCTGACTCCCATCGCCCGTACGCCCAGCGGCGGTAAGACTCCGCGCAACTTCGTGCTCGACCCGACGGAGAAGTGGATGGTGGTCGCCAACCAGAACTCCGATCAGCTCACGGTGTTTTCGCGCGATCTCCACACCGGCGAGCTGACTCACGAGCCAAGGAGTTATCCATGCCCTGCGCCTATGTGCATTTTGTTCTAGTTGGAACTTAGATCTGCGAGACCCAGGTTTTCGGAATCGAGACCCGGGGCACCCATTCCTTTCTATGCTTTCTTTGGCCCGCCGAACCAGGCAAACAGCGCGCCGATGACACACCCCACCACTGGTCCAATGAGCAGGAACCCGGACACCGTGTTGAGGGAATTCGCCAGGGCCTGCATGGCTGGTGTGCCGATGGCCAGACCCTGGTAGTCCTTCCACGGATCGCTCGACTCGTTCTGCGCCTGCGAAAGGTAGGTTTCCCCGAGTACGGCGGCTACCGCCATCAGGCATGCCATCATCGAGGCCCAGATGGCGCACACGGCGCTGAAGCCGGGGCCATGGCCGGCTCTGGCGGCCCGCAGACCGGCGAACCCAAGAACGATCGCCGCACATACCAGGATCACGACCCGTTCCGAACCGGCCATCGCATCTTCGGCGGCCTGGCGTGTGCGGAGCACCACCTGGGCGACGAGAAAAACGCCGGCAAGCACGCCCAGCCACGCCGCGGAAAAGAGCAGCTTCCGGCTGGAATCTTTACGAGCGGTTCCGATCCACAGGCCGAGGCCGATATAACCCGCCAGGGCTATGGCGGGGTCGATGCCGATGGTGCCATTGCCGGGCAAGTTCATCGCCTCCTGCCACGGCCACAGGCGCACTGCCAGAACAACGAGATTGAACACGGCAAGGAGGATGATCGGAGTGCGCAGGATAGACTGCCGCTTTGTGTCCATCAAGTAGTAGTCTCCTGCGGTCCCTTCCGATCGAAGTTGGACTATGGTTCAAGTCTATATGCGGGATCCGGTGCGGGGCGCGGGTTGTTCCCGCGGGGCGCTTTGGCAGGGGGGCGGATCAGGCTCCCTGGAGGGCGGGACTGGCGAACCCTTCAACTACCGTCTGCTCTTCGCTCTCGGGAATCGCTATGGGCTCGCGCGCCAGTTCCCACGCGGAACGGTCTTTGAGCAGGCGGGAGACGAGGGCGGTATGCATGGCGTGGCCGGCGCGTTCGGCCACCACGTGGCCTTCGATTCGGCGTCCCGCCAGCGCGAGGTCGCCGATGAGGTCGAGCACCTTGTGCCGGACGTATTCATCGGAGAACCGCAGGGGGCCGTTTTCAGGTCCTTCTTTGCCGAGGATGATGGCGTTTTCGGGGCCGGCGCCGCGAATCAGGCCCATGTCGCGCAGCCGCTGCTCGTCCGCCTTGTAGCCGAAGGTGCGCGCAGGAGCGATCTCCGTACCGTAGGTACCGGCGGCCAGGTCCACGCAGGTGCTCAGGCGGCCTATAGGGGCAGGGAAATCAATCGTGTACTCGATGCGGTAGCCCGCTCCCGGATAAACGCCGATGAACTTGTTCCCCTCACGCACTTCGATGGGGTGCAGGACGCGGATGGATTCGCGGCGCCGCCGCTGGGTGCGAATGCCCACCTCCAGGAACGCATCGACGTAAGGCAGGGCGCTCCCATCGAGAATCGGCAGTTCCAGGTTGTCGAGCTCGACGATGACGTTGTCTACCCGCATCCCGATCAGGGCCGAAAGGAGATGCTCGGTGGTGGAAATGAGCACGCCCTGGCGCATCAGGCTGGTGGCATAACTGACCTTGGCGACGTTACGTCCGATGGCGGCAATCTCGAAATTGTCCAGGTCGGTACGGCGGAAGACGATGCCCGATCCTGCCGGGGCGGGCAGGAGCCGCATGTTCACCGGGGCGCCG
>Ga0335077_10013282_pt1 | contig 10303 bp, 11 predicted proteins | sample Lox_Sample_31_FD_207151 | JGI IMG/M metagenome (GOLD analysis project Ga0335077, IMG submission 207151) | Soil microbial communities from Loxahatchee National Wildlife Refuge, Florida, United States - Lox_Sample_3.1 | ecosystem: Environmental > Terrestrial > Soil > Wetlands | place: USA...
GTCCTTCGTCGCGCTCCGTCGGCTTCGCCTCCGTCGCGCTTCCCAGGATGACAGTTTCAGTTCTGTTGCGGTTGCTTAGCGGCTCGAAGCATCGTCTGGCGGCCCCGAAGGTCTGCCCATGTGTATACGGCATAGATACATTTGATATACTCTGTATCGCCGGAGGGACTTAAGTTTATGAAGGCACAGATGGTCAAGTGGGGCAACAGCCTTGCGGTTCGCATTCCCAAGCCGGTCGCGGAGAAGGCCAGGTTGAAGGAAGGTGATTCGCTCGAGATTGAAGCCGCCGCTGAAGGGCACGTCGAACTGCGACGGCCAAGCAAGATACCTACCCTGGCGCAACTGATTTCCCAGATCACTCCCGAGAACCGCTATGCCGAGATCTCGACCGGTGCGGAGGTGGGTAAAGAAGCGGTTGACTGGTGACCGCCTACATTCCCGAAGCCGGAGACATCGTGATGATGGATTTCGATTCGCAAGTCGGCCGCAAACAGGCCAAGCGGCGGCCGGCTCTGGTGCTCACCGACCAGCGCTACAACCGGGCTAGCGGCCTCGCTATAGTTTGTCCCTTGACGAGCAAACGCAAATCTTACCCATTCGCATTGCCCGTTACCGTCGGCCAGATAGAGGGTGCCGTTCTTGTCGATCAGTCAAAGAGCATGGATTGGGCTGGCCGCAAAGCGAAATTCCACTCCAAGGCCGAGCTTGGGCTAGTCAGCAAGGTGCGCCAGTATATCGCTGTTCTACTTGCAATTCGTTGACACAATTCAGGGCTACTCATTTTTTCGCGGGTCCAGCCGTCCAGTGCAGTATGATTTGCGATTATGAAACTGCGCGGATGCGGCACTGCTCTTGTTACCCCGTTCCGGAAAGACGGCTCCATCGACGAACCGGCGCTGCGGTCGCTGGTGGCCTGGCAGGTGGAGTCGGGCATCGACTTCCTCGTGCCCTGCGGCACCACCGGCGAAACGCCCACGCTCTCGCGGGAAGAGTGGCTTCGTGTGATCGACATCACCATCGAAGTCGCGGGCGGACGTGTGCCTATAGTGGCCGGCGCCACTTCGAACTCCACCCGCGATGCGGTGGATAAGGCGCAGACGGTGGCCGCGCGCCGCGGCGTGAACGCCATCCTCACCGCCAGCCCCTATTACAATAAGCCCACGCAGGAAGGACAGTACCTGCACTTCAAGGCCATCGCTGAAGCGGTGGAGAAGCCGCTCATCCTCTACAACGTGCCCGGTCGCACCGGCGCTAACCTGGAGCCGGCCACGCTGGCGCGGCTGGCGCAGATCCCGAACATCATCGCGGTGAAGGAAGCCAGTGGCAACATCGGGCAGATCGCCGACGTCTGCAACGCGGTTCCGGAGAGTTTCCTGGTCTTCTCGGGCGATGATGCGGTTACGCTTCCCATCATCGCGCTCGGTGGTGTGGGAATCATCTCTGTGGCCTCGAACGAAATCCCGCGCGAGATGGCCGAGCTCACCCGCGCCGCCCTGGCCAACCAGTGGGACGCGGCCCGCCGTATCCATCGCAAGTACCTGGCGCTGATGCAGGCCAACTTCATCGAATCCAATCCCATCCCGGTGAAGGCGGTTTTGGCCATGATGGGGCGGATCGAGGAAGTCTATCGCCTGCCGCTCTGCCCCATGAAAAAGGAGAACCGGTCCAAGCTGGAGAAGATCGCCAGCGAAGCCGGGCTGATGGCACGGACCCTGGTAGCGGGCTAGCAATCCTTCTAAATCTTGTTTGAAAAAGAGGGCCGGATTATGGCATCCGTTCTCGTCACTGGAACCAGCACTGGGATCGGCCTGGCGACCGCGCTAGCCCTGGGCCGCGCTGGCCACCAGGTTCACTCCACCATGCGCAATCCCGAGCGCGCGCCGGAACTGGCCCGCGCCGTCGCCCAAGAAAAGCTGCCGGTCACCATCACGCCGATGGACGTAGATTCTGATTCCTCGGTCGCGGGGGTGATGGACCGTATCCAGTCCAACGGCGGCCACATCGACGTTCTGGTCAACAACGCCGGGATCGAACGCATCGGCTCGGTGGAAGAGCTGGCGATGAGTGAGTTTCGGGCAGCCATGGAAACCAACTACTTTGGAGCGTTGCGCTGCATTCAGGCGGTAGCGCCGGCGATGCGCAAGCGCGGCAGCGGTTGCATTATCAATGTGGCGTCGGTTGCCGGACACGTCGCTTGCTCTCCCCTGGCCGCCTATACGGCGTCAAAATTCGCGCTGGAAGCGCTCAGCGAAGCGCTGGCGCAGGAGATGAAAGCGTTCAACGTGCGGGTGGCGATCGTGGAACCGGGCATCATCGAGACGCCCATGGCCTGGCGTGCCACCGTGCCGTCCCAATCGGCTTACCGCCACGTGCGCCGCTTCGCCAATCTATATGTGGCCACGCTGAAGAACCCGGCGCCACCCACGCTGGTGGCGCAGAAGATCCAGGAGATCATCGAGAGCGAAACGTGGACCCTGCGGCATCCAGTCGGACCCGACGCTCTTCCCTTCCTCGCATGGCGAGCCGCGATGACCGACGAAGAGTGGGTCGAGTGGGGCGCCCTGGACGACGATGCCTGGTATCAGCGCCTGCAGCGCGATTTCGGCATGGACGCCCGTCCCAAGGATTGATGCCGCCCTCAGCTAAACCTGGCTGACGCCGCGCAGTCTGGTTGCCGGCTAAACCGTCTTCGCCACAACAATGGCAATCAGGATCCCGATCGCAATGCCGATGACCAGGAGTGTCGTGTTGGCAAAGCCGTTCGAGGTCGGGTGCCTGCCCGGCACGAGGACGTTCGCGACCGTCGCCAGCTTGCTCCGTATCCCGCCGCCATACTGAGCCGTGTCCCCGCTGACCAGATTGGCTGCGGCCATCCGGTCGACATCCAGAAACCGCACCTTCGCCTCAGCGCCGGTCTGCGGATTTGTGACCTGGAACGAATCCGGCCCCACGCCGGAGATCCAACCGCTGACCACGGACTTGTCGCGCAGTCGGACCGCAACCACGGCATCCGTGCCACTTCCGACTCGCACGACGGCGCTTCTGACGCGCGCCGCCTGCCGGCTCGCCAGAGACCCGGCCGGTTGTAGCGCCCACGCATCGGCCGCGAGCATGGTTTCAAACAACAGGCCACAGAGCACTATCGTCAACAGTCGCTTCAGCATGCTTACCTCGCATCCGGTCACCGAGATTCACGCACCGTCAGGGAGACTCTTCAAGACGGCACGGGTTTTTGAGATGCGAGTTGCGGGCAAGGGAAACGATGTGAAATAAATTTCCTGGGAGTGGGTCAGACGCCCCGGCAGCTTAGCCACACTAGCCTGTTGAGGAACGGTACGTTGCGTCTACTTGTGTGCCGGGACGGCGGTGCTTAATTCCCTGTCGATGGCCGCATGAGCGCGGGACCCCATGGCTTGAGCCTCCACCCTGGTAATCAGAGCAACCACTTCTTCGCCTGCCTCACACACCCGGGAGTACCCCTGCTCAGCATCGCTGACTTTGCCGGCGTGCTTCAGCTCGACGACTTGCTTGACTAGGGCGTGCATGTTCTTGTGCTTGTTCTCCAGGCCCTGCATCTCGTGGAGATGGCCGTAGGCGGCCATGCCACCGGCGTAGATCCACTTGCCCAATTCACAGTCGCGATGCGATGCCAGTTTTGCGGGGTCAATGTTCTCGCGACCGTCCAGGAAGGAGCGCAGCTTGAGCCGCCAACTGCGGTGTGTCATCTTCACGCGGCCGAAGTCCAGACTGTTGCTGACCGCCTGGTCCAGTCGGGAGGCGCTGGCGCGAGAACGGCCATGGCCTGCAGCCCCGTCTGCGGAAAGTCGAAATTGCCCGACCAACTGCTGTAGGCTCAACGCCACCTGAGCGAGGTCGTGCAGCGCCGCCGCGGTCTGCTGCGCCCCAGTCACGGTGGAAGAGGCAATCCTGGCAATCTCCTCAATGTTGCTGTTGATGTGCTCGGTAGTGGTGGATTGCTGGGTGGCGGCGGTGGCGATCTGCGTCACCATGTCCCCGACTTGTTCGGAAGTGCGGATGATGTCATGCAGCGAACTGCCGGCCCGGCTGGTCGACTCTACGCCCAGTTCCACTTCCTTGGAACCTGCCTCCATGGCGGCGACCGCCGTCTTGGTTTCCGCCTGGATAGTACGGATCATCTCCTCGATTTCCTTGGTGGCCGTGCCGGTGCGTTCGGCCAGCTTGCGCACTTCATCGGCCACCACCGCGAAGCCGCGACCTTGCTCGCCGGCGCGCGCCGCTTCGATGGCCGCGTTCAACGCCAGCAGGTTGGTCTGGTCGGCGATGTCCTCGATGACGCCGCTGATCCGGCCAATCTCGTCCGACCGCTTCCCCAGCTCATGGACCTTCTTGGCCGTTTCCCCGACCGAACCGGCAATGGCGCGCATCCTGGAAAGGGTTTCTTCGACGATCTTGCCGCCCTCACGAGCAGTCTCGGCGGCCTTTTGCGATGCTACCGCACCTTTGTTGGAGTTCTCCGAGACCTCGTGCACGGTCGTCGCCATCTCTTGCATGGCTGTGGCCACCTGGTTGGTCTGATCCTGCTGCAATTTCGCTCCGCGCGCCTGGTCGCGCGAACAGGCTGAGATTTGCTCGCTGGCGGCCGCAAGACCCTGACTATTGCTGGATACCTGGCACAGGATTTCCTGGACCTTGTCTATGAACCTGTTGAACCATGTGGCCAACTCCGCCACCTCGTCGTTACGAGTGATGGCAATGCGTTTGGTCAGGTCGCGTTCGCCTTCGGCCACATCCTTGATGCACTCGATCATCTCCTGAAACCGGACGAAGATGGAGTGGTAGACACGGGTGGAGACGATCAGCAGCACCACCAGACAGCTCGCGGCGAGTAAAGCTGCCAGCTTGCCATCCTTGCGCCAGGCGGCGTCAATGTCTTCGATATAGAGCCCGGTTCCGACCACCCATCCCCAGGGCTCGAAGCCTTTGACAAAGGTCAGCTTTTTCACCGGCCTGTCACTACCGGGTTTGGTCCATCTGTAAAAAACAAAGCCCTCATGGGATGCCCGCACCACATTCACGAATTCCACGATGATGGCTGCTCCGGTGGGGTCTTTGAGGTCTGTCAGGTCCTTGTTGGTCCACTCGGGCTTCACGGGATGCATCAGCATGACCTGATGCATGTCATTGACGAAGAAATAATTGTTGCCCTCGTAGCGCATGGATCGAATAGCTTCGAGGGCGCGCTTTTGGGCCTCCTCGCGGGTGATCTTCCCTTCGACCTCCAGCCGGTGCTGCTCGACGACGACGGAATAGGGGACTTCGACAAGATTCTTTGTCTTCTCCATGCGCTGGGTCAGCAGCTCGGAGCGCAGGCTGCTGAGCCAGCAGCCCGCCAGAGCCAGCAGTCCGGTGGCAGCGATGCCGACCATCACCCGGAATTTTCCTTTTAGATTAATGGCCAGCATGCGGTACCTCCGAGGAGTCCCTTGTCGGCGAATGTCCGGCCAAGCTTGAATCGGCACAACGACGGCTGAAGGCTCGCTGCTGCTCAGGTGGGATAGCCATGAGACCGGTTATACTGCCCGACCACGCTGACCGGCCCGCTAAAGCAGCGGCAGTGACCGGCACCCTGGGTCCTTACCGGCACGGTTCCCATTGCAGGAAATCAGTAGTTCTGCACTTGGATGGTCAGCGTCATCCCTTCGGCATCGCGGTCAGGGATAAGTTGAACCACGGCGGAAGACGATCCGCGGCCTCTGACGCTGGCCCGATAGGCAACGGTGGGCGTTGCCAGTTTTGCCGTCGGCTCGGAAAGCTGCGTCAGCAAGGTCACTCCCAGCGCCGCACCCGGCGGCAGATTCCACTTTGAGATCAACGGGACAGTGAGGCCACAATCGGCGCACTGAGCGTGCACGGCCGGCATCTGCACTCCGAGAGTGCCGGAGACTCGAACCGTTATGTTGGTTCGCTGATCCGCGCGCACGTTCTGGGCGAGAGCTGCGGGAGCAACCGCCAGCACAACCAGCGCTACGCTGAGGCGCATGTTGGACCTCTGCATTGTGGTATCGGCACTCTTCCAGGGGGACGTTAAGGGAGGGGTGTGATCGTAGCATCAGCCGCGCCGATGGGAACGAAAAAACTGCGAGTGGGGCACCGATGTGCGGCTGCAAAACCCTGCAACAGTGTGCAGGGAGTTGCGCAGAAGCCTTGGTGCTAGCGCGGTGGCGGAGGCGCGAGTGCAGCCGGAGCGCGGCGAACCACGATGACAAGGGGCGTGGCGTTCTCCACGCTCTGCGCTTCCGCGGTGACCGGAACGCTCACTCCCGCGTAGGGCAGTGGCGCGATGGACTGCTCGGGCCGCACATACACCGGATAGATCCCAGGGTGGTGAAAGCGGAGATAAAACTGCCCGGTAGTATCGGAAAAAGCTACCTGGGTATCCACCTGAACCGCAATCCCCCATACCGGTCTGCCGGATTCATCCTGCACCACGCCGCGCACCATGTAGCGGTCGAAGTTCACCGGCATGTTGGAGACGTCGGCGCCGGGCAGATAGGAGCCGTCGCGGGAAAAGAAGAGACCGTCCAGAAAAGCCGTGTAGCGCACGTGGCCGGTGGGATCGATGACGCTGTTTACGTTCAGCCGCATGCCATGGACCAGCCGCAGTTTCATGTTGACGGTCCAGGCGTGAAACACGCTGCGCTCGGCGCCGGCCAGGGTGTTGTAAACCAGTTGCTGGTCGATCCCCAGGGTGATGCGGTTGCTGAGCAATTGTCCGCCCGCGGTAATGGTGTCCTGCTGGCCGGAATGAGTATAGGTTTCGCGCAGGCTCAGACGTGGCGAGACTCGCTCCTCCAGCGTACCGACGTAAAACCGGTTCTTGCCAAATTGGTCATTGACCTGGGTGACGATTCCGGTGGCCCGCAGGAACTGGCGCCACAACTCCCGCGACACGGAAAAGTTGCGGGTATTCGCCCACAGGTCGCCGGAGCGGCTATCGGTGGCGCTGGCATTCAGTTGGAAGCCGTGAAACGCCCCGTTGGCGCCCAGCGTGTTCAACCCGACATCCCGCATCGGGGTGTTAACCAGATCGAACCCGCGCGAAGACATTTCCTCGTGGCTGGCGTAGACCATCCACTTCTTCACCGGATGAAACGAGAGACGCGCGTTCAACCCCTTGCGCTCGGGGAATACGGCGTTGATGCCGGTGAAGCGTTCGAACTCCGGTCCCAGCCCGGTGTAGCTGGCAGTAAGATGAAAGCGCGCGGTCTCCAGATCGGTGCCGGCCGAGTAGTAATACTGATTTCGCCCCACGCCCGCTGCGCCGACCACGGCCCAGTGCTTGCGCAGCGCGTAGCGCAGCGATTGCAGGCTGGTCAGTTTGTCCTGGACCACGGTATCGGAGCGAAAGGTCAGCCGGCTGGTGATGTTCCAGTTGAAAAAAGCTGCGCCCGTTGGCAGGTCAGGCTCGTAGGTGTGATAGAAGGCAAAATAGCTCTGCAACGCCGAGGTGCCTGCGAAGACCGACCACGACATTCGTTCGTAAGACTTGCCCACCTGCAGGCCCCGCGCCGAGAAGCTCTGCATCCCGGGCTCGAACAGGTCGCTATCCAGGTTGAAGCTCTCCTGCGTATCACCTGCGAGCAGACGGTAGCCGTCGAAATTGGTCTGGGCGAGCGCGCCCATGTGGAAGCCGCCGGCATATCCAAAACTGAGAAATCCGGAGTAGTCGTTCCAGCGGTAATCGGCCTCGGCTCCGGAAGCCTTGAGCAGTGTGGAGGTGCCACCTTGCAGCGCGATCACCTGCGCCTGCAGGTGGAAGGGAATCAATGCAGTAAACAGAATGGTTGCTACACCGGCAATGGCCAAACGAACCGCCCTGCTGGTTGCCATTGCACGGATCATGAAGCTCCCTGACTAATTCGTGGCCGGTGTAACCTCCATACTGAAGCCCTCTTCAAAGCTGACCTTGCATCGCGCATCGTGAGCTGCGGCCGATCCGGTATCGAGCTCGAGGAAGCGGCTTTTGGCTGGAAAAACCGGCATGCCGCCCAGTTCCACCTTTTTTTCGAAGCCCTTGCACTCGATGGTCTCCACCCGGCTGGCTTTGGGCGAAAGGTTGCGCACCTGGAGGCGGTATTCGCCCGCCTGCTGGCCCGCTGCCAGGGCAAGCTGGACGTCCTGTTTCTTGAGCGCCTGCTTCTGGTACACGTAGACCACGTGCGGCAGCACGATGTTGACGCGCAGTTCGTTCTTGACCGGAACCGCCTTGGTGAAGGTGGCCAGGATGGCAAACCAGTACGGTGTGGCTTGGCCCTGGGCCTTGTAGAAAACCATGTGCGACTGCCGCGGCGGAATGACGAAGCTGCTGGCTCCGAGTTCCACCCGCACCATGGGATCCAACTCGACGTAAGCCATACGCCCGTTTTCATCCACGGTGAAGCCCTTGACTTCGACGATGACTGCCAGCGGGACATCCCCGTCATTACGCAGCTCGACCACCCCGCCGCCCTTAACCCGGTACTCGGCGATAGGAGGCACGATGGTTTGCGACAGGGAGGGGATGGCCATCGCGATAAGCGCCATGACCATCCATCCGATTTGCGAAATCAATCGCGGCAATCTTCCCCGCATAGCCATCTTCACTAGTTGGAATACGCCGTGAGGTTGAGTGTCCCGGTGTAACTGTCGGCAGCAACGTCCGCCGCCAGCTTTACCTGCACCGGAATGGTGTCGCTCTGGCCGGTGGTGTTCTTACGCTGGGCTGCGGTAGTGGTGGGGTAATTCTTGAACTGCACTGCACCGGTAATACCGCAAACCGCCGTCGCGCCGCCCAGGGCCGTAGCCGAGCCACCCGAAGGCGTCACATAAACGTTATTCACCGGGATGGTGTCAGTGTTGCCGGTAGTGCCAGCATTCACTCCCGCCAGCGCGCCCACGGCGGAGACGCAGATCTGCACGCCATTGGTGCGGGTCTGCTTCAGGTTCCACGAGGACTGCACGACCACGTTCTGGATGTCGCTGTTGAGGCTTCCCCCCGGAATGGTCAGCGTGGGCAGCGCGGTGGTCACGCTGATGCTGATCGACTCCGTGCGGGTCACGTTGATGGGTGTAGTGGCCGTGCTCGATACTGCCTGCCCGAACGACGGCACCGCGAGAAGCAGCAAGACTGCTACGGCAAGATAAAGCTTGTAACCCTTCATTTGTCCTATCTCCTAGTCTTACCGACAGCCTGGAATTAGCTTTTAAAGCCCAACTTCAGTACATGAGTGCAACCACGTTAACGGTTCCGCTATAGGTATCTGCCGCCAGATTTCCCAGACCAGTCACCTGAAAACCTACGCTGGCGTTCACATTCCCGGACAACACGCCGAGATTCCAGGCAATGCGAGTTGAAGTTGGCACGCCACAGTCTCCGCCGCCCACGATCGACTCCGTGGTTCCATTGGGCAGGGTGATCTGCACTTTGGCAGCGGCGATGCTGTCCGGGTTCCCGCCCGTGCCGGTAAGAGGAGCGGTCATGTACAGGCACGTCTCCACCAGTCCCAGATAATGGCCCCCGGTGTTCCACGTCGTCTTTATGGTCATGGAGCCCGTGTTGGTGCTGGTCCCGTTGACCGTCAGGTTGGGGAGCGGGCTGATTACACTTACCGTCAGGGACTGCGCTTTTAAGGACTGAGCGCAAACCAGGACTGCTGCCAACCCGCCCGTAACCGCCACGATCTTGAACCTGCCTCTCATTCACACTCTTGCGACGCAGCACTGCGACGCGAACAGCTTTGCCTGCATAACATTTACAACCAGGCGGGAGGAACGGTGTTGCCATCGCCTGCGTTTGCGGGCAAGCCGCTGCCGCCCACGCATAACTCACCACCAGAATCGACAGCAGGAACCACTCAGATTCCGGCCCGCTTTCTTCTTTAGCGAAGTGATTCGTCCTCCGGCTTGAAACGGGACGATCCCTTCAGGGGAGTTTGCCGATGAACTCTCCGTCTGCCCCGAGGGCGCAAACCGAGGTGCCTCACACCGGCGCTACGACGGGAACGATTCTGCGCATCGGCCGCGAAAGCAGCAACTTACAAAAGTACTATTACCCACATTGTCGCTCGGTAACGTTATCAACCAGACGCGGGCGCCAGGAAAGGGTGCCGGGAAAAGTGGTGCCGGAGGCCTGGCTCTGAACTCAGAACAAAACTGCATTTTCGTCGCATAGCCTCGGTCAACGCGGGATGCGACCGGGGACAGGTTATACTGCCCGGCGATCCAGCAATTTTCGGGAGCAAGAATGCGCGAGGAGATCGAGCGACTGTACGAGCTGAAAGGT
>Ga0335077_10013283_pt1 | contig 10303 bp, 7 predicted proteins | sample Lox_Sample_31_FD_207151 | JGI IMG/M metagenome (GOLD analysis project Ga0335077, IMG submission 207151) | Soil microbial communities from Loxahatchee National Wildlife Refuge, Florida, United States - Lox_Sample_3.1 | ecosystem: Environmental > Terrestrial > Soil > Wetlands | place: USA: Florida...
ATCTCGCAAGCGACGGTGACTAAAAGGTCATGGACACCGGGAAGAGCGCGAAGCAGCCGTTAACACCATCGTGCAGGGAATGTCGATGTTGCGGCTTCACCTGTAGTGACTTTGCTTGTGTGCTCTCTCACTTTGCACACAAGGCTGCGGGTGCAGCACAACACCCGGCATTCCCTGCGCCCTCTTTATCGTCGAGGACGCCGTTCCCTGCATCACCCGGACGCAATCGCGCCGCGGGAATGCGGAGGTGTGTTACCGTCATTGGGCCCCCTTCACCTTTTCTTCCCCTTCGCAAACTTCCTCGTCAGAAACTCCGCGAGCACCTCGACCCGTGCGGGGCGCGGGCCGCCCGGCGGCGTGACCAGATGCACCGCGCCCTCAGGCTGCTTCCAGCCTTTCAGGATCACCTCCACTTCGCCGGAGGCGATCGCCTCTCCGGCGATGAACTCGGGAAGGTCGGCAATCCCGAGGCCGGCAAGGAGCGCGGGCATGAGGGCCTCGCCATTGTTGACGCGCAGCGGGCCGCCGGGCCGCACGCTCGCCTGCTCGCCCGAGGCATTGGTGTAGTGCCAGACATTCGGCGTCGAGAGATAGGCATAGCCAAAACATTTGTGGTCGGCGAGTTGCATCGGATGCGTCGGCCGGCCGTAGCGCTTGAGGTAGGACGGCGCGGCCACCGTGTAGCGCGGCATGCCGCAGAGCCGCCGCGCGATCAGCGAGGAATCCGGCAGGCGCGCGATGCGAAGGCCCGCGTCGAAACCGTCGCCGATCAGGTCGACCGTGGCATCGCTCAGATGCAGGTCGATCGACACCTCGGGATAGGTTTCCAGGAACTCCGGCAGCAGCGGCGCGACGATCTTGACGCCGAACGTCATGGGCACCGCAAGCCGCACCAGCCCGCGCGGGCTTGCCGACTGTGCCAGCGCCTCGCTCTCGGCGGCCTCGCCGTCGGCCAAAAGCCGCGCGGCACGCTCCGACAGGCGCTGGCCCGCATCGGTGAGTGCGAGGCGCCGCGAGGTGCGGTTGAACAGCCGCGCCCCGATCCGCTCCTCGAGCCGCCCGACCGCTTTGGAGACGGTTGCTTTCGACAGCGCAAGCTCGACGGCGGCGCCCGCAAACGAGCGGAGTTCCACGACCTTGGCGAAAATCGCGAGCGCCTCGAAATCCGGGAGTTTCGCCATCGCGGCTCCTTGATACAATTTGGAAACAATGAGTTTCGATCATTTCTATTTCTATACCACGGCCGAGAGCATATCCAGAGGGCATCGGAAATTGGACAGGCATGGAGAAATCCAATGACCAACAAACTCAGGAACAAGGTGGCCCTCGTCACCGGCGGCTCACGCGGCATTGGCGCCGCAAGCGCCCGCGCGCTTGCGGATGAAGGCGCCAACGTCGCGATCAGCTATGTCGCCTCCCCCGACAAGGCCGAGGCGCTCGTGGCCGATTTGAAGGCGAAGGGCGTGGACGCCCGCGCCTACAGAGCGGACCAGGCCTCGCCGGCAGACGTGGAGCGGCTGGTCAACGACGTCGCCAGGGATTTTGGCCGCCTCGACATCCTCGTCAACAATGCGGGCGTGGCGGTCGGCGGACCGATCGATAATCCCACAACCGACGTTGCCGCGCTTGCGCGGCAGGATGCCATCAACGTGCATGGCGTGATCACCGCGATCCGCACGGCGTCGAAGCTGATGGGCGACGGCGGCCGCATCGTGACCGTCGGCTCCATGCTCGCCGATCGCGCCTCGTTTCCGGGACTTGCCGACTATACCGCCACCAAGGCGGCCGTGGTCGGCTACAGCAAGGGCGCGGCGCGCGATCTCGGGCCGCGCGGCATCACTGTGAACGTCGTGCAGCCCGGCTCGATCGACACCGACATGAACCCGAAGGATGGCGGCGATTTTGCCGAAGCCCAGCGCAAGGAGCATGCGCTGCAGAGCTTCGGCAGGCCCGAAGAGGTCGCGGCGGGCGTGGTCTTCCTGGCAAGCCCCGAGGCCTCGTTCGTGACCGGCACAGTGCTCAATGTCGACGGTGGCTTTGGCGCCTGATTCTTACGAAATACAAGACGAACCGAAAGGACATTACATGATCGAACTGAAACCCTTCGCAAAGCTCGGCGGCGCCGACCACGGCTGGCTGAAGGCGAAGCACCACTTCTCCTTCGCCGAGTATTACGATCCCGCCAACGTCAACCATGGCGCATTGCGCGTGTGGAACGACGACGAGATCGCGCCGAACACCGGCTTTCCTCCGCATCCCCATGCCAACATGGAGATCATCACCTATGTCCGAGAGGGTGCGATCACCCATCAGGACTCGCTTGGCAACAAGGGCCGCACCGAAGCGGGCGACGTGCAGGTGATGAGCGCCGGGAGCGGCATCCGTCACTCCGAGTACAATCTGGAGCCGACCAACACGAAGATCTTCCAGATCTGGATCCAGCCGACCACGCGCGGCGGCCAGCCGACCTGGGGTTCGAAGCCGTTCCCGAAAGCCGATCGTTCCGGAAAGCTCGTCACCATCGCCAGCGGCGTTGCCGGCGACAATGACGCGTTACCGATCCGTGCCGATGCGCGGGTGCTTGCCACCACGCTGAAGGCCGGCGAGAGCGCGGAATACGCGACCGACAAGCGGCGCAATCTCTATCTCGTGCCGGCGATAGGCAGCGTCGAGATCAACGGCGTGCGCGTCAATGCGCGCGATGGAGCGGCGATCAGCGACGAGGCGAAGCTCACCATCAAGGCTCTGGAAGATTCCGAGCTGGTGCTGGTCGACGCGGTGTAAGGAGCAAGCTCTCCTCGGTCATTCCGGGGCGATGCGAAAGCATCGAACCCGGAATCTCGAGGTTCCGGGTTCGCGTCTTCGACGCGCCCCGGAACGACAGCCACACAACACCCCAACTTGAAATGGAAACCACCAATGACAAAAGTCCTCGTTCTCTATTATTCCGCCTACGGCCATATCGAAGCGATGGCCAATGCCGTTGCCGAAGGCGCGCGCGAGGCCGGCGCCAGCGTCGACATCAAGCGCGTGCCGGAGCTCGTGCCACCCGACGTCGCCAAGGCTTCGCACTACAAGCTCGACCAGGCCGCGCCGATCGCCAGGATCGAGGAGCTCGCCAATTATGATGCCGTCATCGTCGGAACCGGCACGCGTTTCGGCCGCATGTCGTCGCAGATGGCGAATTTCCTCGATCAGGCCGGCGGCCTCTGGATGAAGGGCGCACTGCACGGCAAGGTCGGCGGCGCCTTCTCGTCGACGGCGACCCAGCATGGCGGCCAGGAGACCACGCTGTTTTCGATCATCACCAACCTCCTGCATTTCGGCATGACGGTGGTCGGCCTGAACTACGGCTTTGCCGGCCAGATGAAGCTCGACGAGATCACGGGGGGTTCGCCCTACGGCGCCACCACCATCACCGGCGGCGACGGCAGCAGGCTTCCGAGCGCCAACGAACTTGCGGGCGCGCGCTATCAAGGACGCGTGATCGCCGAGACCGCAAAAAAGCTCCACGGCTGAGCCGCTCGGTCGAGCACCGCGGCGGATTGCATGGCAGATACGAAAAGTGCGGCGTTCTCCGGCGAGAACGCCGCACTATCTGCTTTGCAAGACGAAAGGCATTACGATGGTGGAAGTCTTGTTCATGGCGCAGTTGGTGCGCAGGCCGTTGCAGGCGATGGCGCGGCGCTGGTATTGCCGCAGCCTTTTCCGCGCAAGCCGCGGCGCGCGCCGTTGCCCCGAATGCACGGCCTCGTGAAGTGCGCGTGAGGGTTCGTGAGCGCGGCGCTGGTGGGTCGGATCGGGGCGCGAAGTTCGACCCTTGGGCACGGCATCGTTCCAATGCCGGCCGGCAGCTTGTGACGCGCGACGCTTGTAATGAAGATCAGGACCCGGCGAGGCCGCCATCCTCCAACCGACCTGCGATCGCGCCGGTTTCGCCATAGCCCTCGGGCTGCAACGGCGGCGAGTCGAGCCTGGGCTGCGACCGCAACAAATCGGCCATCTCCTGTGGTGGGAGCGGCTTGCTGAACAGATAGCCCTGCATCTCGTCGCAGGCTTGGTCGCGCAGGAAGGTCTGCTGGTCCATGGTCTCGACCCCCTCCGCCACGATCGTCATCCCGAGCGCCTTGCCCATGCCGATGATCGCTTCCGCAATGGCGCAATCCTCGGTGTCCTGCGGCAGATCGCGCACGAAAGAGCGATCGATCTTGATGGTGTCGATCGGAAACTGCTTCATCAGCGACATCGAGGAATAGCCGGTGCCGAAATCGTCGATCGCAAGGCGGATGCCCCGGCTCTGGATGGCATCGAGCACGCGCACGGCCCTCGCGACATTGCGCATTACCATGCTTTCGGTGACTTCAAGCTGCAGCAAGACCGGCGACATGCCGCTCGAGAGCAGCGCCTGATCGATGTCCTTCAACAATTGCGGGTCGGCGAACTGTCGCGGCGAGAGATTGACGGCCATGGTCACGGGACGCAGGCCTTGGCGCTGCCAGGCCATGTTCTGGGCGCAGGCTTCCTGCAGCACCCAACGTCCGATCGGCACGATCAGCCCGGTTTCCTCGGCGAGCGGAATGAACTGCATCGGCGCCACCATGCCGAAGTCGGCATGGTTCCAGCGCAGCAGGGCCTCGACGCCGGTGATCTGGCCGCTCGCGATGTCGATCTTCGGCTGGTAGTGCAGCGAGAACTGGTTGCGCTCGGTCGCCCGCCGCAGCGCCGATTCCAGGGTCAACCGTTCGATCGACTGCGTCTTGATGTCGCGCGAAAAGAAACGGAAGGCGTTCTTGCCGTCCTCCTTGGCGAGATACATCGCCATGTCCGCATTCTTGGTCAGCGTCAACAGGTCGCTGCCATTCGACGGGTACATCGCAATCCCGATCGAGGCGGTGGTGTGGCATTCGTGACCGCTCAACTGCAGCGGCTGGCTCAGCACCGAGAGCAGTTCTGTCGCCACGCGCTCAACGTCGGCGACGTCGGCGACCCCCTCCAGGATCACGACGAACTCGTCGCCGCCCAGCCGGGCCACGACGTCGCTCGCGCGCAGGCTGCCGCGAAGGCGATGTGCGACCTCCACCAGGAGCTGGTCGCCGGCATCATGCCCGAGCGAGTCGTTGATCACCTTGAAGCGGTCGAGGTCGATGAAGAGAAGCGCAAAGCGTCGCTCGTAGCGAGCGGCTGCTTCGATCGCGTGGCGCAGAAGCTCGTTGAACATCTCCCGGTTGGGAAGGCCGGTCAGGCTGTCATGCGAGGCGAGATACTCGATGCGTTCGTCCGCCCTGTGCTTCTCGTCGGCGCGGTCGAAATTCTCCAGCGCAAAGGCGACGTTCTCGGCGAGCCTCTGCAGCAACTCGGTGAACTCGGGCGTGAACGTTTCCCTCTCGACGGCGACGAAGAGCATGGTGCCGACGACCCGCCCTCCCGCGATCAGGGGAAAGGCCGCACCCGACTTGGAGCCGTCGCTCAGCGCTCTCGCGTAGAACGCCTGATTGTGGGGATCGGCCATATAGTCATTGGCGATGCAAGGCTGCCGCGAGCGGAAGGCGCGGCCACAGAGCCCCTGTCCTTCGGGGCGCGCTTCGTCGATGGAGATCCTGGCCTGCCGCAAGCCTTCCGCGTTCGGCCCTGCCGCCGCCACGATATCGAGCTCGTCGCTGCCGTCTCTGACAAGCGCAAGGCTGGTCGAGGTGAACTTGGCACCGCTCGCCGCCGCCGCGCAGACCAGCTCGAACAATTCGCCGCGGGTCTTAGCGCGCATGATCGCCTCATTGGTGGCGCTCAATGCCGCAAACATCCGCGCGAGCCGCTCCCTTTGCTCGTCGGCCTTCGCCTTTTCGTCGGCGCGATCGAAATTTTCGAGACCGAAGGCGACGTTCCTGGCAAGGCGCTCCAAAAGCACGATCAGCTCGGGACTGAAGGCGTTGAGCTCGCGGGACAGAAACAGGATGAAGCCGATCACTTCACCATCCTTCAGAAGCGGCACGGCCGCGCCCGATCGCGTCCCGCTGTCGCGAAGCTCGGTGAAGAAATGTCCCTTCGCGCCGAACTCGGTCAGGTAGTCGTTGCTGATATAGGGACGCCGCGTTCGGTAGGCGCCGCCGGTGATTCCCTGCCCTTGCGGTCGAGCCGGGTCGATCGACAATCTCACGTTCATCGCGCGCTCACGATCGGGACCCGCGTCCGCGACATTCTCCAGAAAGTCTGCGCCCGGCCGAATCAGGGCGATAGCGGTCGAGGTGAAATCGCCGCCGACAAGCGCTGCCTCACACACCAGAGCGAACAATTCGGCGCGCGAGGTCGCGCGCATGATTGCCTCGTTGGTCGCACTCAGCGCGGCGAACATGCGGTTAAACCGGTTGGCGGCCAGCTCGCTGCCCTGCCGTGCCGCTTCCCGCGCGAAATTGTCGAGCGCATAGCAGATATTGGCCGACATGCGGCCGAGCATCGAGACCGCCTCGTCGGTCAGCGAATGGGGCTCACGCTTGGTGACCAGCAACACGCCGATGCTTTTTTCATGGCAGATCAGCGGCAAGGCCGCCGCCGCGCCGACCTGTCCCTTCTCGGCGCCCTTCCGCCAGGCCAACGATCGCGCGTCGTTCAGGAAATCATTGCTGATGCAGAGTGCTCGATCGCGAAAGGCCTGCCCGCAAACCCCCGACCCTTCCGGCGTGCCTGCAACCGTCGAAATCTCGATGCTGCTCAGCCGCGCAATATCGTCGCCGACGCCGGTGGCAAGCCGCAGCAGGCCGGTCGCCTCGTCCAGCAGGAAGACGGCCGTCGCCAGAAAGTCGCCGCTGGAAAAGGCGGCTTCGCAGACCTTCTGGAACAGCTCTTCCGGTGATTTTGCGTAAAGGATCGCCTCGTTGGTCGCGCTCAACGCAGCGAGAATACGCGCGGCTGTCGTGCCCAATGCTCTCTGCTCCCCCTGGCAGTCCTGCCATCCGGCCGGAGTTATGCTGATCGGACGCCTAAACGGTGGTTATTACGGAGCAGAAACCGGGATTCAGAGTGAACGAGGCGCAAATGCCCGTCAGCGACGGCGCGCGGGAGCTACAGTTTGCTTACCAAACGGATATGGTCCTCGTTAAGAAAGCATGACCTCCCGCCCCCGAGCGGTATCGCATTGCACCCATGAATCGACCGCAATCAGCCGCGGGGTCATTGCCATCGGCGGACGGCTTTGAGACCATGCAATGGTCGAGAACAAGCAAGACCCGCTGCCATGCGGGCAAGCTCCTTGAGGAAACCCCATGCCGATCGTGCAAGTCGATCGTCTCATCAGTGTCGGGGCTGCGCTGTTGAAGGCCGCCGGCGCCTCGGACGAAGAGGCGGATGCGGTGGCGGTCGGCTGCGTCAATGCAAACCTTGCCGGCCACGACTCCCACGGGATCATCGCGATCCCGACCTATATCGATCGCATCAAGGCCGGCCACATTGTGCCCGGCGCGAAATGGAGCATCGTGCAGGAATCGCCGACCACGACGGTGATCGACGGCCATTGGGGTTTTGGCTTCCATGTCAACGCAAAAGCGATGGCGCTCACGATCGAGAAGGCAAAGACGGCCAATGTCGCTGCGTGCACCGTATTCCGGCAAAGCCATGTCGGCCGGCTCGCGGCCTATCCGCTGATGGCAGCCAAGGCGGGCATGATCGGGCTTGCCACCGCCGATTCAGGTCGCTCGCCAAAGCATGTTGCGCCGTTCGGCGGGCGCGAACCGCGACTCGGCACCAATCCGATCTCGATCGCGGTACCGTCCGATCTCGAAGCGCCATTTTATCTCGACATGGCGACCTCGGCCGTAGCCGCCGGAAAGATCGCGCTTGCGGTTGCGCGCAACGAGCAGATCCCGAGGGGCTGGATCATTGATGCTCAGGGGCGGCACACCACCGACCCCAGGGATTATCGAAAGGGGGGCGCGCTGCTGCCGCTTGGCGGTAGCGAGGGCTACAAGGGAAGCGGGCTCGCTGCGATGGTGGAGGTGCTGTGCGGCCTGCTGACGGGCTTGGGTTTTGGCGTCGAACCGACCGGCCGGCACAATGACGGCTGCTTCATGGCGGTCTTCAATGTCGCGGCGTTCCGCCCGCTCAAGGATTTCAGGAAAGAGGTCGCCGAGTTCGCGCGCTATCTCAAATCGACGCCGACGTCCGAAGGCTCGCAAGGCGTGTTCTATCCCGGCGAGATCGAATATCTGCGCGAGCAGGAGCGGCGGAAAAGCGGCATCGAGGTCGAGGACGCGACCTGGGACAAATTGCGCGCGCTCGCCGCCGAATACAAGATCGCCGGCGCACTTGATCTCGTCTGAAGAGTGCTGGTCTGGGAGGAGAGGCATGACACGGCAAATGGCGATGGTCGGCTTCCTGCAGGCGCAGAACTGCACCAATTTGCCGAGCTCCTGGCGGCATCCGGAATCGCGCGACGATTCGATGTCGGCGGATTACTACCAGGAGATCGCGCGGATTCTCGAAGCCGGCAAATTCCACATGGCGTTCTTCGACGATCGCCTCGCGATGCCGGATCGTTACGGCAACGACCACGCCCATACCGTCGAATACGGCATCCGCTGCGTGAAGATGGATCCCGTTATCGTGCTGACCACGATGGGCATGGTCACCACAAAGCTCGGTCTCGCCTCGACCTGCTCGACGACCTATTTCGAGCCGTTTGATGTGGCGCGTCGCTTTGCGACCCTCGATCTCATGACCGGCGGCCGCGCGGCCTGGAACGTGGTCACGTCGGTGAATGACGGCGAAGCGCTCAACATGGGCAAGGAGCATCATCTCGAACATGATCTGCGCTACGACCGTGCCGACGAGTTCATGGAGGTCGTGCTCGGGCACTGGGATTCATGGGAGGACGGCGCGCTGATCATCGACAAGAAGAGCGGACGTTTTGCCGACCCGACCAAGGTGAAGCGGCTCGATCACGACGGCCGCTACTTCAAATCGCGCGGGCCGTTCACGGTGCCGCGCTCGCCGCAGGGTCACCCCGTGGTGATCCAGGCCGGCGCGTCCGGCCGCGGTCAGCGCTTTGCCGGCCGCTGGGGCGAAGTGATCTTCACCGCCGCGCGCAACCTGGCCAATGCGAAACAGGGTTATGAAGCAATCCGGAGCGAAGCCGCGAAGGCCGGCCGCGATCCCGACCAGATGTTTTTGTGCAATCTGACCACGCCGGTCTGCGGCGCGACCAGGACGGAGGCCGAAGACAGGATGGCGCTGATCGAGAAGCTCCCACTCGAGATCGACGCGCTGTCGCTGCTCGCGGAGGGGCTCAATTTCGATTTCGCGGCCAAGGACATCGACGAGCCGCTGACCACTGAGGAATTGCAGGGCATGCAGGGCATGCTTGGGATTCGGGACGGCGTGCTGCGGACATCCGGCAAGACCAATCCCTCGACGCGCGATTTCATCACTTTCTCCGGCCGCGGCCAGACCCAGGATGCGATCGTCGGCGGTCCGAAGGAGATCGCAGACAAGCTGGAAGAGATGTTCGTGGGTCGTGGCTGCGACGGCTTTGTGATCGCGGCGACCTATGTGCCCGGCTCCTATGCCGACTTCGTCCGTCACGTCGTGCCGGAATTGCAGCGCCGCGGCCTGTTTCACGAGGATTATGCCGGCGTCACGTTGCGCGAAAATCTCGGACTGAGGCATCCCGCTCTCGGCGCCTGGAAGACTCCGTCGCGGGCTGCGGCCGAATAATTTGAGGACACATCATGCGTTGGCTGAAATTCACCGCTGCCGGCAAGACATCCTGGGGCCTCGTCGAGGGCGACAAGGTGACGGCTGTCGATGGCGATCCCTTTGGCGAATGGTCGCGCACGGCGCGCTCGCATGCGCTGAAGGACGTCAAGATCGAGTTGCCGCTCGTGCCCCGCACTTTCTATTGCGTCGGCCTGAACTACCTCAAGCATCTGAAGGAAGCCGCCGACAAGGCCGGCACGGTGCCGAACATCCCCGATCGTCCCGAGATCGGCTATCGCGCGCAGAATGCGCTGATCGCGCATGACGAGGACGTCGTGATCCCGGCAAGCGCGACCGAGAAGATCCATTACGAGGGCGAGCTCGTCGTCGTCATCGGCAAGAAGGTGAAGCATCTCACCGAAGCGAATGCGATGTCCTGCGTGCTCGGCTACACCATCGGCAACGACGTCTCCGAGCGCACCTGGCAGAAGGCCGACCGAAGCCTGTGGCGATCGAAGAATGCCGACACCTTCAAACCAATGGGACCGTGGATCGAGACCGACGCCGATCTCGACAAGATGGAGACCATCATCAAGGTCAACGGCAACGAAACCGGCCGCTT
>Ga0335077_10013284_pt1 | contig 10301 bp, 8 predicted proteins | sample Lox_Sample_31_FD_207151 | JGI IMG/M metagenome (GOLD analysis project Ga0335077, IMG submission 207151) | Soil microbial communities from Loxahatchee National Wildlife Refuge, Florida, United States - Lox_Sample_3.1 | ecosystem: Environmental > Terrestrial > Soil > Wetlands | place: USA: Florida...
CCACGAAACGATACCGCTGGCGCGTCTGCTCCAGGATAGTAACGAACCGATCGCGGGCCTGCGGAGAACCTAGAAAAGGCAATCGCCGATAACAGGAGCAGGTGATAAAGTGCAGGTGGTGCGCGCCATAAGTGCGATGCAGACCGCTGGGCATAACAACCCATGGTATCGGCAGCACGATGCCCGCCCTTGCAAAAAGCGCAAGAGCGGGGCACCCGCCGCGAGATCCATGCCGCCGCTGATTGTAATTGGAAACACTCATTGTCGGTTCGGGCGTTGCCTGCGACGCGGCGGGGAACATGACGGCTGATGGGTTGCGAGACAGGGCGGGTGAGAAGCGATGCAGCGTGAGTTCCCCTAGCCCCACCTTTGCATAAAACAGAAGCGCAAAGGTGGGCCACCCCGCGGAGCCGGATGTGCCCCTCAGCGGCTAAAGCCGTCGAGGGTCTGTTTCTTGCGGCATGGCTGAAGCCATGCCCTACCCAAAACCTGCGCTTCCTCAATCACCACGAAGCTTGCGCCCTCGGCCAAGCTCAAGCAAAACTGGCTGTTCCGCGGTTTTGCGAGCTGTTTATCCGCTGCTTGGAGGACACGCGTGGTCACGTCGGTTGGCGGAATGGACGGCCAGAGACCGGGAAATCACAAACTCGGGCGGGCTGGCGAGAAGGTTCTTTCTCCCAGGTGGGCTCGCGCAGGCGCTCGCGGCACCTGGGGCACCAGGCAACGGCGGGAACGAAAATATTTGTGACGGTGAGAACCCCGGCAGAAAACCCCCGCCCAAGCCGAGCTTGGACGGGGCACCCGCCAAGATTTAGATTAGAGCGGTAGGGCGGGCCAGCCCCCCGCGGCTTACTGGAATCACGGGAAGCTGATCTTAAAGATGATGCCCAGATTGCTGCTTCCGTAGAGGTTGCCAGATTCGTCCCGAACGAGCGGGAAAATCGGGTAGTCCCCGTCCGTTCCGCCGGTAAAGCGATGGACAGTTTGCTCCTTGCCCGTGCGGGTTATGCGGAAGATGACTCCACACCCCTGAAAAATGGTGTTATCACATCGGTGGTAGCCGCCCCCTTCAGTTGCGCCATAAAGCGCGCCGTCAGGCCCACGAACCAACCCGGAGTAAGGGTATGATCCCTCCTTGCCGGTGAATGTATACAATATGGTTTCGTTTCCTGACAGGTCGACCTTATAGACCACGCCGCAGCCTGTGCCGTACTCATTCGAGCAATTGCTGGAGCCGCCGTAGACAGTGGTACCGTAAAAATTGCCCGCCTCGTCCCTGGCGAGAGTTCCGCTGGGCCGCACCCAGCCGTACAGTTCATAAAAATCGTACAACTCGGTTTTCTTGCCAGAGGGAGTAAGTCTGAATAACACGCTCCCCGCGATTCCATACAGGTTGCCTTTGGCGTCGAAGGATAGCGGGGTACCGGGGTGCGCGTCGTAGAGTCCCCGGAAGGTATGCACCACCGTGTAGTTGCCCATTGTGTCCAGCTTGAACACGACGCCACAGCCTTCTGTAAAAGAACACTGACCGCCAGAGTACGTGGTGCCGTAGAGATTCCCTGCGGCATCGAGGATGAGGTATTGTGGGACCGCTCCTTCCGAGCCATCGGCTGCCAGGGTGTGCAGCACGGTATAGTTTCCTGCGGCATCCAATTTGAAGATCACGCCGCAGCCGTCGAAATAGTAGCGACAGAAGCCATCGAAGGCGCCGCCCACGGTTGCGGTTCCGTATAGGTTGCCGTCCGAATCGCGAACAAGGCCATAGGGATTCCAGCCGTCGCTTAGCGAGTTCGTAAAGGCATGCAAAATCGAGTAATTTCCTTCGGTGTCCAGTTTGAAAATCTGCCCATATCCATTTCCTGCGGTACCGTAAATGTTCCCCGATTGATCAAGCACCAAGGTGATCGGGATGGAGGGGGAGGCGTTGTACAGGACACTAAAGGTTTGTGCGCGTGCCAGCGGAATCACGGCGAGGCACAGCAGTGTTGCCAGCACACCGAATAGTCGGTTGGATCGCATAAGACGCTCCTTGGCATGAGCGCGCTCGAACCCGTCACGCTCCATGCCCGGTATGCAACAATAAGGCTCCGCCTCAGGCCGCCGAAGTGATGGACGTCACGGTTCGATGTAACTGTGCGGATTCCCGGCAAGTTCTCCAATCGGCGGGTGGGGAACCTTTGCGGTACCACCGTGCAAACACAGGGGACACGGAGTTACACGGAGGATTCTGTGTACCGTCGTTCGGGGCGGTGGGGATTGTTCATCGGTCACAGACAATTGAGAAGCGCGGCGACCGCGAAACCTCACGAAGTTCAGGGCGTGATCTCGAACACAATGCCCTTATTGAACTCGCCGCCGGAGTTTGTCGTGCCGTAGAGGTTTCCGCTGGCGTCACGGACCAAGGTCCCGTAAGGGTAAGCTCCGTCAGATCCGCCGAAAGAGTGGAGCGCAGTGTAGGTCCATGCCCCGCTCGAGTGGCTGAGTTTGAAGACCACTCCGACGTTCTCATCGGTCGCCAGCGCCGATCCGTAGAGATCGCCGTTGCTGTCCACAAGCAGATTCCCCCAGGGGCCGCTTGCCCCACGTCCGGTGAAGCTATAGAGAGTATGGAACGCCCAGTTGCCGTTGGAGGGCGAGAGCTCGTAAATTGTGCCGCCTCCCGAGTCTCGCTCGGTGGTGGCGCCGAACAAGTTTCCCCACCTGTCAAAGACGACGCCGCCAATGGGAAGGCCGCCATCACTGCCATTGGTAAAGCTGTAGAGAATCGTCTTTGACCACTGGCCGCCGGAAGGCGACAGCTCGTAGATGGTTCCCCAGCTATAGGCGCCGCCCTGGTTGGTTGTGCCGTAGAAGTTGCCGGCGCTGTCGGGGGTCAATCCCCAATAGGGATACATGCCATCGCCGGCTGCACCCGAGAAGGTCGTGAGAACCTGCTCGGTCCAGCCGCCGCCCGAAGGAGTCATTTTCCAAATTGTGCCAAAGCTGCTGCTTCCTTCGAGCGTGGTGCCGTAGAGAGCGCCGGTCGAGTCGAACACGACGGCGCTGGACGGCCACCAGCCGTCATTATAGGCAGAGAAATTGTGGATGATGTCCTCGTTCCATGAAGGCAGGAGCGTAACCGGCGGGTCCGGCTGCGGGGTCAAATGGAATGCTGTGCCACAGCCGCTGTCGCCGCAACCTTCGGTGTTAGTTCCTCCCTGAGCGGTGGTGCCAAACAGGGTCCCATCGGGAGCGAAGGTTACGCCGCCGTAGTATGGCATGATGCCATCCTGGCCGCCGAGGAAGTTGTAGAGCGGATTCAGGACCCAGGCCGATCCCGAATGCTTGAGCTCGAACACGGTTCCGGCGCCGTACGATCCGGCGAATGCGGTGGTCCCGTACAGATTTCCTGCCGCATCCATGACAAGTCCGGCAAAAGGACTGGCTCCTTCCGCGCCGCCCGTGAAGTTGTGAATAATGCTGAAAGTTTGGGACGCGGCGGCGCGCGCTGCCGTGATGGCCAGGAGCAACGCTAGCACCCGAAACGCTGGTCTGGCTTGCGAAGAAAACGAGGGGCGCCCCGAGTTGGGTGCATGACGGCGGACGGACATGGGTTTCTCCCGCAGACTTCCCGACTACCTAACAGCGCCGTTGGGATGTCACCGGCGGCCAGCGGGGTTGCTCTCTGGCACGTTCGGCCTGGCGATGCTCGTAGCCGTTGCTGCTCGGCGGCTTCGCAAGGCGCTCTTTTTCTACCCAAACGGGTCGCCTAAACAGCTCGGACCAGATCCTGTGAGCTGATTGTCTAACAGGACAGCCCGCCAATCTCCTTATTTATTCCACGTTCCGTTGCCCGCCAAAGGCGCGAAAAGGATGCTCGAAGCTCAGATAAAGGAAGACACCCTTTTCGCCTGCGCTCGGGCCGACGCCGATGGGGACGCCGATGCCGGGCACGATCTGTAGTCCGCTCGGGAAGTTATGCGCCCAGCGAATTCCGGGGCTGAGGAGCAGATCGTGCGAGCGCTGTGTCCGGCCGGGAGCTACTACGGACTGCGAGCCAGTCCAGAGCGTCTCAAGCAGCACATTGAAGCGGGGATGGGCCAGCCAGACGACGCTGTGGCCGAGGTTATAGCCATTGACGGCGGCGCCGGCGCCGGATTCGTTTCTGGCGTGGGGAACAAAGGTGACTCCGGCGTTCCAGTGCGTAACCAGTTTTCTGTTGATTGCCCAGCTCAGCGGCAGATTGGTCTGAAAGCCGGTGCCGCCGAACCCGCGGCCCAGCCGGGGATTGCCACTGGCAAGCAGCAGGGTGATTCGCGGCGCGAAGGCGAGGCGCGTCTCTCCGCTACCGACCGGCTGATAACGATAATTGAGAGCCACGTCGCCGATTCCCGGACTGCCGCCGCTGTTCAGATAAGAAAGCGTGTAACTCAGCTGATGGGTGAGGCCACCAACAGGCCACTCCTGGGTGAAAGTGTAAAGCCACTCGTGCGTGCTCCAGGAGCGCGTGAAGGTGCTGATGTGCTGCACCACGTGGAGTTCCTGGTTGTAGGCTTCCTCGATCAGGAAACTATTGTCCTGGATGGGCTGGGTCTGGGTCGCGGCTTTGGCGGCGGGTTGAATAATGACGCGCGATGCGGGGGACTCGGGGCTGTCGTCGGCGAAACTAATGAGAGAGCTAAGAATCATGACTAGCAGCAGGAGAGGCCCATGCGAGTGACTGACCTGCGGATGTGCAGACGGTTGCGGTGGATGATAACGCCATGGCATGACAAGAGCCGCCTTTCCAGACCGAGTTGCAACTTGGTTGCAACTGATCTTGAAATTCATTTTCAACTTCTAGATTGGCGGCGTCGGTGATTGACGTCACTGCCGGACGTGACAGGCGAGCATGAGGGCCGGAGTTGCGAGAATGCACAGGTGAAGCCATATAATGCGGGGCGCGTTCATCTGAAAGGAAGAGAACAACCATGCGGATGTTGCTGAGAGTTTCAATTCCCGCGGAGACGGGAAATGCGGCGGCCAAGGCGGGGACCCTGGGTGCCACGGTCGAGCGGATTCTGGCGGATCTCAAACCCGAGGCGGCGTACTTTTTTGCCGACGATGCAGGACAGCGGTCGGGTTCGATCGTGTTCGACATGAAGGACACATCGCAGATTCCGGCTGTTGCCGAGCCCTGGTTTCTGGCATTCCATGCCACGGTTTCGCTGCGTCCGGTGATGAACCCGCAGGACCTGGCGGCGGCCGCTCCGTCGATCGCCAAGGCGGCGAAGCAATACGGAGGGTAGAAGCGAACTCGCAGGGCGGAACGTAACTCGCGGGCCGCGGCTACCGAGCGTGCCTGCTACAAGCGCGGCTTGACAACTCTATTGCTTGGTGGCGAAGCCGGTGACAATTTGGCCCGCGTCGGTGTCGATCTGCAGCGACGCCTGGTTTCCGTTCACGATGACGACGTAGTCGTGGAAGGTCTTATTGTTGAAGGTCCCGGTGAGCGATCCCGTGCAATCGGAATTGACCGAGTAGGAGCCGGATATGGGGCCGGAGGTGAAGGCGCCGCCGCCGCTCGCAGTCTCAGAGCCGGACAGGTTGCCGGCGCCATCCAGTTTGGCCTGACCGGAGAAGGCGGTGGGAATCAGGGAGGAATTGAATCCTCCACCGTCGAAGCCGAAGACGCCTTTAAAACTCGCGACGGTGCAGGGGCTGCTTCCCTGAGCCAGGGCATATCCGGATTCGGTGATTCCGGTGTCGACATCGATCATTTCCATCCGCTTGCCGGAGGAGACAATCACGAGGTTGTACTTCGCAGTAGACATTCCGGCAGGGTTCAGCATAGCGGTGCCCGTGCAGTTGGATTTGATGGAATAACTGCCCAAGACCGGGACACTGGCACTGATGGTGCCGTCGCTGCTGACAGTTTCGCTTCCTGCCAGGTTGCCGTTCCCATCCGCGGTGATCTGGCCGACGACGGCGGCCAAACCCACAGTGTTAGTGCCAATGAGGCGGAACCCATAGCCGCCGGTCAGGCTCGCGTTGGAACATGCGCTCCCGGGAACAGCGGACAGAACCACACCCAGGGAGAGAGTAAGAGCGGTAATGAGTGGTGATTTCACAGGGCCTCCTTGGCGGCGTTTGAGTGCGGGCCGATTGCGACCTTGTTCGTGCGAGAGACGGGAAGGGCCGAAACGGACCAAGTATACGCCAATTCCGGAAGCGGCCATGGGGCGAAATTGCGGCACAGTAACCCGCTCCTGAGCCGAAAGTCCCCAGGGGAGCGGCGCGGAACTCGATCACGGTAACCGGGTAATCAGTAGATCGCGCATGGCCGAAGAGACAAAGACGCGGGTTGAACCTCGGGCATGTGAGAGAAACGCGAGCGGTTGCTAGACTTCTGGTGCCATGTTCGTCAACGCCAAGGCCACCGCCACCCCGGAAACCGTTCATGCCCTGGTGCAATTACTGCGCGCCCGCTCGTATGAGGAAATCCGGCAGAGAATGTATGACAATCCGCCGGGAAGCGCGTGGTGGGTAGCCTGCAAAACCGAACTCGACATCCGCAACGGGGAACAGATGGCGACATCGCTCTCGGCCATGTCGCGGGTGATGGAAAAACTGCGCAGTTCCACGCAACACTTCGAGCAACTCACCGAAACGCTCTCGCAAGCGAACCACGACATGACGCACCTGCTGCGCCAGAGCCAGATAGCGGGCCGCCGGCTGGAAGTGGCGGTGTACGTGGCCATCGGAATCACGCTGGTGCAGTTGTTTAATCTGGTGTTCGAAGTGTTCCGCCGACACTGACGCTGTAGCCAAATAGACTAGAGCCTTTGGTTAGACGAGTTGCGATCATCTTTGCGCGCGGCGTCCGATAACGCGCACCCAGGACATTCGCGATGACTCGAAGTCGCACGAGGATGCCCGCTGCCACGAAAAGGTTGCATTTTTGTGAGCCGACGAAGTAAGATGAAAATCGAACGCAGTCAAAGGCGAAGGCGTTCGATCTCGTAGTTGGTACCGCCCGTTCTCCCAAGGTTCCATAGCCGTAACCAAACTGTCTCGCCTCGATGCGCGGTGGCGCGCCTCGAGCCAGGTTCGGAGCGACCTATATGGCGTGGTACGCGTACTGCCTCACCGAGCAACAAGCCCTCTCCAATGGAACACGCACCCGACGTCCTTTCCTGCTTGAAGGCATTCAAGGAGTAAATGGCGCCCCTGTACTGAGCTACCCCAGCGGCGAGTTTGCCGTGGTAGTCAGCGAATATGACCGCAGCAATGGCGGCGAGGGCGACCGGCTGGACGAAAAAGTGGTGCTCGAGCATGCGCGGGTGGTGAGCGTGTGCTTCCGCCATGGGACGGTGTTGCCATTCCGCTTTGGGACCATCTTTGACAGCGATGAGGCATTGCGCCAGGCAGTGCGCGCTAACCGGCGGACCTTTGGGCTGAGCGTCGCCCGGCTGCGGGGCAAGTCTGAGATGCACCTGAAAGTGCTGGTAAAGGACGGATCTCTGCGGGCCGCGATGGCCGACGTCCAACTGCCGGACTGCGTGGGCGGCGAGTATCTCTCCAAGCTGCGGGAGAAGGCTTCGAAGGAGCGCGAGCGCCAGACCAAGGCCCGGGCTCTTTCCGTGCAGGTGCATAAGATGTTCAATCCGCTGGAGGAAGAAGTGAGCTGCAAGCGGGTGAACACGGACGGCATGCTGATTGATATCGCCCACCTGATCGATTCCAAGTCGGTGGAGAAATATCAGAACCGCTACAGCAGCGCGGCCAAGCAGTTGAAGAACTGTGAACTGGCCATCAGCGGGCCCTGGCCTCCTTATCATTTCCTGCCGGGCAAGCTGCGGACGGTCGCAGGAAACTCCTAGGCCTAGGGCCAAAAGTCCTTATCAGTCAATAGCTTTCAGCAAGACCCCGCCGGGCGGCAAGACTGTTTGCACCAGTTTTGTTGCACCAGTGGCCTGCAGCGAATGTGCAGGAATCTTCATTGTTCTGCCCTCAGCGATTCTACCCAGAGCGGCGCCCAGCACCGGCCCGTGATGGAATAAGCCTATTATTTACAACATCGTGAATGCGTGCCGTCACAGCATGCTGTGACCTCTGCCTTTGGCGTGGCAAGTGCTCCTTCTCCCGGTTAAGAAAAGAGGCCGCTGGACGAACAATGACCTTCACTCTCTTCTCTCGACATCTCTCTTTGAGCCGTTCCGGCTGGCGGAACGGTGCCCTGCATCGCCTTCTCTGAATCTCCTACCTTTACGCCTCTTTCGAATTGTGGCCCCAGAAATGGGGCCCTTTTTTTGGCCTCAGGACGGCAGCGCTACCTGGCGGCCCGAAGGGCTTGCCGGGAAAGATGGTCGAGAAATAAGATCGGAAGCGGCGTCAAACAATACATGCACAGACAAGCGATGGCAGTTGTTTTTCTGTTGGCCGCCGCCGTAGCGCAGAACCGGCCTCAACCTCAAACCAACCGGCCCGAGGAGGCGAAGCCACCGGTGCGATATCCGGCGCAGCTCAGCCAGGAGCTGATCGCGTTGCGCGACGCGGCGCTGACTGACGATTATGCCTACCAGCAGGTGGCGCACCTGACGGAAAACATTGGACCCCGGTCAACCGGTTCGCCGCAGGCGGACGCGGCCGCGCGTTACGTCGGGGACGAATTGCGCAAGCTGGGGCTCGACGTTCGGCTGGAAGAAGTGAAGGTGCCGCGCTGGATCCGCGGGGAAGAGACGGCGGAACTGGTGGAGTATCCCGGACAGGCAACGGGAACTACGCAGAAGATTCTGCTGACTGCGCTTGGGGGAAATAAGCCGACACCGCCGGGCGGAGTGACCGGCGAGGTTTTGGCGGTGAAGAGCTTCGAAGAGCTCAAGGCGCTTGCGCCGCAGAAAGTGGCAGGGAAGATCGTGCTCTTCGACGCGGCTTTTGACAAGCAGAAGGCGGCGGCCGGTTTGTGGGGCGAGGCTTATGGCGAAGCCGTGGCATATCGTGCGACCGGACCGCAGGAAGCGGCGCGCATGGGAGCGGTGGCGGCGCTGGTCCGCTCTGTCGGAGGCGCGGACTACCGCTTGCCGCATACCGGGTGGAGTGAAGCGGCCGGCATTCCAGCGGGGGCGGTGACCAGCGAGGATGCCGAACTGATCGCGCACCTGGCGGCGCAAGGGACGGTGCGGATGCATCTTGTCTTGACCTCAGAAAACGGGCCGGAGGTGACCGGCTACAACGTGGTGGGAGACCTGAAGGGCAGCGAACATCCCGAGCAGGTGGTGATTGTTTCCGGGCACCTGGATTCGTGGGACCTGGGAACCGGCGCGATTGATGACGCCGCGGGCGTGGGAGTGGCGATGGAGGCTGCGCAACTGGTGCAGGAACTGCATTTGCATCCCAAGCGGACCATCCGCGTGATCGCCTGGATGGATGAAGAAAACGGCGGGCGAGGACACGACGCCTATGCGCAGGCGCACGCAGCGGAGACGGGCAATTACATCGCGGCGATTGAAAGCGACCTGGGCGCGGGGCATCCGCTCGGGTTCCAGACGCGGATCAGCGCCGGGGCCGCGCCGCTGCTGCGGCCGGTGCAGGACGTGCTGCAGAGTTTTGGGGCCGACGTGCTGCGAGCCAGCAACTACAGTCCGGGCGCGGACATTGCACCGCTGGGGCGGGCGGGGGTGCCGACGCTGGGCATCCTGCAGGATGGGAGGACCTACTTCAACTATCACCATAGCGCGGCCGACACGCTGGACAAGATTGTGCCGCAGGAACTGCGGGAAAATGCGGCGGCGATGGCGGTGATGGGCTATGCACTGGCAGACATGCCGGAGGCACTGCCGCGATAGGGGCTTACTGAATGACCTGCACAATCGGCGGGCCCATGTTGGGGTTGAAGTTCGAATCGCCGGCGTACTTCGTGTGAATGGTATGCGTGCCGGTGCTCAGTCCCGAGGTCGTGTAGCTGGCCACGCCATTCTGATCGAGAGGAAGGGTCGCGAGAATTGTGGTGCCGTCGGCGAATGTGACGCTGCCGGTGGGGATCGTAGAGATCAGGCTGGGCGCGACTGTCGCGGTAAAAGTCACGGGCTGGCCGAAGGGTGCAGGATTCTCGGAACTTGTCGCGGTGACGTAACTGCCCCCGGCGTTCAGCAGAATCGGCACTTGGTCTCCTGGGTAATCTACAACCACCAGGTCTGTCGCGTGGTCACGATTGAGATCGCCAACAACTACAAACTGAGGGCTGACCCCGGCCGCGAACTGCCGAATCAGGGGGAATGTTCCATCCCCGTGACCGTACATCACCGTCGCAGAGCCGTTGGCAATGGCCACGGCTACATCCA
>Ga0335077_10013285_pt1 | contig 10301 bp, 10 predicted proteins | sample Lox_Sample_31_FD_207151 | JGI IMG/M metagenome (GOLD analysis project Ga0335077, IMG submission 207151) | Soil microbial communities from Loxahatchee National Wildlife Refuge, Florida, United States - Lox_Sample_3.1 | ecosystem: Environmental > Terrestrial > Soil > Wetlands | place: USA...
CCCTGAACGAAGACTTGCAGTCGAATACGCGCTGGGGAGCCACACTCGGGCAGTCGCTGGACGCTCACAATTCCATCAAGGTGTACCTCAACTCCGGACTGTACGCACGGACCGGAACCAACTTCACCACCGTCGGCATCGCCTGGCAGTACCGCTGGGGGGCAGGGCTCAAATGAGCTTGTGTTTTTGCAGCGCCCCGATGATGACCTTGGCAAATCCCGGCATGTTGTCCTTGATGCTGCTGGGCTCGAAGGTCCGCGTCGTCCCGGACCACAGAAGGTTGGATTCGCTTACGCCGTACAGGCTGGTCTCCAACACGAGGGTGTTGGTCGTGGTCACCACGGGCGGGCCACCGCCCCAGGCGCCCACGTACCCGCCGTAGTACCCCGCCCCCATCGCAGGCGGGTAGGCAGAGCTGACCTGGGTGTTCACGTCTACACCGACCAGGCGGGTGATGAGGACGCCGTCGGCCCCGGCGTCTTTCACCGCTTGGTTCACGCGCGCCTCTTCGGCTCGACCTCCTTCCGGGATGAAGTTGTAGCTGGCGATGGCGTCCACGCCTGCCGCCTTGAGCTGCTTGACGAACTCGTCCTCGAAGCTGCGGCGCAGCGCAGGTTGGCTGGACACACCCATCACCAGGAGCTTCTTCAATGGCGGGCCCTTGTAATCCGGGCTCGCCCATGAGTTGGTGAGCTGAGTCGACGCGCAGGCGCTCAACACGAGGATCGTCGAGGTCAGAACGGCCAGCACCAGCCCGTCGTACGTCTGCTTGCGGATCGCAACGCGAAAAGACATGCGGGTCGCTCCCGGCAATGATCGGAAGAAGACAAATACGCCTGCGCTCGCCTTCATGTCACAGGCTCCACGCTCGCATCCTTGATCGCGTAATCGGGCAGCTTCGGTGGAGCGGGGTACACCTGCAAGTACTTCACGTTATTCAAAGGAAAGACCAGCAGGGCGCCGTCGGCCTCGACCAGCAACGTTGCCCTGTCCAGGATCTTCTCCAGCCGCACGCTCACGGTCTCTTCGCTCTTCACCTGCTTGGGGAAACTCAGGGCCATCTTCGAGCCGTCCATGAAGTGAATCGTCATCCCGCGTTCGTCCGCCATGCTCGGTTTCTCCTCGGTTGAATTGCAGCATGGCGGCTAGTATGCCGTATCCGGCCTCGAATGCGCCGAGCGGCGAACTCGCTCACGTCGCGCATCGGCTCAGACGCACGCCTGCCCGCCCGAGGGTCAGCGGGGTACCGGCGACTCGCCCGTATCGCCCGTGACGCTCGGCCAGGCCCAGCCACGCAACAGCGCCACGGAGATGAGAGCGAGCGCAGCCGCGGTGAGGAATGCGGCCGGCGCTCCTGCGTAGTGCCACAGGCCGCCGAACAGCAAGCCGGCGGGAACCGCGGCCAATCCGAGGACGAGGTTGTACCAGCCGAAGGCGGTGCCGCGCTCCTGCTCTGCGGCGAAATCGCCGATCACGGCGCGCTCCGCGCCCTCGCCGAAACCGGCGAAGAGCCCGTAGCCGATCGTGATCAGCCACAGCGCGTGCTGTCCCGGCAACACGGCGAACAGCGCGAAGGCCAGCGCAAAGGCCGACCAGCTGATCGCAACCACCGCGCCGCGCGGGACCCGGTCGGCGATGCGGCCGCCCAGCGTCGAGGTGGTCGCCTTCGCGAAGCTGAGCGCTGCCCACAGCAGCAACAGCTCCACGACCGGGGCGCCGCGCTGGTGCCCCAGCAGCAGGATGAAAGTCTCGGAAGCACGCGCCAGCGTGAACACGCCGACCACCGCGAGATATCTGCGCATCCCAGCGCTCAACGCGCCGAAGGCCAGCGCAGGCGGCGCCACTGTCGGAGCGGGACCGGCACGCACCTCTTTCACTCCGACCACTAAGACGAGGACGGCGATGAAACCTGGAATCGCCGACAGCAGGATCATCTGCGTCAAGCCGATCTGCGACCAGGTCAGCACCGCCGCGGCAAGCAAGCTGCCCCCGACTGCGCCAGCGTTGTCGAGCGCCCGGTTGAAGCCGTAGGCATAGCCGCGGATCGGCGGCGGGGTCGCGTCGGCGATGAGCGCATCGCGCGGCGCGGTGCGCAGCCCCTTGCCGACGCGGTCGACGCTGCGCAGGAGCAGGACCGTCGCCCAGCTTCCGGCAAGCCCGAGCAGCGGGCGGCAAAGGTTGGACAGCAGATAGCCGGCGACCGTGAACCCCTTGCGGCGCCCGCCCAACGCGTCGGAACGCCGGCCGGACCACAGCTTCAGGAAGGCCGCGACCGCATCGGCCACGCCCTCGATGACGCCCAGCGCCACGGGCCCCGCGCCAAGGACCGTAGCCAGCAGGATCGGGATGAGCGGCACGACGATCTCGGAGGCGAGATCGTTGAACAGGCTGACCAGCCCGAGGGCGATGACGGTGCGCGGCAGACGCATGGCGACGAAACAAGGCGGGCCGCGGCAATGCGGCGTGGAGCGGAGAATATACGTTAGAACCCGCGCTTCTTTCAGGCCGCTTCATCACATTGCGGCCGGTTCCCCGTTCTTCCCCTCGTTCAATGCAAACGAGAGCCTGACCCGGCGCTGACGGGAGCGACGGAGACTCCAGTCTCGCCCTGGAGTGCCATGAAAGCGGTGCCGGGACGCGCGAACCTGCGGCGGTGGGTCAGACCGGTTCTGCGGTGGCGACGGGGGCGGGCTCGGCTTCCGTAGGGGCGACCGAGGCGGACGCCGCCTCGGCGCGCGCGGCGGAGCGTCGCCGCAGCTTCTCGACCATGGGCTGTGCTCCGCGCGTCGAGCTGAATATCTCCAACGTCTCGAACTCGGCCTCTTGCACCGGAGCCATGGCGGTGTCCATGTAAGGGGTCGTGTCTCGGACCACACGCCCAAGCGTGCGGCGATATTGCCAGTACATGGCGGCGAAGCGAAGGTGTTTAGACACGATCTGCCAGGCGTAGCGCCCATAGAAGGCGAGCCGGCCCTCGATGGGCATACCGGGCCGACGGTCACGCCGGAACTTGCGCCGAAACAGCCCGCCCTCCAGGGGGTGAACTCGCTCGAAGCGCGGGATGGCGTGGAACAAGAGCAGCTTCCACATCATGTTGCGCGGATCGTAGCCCCACACTTTCGCGCGGCGCAGCACCGTTTCCACGTGCTCGGGAGAGTAGTAGAGACCCCACGCCTTGTGGTAGATGCCCAGGAGCTCTGCGTCAGACATGGTGGAATGACGGGTCGTGACGTGGACGACGTCATACTTGTTCATGTCGGTCTCCATCTCCACGTCGGCCAGATACAGCTTCTTGTGGTCGGCGGAGCCCGGCAGAGGCGTGAGGATGAAGAACTCCAGCAGATCGATGGGCAGTTCCCGCTGGATGATGCCGATGTCGCGCTCGATGGATGCCGGTGTATCGCCCGGGAACCCGAGAATATATCCGGCGTAGGTGAGCGCTCCAACGCGGTGCCATGCCTGCAGCATCGTGCGGTACTCGCTGATCTGGTTCTGTCCTTTCTTGGCTTCCTTCAGCGAGTCGGGGTTGATGTTCTCCAGGCCGATGAACACCCGATTGACGCCGGCACGACCGGCCTTCTCGATGAACCCGCGAACCTTGTGGGCCATGGTGTCGACCTGCGCGACGACGTAGATACGCTGCCCTTCCTCCTCTCGCATCCTGATCAGGCGGTCGAAGATCGCTTCCCAGTTTTGATTCCTCGCCATGTTGTCGTCGGTGATGAAGAAGTTGTGGACGCCCTGCGCCAGATTGGCGCGCACGAGGCGCTCCACATCGTCGGCGCTGCGGCTGCGCGATTTGCGCCCCTGGACATTGATGATCGTGCAGAAGCTGCACAGGAAGGGGCAGCCGCGGCCCGCGTCGAAGCTCGTGCGCAGTCCGCTGGTGCGCCGAACGACATCCAATGGCAGAAACGGCACCGCCGCACCCTCGAGGCCGGGGAGATCCTTCATGAAGTTGTACAGCGGTTGCAGCGCGTTGCGCTGCGCCGCCCGCAGCAGATCTTCCAGGCGCCCCTCCACCTCACCGGCAAACAGTGAGATGCCGAGCTGCATCGCATCGCGCAGGTCCGGCGGCATGTCCGGCAGCATCGAGATGCAGCCGCTCACGTGGAATCCACCGATGCACACCTGGATGCCCGCCGCCCGCAACGGCCGCGCGATATCGACGGCCCGCGGAAACTGGTTCGTCTGCACACCGACCAGTCCGACCAGCCCGCGGCCCCCTGCCGCCCGGATCTGCTGAATGATTCGCGCGGGCCTGATGCGGGTGTTGGTCTCGTCCCAGACGGTGACCCGAAGCTCCACGTCTTCGCCCAGCACACGGCGCTGCGCGCAGTCCAGTGCAAGCCCATACAACGCCGCCAGGGTGTTCGCGGGTATGGATGAGCGCAGCCACTGAATGACATAGCCCTCGTCGTCGTAGTGCGAGGGCTTGATCAGGAACAGCTGAAACACCTGTCGCGCAGGGGCCGATTTCGTCATGGAGGTCCTTGTAGGGTCGCGCCCGGGTCGCGAGACGTCCTGGCTGCAGTCGAAAGCACACCCGCGCTGCGGCAGCCGACGGCGGCCGGAGATCTTAAGTCGGATTCCCCGCCTCTTCTGTGCGGTAACGTACATATACCCCCTCGGACACGGACCTTGTTGAGCCCGTCGGGCCGGGCTCCGAGCCCGGCCGTGCCTACCTTGCCTGTGGGCCACCGGGCAGCGCGCTGTCGCTTTTCTCGATCCGGTCGCCCGCGATCATGCGGTCATGCTGCTGGACAAACGCCTCCAGGACGCATTCTCTCTTAGGCTGGTCTCTTAAACTTCTCGCATCGCATAGGCGCATTCTCGTCCGTGGCCTTGGCATCCTTCGCGCATTGCTCTCTGCGGGCCTCTCCTGGGCCTTTGCAGCTATCCCTTGCTATTTTGTATTCGCCCGATGTCTTCGGGGGGGCCGTATCAAGGGTTTGGCCTATAGCCGCGGTCAGCCCGAAGGCGAACGCGGATGCGATTATGGCAGAAAGCAGTCTGATCATGTCGTTCTCTCTACCGTTAAAGCACTGGGCTGGATCGGAGTCCCGCGGCGGTACTTCGCATAGTTCTCGTGCCGATGCGCTACTGGCGTGCGCCAGCAAGCCCACGCCGCGCGCGCGCCGCAGAGCCACTAATCTGCAGCTCGCTGTCCGTTGCGCATGACGCGCACGGCTGGGTTCGTGAAGACGCGTTACGGCCTACGTCGCCTGTGCGGCAGCGTGCGCACGAGGGAAGTCGGCGGCTTCGGGTGCAAGGTCTCGCGTGGGTCCGGCGGCAGTTGTTTCATCCGCGAAAGCCCCTTTTCAAAGAGATCTCGAAGATTAACGCTCACCACAGCGCCACCACACTTCGCGTCTCTTGCGCTGAGGCCTTCGCAAAACTTGTCGAGGCGCCGATACGACTCTACGACCTCGCGATCGCTACCCGTCGCGAGGCTAGAAAGCTCGACGGACGAATCCCGCTGAGTCTGGCCACCGATCAGGTCTATCAGTGTTCTGGCCAGGAAACCCCGCACCTGACCGCGCGTCTTCAGCGGTTCCAGAGCCGCCGTCCACACTGCGTCAAACATGGACCCTCTGCCTCGCCCACCGGGCTCCGATTTCATCGAAGATCTCACGTGACCTGCAATTTCCCTTCAACTGAATGATAGAGATAGCGGGCCTGCCCGCCATCTCTGTCCCAAAGCCCCTAGCTGGCCTTAGGCCGCTGCAGCAGCGCCCATCTCATGGAACGGTGGAAGTGAAAACCGCATCGGCGGGGCTATCCTGTCAACTGCCTTGAGTTCACCCGCTCGTTAAGACACTCTCGGCCTCTTAACCATTCTAAGTGAATTCACTTGACCAGTCAATCATTATCTTGGAACATCCATAAACCTTTATGCGCATCGGTTAATTGTAGGAGGCATCCGGTGGATGTTTGCTTCGTCATCAAGGAACGGCTGGAACAATTGGGGTTCGAGCAAAAAGACTTGGCGGCCGCTGCTCAAGTTACCGAGTCCTACATCTCTCAGCTGCTGACTCGGAAGAAACCGCCGCCCGCGCCCGATCGAACCGACATCTACGAGAAGATGGGCAAGTTTCTCAAGATGTCGAGCGGTAAGCTCACGAAGCTGGCCGAGCTCCAGCGCCGGGAGGAGTTGAAGAGAAATTTCGAGGACCCGCCGGCGCCTTTGTTTCGAGAAGTGCGAGAGCTGGTTCTGCGCAAATGCGCGCCGGAAAAACAGCGACAGATGCGGGCTATTTTTGAGAAGCAGCCTTTTGGTGAGCTCGAGCACCTGGTGACGCAAAAGCTTCTGGACGTCGTCAAGCGAGTCGCCAGAGAGGAATTGAACAGCGAAAAGTGGCTGCGCTCGGTGGCCCGGCACAGCGGCCGAAGCTATAAGCAGATGCGAGTCATGATCCTCGAATTCTTGGACACAGACGTCTTCCACCTGTCGGTGGAGAACTGCGTTTCCTTTCTGGATCCGCTGATCGGCTCCTGGGACATCGATCCTTCAACCTTCAGTATGGATGTTGTGCTTAACCGAAGGTTCACCCCCGGGCAATCGAAGCGATTCGAGTTCGTCGAGACGGAACCCTCTCAGCCCTCCGGGGATGAGCCTGGGCTCAAAGCTTTCCTCAAGGATGCATCGCTCAGCGGCACCGTGACTCCGGAGGAGATCGAATTTTTAAGACGGTTGAGGTTCGAGCAAAAGCGGCCCACGCCGCTCTACTACTATCGGGAATTGCAGAATCTGAGGGACCCGTTGCATTTTTCGCACGGTTGACGTGACCGTTGCCTCGGCCACCTCGTGCCCGGGTCAGCGGAAAGCGCGTAGCATGAGGATTTGACCTAGGGAACAGAGAAATGAACGATCAAAAGAGACAGCAGCCCGTTGCGGTGTGCACCGAGTGCGGTGCGTTCGGCCACACGATGCGCAACATCGGTGAACGTTGCGGGAAACCATACGGGGGCAGGCGCTGCACAGGGGTTCGCAGCCGAGCCACGAATTCGGCCAACTGGAAGGAATGCCCCAAGTGCGGTGCCACCGGGCTGCACGAGGGCAACGAGTGCAATGTGTGCTTGAAGAGCGGGTGGTTGTACGTGCGCCCCGCCATGCACGAGAGTAACTAGGGCTGTCGCGTGGACCCTGAGAAGAGCGTCTCGTCGCCCTTGGTATGCGGCCTTCTTCCCGCCCCTCCCGACAGGCGATGAGTACTGTCTTCGAAGTACGTCACCGGACAACGTATTCCTACGCTTCGCCAGTCAAGTTTGGCGAGCACCGCCTCATGTTCCGACCCCTGGCCGGTCATGATCTGCGGGTGATCGATTGGGATTTGACAACCAACGTTGCGTGGCGCGCGCACTGGATTCAGGACACGTTCTCCAACTCCGTGGCGGTCGTCACATTTCTGGAGCCCGCCGCCGAGCTCACCTTTGTTTGCCGATTCTCGGTGGAACACTACGGGGCACGGGATCACGAGCACCCGCTGGAGGGCAGAGCGGAGAAGCTCCCGCTGGAACTTACGCCAGACGAGTGGATTGACTTGCAAGGGTTCCTGCGGCCGCATTCGCGCGATGCCATCGGCAGCGTCGCCGCGTGGGCGAGGGAGATGCTCCGCGCTGGCAACCATGAGACTCGCCCGGTGCTAAGACACATGATGGATTACATGCGTGAGCAATTCGCCTATCAGGCACGCGACGTCGAAGGCACGCAGGAGGCACACGAGACACTGCGCTTGCGCTCAGGCACCTGTCGCGACTATGCGTGGCTGATGATCGAGGCTGTCCGATGTTTGGGCCTCGCTGCCCGATTCGTCTCCGGTTATCTGTACGATCCGGCGCTGGACGGCGGGGCCCGCGCGAAGCCAGGAAGCGGCAGCACGCACGCTTGGCTGAACGTCTATCTGCCTGGCGCCGGCTGGGTGCCCTACGACCCGACCAACCGTTTGGCGGAAGGCCACGAGCTGATTCGAGTGGCAATCGCTCGCCATCCGGCACAGGCGGCCCCGTTGTCCGGAAGTTGGGTGGGGAATCCGGCCGACTATCGTGGCATGCACGTCAAGGTGGACGTGCGCAGAGTCTCTTGAGCGGTCGCGGCTGTCCTTGCGTTACTTCTTCTTCCCGGGAATGGGAGCGCCCGGTTTCACCTGCGTTGCCGCGAACGGCGACGCCGGAACGGCGGGCTTCACTTTCGATTGCTTGGGTTTTTTCGGTTCGCGATTGCTGCGCTGCTGTCCTTTGGGCATTGCGTTCTCCTGAAATTGGATCCGGTGGAAGGATCTTAAAACCAAGCTCCCACCAGACCCGTACACTGCCGAGCAGTCAAACGACCCCTGAGTTTCGTCAGGATGACGCTTGCTGCAAGGTCACATATCCATTCCGCCCATCCCACCCATGCCGCCGCCCATGCCACCGCCACCACCATGCGTATGGCCCTCGTCCTTGGGAAACTCCGCGACCATCGCATCGGTGGTCAGGATGAGGGCTGCAACCGAGGCAGCATTCTGCAGCGCGCAGCGCGCCACCTTGGTTGGATCCAGGACGCCCATCTCGACCAGATCCCCGTACTGAGCGGTAGCCGCGTTGTAGCCGAAGTTGCCTTTGCCCTCGAGAACCTTGTTGAGGACTACAGAGGGCTCGGCACCGGCGTTGGCCACAATCTGGCGCAGTGGCTCTTCCAGGGCCCGCATCACGATCTTGATGCCGGCATCCTGGTCGTGGTTATCGCCCTTGAGCGCCTGAATGGACTGACGCGCGCGGATCAAGGCGACGCCACCGCCCGCGATGATACCTTCTTCCACGGCCGCGCGGGTGGCGTGCAACGCGTCTTCTACGCGCGCTTTCTTTTCCTTCATCTCCATCTCGGTTGCCGCACCGACTTTGATCAGCGCCACACCGCCGGCCAGCTTGGCCACGCGCTCCTGCAGCTTCTCGCGGTCGTAGTCGCTGGTCGCTTCTTCGATCTGGGCGCGGATGCTCTTGACGCGCCCTTCGATTTGCTTGGGCTCGCCGGCGCCGTCGATGATGGTCGTCTCTTCCTTGCCCACCTCCACACGCTTGGCCTGGCCCAGGTCTTTCAGGCTGGCTTTTTCCAGCTGCAAGCCGAGCTCGTCGGAAATCACGGTGCCTCCGGTGAGAACAGCGATGTCTTCCAGCATCGCCTTGCGGCGGTCGCCGAAGCCCGGTGCCTTAACCGCACACGTCTTAAGGATGCCGCGAATGTTGTTCACCACCAGTGTGGCCAGCGCTTCACCTTCCACGTCCTCGGCAATCATCAGCAGAGGGCGGCCGGCCTTGGCGACTAGTTCGAGCACGGGCAGCAAATCGCGGATGCTGGAGATCTTCTTGTCGTACAGCAGGATGTAGGGGTTGTCGAGTATGACCATCTGCTTTTCGGGGCTATTGATGAAATAAGGCGACAGATAGCCACGGTCGAATTGCATGCCTTCGACCAGTTCCAGCTCATTGGCGAGGCTCTTGCCATCCTCGACGGTGATGACCCCTTCCTTGCCGACCTTCTCCATGGCGTCGGCGATGATCTTGCCGATGGACTCGTCGGCGTTGGCGGAGATCGCGCCAATCTGGGCGATCTCCTTGCTGGTGGTGGTAGGCTTGGAGATCTTCTTGAGCTCGGCGACCACGACATCCACCGCCTTGTCGATGCCGCGCTTGAGGTCCATCGGGTTCATGCCGGCGGCAACGAACTTCATGCCCTCCTGCACGATCGACTGGGCCAGCAACGTGGCGGTGGTGGTACCGTCGCCGGCCACATCCGACGTCTTGGAGGCCACTTCCTTCACCATCTGCGCGCCCATGTTCTCGAACCTGTCCTTCAGTTCGATTTCCTTGGCGACCGATACGCCGTCCTTGGTGATGGTGGGCGCGCCCCAGGATCTCTCGAGCACCACGTTGCGGCCCTTGGGGCCGAGGGTCACTTTGACCGCATCGGCCAGAATGTTCACACCCGCGACGATGCGGTTGCGAGCGGAATCATGAAACTTGACGTCTTTAGCTGCCATTGAAGTTGCTCCTGAAGCTGGGATGGGAAAACGAAACTGGACCGGCGTCGATCACTCGATGACGCCCATGATGTCTTCTTCGCGCATCACCAGATACTCGGTGCCTTCGACCCTGACGGTCTGGCCCGAATACTTGCCGAAGAGAATCTTGTCGCCTTTCTTGACCGCTAGGGGACGCACTTTGCCGTCTTCCTGGACCTTGCCGTTGCCGACGGCGATCACTTCACCGGTCTCTGGTTTCTCTGCCGCAGTGTCCGGGATCACGATACCCGAGGCGGTCTT
>Ga0335077_10013286_pt1 | contig 10300 bp, 6 predicted proteins | sample Lox_Sample_31_FD_207151 | JGI IMG/M metagenome (GOLD analysis project Ga0335077, IMG submission 207151) | Soil microbial communities from Loxahatchee National Wildlife Refuge, Florida, United States - Lox_Sample_3.1 | ecosystem: Environmental > Terrestrial > Soil > Wetlands | place: USA: Florida...
GAGCTTTCCGCGAAGCTCTACGGCATTCCGCGGTCCGAGCGGCGTGAGCGGATTGTGGATGCGCTCGCGTTCATGGAGCTCGTCGATGTTGGACAAGTTCTGGTGCGAAAGTACTCAGGAGGTATGATCCGGCGGCTCGAAATTGCGCAGGCCCTCCTCCACCGGCCCGACGTGGTCTTCTTGGATGAGCCCACGGTCGGGCTCGACCCAAATGCTCGCCAGGCCGTGTGGGGGCGACTGCGCGATCTGCGGTCGCGGACCACGACCACTGTCATGTTGACGACTCATGACATGGAAGAGGCGGAGGAGCTTTGTCAGGTCGTTGGGCTGATGCATCGCGGACGTTTAGTGGTGCAGGGCTCCCCGTCGGCACTCCGGGCCGGTGTGGGCTCAGACGCCTCGATGACTGACGTATTCATCCACTACACTGGAGGAACGGTGGCGCAGGAGGGGGACTCGCGTGACGTTGCCAGGACGCGCCGCGTCGCAAGCCGCCTTGGCTAGTGAACTTTCGATCGTGAATTTCGTTCGCCAGGCACTTGCCGTGGCGGAGGCGGAGCTCCACAAACTTTGGCGTGATCCCACGGAACTCTTCACCCGCTCGGTGCAGCCTATTCTCTGGTTACTCGTGTTCGGCCAAGTGTTCAGCAGGACTCACGCTATTCCGACCGGCCAGCTTGCGTATCTCGACTTCCTGGCCCCGGGGGTGCTGGCGCAGAGCATCCTCTTTACTTCCATCTTCTTCGGCATCGCCATCATCTGGGAGAGGGACCTGGGGATCTTGCAGAAGACCCTTGTGAGCCCCGCCTATCGGAGTGCTCTGGTCTTGGGGAAGGCGCTCTCGGCAGGCGTGCGCGCGATGGCGCAGTCGACGATTCTAGTGGCCGTGACAATGGCTCTCGGAATTCACCTGAGGTCCGGCCTGGCCCCGCTAATAGGACTGGTTCTTGCCGTGTTTGTCGGTGCAGCGCTGTTTTCGACATTCTCTCTGGTCATTGCCTGCATTGTGAAGACGCGCGAGCGCTTCATGGGGATTGGCCAGGTCCTAACGATGCCATTGTTCTTCGCCAGTAACGCCATCTATCCCATCGACATAATGCCGCCGTGGCTCAGGATCGTCGCCCGGCTCAATCCGCTCACGTATTTGGTCGATGCCCTCCGGTCGCTCATGCTTCAGGGCGCAGCCAGCGTGCACGGCTTGGTCTTCGATTTCGCCGTGCAAGGTGTCGTGCTTCTGATGCTCGTCGCAGTGGCAGCGCGGCTCTATCCAACGGTCGCGGTGTAGCCATCTGTGAGCCACCGAGCCACCAGGCTCCGACGCGCGGCCTTCCTATTTCTTCCAGAAGGCGGCAGGGCGGGAAACCTGGCGCCGAGTTATTGGAAAGCGACGGTCAAATCGACGGGGTTCTACAACCTGCGCCGCTTCGCCGAGGAGTGGCGGCAGGGCCGGCTTGCGAAGCAACGGGCACCGGGCGAGGGCATCGCGTCAACATCGGCCAGCTGTTGAATACGGGGCCAGTTCCTGGAGCTGCGGCGCTTGGCTGGGCGAAGTACCCCCCGGCGTTCTGGAGATCCCGAGGCTCGAGGGTGCCGAGCGAGCGGAGCCGTGGCCCCGCTATCGATTTCAACCACCAATGTAGGACATCTCCACCTTGGATACCGCCACGTCTTGCGCGGAGCGAGTTTCCGAATAGGCTGCTTCGGGTCCCGGGGGCGCGCCTGGAACTATAGGACGAGCGCGTCCCTATGGATGGCGACTGAAGTTCGGCAACCGCGCTTGGGTGGTCATCGTGCGTCTCTTCGGAACCGATCTCGTTTCATCCTCCAAGTGGTTACGACCTCGGGACAAGAGGACCGAGTCGGACCGATTAGCGATGTGATCTTTTCCAGTCCCGATTACGAAATATATAGACTGCGACTCACGAGCATCGCAAGTCACCTCGAAAACAACGATCACAACGCGCGAAGGCAACGTTGCCCACCGCATGTAGCTATCGAGGTCCTCCAGCCATTCGCAGCGCGGTTCTTGGAAGGCACAAACCTCGCCCTGGCCGAGCGCGCCGAGGGCTTCTCGTCGCTCAGGGATTGGTCTGTAAAGACTCGGTGTCCACCGCCGCTGTTTCCCCTGATATATGAGCCAGGCCGCATACCGAACCGGCCGAAGACTCCGTCCGATCGCGTCCTAGCGGGCGAGGAGGACGGGACCTCGCGCCTCTGCGAGAAGTCGCTCCAGACCCCCGGGCCCTCCGGCCAAAGGGCTCGACACGCCGACGACGAGGATGGCATCGGCTCGGACAGCGCGCCGAAGATCCCCGGGGGCAGAGCCCCCGGCCCAGCGCCAGGGGAGCGGCATGCCGGCCTGGGACTTGGCGGCAGCCGCCAGGTACTCGGCCTCGCGTGGCCCAGCGGCTGCGACGACTAGCCCGAGCGGACCTGCACCGGCCGCCGAAAGCCTACCGGCAAGGCGGAGCGCGATTGCGGCGCCCGCCGACCCATCCCAGGCAACGAGCAGCGGGCGGCCCCTGGCCGATACGCCAAGAATCAACACGGGCGGGGCCGCGCGGGTAGCCACTGCTGTGGCAGTGATGCCGGGCCGGCCTCCCAGGACGCCGCGCGGCCGCCCAAGGACGAGCAAGTCCGCGGCGACGGCAGCCCCGAGCACCTCGACCTCGACGCGCCCGCGCGCCATCCGGAAGGTCGAGCGCACGCTCCGAGTGGAGGCGACGTGTGCCAGCGCGGAGCGCGCGCGCTCGCCGAGCGCGCGGATCGATGCCGTGAACGTCGCCTGGGAGAGGGCAGCGCCGCCGGGCAGGCTCAGCTGGCCGACGAACGGGAGCGCGGCCGCCCGCAAGAGGTTCACGTCCTCGACGAAGAGCCCTTCCAGTTCCGCGCCAAGCCGAGAGGCGAGCGCCGCGGCGGTCTCTAGCGCGGCCAGGCTCGCCGGAGAGGCGTCAAGGGCGACTAGGATCCGCCGGAGCGGCCTCTCCGCCGATTCCGGGAGAGTCACGAGCCCTCTCCGTCGCGACGGGCCGCCGAAAAGGCTCGGGCGCTTTCGGCCAGCTCCGCGAGCCGAGCGGCGACGCGCTCATTGACGCTGCGGTCGGGAAAGCGGCCGTCCGGGTCCGCCTCGCCCGCTGGCGTCCCAGTAAGCAGCTCGATGCCCTCGTCCACCGTCTGGACCGCCCAGACGTGGAACTGCCCCTCTCGCGCCGCCTCGACTACATCGGACCGGAGCATGAGATGGTGGACGTTGGACGCCGGGATGACCACTCCCTGATCTCCCGTGAGACCGTGGGCCTGGCAGACGTCGAAGAAGCCTTCGATCTTCTCGTCCACGCCGCCGATGGCCTGAACTTGCCCGAGCTGGTTCACCGATCCAGTAACGGCCAGGGACTGTTTAATCGGGAGGCCAGAAAGCGCGGACAGGAGCGCGTAGAGCTCGGCCGAGGAGGCGCTGTCTCCCTCCACGCCGCCGTAGGACTGCTCAAAGACAAGGCTAGCGGAAAGAGTGAAGGGTCGGTTGGCCGCGAAACGGGCGCCGAGGAAACCAGCCAGAATAAGTACGCCCTTCGAGTGGATGGGCCCTCCGAGCTCAACTTCCCGCTCGATGTCGACCACCTCGCCGCGACCGAGCCGGACCCGCGCGGTGATGCGGCTAGGGCGTCCAAAGACCTGCGGGCCGACTTGGTAGACGGCAAGTCCATTCACCTGCCCCAGCCGGGTCCCAGCGGTGTCAATGAGGATCGTCCCCTTGCCAATCTCCTCCAGGATGCGCCGCTGTACCCGGTCGCTGCGGCGACGTTGAGCATCGAGCGCGCGCTGCACGTCCGTGCGCTGGACAATCTTGTGCTCCGCCTCGGCGGCCAAGTAATCGGCCTCCCGGAGCAAATCGGCGAGCGCCTGCAGATGCGCGGAGAGCTTGTCGCCGTCACCAGCCAGGCGCGATCCGTGCTCGATGACACGTCCTACCGCATCCCGGTCGAATGGGCGCAGCTTATCGGACCGAACGAGTGTGGCGATCAGCCGAGCATAGGGAAACTCGCCGTGGTCCCGGGCGACCTCGTCCTCGAAATCGGCTGCAACCTTAAAGAGCTCGCCGAACTCGGGGTCCGCGGCCATCAGCAGGTGGTAGAGCCACCGCTCGCCGAGGAGGATCACCTTGACGTCCAAAGGGATGGGCTCAGGCTCCAAGGATGCCGTGGAGCTAATGCCGAGCAGCCGCTCCGGGGGCTCGATTCGAATCTCTTGGACTCGCAGCGCGCGCTTCAGGTCCTCCCATGCGAACGGCTGGGAGAGCAATCGGCGCGCGTCGAGGATAAGGTAGCCCCCGTTGGCATGGTGAAGGGCGCCGGCCCGGACCAGCGTGAAGTCGGTGACAAGCATGCCGAGGTGGGATTGGTGCTCGATGCGCCCAACCAAATTAGAGTGGCTCGGTAGGTCCGCGACAACAACCGGGGCACCCTGGGCTCCGGACCGGTCCACTAGCGCGTTGACGCCGTAACGGTGCATCGCCGGGGTCTCGCTGAAAAGTTTGCGCATTACCCCGGCGGCGTCTTCAGCCTCGTTCGAGGCGAGGAATTCGTGGACGTTCTCGACAACGTCCGCTTGCACGGCCTTGAGATGAGCCAGCACGGCGGGCAGGTCGGCGCAGCGCTTCTCGATGTCCTCGATGAGGTGCCCGACTGCGAAGAGTGCCACCTCCCGGTTCATCGCCCGCACCTGGTCGCGGTGCTCCCGCTCGAGCAGCGGCATGGCACGCAGGACGGCTTGGAGCTCTTCCTGCAGCTCGGCGATGTCCTTTTGGATGCGGCGTTGCTCCTCCTCAGGGAGCTTGTGGAATTCGTCCGGCTCGATCACTTCTCCGCCGCGCACCGGCGCGAGCGCCAGGCCCATGGGCGTGCGGAGAAGGGCGATGTCCTTCGCGCGCGCCTTCTCTTGGACACTGCCCATGGCCATCTCGCGGCGCTCCTCGAGCTGCTTCTCAAGCGCCTGCAGCCTGGCACGATAGTCCTCGGCCTCAAATGCCGCCGGGATGGCTCCACGCAGCTCGTCGAGGAGGCGCGCCATGTCGGCGCGCAGCACTACTGCGCGCCCTGCTGGGAGGTGGACCGCCAGGGGGCGCTGAGGTTCGGCGAAATTGAATAGGTAGCACCAGTCGTCCGGGACCGGCTCGGCCGCGGCCCGGCTCCCGACGATGCGCGAGACCAGTCCCTCCTTCCCAACGCCAGGGGGCCCGAGAACGAAGACGTTGAAGCCGTCGCGCCGGATGGCGACGCCGAAGCGAACGGCCTCGGCAGCGCGCTCCTGGCCGATCGGAGGCTCGATGGGCTCAAGCTCGTCGGTGGTGAGAAACGACAGCCCTGCGGGGTCCCAGCGGCGACACAGCTGTTCTGGGCCAAGGCGCCTTGCAGGCATAAGGGTCTCTGTAAGAATTAGGACGAAACACTGCGACCAATCCATCTTGCCCGCCGGAGGCATTTATCCGATCGGGAAAGCCGGGGGGCCCCGCCCGGGACCCTGCAATCACAACGAGTGGCGATGGTCACCGCGTCACCCCGCGCTCCTCGAAGCTCACTCGTTACTTGATCGCCCCACCCATGTCTCGCCCCGTTTCGTGTAAACCCGTTTCACGACCCCCCCATGCGATGCAGTGCGCGGTCTGCTCATTCCCGCGGGGCGGATACGAGGAAGTCGGTTGCATGTTGATTTACAGAGGGATGGGACCCCGCCGTTGCAGAAGGATTCCCCCCCTGGCTCCGCATCGGCGTGACGTCGTCTACTTGCCCTTCTTCTCCCCCTTCGGTCCACCCTTCTGGCCAGGCTTGAGCCGGGCCACTGAACGACTCGCCCTCGATGACGAGATCATAAGCATTACTGGTGAAGCGGCCGATGGCAGCCTGGGCACGCATGGGGTCAGCGAAGGTGGCGAGCCACTCGTCAGGCCCTCGGTTGGAGCTCACGATCATCGAGCCAGCCCGGTGGCGCTCGGTGATGATCTCATGGGCGTCGCGGCTTTCCTGAGCGTCCATGAGGTCAAGTAGGGTCGGGAGGGGGCGCGGTGGCCGAGTTTCCCTGGCTCCGTTTCCCCCTCCCGGCCTCCAAACCGGACGTGCGTGTTCCCACGCATCTGGCTTTCCCCAGGACTCGATGGTTCAGGCTGATGCCAGCGCTTCCTGCAGGGCTCCGAGGGACGTGGGATCGTCGTACTCGCTCTTCGCGAATTCTCCGACCTCACCGAGCTCGTCCGGGTGCATCCACGGGAGGAGGATGCGGGCTCCGCGGTAGCGGTAGCGCTCCACCTTGATCCTTTGGTGCGGATCCTAAGGAAGTACTAGCAAGTGCAACCACCCTGGGTCGGTTCGTAGCTACGGACAGCAAATGGCACACTGCGGGTAAACAGCGGCAAATAGTGGACATTATTGAACACGGCTTGCCGCGACTGCTCGAAAACCGGTCACCAGGCGAAGGTGAAACAAATTCCTTGGTGCAGGTTTGGTGCAATGGAAGTCGAGGGAAGGGGACCCAAGGACTCGAGCGGTCAGCCTGCTGTCGGTTCGAGAAGTGGCGGAATGCCTAGTGTCTGCGCCGCAACCGTGTATCGGCTATGCGAGCGAAAGGCGATACGCCATTTTCGCGTGCTAAATGCAATTAGGATTGCCGAAGAAGACTTGCTGGGGCTCGCGCGTAACAGTACTCCCACTAATAGGCTATCAGGAATTCCCGTAGAGGAATCGAGACAAGTCTCTCGTGCGCTTCGTCGTAGGAATCGCGCGTTACCAAGAGGCCCCAAGGGCAGTGGTAACGATCGATAAAGCGATGAAGTGCAACCCGGTCTTCGGCATCGATCTTGTGCCGAAACTTGACCTCTATCGGTAGGACAGTCCCGTCGGTGCGCTCAGCGACAAAGTCGACCTCCTCGAAAGGAGATCGCCGATCGGCGGGATCGATTCGCTCCCGATAGAAGTGAACTGACAAGTCAACATCTCGGATCACGCTTTGAACCATTGTCTCTACCAGCGGACCGACGACCTGGGGCGGCGACTCCCACAACGAAGGAGCCCCTCTGAAGATTGCATTTCGAACGCCCAGATCGGTCAACGTCATCTTCACTGGACCTCTGGCGCCCTTGGATTTCGCGAGGGGGTATCTGCGAAATTCGCGAACCAGGAGCGCATCGGCCAGGTAATGCAGATAGCGGCCGACAGTAGGCTGGTTGGTCTGCAACCCTGCGGCCGGTGCCTCCTCGGCAAGCTGGACTTGGCTCACTTCCTGGCCAGTTCGGCGAGCAATCGACAGACAGAGGTGTCGAAGGAGTTGCGGCTGCTGTATCGGGAAGAGGTCGGGAATGTCCACACCTAGGACGCGTGCAAACACCGTTTCCACGAGGTAGTCCGCCCAAAGGTCGTCGTGAACTTCCCCTGAGTGCAATCTGGGGTAGCCGCCCCGGTTGTAGTAACGATCGAGGACACGATGGAGTTTGTTTTCGTTGGCTTCGCAGAAAGCGTGGAGCTCCGCGAAGACTTCGCGTGATCGCGGATCGAACGTCGACAAGAAGCGAAGAGGCGGCGTTGGAGGCACTAGCTCTGGGTGCCAAGCCTCGAGCACTTCTCGGAAAGTGAACGTTGGAAACTCGGTGGTGAACACTCGGCCAGCTAGACTCTCTCGAGCGCCCTTCGCGACGAGGACGCTTGATGACCCGGTGATTAGCATGCGGGCCGGTGCGGTTTCGGCGAGGTGCTTGACCTCGTCATTCCAGCGAGGGAGCTTGTGGACTTCGTCCAAGAAGAGAAATGCTGGCGGCCCCTCGTCCAGTCGTCGCTTTCGGATGTTTGACTCGTACGAGCGCACGAGCTCGAGCAGGCCACCAGCTTCCTGTAGCACCTGAAGGTCGAACCGCAGCAAGAGCAGATCTGTTGGCGGCACCCCGATAGCCAGGAGATCGGAAACCATCTGGAGGATGGCGGTGGTCTTGCCGACCTGACGTGGGCCTCTAGCAATTTGGATGAGGGGGCGCGACTGCTGCAGGCGGCCGAGGAGCACTCGTGTCTGGCGACGCCTAAATTCTGGTGGAAGTGGCCGAACGGAGTGCGGGGGCTCCCACCAGGGGTTGAGGTCCGCCAACACCGACCTAAGCTCGGGGACGAGCTCCAGTTGCCGTGCGTCGACCGTCGCCTGCTCATCCTATGCATGCATATTTAGGAAGGCAAAGGCGGGATAAATAGCCCTAGAAACAGCCTTTTGCATTCAGTTCCGGCTTGCCTCACATGCACCTACACGTAACGGTACGTGAAGGCCGGCTCCAGCAGCCGAGGGATGTCACGGCCGAAGCCTGGATGTCACCGGGGATGTTGGTAGCGGCCTCGCCGATAACGACATGAGCAAAGCACACGGCTCCATGGTCTTATCGTCACGCGGCGGCCGCTGCGAGGATGTCGGCGGCGCGGAGTCGCCAATCCCTACGCTGCAGGTACCGCCTCCGCCAGGATGTTCTGGCGTAGCTCGGATCGGAGGTTTCTTCGATAACGAGAAAAGCACAGTGGCGGTAGGTGACCGTGATCGAGTCGAGGACCGGCGCAGATGGGCGACCGGTCCCGTGAAGGCACCGAGGGGGGGGACCGAGGACCTGATGAACGTCGGCGAACGGGGGGACCGGAGGCCCCCTGACGTCGAGGGTTCGTGACAGGGAGATCTGCTAGATCGGACGCGAATGGTCTACGCGTTCAAGCTCGGTCCCGTTGGAATCGGCCGCGGCAGCATCAACGTATACGGAGCGGTCTCCGAGGACGGCATGCTGAGGCCCGTTTTCGCGAAAAGCGACGCGAAGGGCCTGCGAGAGCTCTCCGAGGCCGCCCGCGGCGAGGCGCTCCAATGCGAGCCAGGATTGGAGGCAGCGGCTCGGCGCCTCGGATTCGCTGCCGGGCCGCTCCCGAAGGGGGTCCTCGTGGCGCGGGCCGGTTTGGCGCTCGCGCTGGCGATGGGGCCAGGGGGAGGCGAAGGGGGAGCGCTCGCCACGATCAGGCTCCTCGAGGCGTTCGCGGTGTTCTGGAAGGCAAGGCCCTGGGAACGGTTCAACGGAGACGACCCCCTTCCCATCACCGTGGCACTCGGCGGAAGCGTGTGTCGGGAAGCGTCGGTGATGGGCATGGGCGGCGAGCAGTTCGGCATCGCGCTCTATGAGCAGCCGGGTTCCGTGCGACGGATGGGTGAACTCGTCGACGCAGGGAAGTTCGCCGACGTGCACAAGATCCCCGCCGTGGCCGTCACCATCGATCCCGAGCCCGAGTACGCCGTTCGGGCAGTCAAGGAGGCGTTTGGAATCCCAGGCGTGCCTGTCCCGATGGCAATCCGGAAGGGGAGAGCCCAACCGGCTTCCCGGGAAGACATGGTGGCGCTCGCCGCCGCTCTCGAGGCGGTCGCACAGCTCATGCCCGGTGGGAACGAGGGCAGGGCCGCGGCAGAGGTGGGCACCCTCCGCTGCGAGGCGCGCGTGACGATCGGCGCTCGGCTCGCTTCGGTCGAGGAGCCAGGTCCCGGACCGGCCGCCGGCGCGGCGGCCTCCCGCGTCCGAACGCCGCGAAATGCGCCGTGCCCGTGCGGGAGCGGCAAGAAGTACAAGAAGTGCCACCTCGCGGAGGACGAGGCCCGATCGAGCGGGCCTCGAGCTCTCTCGCAAGACGAGGCGCGGCGTCTCGCGGAGCGCGACCCGTTCCATGCGCTCGACGACCGGATGGTAAATCGGATTCTCGGTCTGGCCCGAACGCGCTGGGGCGCAAGGTTCGACCCGGGGGCCGCGCTCGCCGAGTTCGGCCTGGACGAGGAGAGCGCGCAGCTCCTCGTTCCCTGGTGCGCCTTCCACTACGAGGTCCCGGACGGTCGCACTGCGCTCGATCTTCTCGACCTGGGTGACACCGGTCCGCTTTCCGCCGAGGAGCGAGACTGGCGCAACGCCCAGCGGGTTGCCTGCTTCTCCATTCTCGAGGTGACCGACGTCCAGCCAGGGAAGACCGTCTCGGTGAGGGACCTGCTCACAGGCGACAAGCACCTCGTCCACGAGGTCAGCGGCTCGAGGACCCTCGTCGCCCGGGACGTGATGCTCGGCCGGGTGACCGAGTTCGGCGGCAAGGCCTTCTTCTGCGGGATGCATCCGCGCACGCTCCCTCCACGCGAGGGGGCAGAGGTCGTCCGGGAGCTCCGCAGCGAGTTGGGGGTAAGAACCAAGCGCGTGCCGCTCGACGACCTGCGCGTGGCAGTCGACGAAGGTGTTCTCTTCGCGTTCTGGGAGCAACGCGTCGCCGCGCTC
>Ga0335077_10013287_pt1 | contig 10300 bp, 8 predicted proteins | sample Lox_Sample_31_FD_207151 | JGI IMG/M metagenome (GOLD analysis project Ga0335077, IMG submission 207151) | Soil microbial communities from Loxahatchee National Wildlife Refuge, Florida, United States - Lox_Sample_3.1 | ecosystem: Environmental > Terrestrial > Soil > Wetlands | place: USA: Florida...
ATCCAGCAAAATGCTCCATGGCTCACGCTTCTCCTTCTGATGCTTGGGGCCCGTTACCACGGTGACCCCGTTTCACCATCAGCCTGAAGCGCAGCACCCAAAATCTTCTAGCTATCCACAAAAACGCCGGCCGATTACCCCATCTTTTGACAAGCGGACATGGGGCATAACCCACGTCGGTTGTGTGCCATTTCACACTCGCCGCTAGGTCGTAACCTGCTACTATGTACTTGCAGACGGCGTGGTCCCTACGGGCGGCACATGCAACGGCGCGACTTCATCAAAGTCATTGCTGGCACGGCTACGGCATGGCCGTTCGCGGCACGTTCGCAGCAACCGGCAATGCCGGTAGTCGGGTTTCTTAGCGCCAATCGTGCCGACGCACTTCCGCAGTTTACGGCGGCATTCCGCGAGGGGCTAGCTGCGGCAGGGTTTGTGGAAGGCAAAAATGTCACGATCGAGTATCGGTGGGCTGACGCTCATCTTGAACGCGTCCCCGCACTTGCGCTCGATTTGATCCGGCGCAGGGTTGATGTGATCTTCACCGCCGGGGGCGACGTTCCAGCCTTGGTGACGAAAGTGCGACCGCAACGATCCCCATTGTGTTCGTAACTGGTGCCGATCCAGTCACAATAGGTTTGGTCGCTAGCCTGAACCGGCCCGGCGGGAATGTCACCGGGGTGACCGTCATTCTTAGCCAGTTGGGCCCGAAGCGCGTTGAGCTACTGCACGAACTGCTGCCGAAGGCGGGCGTTGTCGGCGTTCTACTAAATCCAAATAGCCCGGTTGCTGAACCTCAAGCGGAAGACGCACAAGTAGCGGCTCGTCGTCTTGGACTGCAGACCCATATTTTACGGGCCACCAGCGATCAGGAGATTGACGCGGCATTTGCAAAGTTGGTCGAATTAAAGACCGAAGCCCTGTTGTTGATGCCAGATGCGTCGTTCCAAAGCCGACGGGATCTGTTTGTTCGACTAGCCGCGCGCAATGCTGTGCCCACGGTTTATTATTCCCGAGAATACGTCGCGGCCGGCGGCTTACTGAGCTATGGAGCCAGTTTTACGGGGATGTACCACCAAGCCGCCAACTACGTCGGCCGTATTCTCAAGGGTGAGAAGCCCGCCGACTTACCAGTAACGCAGCCAACCAAATTCGAGATGGCCATCAACCTCAAGACCGCCAAGGCCCTCGGGCTTAGCGTGCCGCCGGCATTGCTAGCCCGCGCCGACGAGGTGATCGAATAGAGGCGCTGCTTGCTGCTGTGCGTTGGTCGCTGTTGGCACTTAGCGGACATGCCAAGTTGAACTGCACATGTCGGCTTTCGGGGGGGTAAAGCCGACATGAAAAGCCAACGGTCGCCCCCACGGTGCCGTCGTTGACAAACTGTCCGTATTGGGATGCCAGGTCGCCCTTCATCTTCGTCAGCGAGCGGGGAGCGCCCTTCACCGTGTCCGGCCTGCAGAAGATGGTCGAGCGGGCGGGAATCGAGGCCAAGATGCCCTTTAAGGTGCATCCGCACATGCTGCGCCATGCCACGGGCTACGCACTGGCGAACAAGGGCACCGACACCCGGACGCTGCAAGCATACCTGGGCCATCGCTCGATCCAATCGACCGTGCGTTACACCGAACTGGCGCCAGGCCGCTTTAAGAACCTGTGGCGATGACACCGGCTCCGTATCCATTCCATGGTGAGCGAAGGAGACTGCTACCTCCGAATAAAGTGTAGAGTTTTTCTCTGGCGTGAAAGGCACCACCACTTTATATTTCGCCAATGGCAACCAATCGTGTGCAATTTGATGGGACTGTCGACAGAATTGAGACCGATGGCTTCGGCGTTATTCGTTTTGATAAGCCAATCGGTGCCAATACGTGCACCATTATTTCGAGTTCGACGGGCTCAGTAACTCCCGCCGATACTGCATTTGTGATTAGCACTCTCCGGCCCGGGATTAGAGTGCATGGTATCGCCACGACCAGCAGCCAACATGACCTTCCCAAAATAGTTGAACTTTATGTGAGCAATAAAAAGCTAATTCCTTGATGTTGGGGGGGTGGGGTGTGCCTCAGTTTGAGATTAACCCCTATAGAAGGGGGCTTCTAATTTCTGCGCCTCCGCTTAGTAAGATTCCTAAACACATTAGAGAATTTGGATTCGTCCCCGATTTTAGAAGTTGTTTGCCGGGCGATTTAGTTTTGTTCAGAAGTTCAACGTTCAGCCTTTCTAGCCATTTTATTTCCAGTGCCCAAAATCAATTCGCAAATGAACATGCCCGATGGACACATGCCGCAGTATTTCTGTACGACGATCTAGTTGTCGAAGCCGTTCCTTGGAAAGGGGTACGAACGCGGAGTTTATATAAAGACATTCCTCGTCGGATCATGAGGGTAAGACGCGACAAAGCATTATCTAGTATTAAGCGCCACCGTATCGCCTTGCGCGCCCAAAGCATGATGGGCAGCCGCTATAGCCTAAAGGCAGCACTCTCTATCGGATGGGACTCTAGCCGCGGAATTTTGGACGGATTTGGTTCGCCGCAAATTGGGCGTGTAATCATTTGCAGTAGGGTTTTTCACGATGCTTATGCAGAAATAAAAAACTCGCCATTAGAAGGATGCGTTCTTACTGATCCAATAACGCCAGCGCATTTGAGTGCAACTGCCGGTCTCGAAGACATAAAAATAGGCTGGATTAGAGTCCCGGCTTAAATGGCATTTTGATAATCGCGTATCGTCTTGGCGGGTGTAAGCTAGACGTGAGCCCTTGCCTACGACGTTATTGACCCGCCGTAGATAATTTGCCGCGTTAACATCCGACTCAGAGTAGCTGGCAAGACCGTACAATTGCGCCTCCCTTTGTGCTAATTTCCGCCGTGCGCGGGGCCGGTCGGCCAACCGTCGCCGGACACATAACACCGCCGTCCGGCTTGCCCCGCGTCAACCTCATGCGCGGGCGGTGGGGCGGTGGTGCCGTGGCAGTCGGTGGCAAGAACTATGGAAGCGGCAAGGGCCGCCGCAAGCGACGTGCGCCTTGGGGGAACATCCTCGGCGGCAAGCCAATTGTGCGCCATGCCTTCATGTTCGACCGCAGAATTGACTTGAGCGAAGACACACTTCGACGACTGCAATACGTCAAGATGGTCGAACTTAAGAGGCACTATCAGATTCAGGGCGGAGAACACGACTTTCCGATCAAAGGACTGGCCCCTGCGCCTTGGTTGCCTTGGTATGAACTCGCTTTGGCCATTGCGTCTGAACTAGACGACAGTTTGAAGATCGCTGACGCTCCGCCGCCCGGAAAAACAGCGCGGCGTTGGCGTGGGATCCAAGGCGAGGTGTTGCTTGATCTGGTCGATCTTTGCAAAGAGCTCCGGCCGCAGCGAACTATTCAAATGTGCCTTAAGCAACTGCAAAAACGATACCCGCAACTCAAACGATATTCGCTCCGCGAATTGGCGGCGCGCCACTCGGAAGTGAAGAGAGATCGCCGCAATTACGAAGCAGCGCGTAATAAGGCACGCACTTCGTAATGGCTTTTTCTCGACAAACCCAATTGCTGCTTCAGCAGCACAAAGAAACAAATTAATATCAAAGGGCATTGATCGAATCGAAACAGGTCATTTTTCCAATGCGCGGGCCGTGTACTTTTAAGATAAGTGACGCAAAGCGGACCTTCAAAGCCATGCTTGCGTCTGGACTTGAGGTTGCGCGTGTTGAAATTCGGAAAGATGAACTTGTCATCTTTACAGGCAAGCCAGTCGAAGCAGTCGATGAGCAAGACGCCGCGAACGAATGGGATGAGGTTCTTACCAATGCTCCGGACAAAAAGCGGTCTGCCTAGGCACTGCTGTTGGAACACCGACCAGCACGGCAAGCGGCGTGTCCGCTTTCGCAAAAGTGGCTTCACGACATACCTGACCGGCACGCCGTGGAGCGAAGACTTCATGTGCCAATACGCAACGGCGCTCGATGGAGTGAAGGCGAAACGCGCCGAAATCGGTGCGGCGCGCACCAAGCCCGGATCCTTCAACGCGCTGTGCGTTTCTTACTATCGATCGCCGGAGTTTCGTGGCCTCAAGCTGAGCACACAGACTGTCCGTCGAAACATCATCGAACATTTCCGGCGTGTTCACGGGGACAAGCCGCTGAAGAGCCTTGGACGTGCGCACATCACGAGCATCATCGGCTCAAAAGCGGACACACCGGAAGCAGCGAACAATCTGCTGAAGGTGTTGCGCGTGTTGCTGGATTATGCTGTCGGTCAGGAGATGATCGATAGCAACCCGGCAACCGGCGTCAAGCGGTATCGCAGCCGAGGTGAGGGGATCAAACCTTGGACCGAAGCCACCGTTGCACAATATCGGGCCCGACACCCGATCAATACCCGCGCCGGTATGGCGCTCGAACTTTTCGTCCAAACCATGCAGCGCCGCAGCGATGTCGTACGCATGGGCTGGCAGCACATGACCGTGGACAAGGAAGGACTGCCCGCGATCAGGGTGCGGCAGGAAAAGACCGACACGCCTTTGGTGCTACCAATTCACCCACTGCTTGAAGCAGCCTTGGTGGCATTGCCGCGCACCAACATGACCTTCTTGGTGACGGAATTTGGGGCACCATTTACGCCTGCTGGCTTCGGTAATTGGTTTCGCAAACAGTGCGATCTCGCTGGCCTGCCGAACCTCTCGGCTCATGGGTTGCGCAAGTTTGCATTAACGAGAGCGGCCAATTTGGGTGCCACCCACGAGCAGCTAAAGGCTTTCGGCGGTCATCGTTCGGACAGCGCGCTCGCGCCATATCTCCGCACAGCGAACCAACAGCTGCTTGCCCGGCAGCTTTTGAATCTGATGCTAGGGGCGGAAGGCGAACAAAACTTGTCCAACCTTCCGACCCAGTTGGACAAAATCGGGACTAAGTAATGGACCTGCAACAACAATTTTTGGTAGGTGGCGACCCCGGCTGGATTCGAACCAGCGACCCTCAGCTTAGAAGGCTGATGCTCTATCCGGCTGAGCTACGGGGTCGGCGCCACACGGTTTAGCTGGCGGCGGTCACTGGTGCAAAGACGCAATGCCAAGGATGCACCAACGGTGCGAGGGCCTAGCCTTAGGGACCAAATCCAGGGGGTTCGTTGGCAAAGTCGGTTGCAACGGCGCGCGAAATAAACCGCAATTTTCGCTGTAAAATTAAAGTCTTACGTTAGCTTGTTCAATTGCTCATGTTTATTCTGAGGATATCGAGCGACCCAACTGATCCTCGTATCAATTTCAGGAGCTGCGCGGCATGCTCAACGCACCGTGCCCGCAGCTGCCACGCGCTCGACACCATCAGGAACTGAAATCATGCTTGCTGCCATCCGCGGCTTCCGGAGGTTTTTCCCCATGTTTTGCGCCGTTCGCGCCGGCCTTGCCGCTGCGTTCCTGACCTTTGCCCTGGCGCCCGCGCTGGCGGCCGAAAAGCCCTTCAAGCAAGGCGCGCTCGACGACGCGGCAATCAAGCTCGAGGCACAGATCAAAAGCGATGCCGGCACGGTGACCAAGCCAGCCACAACGTTACGCCGGGACGCCGATGCCGCCTTTCAGAAGAATGACTTCCGTTCAGGCATGCTGGTTCTCGGCCAGCTGGTAACGGTCGCGCCGGATGATGCGTCGGGCTGGCTGCGGCTCGCCCGCACCATTCTTCAAATCAAGCCGCGCGATGATCGCGAGAAAATCCTGCTGCTCGATCGCGCCTCGACGGCCGCCTATATTGCCTACCAACGGGCAGGTGATCGCAATCTCGAAGCCGACAGCCTGTCCGTTCTTGGCCGGACGCTCGCCGACCGCCAGCAGTGGCGGGGAGCGCTTGATGCATTGCACTTGTCGCTCGACTTGCGCGAAACCGCCGAACTGCGCGGCCAATATGAAAAGATGCGAGCCGAACACGGATTCCGCCTGCTCGATTTTACTGTCGACTCTGACTCGATTTCGCCGCGGGCCTGTTTTCAGTTTTCCGAGGAATTGCCGAGCCGCCGCACCGATTTTTCACCGTTTGTCGCAGTCGCTGGTATGGATCGGCCGGCGATTTCAGCAGCCGAGAAGCAGCTGTGCGTGGAGGGGCTGAAGCATGGCGAACGCTATTCAGTCACTCTTCGCGCCGGGCTTCCGTCCGTTGTTAAAGAGACGCTCGCGAAGTCGGCTGAATTCACGATCTTCGTTCGCGACCGCAAACCATTCGTTCGCTTTTCCGGCAAGGCCTACGTGCTGCCCCGCGCCGGTCAGCGCGGCATTCCGGTGCTTAGCGTCAATACAAAAGCGGTGGCGTTGTCGATTTACCGGATCGGCGACCGCAATCTCGTCGATACTCTCCTGGGCTATGATTTCCAGCGTAATTTGAGCCGCTACCAGGCTGAGCGTCTGGCCAACGAGCGCGGTGCGAAGGTCTGGGGCGGCGAACTCGCCGTCGAGCCCAAGCTCAACACAGAAGTGACAACCGCCTTTCCACTTGATCAGGCGGTCAAGGATCTTGGCCCGGGCGTCTATGCGATGACTGCCGAGCCGAAGGATGTCGTTTCCAATGAATATGGCCAGCAGGCGACGCAGTGGTTCATTGTTTCTGATCTCGGTCTGACTGCCTATAGCGCGCATGACGGCATAGACGTCTTTATCCACTCGCTGGCGACCGCCGAACCGCGCGGCAGCGTCGAGGTGCGGCTGATTGCCCGCAACAACGAAGTACTTGCGGTCCGTCAGACCGACCGTAACGGGTTCATTCATTTCGAGGCCGGCCTTGCGCGCGGTGAGGGAGGCGTCGCGCCAGCCGCAATCGTTGCGAGCGAGAAGAACGACTATGCGTTTTTGAACCTTAAATCGCCTGCATTTGATCTGTCCGACCGGGGTGTTGGCGGACGGCCGGTGCCAGCCGGTTTGGATGCTTTTGTCTATACCGAACGCGGCGTCTACCGCAGCGGAGAAACAGTCGCCGTGACCGCGTTGCTGCGTGACGCACGCGGGACCGCGGCGCCGAACGTTCCGCTGACGCTGGTGATCACGCGTCCCGACGGCGTCGAATACCGCCGCGCGCTTGTGGCAGACCAGGGTCTCGGCGGGCGATCGATGAGCGTGCCGATTGTCGCTTCAGCCTCGACCGGCACCTGGCGCGTTGTGGCTTACACCGATCCAAAGCGGCCGCCCGTGGGCGAAACCACGTTCATGGTTGAGGACTATGTGGCCGACCGCATTGAATTTTCTCTTACGTCGGCTGCAAAGGGGATTTCCCCCGCCGCGCCGGCGCAGCTCAGCGTCGATGGCCATTTCCTCTATGGCGCGCCGGCGTCGAATCTTGAGCTCTCGGGCGAGGCTAAAATTGCCGCCGCCAAGGAGCTTCCGGGCTTTCCCGGCTACACCTTTGGCTTCTTCGATGATGAGGTTACCGCCGTCCGGCAGGAGCTCGACAACTTGCCGAACACGGACGCCGCCGGCAAGGCGACATTCCCCGTCAAGCTCGACAAAGTGCCGGCAAGTGGCCGCCCGCTGGAAGCGCAGATCACGGTGAGCATGGCGGAATCCGGCGGCCGCGCCGTCGAACGCAAGCTGACGCTGCCGGTGACCTCCGATGCTGGGATGCTGGGCGTAAAGCCGATGTTCTCCGGCCGCTCGCTTGCCGACGGCGCCAATGCCGAGTTCGACGTGGTCATGGTTGCTCCCGACGGAAAGACGCTGGCGAGAACCGGCCTGCATTACGATCTGCTCAAGGTTGAAAGCAGCTATCAATGGTACCGGCAAAACGGCCAATGGGAGTTTGAGCCGGTCAAGCGCACGGAGCGTGTGGCCAGCGGAACGGTCGACGTTGGTGCCGAAAAGCCGGCGCGTGTGTCGCTGCCAGTAAAGTGGGGCCGCTATCGATTGGAGATTTCGACCGGCGAAACGAATGGTCCGGTCACGTCAGTCAGTTTTGATGCCGGCTTCTACGCGGAGTCGAGCGCGGACACGCCGGACCTGCTCGAAGCCGCGCTGGACAAATCGGACTACAAGTCAGGCGAGACGATGAATGTGGCGGTGACCGCGCGCACGGCCGGTCGCCTGACGGTCAACGTGTTCACCGACCGGCTCGTTGCCAGCCAATCGCAGGACGTGAAACCGGGGGTGGCGCGTATCAGCCTGAGCGTCGGCCGGGATTGGGGCACCGGCGCTTACATGGTTGCTACCCTGCGCCGTCCGCTCGACGCGCCAGCGCAGCGCATGCCCGGCCGCGCCATCGGCGTGCAATGGTTCTCGATCGACAAGGCCTCGCACACGCTCGCGCCGGAAATGAAGTTGCCGGCAACAATGCGGCCCAGTTCAAGCCTGACAGTGCCCATCAAGGTCGCCGGGCTTGTTTCCGGCGAGGAGGCCCGCGTCGTTGTCGCCGCCGTTGATGTCGGCATTCTCAATCTCACCAATTACAAAACACCCGCGCTGGATGACTATTACCTCGGTCAGCGCCGGCTCACGGCTGAGATCCGCGATCTTTATGGCCAATTGATCGACGGCATGCAGGGTGTGCGTGGACAAATCCGCTCAGGTGGCGATGCCGCCGGTTCAGAGTTGTCCGGCTCGCCTCCGACGCAGGCACCACTTGCTCTCTATTCCGGCATTGTCACCGTCGGCCGCGACGGTACCGCGCAGGTGCAATTCGATATTCCGGCTTTTGCCGGCACCGTCCGTGTGATGGCTGTGGCCTGGAGTAAAGATAAAGTCGGCAAGGCGTCCGGTGATGTGATCGTGCGTGATCCGGTCGTGTTGACTGCGACGCTCCCTCGTTTCCTGCGCACCGGCGATAAAGGCGCGGTTCAGCTCGAGTTGGACAACGTCGAGGGCGCAGCCGGCGACTACAATATTACGGTCGTTGCCGACGGTGCCGTCAAACTCGATGGCGACAAACCGCAAGCGCTCAAGCTTGCCACAAGGCAACGCGATCGCATTTCACTTCCTGTGGGGGCGTCTGGCGCCGGACCGAGCACGGTGACCGTAAAGGTGAGCGGGCCGGATAATTTCGCCCTTGAGCGCAGCTACCCGCTCGACGTACGACCAGCGACGCAAATCCTGACGCGCCGCAGTGTGCGCATGCTTGCCAAAGGCGAAACCCTCACGTTGTCGAAGGATCTGTTTGCCGATTTCGTACCTGGCACGGGGCGTGTCGGTTTGTCTGTTGCCGTGTCGGCGTCTCTCGACGCCGCCACGCTGCTCAATGCACTGGATCGCTATCCGTTCGGTTGTTCCGAACAGATCGCCAGCCGGGCCATGGCGATGCTCTACGTTAACGAGCTGGCCGCGCAGGTGCGGCTGGCTCCCGATGGCGAGATCGATCAACGCATCAAGGATGCCATCCCGCGCCTGCTGGCGCGGCAGAACTCAAATGGTTCGTTCGGTCTGTGGTCGGTCGGCGGGGATCCCTGGCTCGATGCCTATGTCACCGACTTTCTTACGCGGGCACGCGAACGCGGTTTTGAGGTGCCAGCCGCCGCGTACACGCTCGCCATCGATCGCCTGCGCAACTATGTCGCCACCGCGCCGGAGCCTAACAAAAATGGCGGCCGTGAATTGGCCTACGCGCTCTACGTCCTGGCGCGCAATGGCGTGGCGCCAATCGGTGACTTGCGTTATGTCGCTGACGTCAAGCTTTCCGAACTCGCAACGCCAATTGCAAAAGCGCAGATTGCTGCGGCGCTGGCTATGGCTGGCGACAAGGCGCGTGCTGACGCCGTCTATCTTGCAGCGCTGGACGCCATATCGCTCCAGCCCAAGCTCGATCTCGGCCGCGCCGATTTCGGCTCGGCATTGCGTGACGCGGCGGCGCTGGTGACATTGGCCTCGGAAGGGCGCGCCCCGCAAAAGACGATCGACGATGCCGTGTTGCGAATCGATAGTGCGCGTGCGTTGAGCGCGAGCACGTCAACTCAGGAAGATGCATGGCTCGTGCTCGCTGCCCGCGCGCTCGCCAAGCAAGCCAGCGCAATCACTCTCAGCGTCAATGGAGAAGCGCGTAAGGGCGTGCTTTATCGCAGTCTGCGGGCGGACGATCTTGTGGCGCCGATCACAGTCGCAAACCAGGGTGAGGGTAATCTACAGGCGGTGGTGTCGGTGAGTGGTTCGCCACTCACGCCGGAGCCTGCCACCGAACAGGGGTTCAAGATCGAGCGCACCTATCACACGTTCGATGGTGAAAAGGTCGATCCGAGCAAGGCCGAACAAAATCAACGCTTCGTGGTGGTGCTCAAGATGACCGAGCCGCAGCCGCAATTTGGCCGCGTCATCGTTGCCGATTATCTGCCTGCCGGGTTT
>Ga0335077_10013288_pt1 | contig 10298 bp, 10 predicted proteins | sample Lox_Sample_31_FD_207151 | JGI IMG/M metagenome (GOLD analysis project Ga0335077, IMG submission 207151) | Soil microbial communities from Loxahatchee National Wildlife Refuge, Florida, United States - Lox_Sample_3.1 | ecosystem: Environmental > Terrestrial > Soil > Wetlands | place: USA...
AGGGTCTCCGCCCGGAAGTCGCTCGGCGGCAGGGCCTCCTCCAGCGCCGCCAGCGCCCGTGCCACGTCAGCGCCCACGGTCTCGCGGTACGCCGGCAGCATGGGCGCCTCGGCGGCCCGCTCGCGCAAGGTGATGGTCCGCACCCCGCCGTCGCCCGCGATGACCGCGCAGTGGTCGATCTCCGCGAAGTCGTGGTCGTCCCCCGCGACCCAGAACACCGGCACGACCGGCCGGGACCACCGCGCGGCGAGCGCCTCGGCCAGGGCGGCCGCCGTGAGGGCCTTGTAGATCGTGTAGAGCGGCCCGGTGAACAGGCCGGGCTGCTGCCCCGTGGTCACGGCCAGCGCCCGCCCCGCGAGCAGCGCTTCGCGCGAGCGTGCCGAGGGCCCGGCTCCCTGCTCGGCGACGGCCACCAGCGCCGCGGCGGCAGAGGACGGGAACGCCCGGCCCGACTGGGCCGCCTGCGCCGCGGCGAACGGCTCCGGCCCGAGCGGCGGCGGCCCGCCGGGCGTGGCTTCGAACCTCACCGTCACGGCTTCTCCGCCAGCAGGATCACGCGCGGGCTCTCCGCACCGCTGGGTCCTCCCTCGTAGTCGCCCAGGGCCGCGACCGGCCGCAGGCCCACGTCCAGCATCATGCGCTCCAGCTCGGCGCGGGCGAACAGCCGCACCCGCTCCGTGAAGGTGCGGCTGTCGTCGCTCAGGTGGATGCTCTTCTCCACGAAGCGGCCGTCGTCCGAGACGCGCCGGTCCTGCACCACCACCGCTTCGCCGAACGCCTGCTCGTCGTGCGGCACCAGCGCCGCCCTCACGGCCGGCGCGTTGAGGTAGTCGAGCACGAACCGGCCTCCGCGGCGCAGCACGCGGGTGACGGCGCGCAGGACCCGCTGGTGCTCGCCGTCGCGTACAAAGTAACCGAAGCTGGTGAACAGGTTCAGGACGGCGTCGAACGAGCCGTCGCCGAAGGGCAGCGCGCGCATGTCGCCCCGGACATAGCGGCCGCCGCCGCGCCGCCGCGCCGCGCCGAGCAGCGACGCCGAGAGATCGAGCCCCGTGACCCGGGCGCCGCGGCGCCGCAGGGCCTCAGCGTGCCGGCCGCCGCCGCAGGCGAGGTCGAGCACCCGCTCGCCCGGCTCCACCCAGCGCCGCGCGGCGAGCAGGCCCACCAGGCGCTCGGCCTCGTCCTCGTCGCGGTGCAGATAGACGTGCAGATACTCTTCGCCGAACCAGCGCTCGAACCACTCCGTCACCGGCCGGCCCGGCCCGGCACGACCTGCGCGCCGAAGGCGTACAGCTCGGTGTCGGGGTCGCGCCAGGCCTCCGCCGGCAGCAGCGCCTTCCGGCACACGCCGCGCAGGAACGCCTCGCGGTCCCAGCCCTGCTCGGGCGCCACCTGCGGGAGCAGGACCCCGGAGCGCTCGCCCCGCCGCACGATCAACCCGTCGCGGCCCGGCACGACGTCGTCGGGCCGCACGCGCCGGCTCGGGGTGAGCACCGAGACTTCCACCTCGACGTCCGCCAGCTCGTCGGGCGCCACGGGCGCGAACCGCGGGTCGTCGCGCGACGACGCGACCGCCATCCGCCGCACGGCCTCGCCCACCGGCAGGTCGGCCTCCAGGTGCCCGAGGCACCCGCGCAGCGCACCCTGGCGGTGCAGCGAGACGAATACCCCCCGCGGCTCGGCCAGCTCCGGCGACGCCGGGAGGTCCGGCAGGCGCCGGCCCCGTACGGAGGCCGTGACCGTCGCGCGTGCCAGCTCCAGCAGCGCGTCCAGCGCGGCGTCCGGGAGCAGCCCCGGATCCGTGGCCGGCGAGTCAGTTCTCATCTCTGCTCACTCTCGTCTGGTAACCACTCGCAACTGGGCGTCTCGCAACTCGCAACCAGCCTTCTGAGCGTCTCGCAACTCCCTCGCCTCTCCCTCTCGCAACTCGCAACTCCCAACTCCCTCGCCTCTCCCCTCTCGCAACTCCCAACTCCTCAGGCGTACATCCCCCGCAGCTTGTGCACGGCCGCCACCCGGTCGATGGCGAGCGTGTAGGCGGCGATGCGCATGTTCACGTTGTAGCGCTTGGAGACCTCGAGCACGTGGTTGAAGCTCCGCACCATGATCTCCTCGAGGCGCTGGTTGACCGTCTCCTCGGTCCAGAAGTAGCCGTCGCGGTCCTGCACCCACTCGAAGTAGCTCACCGTGACGCCGCCCGCGTTGGCGAGGATGTCGGGGACGACGAATACGCCCTTCTTGTCGAGGATCTCGTCGGCGCCGGCCGCCGTCGGCCCGTTGGCGCCCTCGATGATCACCTTGGCCTGGATCTTGGAGGCGTTGCGCGCCGTGATCACGTTCTCGAGCGCGGCCGGCAGCAGCACGTCGCACGGGAGGGTGAGGAAGTCCTCGCTGGCCGCGGCCTCGGCCTTGGGGTAGCCGGTCACGTACTTGTGTTTCTCCCGCCACGCAATCACGTCCTTGACGTCGAGGCCCTTGGCGTTGTACAGGCCGCCCGACACGTCGCTCACCGCCACCACCGTCGCGCCGTTGTCCTGCAGCAGCTCGGCGGCGATCGACCCGACGTTGCCGAAGCCCTGCACCACGACCTTGGCGCCCTTGAGCGGCTGGCCGAGATGCTTCAAGGCCTCGCGCGTCACCCACATGCAGCCGCGCCCCGTCGCCTCGCGCCGGCCGGCGGAGCCGCCCATCTCGAGCGGCTTGCCCGTCACCACCGACGTCACGGTGTGCCGCTTGTGCATCGAGTAGGTGTCCATGATCCAGGCCATCACCCGCTCGTTGGTGTTCACGTCGGGCGCGGGCACGTCGGAGTCGGGCCCCAGAACGTCGATGATGGCCGACGTGTAGCGGCGCGTCAGCCGCTCCAGCTCGCCCATGGACATCGTGAGCGGATCGCAGATCACGCCGCCCTTGGAGCCGCCGAACGGGATGTTGACCACCGCGCACTTCCAGGTCATCCACGCGGCCAGGGCGCGCACCTCGTCCAGGGTGACGCCGAGGTCGAAGCGGATCCCGCCCTTCCCCGGTCCCCGCGAGGTGTTGTACAGCACCCGGTAGCCGGTGTAGACCTCCGTCTCGCCCGAGTCCAGCTGGATGGGCAGCGAGACGATGATCTGCATCTGCGGGTTGCGCAGCACCTTGTAGAGCCCGGCGTCGAGCTTGAGGAGCTTCGCGGCGATGTCGAAGCGCGACATCATCGCCTCGAACGGATTCTCCTCGGCCAGGAAGCGGTCCTTGTCCGGGAGGATGATCTGCTTCGTGTCGGTCATTGGGGCATCCGTGGGTCGGGCGGCACGCCGGCCGCCTCCCTCTGGGGTTGTGGGTGCGCCGCCCGGCCGATGCGGTCGAGCAGGCGGGCCAAGTCCTCTGCGCCGTACGTCACGCGAACCGCGAGCTCCGCGACCAGGCAGGCCGGCGCCGCGGGCGGCCACGCTTCCCGGAGCCGGACCGCGTCCTTCGCGGTCGTGACCACCGTGCCCGCCGGGCCCGCCGCGGCCACGGCCGCCGCCACGTCGCCGGGCCCGAAGGCGTGGTGGTCGCCGTACGCGTGGAGCCGCACCCGCGCGCCCAGCCGCTCCAGCTGGGTGCGGAACGGTCCGGGCTCCCCGATGCCGCACAGCGCCACCACCTCGCGCCCGGCCAGCCACGTCGCAGCAAGCGGCGTGCCGCCCGCCAGCGGCACCAGGCGCGCGATCTCGAGGCCGGCGGCGACCCCGAGGCCCGAGCGCGTGAGCGGCGCGAGCCGCCGCGCCGTGGCCGCGGCGGCGTCCGCCGCCGCCGCCTTGTACGTTACGACGACGCCGTCGCCGCGTCCAAGCGCCCGGAGTCCCTCGCGCCACGGGCCGGCCGGCAACGGCCACATCGGGCCTCCCGCCGTCTCCGCGGCCACCACCACGAGCAGGGCGTCGGGGCGGACCGCCCGGTGCTGCAGGCAGTCGTCCAGCACCAGGGCCTCCGCGCCCCCGGCCACCGCGCGCTCGGCGCCGCGGCGCCGGTCGGGGTCCGCCACCACCACGGCCGCGGGCGTGCGCGCGCGATGCTCCCCGGCCTCGTCGCCGCCGCGATAGCCCCGGAGCAGGATGCCCGGCCGCGCACCGCGGCGCAGCAGCTCCCCGGCCAGGAACGCCGCCACCGGCGTCTTCCCGACCCCGCCGACCGCGAGGTTGCCGACCCCGAGCGCCGGCCGCGGCAGCGGCCACGAGCGCAGCACCCGCCGGTCGTACGCGGCGTTCCGCAGCGCGACCGCCGCCCGATAGGCCCCGGCCGGCACGAGCAGCAGTGCGCGCAGGACGCGGGCGAGCGGATCGGTGCCCCGCCACACCCGATGCGCGAGCCGGGCGCCGTCGGCCACGCTCACGCCACCAGGAGCGAGCGCGCCAGCTCCGCGGCGCGGACCGCGGCACCGGGGTTGCCCAGCCGCCGGCGCACCTCCGCGAGGGCCTCGAGCTGCGCGCGCCGCTCCGGGCTCGACGGATCCAGGAGCGGCCGCACGGCATCGGCGAGGGCGCCGGCCGTGACGGCGCCCTGGATGAACTCCGGGGCCACCTGCCGCTCCGCCACCAGGTTCACCATCCCGATCCAGGGCACGCGCACCAGGCGGCGCGCCAGCAGGTACGACAGCGGGTGCATCCGGTACGCCACGACCAGCGGCGTCCCGGCCACGGCCGCCTCCAGCGTGGAGGTGCCGGACTTGCACAGGGCGGCGTCCGCCGCGGAGAAGCACTCGCGCGGCCGCCCCGCGACCACGCGGATCGCGCCCGCCGAGGGATAGTCCGCCCCGCCGGCGGCGGCGACCACGGCCTGGACCTCCGGGCGCTCGCCGCGGATCCGCATGGCCGCGTCGCGGAACGCCGGCCACAGCCGCACCACCTCCTGGCGGCGGCTCCCCGGGAACAGGCCCAGCACGGGGCGCGCCGGATCCAGGCCCAGCTCGCGCTTGAGCTGCTCCTTCGCGGCCAGCGGCGGGCGGTCCATCAGCGGGTGGCCGACGAACGTCGCCCGGACGCCGCGCGAGGCGAAGAACCGCTCCTCGAACGGCAGGATCACGGCGAGCCGCGACACCGTGCGCGCCATCTGGTGCACCCGGCTCTCGTGCCAGGCCCACAGCTGCGGCGCGATGTAGTAGAGGACCGGCACGCCGGCGCGCGCGGCGGCGGCCGCGACCCGGAGGTGGAAGCCGGGGTAGTCCACCAGCACGACCAGGCGCACGTCGCCCTGCGCGAGCCGGCGCTCGATGCGGCGCAGCAGCCGCCAGTGCGCCGGCAGCTTGCGGGCGACCTCGACGAACCCCATGACCGTGAGATCCTCGATGCGCGCCACGAGCCGGGCGCCCGCGGCTTCGAGATGGGAACCGCCCACGCCCTCGACGGCGACGTCGGGCGCCAGCCGCCGCAGCGCGGCGACCAGGGCTCCCGCATGCTGGTCGCCCGAGGGCTCGCCTGCGGAGACGAAGACGGTGGTCCGGCTCACGCGCCGTGCAGCGCCGCCGGGCTTCCCACCGCCTCCAGCACGCGGAACGCCAGAGCCAGCGCCGAGAGCCCGTCCTTGCCGGTCACGGCCGGTGGCTCGGACCCTCGAACGGCCCGCACGAAGTTGCCCAGCTCGAGCGCGAGCGGCTCGGCCTCGGGCGCGCTGAGCGACACGCGCTCGACCAGCCTGGCCAGGTCGGTCGCGCCCTCGGCCAGCGCCCGCTGCGCGTCGGGCTTGAGGCGCAGGAACTCGCCCTTGCCGGCCGCGAGGTCGAGCGAGAAGTAGCCCGACGGCTGGAAGATCCGGAGCTTCCTGACCCGCTCCCGCGCCAGCCGGCTCGCCGTGAGGTTGGCCACGGCGCCCGACCCGAACTCGAGCCGCGCCGTCGCGATGTCCACGCTCGAGGTCACCACGCCGATGCCCGACGCCCGCACGTCCACCACCGGCTCCTTCACCAGGGCCAGCACCAGGTCCAGGTCGTGGATCATCAGGTCCAGGATGACGGCGACGTCCGAGCCGCGCGCGGCGAACGGCGCGACCCGGTCGGACTCGATGAACTTCGGCGAGGCGAGGTACGGGGCCGCCGCCCGGAGCGCCCGGTTGAAGCGCTCGACGTGGCCCGTCTGGAGCAGCACGCCCGCGCGCTCGGCGGCCCCGACCAGGGCCTCGGCCTCGGGCAGCGTGGCGGCGATGGGCTTCTCCATGAGGACGTGCCGGCCGCGGCCCAGCGCCGCCAGGCCGACCTCGTGGTGGGCCGGGGTGGGCACCACCACCGACACGGCCTCCACGTCGGCGAGCAGGGCGTCGAGCGAGGGATAGGCCCGGGTCCGGAACTGTCCGGCGATCTCGGCGGCGCGCTCGGCTCGCGTGTCGAACACGCCCGCCAGCCGGACGCCCGGGAGCGAAGCGTAGAGACGCGCGTGATGGCAACCGAGGCTCCCGACGCCGACGACCCCGACGGGGAGCGGGGCGCCGGTCACACCAGCACTCCGCGCGCGCTCGCCTCGATGAACTGGAGGAAGGTCTCGACCTCGGGCAGCATCGTGAGCTCCGCGCGCGCGCGCTCGAGGGCCTGGCTGATGTTGAGGCCCGAGCGGAAGAACAGCCGGTACGCCTTCTTCAGCTCGGCCACCGTCTCCGGGGTGAACCCGTGGCGCTGCAGCCCCACCGCGTTGAGCCCGTACAGCTTCATCGGGTTGCCGACCGCCTTGGTGTACGGCGGCACGTCCTTGGTGACCCGGGACATCCCGCCGATGAAGGCGTACGCCCCGATCTTCACGAACTGGTGCACCGGCGTGAGCCCGCTGATGATCGCGCAGTCGTCCACGGTGACGTGCCCCGCCAGCTGCACGCCGTTGGTGAGGATGACGCGGTTGCCCACGTGGCAGTCGTGCGCCATGTGGACGTAGGTCATCACCAGGCAGTTCTTCCCGAGGCGCGTCACGCGCGACTGGGTGGTGCCGCGGTTGATGGTGCAGTACTCGCGGATCACGGTGCCCTCGCCCACCTCGACCCAGGTCTCCTCGCCCGCGTACTTGAGGTCCTGGGGCGCGCCGCCGAGGATGCTGCCGCTGCCCACGCGGCACTGCGGCGCGAGCCGCACGTTCTGCTCGAGGGTGGCGCGCGCGGCGATGCGGCATCCCGCACCCAGCGAGACCTGCGGGCCGACGATGGCGAACGGACCGATCTCCACGCCCGGGCCGAGCTCGGCGTCGGGCGAGACGATGGCGGTGGGATGGATGGTCGCGTCGCTCATGGCCGCCTCACCGCTCCACGATCCGGGCCATCATCTCGGCCTCGACCACCACGTGGCCGTCCACGTAGCCGACGCCGCGCATCCGGCTGGCCCGTTCCTTGTGCTGGAGCAGCTCCAGCTCGAACCGGATCTGGTCGCCCGGAACCACCGGCCGGCGGAACTTCACGTTGTCCAGCGACATGAAGTAGACCACCTTGTCGTGGCCCTCGCCCGACTTCTGGATGAACCCCATCAGCATCACGCCGCCGACCTGCGCCATCGCCTCGATCATCAGCACGCCGGGCATGATGGGATGATCGGGGAAGTGGCCCTGGAAGAACGGCTCGTTGATGGTCACGTTCTTGATCCCGACGATCCGCTTCCCTTCCTCCATCTCGACGATGCGGTCGACCAGCAGCATCGGGTAGCGGTGGGGGAGGATCTGGAGGATGTCGCGGATGTCGAGCGGCGGGTGGCCCCCGCTCACCGCGGCCCGGCGGCGGATGGCGTTCCCCAGGGCGACGTTGCCGCGGTGGCTCGGCTTGTCGGCGACCACGTGGCCGTGGATCCGGCCGCCCACCAGCGCCAGGTCGCCCACCAGGTCCGCCGCCTTGTGGCGCACGAACTCGTCGGGCCAGCGCAGCGTGTTGTCCACCACTCCCCGGTCGTCGAGCACCACCGCGTTGGCCGTCGAGGCGCCCGCGATCAGTCCGCGGCTGCGCAGCTGCTCGACCTCCCGGACGAACCCGAAGGTGCGCGCGCCGGCCAGCTCGTGCTCGAACGCGTCGGGCGTGATGTCCCAGCAGCCCGACTGCCGGCCGATCAGGGGATGGGGGAACTCGATCGTGGCGGAGATCTTGAGCTGGTCGGCCGGTCCCACCAGGTAGCTCGCCTCGCCCTCGCGCAGCGCGAACGGCTCGGTGACGGTGTACTGCACCGCCTCGCCGCCGTGCTCCGCGGGCTCCGCCCGGCGCACCGCCTCCACGAACGGGGCGAACGAGCCGTCCAGGATCGGCGGCTCCGGACCGGTCAGCTCCACCACCACGTCGTCCACGCCGAGCGCGTGCAGCGCGGCGAGCACGTGCTCGACCGTGTGCACTTCGGCGCCGTTCGCGGCCAGCGTGGTGCGCCGCTCGACGCCCGAGACGCTGGTGAGCCGGGCCGGGACCGTCGGCGCCCCGGCGAGGTCGGTGCGGCGGAACACGATCCCGCTCCCGGGCTCGCCGCCGCACAGCGTCACCCGGGCCGGAACGCCGGTGTGCATCCCGACGCCGTCGAGCGTCGCCGCGCGCCGCAGCGTGCGGCGCGGCAGGCTATCCTTGCCCGGACTTGCCACGCTTCACCAGCTCCTCCAGGTCGTCCACGATCGGCGCCAGCCGGTAGCTGGCCGCGATCGCCTTGAGCGCCTCGCGGCGGTCGCGCGCGGGGTAGCCGAACACGGTGGCGCCCGCCGCCACCTCGCCCATCACCCCGCTCTGCGCGGCGATCCGCGCCCCCCGCCCCACCGTGAAGTGGCCCGCCAGCCCCACCTGGCCGGCGAGGATCACGTCGTCCTCCACGTGCGTCGAGCCGGCGATCCCCACCTGCGCCATGATGAGGCAGCGGGCGCCGATCCGGCAGTTGTGCCCGATCTGCACCAGGTTGTCGATCTTGGTGCCGGCGCCCACGACGGTGTCGTCCACGCTGCCGCGGTCGATCGTGGTGTTGGCGCCGATCTCCACGTCGTCGCCGATCACGCAGCGGCCCACGTGCGGGATCTTCTCGTGGCCGGCGCGTCCGGGCACGTAGCCGAAGCCGTCCGAGCCGAGCACCACGCCGGCGTGCAGGATCACCCGCGCGCCCACCACCGTGCCGGCGTAACACACCACGTTCGGGTACAGGGTCGCGTCGTCGCCCAGCGACACGCCCTCGCCCACCACCGCGCCGGCCATCAGCTCCACCCGGTCCCCGAGGCGCGCTCCGGCGCCGACCACCACCCGCGGGCCGATGGCCACCTCGCGCCCGAGCACCGCCCCGGCGGCGATGATCGCCGTGGGATGCACCGCCGCCGTCCGGGCCGGCGCCGGGTAGATCGCCCGCACCACCGCCAGCACGGCGCGGTGCGGGTCGTCCACCACGATCCGGGTCGCGGGGCCCGGCTCGGCGCCGCGGTGCTCCCTGGTCAGGAGCACCGCGCCGGCGCGCGAGGCGTGAAAGTACGGGAGGTACCGGCCCGCAGCAAGAAACGTCAGGTCGCCGGGACCGGCGCGATCGAGGGGCGCTACCGCCGTGAGCCGCGCGGCGCCGTCCCCGACCAGCGCGCCGCCCACCAGCGCGGCGATCTCCGCTGCCGTCAGGCCGTCACTCACGCTCCGGCCCCCGCCCCGGGGCCTACGGCCGCGGCGGGCGCGTGCCGCGCGGCGGGCGCGCCGCCGGGCGCTGGGCCGCGCTGTCTGCCGGCTGTGCCGGCAGCGGCGGCGTGGCCGAGGGCTGCACCGCCGGCGCCGGCTGCCCGCCCCCGGCCTGCAGCCGCTGGATCACGAGCTGGGACAGGTCCAGCGAGCGGTCCGCGGAGATCAGCGATCCCCCCTGGGCCGCCGCGTCGAAGATCATCGCGTAGTTGCCCTCGGCGCGGATCCCCTCGATCACCGCCTGCACTCGCTGCATGATCGGCGCCATCAGCTGCTGCTCGCGCACCGACGCGCTGTCGCGCAGGCTCTGCACCTGCTGCTGGGTCCGCTGCTGCAGCTGCGACAGCTCGGTCTGGCGCTGCTGCTTGGCCGACGGGCTCAGGACCAGCGAGGTGCGGTTGAACTCGCTCACGGCCGAGTCGAACTGCGACTGCAGCACGTTCACCTGCTGCTGCATCACCGCCAGCTCGCGCTGGAACGTGGACTCCGCCTCGGCGCGGCCGGGCGTGTTCTGCAGGATCACGTTGGAGTTGATGTACGCCAGCTTGGGGGGTGCGCCCTGCCCCCGCGCCGGCATCGCGAACCCAATCAGCAGGAAGGCGGCCCAGGCCGCCCCGCTCACGCGTACCATGTCGTTGCTCCTCGCTGCCTGCATGAACCTGCGCCCGATCACTGGAAGAAGTTGCCGATCTTGAAGTGCAGTT
>Ga0335077_10013291_pt1 | contig 10298 bp, 9 predicted proteins | sample Lox_Sample_31_FD_207151 | JGI IMG/M metagenome (GOLD analysis project Ga0335077, IMG submission 207151) | Soil microbial communities from Loxahatchee National Wildlife Refuge, Florida, United States - Lox_Sample_3.1 | ecosystem: Environmental > Terrestrial > Soil > Wetlands | place: USA: Florida...
TCGATGCGGGAGAAATAGTCCGTGGTGAGTTCGCGGGCGGAGATTTTGCGGGCTTCGAGGGCGGCGCGGATGGAGGCGATGGTCCAGTTGGGCGAGCCGGAGGCGGGAGGTGCGGGAGAGGCGCTCATCGGTCAATCACCTTGGGGACGCGGAAGTAGGGCGGGTCGGCGTCCAGGCCTTCGGGAGCGCGGCTGACGACCTGGCGAATGATGGCGGCATCGCGGGGAGCATCTTCGCGGAGGTGCTGCGGATCGTCCTTGGCTTCCGCTTCTTTTCGCGCGACCAGAATCTGAGCGAGAGGTTCGACGGTGGAGGTGTCCAGCTCATTGAGCTTTTCGCAGTAGGAGAGGATGGAAGCGAGCTGGGCCCCGTAGGTTTCGATTTCAGCGTCGGTGAGCTCGAGATTGGCGAGCTCGGCCACGCGGAGCACGTCTTCGCGGGAGATGTTCATAGGCCTTTCATTCTATCGCGGGCGGGGCCACCGCCCGAGGCCTGTGGAGGTTGAGCGCGAAATTGCAGTTGACAGCCGAGCCCGCGTATGATAATTACGTGTAATTATAATGACGCGCAGACCAAAGGCTTACGTCGCCGCCCTCCCGCTCTCCGCCCTTCCGGAGCTGCAGAAGCTGCTGGGCAGTTTCTGCGGCGCACAGGCTCCGCGGGGAAACGTGGTGATGGTGCGCCTTGGGGACGCGGCGGTGGAGCGTATGGACGGACTCGTGGAAGCCGGATTGTTCGGCAGCCGCTCGGAAGCGGCAGCCTTTCTGGTGGGCGCAGGGATCGAGGCGCAGGGGGAACTGTTTGAACGCCTCGGGAAGCGCACGGCGGAAATCAAGAAGCTGCGGCAGTCGCTGAAGCAAGATGCACTGGAAGCGCTGCGGAAAACGACTCGGAAGCATGGGCGGGAATGAGGGTCGGCGGGAAACCGAGGAACGGAGTGGCTGCGGGGCATCGCTCCAGGCGACAGGAGAGCTCGCAATGAGCGGCACGGTTCGATTCCAGCTCGAGGGCGGGAGCAATCCGCTCATATTGGTCCACGCGGAAGTGAACGATGCAGGGCCATTCCGCTTCGTCCTGGATACGGGTGCAGGGCTGTGCGTGCTCTCTCCTCGCGTAGCAGCTCACCTGGGAGTTGAGGCTTATGCCGAGAAACACGGCATGGGGGCGGGAGGCCCGGTGAAACTATCCTTTGCTCGCCTGGGATCGCTCTCCGTCGGATCCACGCGCGAGCACAGTGTAGAGGTGTTGATCACGGACGAATTGGATCGCATCGGAGCAGCCATCGGCGCGAGGGTGGACGGCGCGATTGGCTTCAATTTTCTGAAGGGTTCCCGGCTGACGCTGGATTACCGGAAGAATCTGCTTGGTCTTGCTCGTCCGTCGGAAGGAGGCGATGGGCACAGGGCACGAGGAGCAACCTCCGTGCCGTTCACGATTGCCGCGCCATCGAAGCCTTTGATCCTGGTACCGGCTTTCGTGGAGGGCCAGGGGCCCTTTGCGTTTGCCGTGGATACGGGCGCATCGAGCACGATGCTGGCGCCGGGAATCGCCCAGCGTCTCGGGATGAAAACCGTGGAAGTGGTATCCGCCACGGGTGGCGGCGGCCAAGTGCCAATTTCCGCGGGCGGGGTGAGATCGCTTTCCTTAGGGGACGCGTGCGTCCGAGACCTTGCTGTGGGTGTGGGTGAGTTTCTGAATATGCTCAGCGCGGCGATCGGGGCGCGTTTGGATGGCATCCTGGGCCACAACTTCTTGAGCCAGTTCCAAGTGACCATTGACTATCCTCGCGCCCTGCTGGAGCTTGCTCCGGCGGCGGACCTGCCAGGCGAGGATGTTGGAAGGCCGGTTCGAGAGATGGTGTCGTAAGACCGTCGCTCCCAGAGCAGCATCCACTCTTGCCGCAACAAGTTGGAAGGGCGCTAGCTGGCGGATGACGAGGCTGCAAGCGTGCCGGCCAGGCCCAACTCGCCAGCGACGGCGCGCATGGCGGCGATGCAGTTGGCGATGTGCTCGTCGAGGGAGATGCCGAGCTCTTCGGCGCCTTTGGTGACATCTTCGCGGCTGACGCCGCGGGCGAAGGCTTTGTCCTTCATGCGTTTTTTCACCGAGCTGACTTCCAGATCGAGGATGGATTTGCTGGGGCGGACGTAGGAGCAGGCGGTGAGGAAGCCGGCGAGTTCGTCGCAGGCGAAGAGCGTGTGTTCGAGCGCGGACTGGCGAGAGACGCCGGTGTAGTCGGCGTGGGAGAGGATGGCGCGGATGGTTTCTTCGGAGTAGCCGCGCTCGCGGAGGATTGTGGAGCCGGCGGTGGGATGGCCTTCGGTGGGGCTGTGGTCCTGATTGGGCCAGCGCTCATAGTCGAAATCGTGGAGGAGAGAGGTGATGGACCAGAGGTCCTCGTTGTGGCCGCCCTTGCGGGCGTAGAAGCGGACGCAGGCCTCCACGGCGAGGGCGTGCTTGCGGAGATTATCGCCGGGGGTGAATTCGCAGAGGAGCTTCCAAGCGTCGTCGCGAGTAGGCATGGGAAAAGGATAAGGCGAAACTTGAAATTCGAAAAGGGAAGGAAGGATTTATCACGGAACGACGGAGAGCACGGAGACACGAAGGGCACGGAGAGGAAGAGGAGAAGCGGGCTCACGAAAAAGAGGCGAAGTGCCGATGAGAAAGAGTGCGGGCGGGAGGACTGCGGAAGAGACAGGGGCAACTGCAAGAGATGCCGGCAATCGGCGAACACAGGCGGGCGCCTGCGGACGAGAGCAGGCGATTCGGGGACAAAACCTGAAATACCGCTTGACAGGCCCGGGGGCAGAGTGCATTCTTTGCCCGCGCGCCAGTTTCTGCCTTCCCCCTAGAAGAGTCGCCTCCCATCCGCTCGCTAGAAACCTGTCCGCCTGTGGCGGCAGGAAGGAGCGAGGAACCGGTGTCTGAGGCACACGCTACGCACCCCCCCGAAACGGGGGCCGAAAACGAACGTGAAGTGGTCCGTTGCAAGGTGTGCGGGCTGGTTCAGTACCGCACGAAGACGGACAATTGCCGCCGCTGCCTGCGCATCCTGCCGCCCCGGGTGCAGTACCTGATCCCGCCGCCGGAGACGCAGGAGCTTCCGGGCGACGACCGGCAGCTGTTTGAACACTGGCCGAACGCGCAGACGGTGGAGAACATCGGGCACCGCATCCGGCAGTTGCGGGAGACCCGGGGGATGACACAGAGCCAGCTGCAGGCGCGGTCGCGGGTGTCGCGCTCGTATCTCTCGAGGATCGAGAGCGGGCAGATGACGCCGAGCCTGGGGACGCTGGAGAAAATCTCCGAGGCGCTGGGAGTGGGGCTGAACCGGTTCTTCCTGCCGGAATCGAGCAGTGAGACGCTGATGGAAGACCCGTTCATCCAGGGGCTGCGGCCATTCCTGCGGCAACTGGACTGGGAACAGTGGCAGTCGATCCTGAGGCGGCTGCAGGTGATCAGCGACCACGTGACGGCAGTGGCATCGGTGGGTTCGCCCCCGCGAAGCCCGGCGGCGCGCGGTGGGCCAGCGCCCTCGGACCGCCCGCCGATCCCGCAGAACGGGAGCGCGCGGCCCCGAAGCATCGGGGGGACGCACCAGGCGCTGAACCGGTAAGAGAGCAGCGGGCGGCAGGCCGCGCACCGGGCCCAGCCCAAATTCCCGGGGCGCCGGCCGTGAACTCAGCCCCCGGAACGGAAAGCGCAGCGGCGCAGCCGGCTGGGCCGCGCCGGGGAAACGCGCACAGGCGGAAGCCCGCCAGAGGTGGGCAGGCCCGTGCTACTCAGGCGAAGCGGACTTTGACGTCGGGGCGCTTTTCGAGGTGCACGGTGTCGATGAAGCGCACCTGACGATTTTCGAGCGTCATCACCAGAGACTGCGTGCGGGTTCCTTCTCCGAAGAAGCGCACACCCTTCAGCAGATTTCCTTCCGTGACTCCCGTGCAGGCGAAAATGATCTTTTTGCCGGGGGCGAGGTCCGCGGTGTCGTAGATGCGCTTGGGATCCTTGATGCCCATCTTGGCGAGGCGCTCTTCATGTTCGGGCTTGCTGACCACGAGGCGGGCGATGATTTGCCCGTTGAGGCAGCGGAGAGCGGCGGCGGAGAGAACGCCCTCGGGGGCGCCGCCGGTGCCCATGACGGCGTGGACTCCGGTGCCGAGAACGGCGACGGAGATGCCGGCGGAGAGATCGCCGTCGGTGATCAGGCGGATGCGGGCGCCGGTGGCGCGGATGTCGTTGATGAGTTTTTCGTGGCGGGGACGTTCGAGGACGATGATGACGAGGTCGGCGACGGCGCGATCGAGGCGGCGGGCGATGGACTTCAGATTGTCGGCGACCGGTGCGTCGAGGTCCACGCAGCCGATGCAGGAAGGGCCGACAATGATTTTTTCCATGTAGAGGTCGGGGGCATGGAGCAGGCCGCCGCGCTCGCTGGCGGCGAGGACGGTGATGGCGTTGGGCGAGCCGGTGGCGCAGAGGTTGGTGCCTTCGAGCGGGTCCACGGCGATGTCCACGGCCTCATAGGAGCCTTTGTTGTGCACGGCGGCGCCGACTTTTTCGCCGATGTAGAGCATGGGGGCTTCGTCGCGTTCGCCTTCGCCGATGACGATGGTGCCGTCCATGGGCACCGAGTCCATGACGCGGCGCATGGCTGCGACGGCGACGTCGTCAGCCTTGTGGCGGTCGCCGAGGCCCATGGTACGGGCGGAGGCGATGGCGGCCTCTTCCACGACGCGAAGAAATTCGAGACCGAGTGCGATTTCCATTGTGCCGGGCTCCGGTTGCACGCGGCTGGGGCCCCTGGGAGAGGGCATCGGGCGCGTGGCGCCATTTTTTACCGCAATTCGCGGGGGCTTACAACATGAGAGGCTAGTTGCGCAGTCCCGCGGCGAGGGCGAGCCAGGCGCCGAGGGTTGCGGACTTTTCTTCGGCGCGCCAGGGGCTGCCGAGTTCCTTGCCGAAGCGGCGGAGCACGCGCTGGAGTTCCGCGGGGGTGCGGCGCAGGCGCTTGGAAGCGCGCGGAAGCACTTCGCGCTCGAGGATGAGGGTGGAGGGCAAACGGCAGGCGCGGGCACCCGCCTCCAAGACTTCGCGAAACAGAATTCCCTCGAGGGCGTGGGCGCGGACGTGGCTGCTGCCAATTTTGTTGAGGTCGGGATTGCTGGAGACAACCAGGCCGACCCCAGCCAGATTGCATCCGGCGGCGCGCAGTTCCCGGGAGAGACTGCGGAGGGCGGCAACGGCGACGCGACGAGCGGCCTTTTTCCCGCGTGCGACAGCCTCCGGCTTTGCAGGCACAAAGGGCATGATGGCGCCGTGATAGGGCTGGCGGGATTCGGGCACGTTTGGATCGCAGAGCGGGACTTCGCGGCGGAAGAGGAGAGAGGGATTCGCCGCCGGGCCGGCGAGGGCGACGGCGATGGCGCGACCCGTCTTCACACGGAATCCGAGGGCTGCGAAACGGGCGGGAGACGCGGAAGGCATGGAAGATGATCGCACGCGGGAGGCCCGTGGATCGAGCGTGTTCGTGACAGCCGAAACTTCAGCCGATGTGGCCGGGCCTGGGGCTGCCGCGAACGGCGCCGACCTTCAGGTCAAATTTCAGGGCGATTTTCTGCGGGGGGTAGACGGTGTGGATGTCGCAGGGCTGGTAGCGGAATTCGCCGTGGACGGTGTAATTGCCGGGGACGGCTTTGCGCTGCGCGATGATCTCGGCCTGAATGGTCACAACTCCGGAATAGACGTTGATCGGACCCGCCTTGGCGAAGGAAACGGAGAGCGGCAGGCCGGCGGGATAGCGGACCTTTGCGACGATCACATCCTGCGGAGGCGAAAAGCCGAGGCTGGCCGCAGCAATTTCCGGTTGTGACGGCTGCTGCGAGCCGATGGAGTAGCCGCCGGAGACTCGAAACCGGAAGCGCAGGGTGACGGGATGGCCCGCGGAGACGGTGACCGGTTTAACGGGCTCGAAACTGACGCGAGGGAGGTCCTCGGCGGGTTTGGCGTCCTGCCGGGCAAATAGCGGTTGGAGAACAACCAAAACAATCAGCCCGAGAACTGGCGCGAGCCGGCGCTTCATTGGACACGCTCCCTCCGGGCCGGGCAATTTCGATGATGGCACGTGACACGGGAGCGGTGAAGCATTTGCAGACCGCGAGGTTCCTGGACATGCGGAGTGGTGCGGAAGAGCACCAGCGCGAGAACGACGGCTGGCTATTCGTGGCGCAGAGCGATCACAGGCGCCACCCGGAGTGCGCGGCGCATGGGCACAAAAGAAGCGGCGAAGGCCACGAGCGAGACGAGCAGCGCGTCTCCGATGTAGATGAAAGGATCGGAGGCATGCACGCCGAACAGGAGCGATTCGGAGAATCGCGCCAGTGCGTAGGCGGCGGGAAGCCCTGCGAGCGCGCCGGCGATAAACATCCAGCCCAGTTCACTGAGGACGAGCTGGCGAATCTGGCTGCGACCGGCGCCGAACACCATGCGGATGCCGATTTCCCGCGTGCGCTGAGCGACCAGGAAGGCAAGAACGCCATAGATTCCCAGTGAGGCGAGCAGAGCGGCCAAGAGGGCAAAGCAGGCGGAGAGCGTGGCGATGGTGCGCTCCGCGAACAAATCCTCGTTCACGACGGTTTCAAGGGTATTGAGCTGAAAAACGGGGAGATTGGGATCGAGTTGCTGCACCTCGCGGCCCAAGACCGGTGCGAGGAGCGCGGGATCCTGGGCGGTGCGCACGTAGAAGGACATGAAGCCGACTTTCGGATCCTGAGCGAACGGGTAGTAGACGACGGGAACGATGGCGCTGCGGACGTGCTCCTGATTGGTATCGCGAACCACGCCGACGATGACGGACTCTTCATCCTCGGCGCCGGACTTGAAGGTACGGCCGATGGGATTCCGGGCGGGATAGAATCGGCGCGCCATGGACTGGCTGACGACGGCGACCCTGCGCGAAGAGGCGACATCGGAGGAAGCGAATTCGCGTCCGTCAATCAGGGGAATTCCGAGGGCGGAAAAGTACCCTGGACTGACCCAGTTTTGTTCCACGTGCTGCTGATCCCTCGGCAGGTTTTCCGCGCCCGCTACCGTGATTTGCGACGTGCTTGTGCTGCCCTCGAGGATGGGCATTTCGCCAGAAGCGACGCCACGGACACCGGGCAATGCGGAGATGCGGTCGCGCAAGCGGTCGCACAAGGCCACGACTTTTTCAGGGGAGTAGCCATTTAACTGCGGGGCGATGTCAAACTTCACCAGCTGATCCAGGGGGAGCCCTACATCCACGTGACGGAGATTCCAGAGCGTGCGGGCGAACAAGCCTCCGCCGGCGAGAAGCAGGACTGTAAACGCCACTTGCACAGCCACCAGAATCTTGCGTGCGCGAACCTGCGGGAGCGCGGCGGAAGTCGTGGAGCCCTGCATCTTGAGCGTGGAGAGCAAATCCGTGCGGGAGAGCCGGAGAGCGGGCCAAAGGCCGAACAACAGAGTGGCAAGCAGGCTGGAGGCCATGCCAAAAGCAAGTACGCGCCAATCGAGATTTGGATTGAGGCCCTGCACGTCCGTTTCAACCGACACGCTGTTGATGAGAATTCCTGCCGTCCACGAGGCGAGTGCCAATCCGGCCGCCCCGCCCAGGGCCCCAATGAACAGGCTTTCCACGCATAGCTGCCGCAGAAGCCGTGCGCGGCTAGCGCCCATGGCCGCGCGCACCGTAAATTCCCGGCCGCGCGCCATGCCCCGAGCCAGCAGCAGATTGGCCACATTGGCGCAGGCAATCAGGAGCACAAACCCCGCCATGGCGAATAGAGCGAGCAAGGCGGGCTGAATATCGCGCTGAAGAATCAGGCGGCCGCGCGAACCGGGTGCGAGCTTGATCCTCCTGGCCAGAAAGCTTGCTCTGCGGTCCGCGGAGACATCGGGCTTGCGCGCGAGCTGCTGTTCGAGCAGTGGAAGCATGACGGGTTCGAGCCCCGCCTCCGCCCGGGCCACGGTGGTACCCGGCTTGAGCCGGCCGATTACGGAGAGCCAATAGTCGTTCCAGTCAGACATGCCGTCCCAGCGCGGAGTCATCTCCGCTTTCATCATCAGGGGGACGAACAGGTCCGGGGTCTGGCCCACTTGAACGCCGGAAAATCCGGGCTGGCTCACACCCACTATGGTCATGGGAACGTTGTTGACCAGGATGGATTGGTTAAGGACGGCTGGATCGGCTCCGAGCCGCCGCGTCCAATAGCCGTAGCTCAGCACGGCGACGGGATGAGCACCGGGAACGCGATCGTCGTCCGCGCTGAACAGACGGCCGAGGGCGGGACGCACGCCGAGCACCTCGAAGTAATTTCCGCTCACCAGTTCGCCCTGCGCGCGCTCGGTTGTGCCGTGGAACGCGACACTCAGATTCACGCCGAAGCGGCCGAGGAGACCGGAGAAGACGGAGTTCGAGTCGCGAAGTCCGGAGTAGACGGGATACGGAATGGACTCGGTGGGATCTCCGTCGCTCCACGTGCGCCCGAAATAGGGCCCGCCGACGATGTGCATCACCACAAGTTGTTCGGGGTGAGGGACGGGGAGCCGCCGCATGAGCACCTGGTCGAGCAAAGAAAAGATGGCTGTGTTGGCGCCGATGCCGAGGGCGAGAGTGAGGACGGCGATCAGCGTGAATCCCGGCGATTTCATCAGCACGCGAGTGCCGTGGCGCAGATCCTGCAGCAGACCCGTCATGGCGGCCACCTCCGCGTAGACCAAGCAGAAGCCGTTCCGATAGGAGCCAGCCGAAAGTGGCGGACATTGCAGCAGTTAGGCGTGTGAGCTGTCAGACGGACTGTTCGTTCCTGGGACGAGACAGCACGTTAGCGGACAGCGGTGCCAGCCGTCTCACCTCGAGCGGAGGACTATTCGTACCGCAGGGCCATCAGGGGATCGAGGCGCGCGGCGCGGCGAGCGGGCAGGTAGCAGGCCGCCAGAGCCACGGCTGCCAACAGGAGCGCGACGGACGCGGCGGTGGCCAGATCGGTGGGGCGCACTTCGAATAGCAGGCTGGCGAGCAGGCGGGTAAGCAGGAGCGATGCGGCGAAACCGGCGGCGAGCCCCAGGACGATGAGAGAGAGCCCCTGGCGCAGCATCATGGAGAGCACTTCGCGTCCACTGGCGCCGAGAGCCATGCGGATGCCGACCTCGCGGGTGCGCTGGTTGACGAGATAGGAGACCACGCCGTAGATGCCAACGGAGGCCAGCACCAGAGCGAGCATGCCGAACAAAGCGAGCAGTGCCAGGGTGAAGGTGCGCTCGGCGAGAGTGGAGTCCAGGTAGTCTTCGAGAGGCTTCACCTGGAAGACGGGCAGAGTCTTGTCGGCCTGATAGAAGGCGTCGCGGGCGATTTGTTCGAAGCGGCGGGGGCCGGAGGAGGTGCGTGCGACCAGGGCGTACACAAAATTGAGGTCCTGGGCCTGGGCGATGTAGGCCTCCATCTGAGAGGGACGGTCGAGGGCGTACTGGCGGACGTCGCCGACGACGCCGACGACGGTGAGCCAGGGCTTTTTGTCGTCGCGGCCGCCGAGCTGGATGTGTTTGCCGATGGGATCTTCGCCGGGGAACTGAGTGCGTGCGCAGGACTGGCTGATAATGGCGACGGGCTCGGTGGAGGCGACGTCGTGACCGTTGAAATAGCGGCCGCGGAGGAGAGGGATTTTCATCACGCGGAAGTAATCGGGAGAGACGGAATAGGCGTCGGCGGCGGGGGCATCGGACTCATTGGCGAGCGGGCGGTCCTGCCGGTGGAAGCCGCGACGATCGAAACTGCTGAGCGGGAGGGTGCTGACCATGGCGACGCCCTGGATGCCGGGAGTGGCGCGGAGGCGGGCGAAGGCGCGCGCGTAATAACCGAGTTCGAGTTCGGGCTTCTGATATTCCTGGCCGTGGACGTAGGTCATGAGTGTGAGCACGTTGTGCGGATCGTAGCCGGGATTCACGTTGAGGAGCCGGAGGATGGTTTTGCCCATGAGTCCTGCGCCGACGGCGAGGACGAAGGCGAGAGCGATCTCCACGGTGACCAGGGCATTGCGCAGGCCGTGGCGCGCGGCGCCTTCGGTGGATTTGGCGGCCTCCTTGAGCGATTCGTTCAGTTCCACGCGGGAGGCGCGCAGAGCGGGAGCGATGCCGGCGAGCAGGCCGGTGAGCAAGCTGGCGATCAAAGCGAAGAGCAAGACCGCGGAATCGGTGTGAATTTCGTCGAGCCGGGGAATATTCGGCGGAGCGAAGGCGACGAGCAGGCGCGTGCCGCCCCAGGCCAAGGCCACGCCGGCGGC
>Ga0335077_10013293_pt1 | contig 10297 bp, 10 predicted proteins | sample Lox_Sample_31_FD_207151 | JGI IMG/M metagenome (GOLD analysis project Ga0335077, IMG submission 207151) | Soil microbial communities from Loxahatchee National Wildlife Refuge, Florida, United States - Lox_Sample_3.1 | ecosystem: Environmental > Terrestrial > Soil > Wetlands | place: USA...
CCAGCATTTCCTGGCCGGCCCTGGCCCCCGCGCGGTCCACCGACAGCTGCCCGGTGGCCCGCAGGTAAGCGCCGGCGATCCGCTCCATCGGCCGCGTTCCGGTGAAGTACTCGGACTTGGCCGCGAATGTCAGCGGCCGTTCGAGCACCAGCGGCAGGTAGAACGAGTCGAGCACGGACAGGTGGTTCGAGGCCAGGATGGCGCCGCCGGACTCCGGCACGTGTTCGGCGCCGGTCACCTCCGTCCGGGCCAGCAGGTGCAGCCCGGGACCGATGATGAGCCTCGACAGCTGGTATCTCACCCAGTCCCCCCGGTTACGACACTATTGTCCGGCAGTTGAGAGACTAACCGCTTGGCTCGCCCGCTGCGCGAGCAGGCACGCGAGCAGGCAGAAGTGCGCTCCCTTCCGAAGGAAGCCCAGCGCGGTAACCGCGTCAGCCGATGGCGCTCTCGGTCATGTAAGGGACACCGGTTCCCGTGGATCCACCGCGGGGCTGAGGTCCCAAGGGGTTGCATGGTCATCCCGGCTGGTCCGGGGGGTGGCGTCGAGAACCGGTCTGAGGCAGGCCTGCGGGCCTGGCCTCGTACGACTGATTGCCACCTCTGGCCTGGCCACGGATGCCCCGGATGAGGGAAGTGGGCCGGCCCGTTCGAGGCCGGGCCCGGTTGCAGCACATGAGTGGGAGCCGCGGCTGGCCGTGGCTGCTTGGGACCGTGGCCTGATGGTGCTGCCCCCTGCGGGCGAGCCGGGCGATCCGGCATGCGACGCAAGGGAGGCAGGATGAACCACAGGCGGCTGGTCGGCATCGACCTGGGCATCGCCACGGCACACACGGTGCGAGTGCTCGATGGCGAGGGCACCATCGTGGCCAAGCGCAAGGCTTTGCCGGCCAGGGAGAGCCTGGCTGAAGTCGAGCGCGCTGCGCTGGCCGGCTGCCCGGACGGTACCCGGCTGGAGGTGGTGATCGAGCCAACCGGCCCGGCGTGGCTGCCGATAGCGGTGTTCTTCACCGCCCGCGGGCACACGGTGTTCCGGGTCTCCTCGCAGAAGGCCGCCGACCTGCGCCGGTTCTTGTCCCGGCACGCCAAGTCCAACAGCATCGACGCGGACACCCTGGCCCGGCTGCCCCTGTTCGACCCGGCCGGGCTGCGGCCGCTGGTGCTGCCCGGCGCCGAGCGGGCCGCGCTGGACCGGCGCGTCCGCGCCACCGACCGGCTCACCCGGCAAGCCGCCGAGCACAAGCGCCGGATCAAGGACCTGGCCCGCCAGCTGCTGCCGCTCAGCCCGCTGACCGGTGACCTGGGCGCCGCCGACCTGGCCGTCCTGGAACGCTACGCCGACCCGCGCGCCCTGCTCCGGCTGGGCCTGACCCGCCTGACCGCGGTGATCGCCAGGGCCTCGAACCACCACCAGGGCGCCGACCGCGGCCGCCAGTGGCTCGACGCCGCCCGTGCCGCCCTGGACCTTTACGGCGATCACCCGGCCGTGGACTTCACCGGCCTGGCCGACGAGGTCGCCACCGAGATCCGCCTGCTGCACGCCACCACCGCCGAACTCACCGCCCACGCCGCCCGCCGCGAGACCTGCTACCAGGCGGTGGACCCCGCCGGGCTCGCCCGGTCCCTGCCCGGGCTGGCCCAGGTCGGCGGCCCCGCACTGGCCGCCTGCATGGGCGACCCGGCCCGGTTCGGCCGCGCCAGCCAGTTCCGCCGCTACACCGGCCTGACCCCTAAAGCCTCCGAGACCGGCGAGACCGACCGCAAGGGCCAGCCCATGTCCAAGGCCGGCTCCTCGCTGCTGCGCACCACCCTGGTCCGCGCCGCCGACCACGCCCGCAAGCAAGACCCCCAGCTCGCACGCATCTACCACCAGCAGATGACCCAGCGCGGCAAAGACCACCTCGGCGCGCTCTGCGTCACCGCCGCCAGCCTCGCCGAACGGGCCTGGACCGTCATGCGCCGCGGAACCCCCTACATCATCTGCGACACCGACGGCCAGCCCGTCACCCCAGCCCAGGCCAGCGCGATCATCGCCGAGCACTGGACCGTGCCAGCCGAGGTACGCGCCCGCCGGCGCAGCAAGAAGACGGGGAAGGCCCCTCAGAAAGTCCTCGCAGGACAATACGCACGAGGCAACCTCCCCCGCAGCACCACTCCATCCCAGCGCGAGCGGCCCGTCAAGCCAAGCCCTTGACAACCGATCCTCTATAGGGAATCAGGTGTAGCACTCCACCCAGACGACCATCTCGCCGCCCGGCGCCGAGCCGACGCCGTGAACGTTGACCAGACCGAGCGTGACCTGGTCGGGTGCCGACGTCGGTGACGGCGACGGCGAGGCGGACTTCGTCTTCGACGACTTGGCCCTCGACGCGGACCGCGACATCGGGGCGAACGTCAGGCAGGGCGGCGTGCCCTTGTAGACCCACTTGCTGGTACTCGACGCCTGCCACGGGACGGAGCTGACGAACCAGTAGTTCTGCTTGGTGCCGTTCTTCGGCGTGAAAGTGAACTCCTCGCCCGGCCTGACCGTGGACGTCTTGCCGGTATACGGGGCGACCGTGCCGACCTCGGACTGCGGCGAGGCCGAGCTCTGCGGCAACGCGTAGCCGACGGCCACCCCGACGGCGATCAGCACGCCGCCGACGAGCCAGGACCGTCCCCGGCTCTGAATATCCGCCCAGCCAGGCATGCCACTACCTGCCGATCACGCCGTTGTCTAATGTACCCAGATATAGCCCTAATCCTGGTGCGCAGTCCAGGCTGAGCCGTATGACGCGCCGTGGCCTCAGATATTGGCGTGATAAGCGCGGCCGAGCAGCGAAAGGGCCTCGTCGTCCAGGTCGTCCACACCCGCCAGCGCGATCCGCAGGTTGATCGCGCCGCCCGCCGAGTTACGGCCGTCGAGCAGGCGGCCGGACGGCTGCACGCCGTCCATGCGCAGGCAGAGGTCGACCCGGGTCCTGGTGGTCGGCCGGACCGCCGCGAACGTGCGCCGCGGGGTCAGCAGCGCGGTGTAGGTCTTGCGCGCCTGGACCTCGACCTCGCCGAGGCCGGACGCCGCCGCGAGCACCGCATCGAGCACGGGCCGCAGCGCAGGCCGGTCGGCGTACTGCGCCTCGGTCAGATCGTCGGCGGTGGCGAGCAGGTAGTCCGGGTAGCCGAACCGCTCGTACACGAGCAGCATCTGCTGGTAGCCGGCGACCTCTCGGGAGGCGAGCCAGGCCCGCAGCGAGGCCTCGTCATCCAGGCCGGGCTCGGCGCCGATCTGCGCATTCCACCAGGGAACGTCGTGGCCGGTCTGGCGCAGCAGCCGGTCCGCGATCGACGTCCGCATCTCTTCCCACGACCTCGGCGGCACGGCGACATTCTCGCACGCAGCGGACGAGCGGCGGCCCCGGCACGCGGCTCCGCCGTGACGCAGACTGTCCGATTCCAACCGATCGCGACGTCCCGGCGTCACAGTGTCCGAGAACGTCAGCTTTCAGCGCATAAGGAGTTCCTCCGTGAGAATCTCAGCCCGCATGAGCCGCCGCATCATCGGCGGCGCCAGCCTGGCCGCCGCGGCCATCCTGGTCCCCGTCGCCGCCCTGGCGTCCTCGGCCGCGCCGACCGCTTCCAGCGCTTCGGCCCGCACCGCCGCCCCGGCCCGCGCCGACGCCCCCGCCTGCACCTCGGCCCACACCGACATCTGGTACGCCCAGCCGGGCGACGGAACCGCGGGCGCGATCTACTACCAGCTCGAGTTCACCAACATCGGCCGGGCCACCTGCTCGTTCTACGGCTACCCCGGCGTCTCGGCCGACGGCCCGCGCGGCGGCGAGGTCGGCAAGCCTGCCACGCACAGCGGCGGGCGGCTGCTCGTCGTCCTCGCTCCCGGCCAGACCGCGCACGTCGTGCTGAGGGTCACCGACGCGGGCGCGATCTGCGCGCACCCGGAGAACGCCACCGCGCTGCGGGTCTACGCGCCTGGCCAGCTCGCCTCGATGGTGTTCGGATTCTCCTCGCAGGGCTGCCCCGGCACCTCGGTCCTGCACGTGGACTCGATCCACCCGGGCACCGGCGTCCCCGGCTACACGATCAGCTAGCGGGCCACGGCCCCGTCGGGCCCGGGCTGGCGACCTCGCGGTCGGCGCCCGGGCCCGCCCGCGTGACCCGCCCGGTAACTCTTCCGTGCAGCTCACCCCGTGCTATTCGCTGAGCGAGCCCGGGTTGGCAGGTACGTCGATCGCGTGCTCGCGCAGCGCATCGAGCGGTACGACGTCGAGCGCGCGCTCGTGGGTCGATGCCAGCACCACGTAGGCCGCGGCGCCGTCGCGGTGGGCGCGCAGCCAGTTCAGCGCGGTGACGCACCAGCGGTCGCCGGGCATCAGCCCGGGGAACTTGTACTGCGGCATCGGGGTTACCAGGTCGTTGCCTATCCGGCGCTGGTGGTCGAGGAACTCAGCGGTCATCACGGCGCAGATGGTGTGGCTGCCGAGGTCCTCGGGGCCGGTGTTGCAGCAGCCGTCACGGTAGAACCCGGTGACCGGATCGTCGCCGCACGGTTCAAGCTCACCGCCGAGCACGTTGCGCTCGCTCATCACAGCAGTATCGCGTAGGCCGCCCAGCCGGGCTAGGCCCGGCGAGGGTGCCCCGCGCCAGCCCGAAGCCGCCTCACCACTGACCGTGGTAGTCGGGCACCAGGACAACGAAGGGCACGAGGCACGCGAGCACGATCGCCAGCACCACGAAGGCGTGCCCGAGCGCGAGGCCCGGGGCGGCGCTGCGCGCGACGACCGCCGCGATGACCGAGATCCCGGTGATCCCGCCTGACTGCCTGAACATCCCGCGCAGGCCGGCCACGGCGGCCGTGTTCTCCGGGGCGCGCTGAAGTGTGGCGTTGTTGCTGGCCGGCAGGGCGAACCCGACGCCGATCCCGGTGAGGCCGGCCGCGAGCGTCAGCCACCCGTACGGGCCGAGCGCGGGCGGGCTGACCGCCATCAGGAACAGGCCCACGCTGGCGATGCCGAGCCCGACGATCATCGGCAGCCGGTACCCGGTGCGGCGCAGCGCGAACGCGGCCGCCGCGGCCACCGCGATCATCCCGATCGCGCGCGCGGTCAGCAGCGTTCCCGCGGCGAGCGTGGGGAGCCGGTAGCGTTCCTCCGCGTAGAGCGGGACCAGGGCGCCGAACCCGAGCAGCGCCGACCCGATGACGAAGTTGATCACGTTCATCACCGCGAACCCGCGGCCGGCCAGCAGGCGCAGCGGCACGAACGGGTCGGGCGCGCGGGCGGCGTGCCGGCCGAACAGCGCGAGCGCGGCGACGCCGAGCGCCAGCGGTCCGATGAACAGCAGGCTGAGCGGCCTGGCCGACGCGCTGCCGAGGTAGCTGACCGCCAGCATGACCGCGAGCAGCCCGGTGCCGAGCAGCGCTATGCCGCGCACGTCCAGGTGCCGCTGCGCCCGCTTGCTGCCGCCGGGCACGAACGCCAGCGCGAGGCAGAACAGCGCGATCCCGACCGGCACGTTCACCAGGAAGATCCCGCGCCAGGACCAGTAGGTGACGAAGATGCCGCCGAGCACCGGCCCGACGATGCCGCCGATCGGGAACACGCTGGTGAAAAGCCCGATGGCGCGATCGCGGTCCCGGCCGAACTGGTCGGCGACGATGCCGGTCGCCGACGGCATGAACGCACCGCCGCCGAGTGCCTGGACGGCCCGCAGCGCGACGAGCACCCGGATGTCGTCGGCAAGCCCGCAGCACAGCGAGGCCGTGGTGAACAGCACGATGGCCCCGATGAAGACCTTCCTGCGCCCGAACTGGTCGCTGATCGTGCCCGCCACCGGCATCGCGATGATCTGCCCGAGCGCGTAGATCGTGATGGTCCAGCTGCTCCAGTTCACCGTGGAATGCAGGTCGTGCTGCAGGGCGCCGAGCGCGGTGGCGACGATGGTCTGGTCCACCGAGGCCATGAACAGCGCGATGGAGACGACGACGAAGACCAGGTGCCTGCGCGGCTGCGGGTCGCCGGGCTCCTGGGCCGCGTGATCACCGGGCACCTCGCTGACCCGGGCAACGGCCATAGCGGCTATCGTAACGCTGCTTGCCGAAAAGCAACTAAAGCCGATCGGCGGCCGGGTGGGGCGATGCGGCGCGGCCGGGCGTGGTGTATGAAGGCGGCGTGGACAAGGAAGAGGCGGTTCGGCTGCGCCGGGCGATCAACAGGCTGGCACGCCAGTTCAACACCTCGGCGACCGACGAGGGCCTCACCCCGACGCAGGCGTCGGTGCTCGCCCTGATCGCCGCCCGCGGCCCCATCGGCATCGGCGAGCTGCTCCGCCTCGAGCACATCAACCCGACCATGCTCTCCCGGGTGGTCAGTCACCTCGACGAGACCGGCCTGATCGACCGCATCCCCGACCCCGACGACCTGCGCAGCGTGTCCCTGCTGGCGACCGACGAGGGCAGGAAGGTACACGAGCGGATACTCGCCCAGCGCGCTGCGACGGTCTCGCGGAGCGCCGAGCGGCTCACCGCGGAGGAGCACGCCAGCCTGATCATGGCCCTGCCCGCGCTAGAGCGCCTGGCCGAGGACGCGGACTGAGGCGTGGACTGAGCTGCCCGGTGCTGAGCCGAGGGCGCGCGAGTGGTTAATAATGGGCCGTGAGCTGCCTGCCGGAGGGCGGGCGACCTGCTCACCTGAGGGCGGGCGAGCGGGTCAGGGCAGAGCCGAGCTCGGCCATCCGCAGGTCGCCGATCGGCGAGCCTGTACCGCGGTTGCAGACCATCGCCAGCGCAAGCTCGCGGCGCGGGTCGGCCCACCCGCCTGAGCCGCCGAACCCGAAGTGCCCGAACGCTCCGGGCACCGTGCCGCGGCTGGTGAACGCCCGGTGATAGCCAAGCCGCCAGCCCATCGGCATGGCGAGCACCAGGTCGGGACCGCGGGAGTGCACCACCGCGACCTGCCTCAGCGTCTCCGGCGACAGCAGCCGCACGCCGCCGGACTCGCCGCCCTGGGCGAGCACCGCATACAGGCGGGCCAGCGACCTTGCGGTGAAGAACCCGTTGGCCGCCGGGATCTCGGCGTCCATCACCTCGGGGCCCCACAGCACGTCCTCGATGCCGCGCGGCAGCATGGCGTTCACGAACCGGCGCGGGTTGATCGGCAGCCCGAGCATCGCGGGGATCCGGCCGACCGGCCCGCCCATCACCGCTCCCGGCTCCAGGCCGAGCCGCCGACCGATCGGGGCTGCCATCGGCGCCAGCGGCGCGACCCTGGGGCGCTGGTCGGGCGGGCAGCCCACGTACAGCCCGTCCAGGCCGAGCGGTCCGGCCAGCTCCTCGGCCACGAACGCCGCGATCGGCCGTCCTGACACCCGGCGCACCAGCTCGCCAACCAGCCAGCCGTAGGTCAGCGCGTGGTAGCCGTGCCTGCTGCCTGGCTCATAGGCCGGCTCGGCCTGCTCGAGCGCGGTCACCATGTAGTCCCAGTCCAGCATCCGCGACGCATGGTCGACGAGCGTGCGCATCCGGTGCAGGCCGGCCGAGTGGGTAAGCACATGCCGCACGGTGACGTTCTCCTTGTGCCCGCTGGCGAACCCGGGCCAGTACTCCGCGACCGGCGCGTCGTAGGAAATCTGCCCGCGGTCGGCGAGCAGGTGCAGCGCCGCCGAGGTGACCCCCTTGGTGGTGCTGAAGCACATCGCGAGCGTGTCGCGCTGCCACGGATCATCGTCGGTGCGCCGGCCGCCCCACAGGTCGACCACGAGCTCGTCGCGGTGGTAGACCGCGACGGCGGCGCCGCCCGTGGTGCGCCCCAGCTGCCGCCTGAACACCCGGGCCAGGTCCTCGAACCCGGCCCGCACCCACCCGTCCATGGGCCTACCCTGCCACCGGCGTGGCCCTGGTTTCCAGGTGCCCGCAGGACTGGGAAGCCGGGACCTAAGCCTCTTCCCGTTCTGGCCGAGGGCTGTGCAGCGTGGAGAGCGGAGGAAGCATGACGAGCCTCGCCGCCCCGCAGTCCGCAGGCCAGGATCGGGACCTGGGCCTGGGCGCGGGTGCGGGCTCGCCGGTGCCGGGCGCGGGCCTGGGCGCGCCGGTGCTCGCCCTGATCAATCGGCGGATCGCCGAGGGCCGCGCCGACACCTCACATCAGCGCGACCCCGATTTCATCCGCAGGCAGCTTCCGGCGATCGCCCGCTACACGAGCTACTTCACGCCCGAGGTGCGCGGGCTTGACCGGCTGCCCGCCGAAGGTCCGGCGCTGGTGGTCGGCAACCACTCGTGCCTGTTTTACATGCCGGAGGTCTTTACGTGCGGGCAGGCGATCCTGTCCCGCCGGGGTGTCGCCAAGCCCGCTTACCTGCTCGCCTACGACCTGCTGTTCGCCATGCCGGTGGTCGGGCCCGCACTGCGCAGGCTCGGCGTGGTACCCGCGAGCAACGGCGAGGCCGAGTCGGCGCTGGCCGGGGGCGCGTGCGTCGTGGTCTACCCCGGGGGCGATCACGAGGCCTGCCGGCCGTGGAGCCAGCGCGACCGGGTCGACTTCGCCGGCAGGAAGGGCTTCGTCAGGCTCGCGCTGCGGTGCGGGATCCCGGTCGTGCCGGCCGTCGCGCACGGCGGCCACCACGCGGTCGTGGTGCTGTCGCGCGGCGACTGGCTGGCCCGCGCCGCCGGCCTGCGCTCGCTGCGGGTCAACGTATTCCCGCTGCTGGCGGGCTTCCCGTTCGGCGTTACCTCTGTCCTCACTCCGCCGCCCCCGCTGCCTGCGCACCTCACGCTTGAGTTCCTGCCAGCGCTGGACTGGACCGGGTTCGGCCCGGAAGCGGCCGAGGATCCCGAGGTCGTCGCCGCCTGCTACGCCGAGATCACCGGACGGCTGCAAGACGGGCTCAACCGGCTGTCGGCCGAGCACCCCTACCCGATTCTGGCCGGATGCACGCGGCTCACCGCCCAAGCGGTGAGCGGGGTGCTGCATGCCGCGGGCAACCTTGCCCGGCCCGGCGGGCACGCTGACCCCGACAGTGGCACTGACCTGGGCTAATGGACCGCCGAACGGTCGGCTGAACGGCAGCCGGAGTGCCGCGGCAGACGCCGCCGAACGGCGGCGCCGGCGGCCTGGCGACCGCCGGAAAGTCGGCTGGGTGACCGCGAGGAAGTCGGCCGGGTGACCGCGAGGAAGTCGGCCGGGTGACCGCGAGGAAAATGCATCGGTACACCTGCCTTTGCCGACTTACGGAGCCCGCTCCTGTCGGGCACACTGAGAGGCACAGGCGACGGACAGCGGGCCCTGCGGAGCTCTTCTGATCCGGCGCGGCAGCCACGGAGGAGGTCAGGATGGCAAGTGACACGCTCGGCGGCCCCGACGCGGGCGGCGCCGAAGACGAGCTCGGCGGATCCGGCAGCAGCGACGAGCTGGGCGGTCCCGACGCGGGCGACGGCGAGGACGAACTCGGCGGGGACGCAGCCGGCGGCGAGGACGAGCTCGGCGGGACTGACGCGCCCGGGCACGAGGACGAACTCGGCGAGGCCTAGCCAAGCGGCGCGGCAGGGTCGCGCTCAGGCCGCGGAGCCGCACTCTCACGGCCGGGGGGTCGCCCGGGCCGCGAGCCGGTGTCGGCTCGCGCTGAGCCGTTTACTTTCGACGATCCGCTTCCCGGCGAGTACGAATTGCGCGCTCGCAACGGCCGCCGTTCGGAGCCGGTGAGCGGGATCGAACCGCTGACCTGCCGCTTACAAGGCGGCTGCTCTGCCTGCTGAGCTACACCGGCGGGTGGAACGTCTGCATGGTAGCCGAAACGCGCATGACCTGCGCATCCCATCCCTGACCTGGGATTTCGTGAGCCGGGCCGGTCAGTCAGCCGACCTGGGTGGAGGGACTGGCTGTCCGGCTGACACCGACTAGATACGGCTCTCAGCGGCTCGCTGTGCCGAATACGTGCCGAAGTTGGAGAGGCTAAGTTGAGTTCTTGCTAGACCTTGCTAGAGTACAAGCATGGCACCAGACCCACGGATGACTCAGACCACGCAGGCCGTGCTTCGGGCGCTCTTGGACCAGCCATCCAAGGCGATGTATGGCCTTGAGATCTGCGGTAGAGCCGAGTTGCCCAGCGGCACAGTTCACCCCATCCTCGCCCGACTGGAGAAGGCCGGCTGGCTGGAGTCCTTCTGGGAGGAGATCGACCCGCACAGGCAAGGCAGACCTCGGCGCAGGTACTACACGCTTAGCGCAGACGGAGCCGAGCTGGCACGCAGCGCACTTGCCCGAGCAACGGAGAGTCGGGCCGCCCTGAGGCGTCTGCAGCCAGGACTTTC
>Ga0335077_10013294_pt1 | contig 10297 bp, 8 predicted proteins | sample Lox_Sample_31_FD_207151 | JGI IMG/M metagenome (GOLD analysis project Ga0335077, IMG submission 207151) | Soil microbial communities from Loxahatchee National Wildlife Refuge, Florida, United States - Lox_Sample_3.1 | ecosystem: Environmental > Terrestrial > Soil > Wetlands | place: USA: Florida...
GGGGCAGGACCCCAAGCCCGGGTACGGCACGCCGGGGCAGGGGCAGGACCCCAAGCCCGGGTACGGCACGCCGGGGCAGGGGCAGGACCCCAAGCCCGGGTACGGCACGCCGGGGCAGCAGCCCCCGCCGGGGCAGTACGGCCCGTCACAGCAGCAGCCCCCGCCGGGGCCCACGCAGTCGGCGGGCGGGTGACAGGGCGGAATCTGTGACCGCTGGCCCAGACGTTTCTGGTTAGCAGCTCACACAGAAGGCAGGATTTCGGATGACAGCTCAGGCTGATCTCGATAGCAACGCCCGAGCAGCTTGACCATTGGCGTGAGGGCGCGGGGGAGCAGGCCGATGCCCTCCAGCAGCAATTGCGCCTGATCAGGCGGTCTTCGGCATTCGGCGCGGCCTGAGCCGCCATCTGGGGCCGGCCGGACGACCCGGGCGCTACGCCACATTCCGGCCGCGGCCGGCGTGTCCATGCCGGCCGGCCACCAGGGCCCGTAGCTGGCTTGACGGCCTGATGCCTAGTTCCCGGCTGAGCACGCGCTCGCAACGCTCGAACTGGCGCCACGCCTCGCCGACGTTGCCCTCGGCCAGGTGGACCCGGATAGCCAGCTGATGGGCGCTCTCCCGGGTCTCCTCCAAGCCCAGCGCGCCCAGCGCGAACTCCAGGGCCACCGCGGGCCGGCCCTGCCGGAGCAGCTGGTCTGCGGCGGCCTCCAGCACATGCAGCTGCAACTGCCGGACTCTCTCCCGCTCGAGCAGGATCCAGTCGTCGTACCAGCCCGGCAGCAGCTCGCCCTTCGGCCTCAAAACGGCGAGATCGACCTCCGTGACGAACTCGGGCCGGTCGATAATCTGCACAGCCAGCGCCATCCAGTCCCGATAGTCCACTTCAACACCGGGATGCACAATCAACTGGCCATTTACGGCAGCCAGGACATCGAGCCCGGATCGCCGCAGCCGCCATAGCGCGGTGCGCAACCGGGCGGCGGCCCGGCCGTCGGAAACCTCGGGCCAGAGAATGCCCGCCGCCTCTGCCCGCCGGACAACCGTCCGCATCGCGACAAGCGCAATCAGCCTTTGCAGCGACAGCTGGAGGAACACCTCGTGCCCACCTCGGCTGAGCGTCAGCGCACCGAAAAGGCAAAGCCTCATAGTCCCCCCTGGGATCGCAATCCACTCTGATCACGGCCCCTCACAGCCATGACATGCCGCCGGGTGCCCACCATGTTCCCCGTGTCCGTGAGGGCTGCCACAGACAGGACATCACCGACGGACGGGGGACCGCTTCGGGTAAATCCCTAGGAATACGCCCAGCCGCCGACGGGTAATCGGTAAGTAAATGAAGCTTCATGTTTCGACAATCCTGGGTCATGCTGAACGAGGGGCTGCCGCTGGGGGGTAGGCAGAAAATGCGCGGGATCACGACGGGCCCGGGGGCCCTGCCCAACCCGGCGCACCAGCTGGACGGGCCGCTGGTCGGCCGGATGCGGGAGCAGCGTCTTCTTGAGGGGCTGCTGAACTCGGTGAAGGACCGCGGTGCGGCCACCCTCGTCGTGGGCGAGGCCGGCGTCGGCAAGACGGCGCTGCTGGCGCACGTCGCCAGTGTCGCGTCCAAGCGGGCCGGCCTGCGGGTCCTGCGGGCGCGCGGGGAGGAATCGGAGGCCGTTCTCGCCTTTGCCGCGCTGGCCGATGTGCTTCTGCCGCTGCGCGAGAAGCTCACTGAGCTGCCGCAGGCCCAACGCCAGGCCCTGGAGGCGTGCCTGGCCCTGTCCAGCAAGCCCGCGGCCGGCCCGTTAGCGGCGTGTGCCGGGGCGCTCGGTGTCCTGGCGAGCGCCGCCGACGACAAACCGCTGGTGGTCCTGGTCGACGATTTCCAGTGGGTCGACCCGGAATCGCAGCGCGTGCTGCTCTTTGCCGCCCGGCGCCTGGCGACCGAGCCGATAGTGATGGTCCTCGTCGTGCGCGAGGGGCCCGGCTCCGAGGTGCCCGCCTGTGGCCTGCCGGTGCTGCGGATCGGCGGCCTGTCGGTCGCCGAGTGCGCCGAGCTGGCCAGGCGGGCCGGGGTCGCCATCAACCCCTCGGTCCTGCGTTCCCTGGTCGAGCGGTCCGGCGGGAACCCGCTGGCGGTGCTGGAGAACCTGCCGGGAGCCGCCGCTGGCCTGGGCGCGCGTGAGCCGGGGCGGCTGGCGCTCGGTGCGTCACTCGAGCGGACGTGGGGCCGGGTCTTTGACGAACTGCCGGACGACACCCGGCGGGCGATGTTCGTCGTCGCCGTCGACGGCGTCAGCGGCGGTCGCAACACCGGGGCCGCGCTCGGCGCGCTGCGGCTGCCGCTGGGGTCGCTCGCCGCAGCCGAGCGCCGCGGCCTGGTGCAAGCCGCCGATGGCCAGATCCAGCTGCGGCATCCGCTCCTGCGATCGGTCGTCATGGACCGGACACCGCTGTGCATCAGGGTCGAGGCCTATCGGGCCCTGGCGGGGGTCGCTGACGCCGATCTGCGCGCGTGGTACCTGGCGGCGGCGGCCACTGGTACCGACGATGCGGCGGCCGAGGCGCTCGCGGCTACGGCCGAGGGTGCGCGGCAGCGCAACGGGTACGGCGCGGCGGCCAGGGCATGGCGCCGCGCGGCCGAGCTGACGGCCGACCGGGACATGCGCGCCACACGGCTGCTCCACGCCGCCACCGACGCCCATCTCGCGGGGGACTCGGGCATGTCGGTCGCCTGGTGCGAGGAGGCCCTCCGGCTGCGGCACGACCCGGTCTTCGCGGCCGGGGCCGAACTGGTCCTCGGGCGGGCCCGCACGTGGCGGGGCGAGCCGGTGCCAGCCTTCGACGGCCTGATCCGGGCGGCGGCAGACATCCAGCCGACCGACCCGGGCCGCGCCGCGGCGCTCCTGGCCGAGGCCACCTTGCCTGCCGCCCTGGCGGGCCGCATCGATGTCATGAGACACCTCGCGCAGCACGTCGAGCAGCTCTGGGAGGACGTCCCGGCCGCCGCGGCGGGTGCCTCGCTGACGACTCTGGCCATGGTGGCGGAGGCCTTCGCGCTGGCCGGCGAGCCCGGACGGGCCGGGCGCCACATGGACCGGGCGGAGGCCCTGCTGCCGTCCACGGACATCGTCACCGAGCTGCAGGGCGTCACGTTCCTGGCCCAGGGCGACATCTGGACGGAACGCTACGAGCGGGGCCGCCTCCGCCTTGCCGCGGTCCTGGACTGCGGCCGGCGCCTCGGCACGCCGACGATCTTGTCGCTGGCCTCGGGGCTGTCCAGCGAGCTGGGCTGGTGGACGGGGGAGTGGGCGCCTGCCTTCGCGGACGCGACCGACTCCCTGCAGTGGGCGCAGGAACTGAATCAGGTGGGGCTGATCGGCTACAGCCTGTCGCAGCTGTCCCGGATCCAGGCGGCCCGGGGTGACCGCGCCGGGTGCGAGGCACACGTGGAACGGGCCAGCCGGGACGTCGAGTCACAGGGCGTGAGCTGCCTGGCCGTCTATAACCCGGCGGCACTTGGGCTGTGCGCGCTCAGCTGTGGTGAGCTGGCCGCGGCGATCGAGCACCTGGAGCACGCCTGGGCGGCGGCGAAGGCCGAAGGCCTGGGCAACCCGAACGCCGTCCCGTTCGCCGGTGACCTCGCCGAGGCGCTGGCCCGGGCGGGGGACGCCGAGCGGGCCGAGCAGCTGCTGGACTGGCTGCAGGAGCGGGCCGATGCCACCGGGCTCGCGTACCCGCGGGCGGCGGCCGCCCGGGCGCGCGGGATCCTCGCCGCGGACACCGCCGAGGCCGAGGCCTGGTTCGCCCGGGCCAACGCCGAGTATCAGCGGCGGCCGATGCCGTTCGAGCAAGCCCGGACGCTGCTCGGCGAGGGTGAGGCGCTGCGCCGGGCCCGCCGCCCGGCGGCTGCCCGCCGGCCCCTGCGGCAGGCCCTCACCCTGTTCAGCGGCCTGGGCGCGCGGCCCTGGCTGGCCCGTACGAAGACCGAGCTGGCCGCGACCGGGGTCCGGACCGAGGCCAGGAACAACGTGGCTCCGTCCACCCTCGATGCCCTCAGCCCGCAAGAACTCCAGGTCGCCCGGGCCGTGGGCCGGGGGCTGAGCAACGTTGACGCCGCGGCGGCCTTGTTCGTCTCCCGCAAGACCGTGGAGGCCCACCTCACGCGCGTCTACCGCAAGCTCGGTGTCCACTCCCGTACCGAGCTGGCCTGCCTGCTGCTGGCGAACGGCCGGCCCGGCTAGCCCCGGCATGCGCCGCCGGGCGGGCCGGGGCGGCGGCCCGGGCCCGTCCCGCGAAGCAGCGTACGCTGATGGGTGTGCGCGCCAGCTTCTTAGGCTGATCAGCCCGGTCTCCTCCGCGCCGGCTCGTCCGTGCCCATGACCAGCCGAGCCGAGAGGGACTTCGCCGTGCTCACCCATCAGCAGATCCTGCATTTCCGTACGTTCGGGTACGTGACGCTGCCCGGCCTGTTCAGCGCGGCCGAGGCGGCCACGCTGCGCGAGGAGGCGGCCGGCGCGCTGGCCGGCGCCTTCGGCCCCATCACCGCCGATCGCAGCGACCTGGGCGGCATCAGCGGCGACTACCTGCCGCTCGCGGTGAACCGGGCCCCGTTCAGCCTGGCGCTCATCGCCGATGACCCCCGCACCTTCCAGTCCTCGGCCGAGCTGCTGGCCAGCCCGACCGTGCCCTCGGCCGGGATCGCCACCCGCTTCACCGGCGATTCGTCCTGGCATACCCGCCAGGGGCCCGGCGCCGGCGGGGTGACCTTCTGGGCGGACCTGGAGCCCCGCACGGCCGGCACGGGTGCGCTCCGCCTGATTCCCGGCTCTCACCTGCCCAGCTTCGAGCAGCAGCTCCGTCAATACCGCGCGGCCGAGCCCGCTGCGTCCGGCTTCGGGCCCTGGCAGTGGCCGCACGTCGTGGTGGAGACCGAGCCGGGCGACGTGGTCGCCTTCCACGCCCACCTGATGAACCGCGCGCAGGGCGGCACGCCGCGCCTGTCCTGGACCATCGACTACCTGCCGTGGCCGGGCCTGGGCCGGCGGGACCAGATGAGGATCGTGCGCGACCTGATCCTGGACGGCGTCGAGTTCGGTCACGAGGACTACGACCGGGACCGCTGGCCGGTCTGGCGGGAATGGGCGGCCGGCGCCGCCCGGGTTCCCTCCCGCGCGATCGCGCTGGAGCGGCTTGAGCTGCTCGGCGTGCTGGGTGAGGAGGACGCCGGCTGAGCGATCCGTGACCCTGCCGAGTGGGCGGGAAATGCGGGCCGGCCAGCCCCGGGCCGCCACCGGGTGAGCACCGATAGAGTCGTGCCGATGGACGGCATCCATGACCTCGGCGGCAGGCAGGGCTTCGGCGCGGTTGACCATTCGCCCGCGGAGCCGGCCTTTCCCGGCCGGTGGCAGGCGACGGCCCGGGCGCTCATGCAGATCGTCGCCGGCGCGGTCGAGGCCAGCGGGGGAGAGTTCCGGCACGCCATCGAGCGGATGGACCCGGGCCACTACCTGACGTCCAGCTACTACGAGCACTGGCTCACCGGGGCCGCCACGCTGGCGGTCGAGCACGGGCTGGTGACTCACGCGGAGCTCGAGGCGCGGGCCGGCGGCAGGTTCCCGCTGAGCGGCCCGGCGCTCGCGCCGGGCGTCGCCGACGCCGGTCCCGGCGTCGGGGCGCCCCGCTTCGCGGCGGGCGACCGCGTCCGGGTGCGTGACTGGCATCCGCCCGGCCATACCCGCTGCCCGGGATACGTCCGCGGCAAGGCCGGGACGGTGGTGCGGCTGGACGGCACCTACTCGCTGCCCGATGTGGAGGCGCACGGGACGGCGCGCCGCCACGAGCCGACCTACTCGGTCCGCTTCGCCGCCGCCGACCTGTGGCACGACGGCCAGCACGGCGTATCGGTCCACGTCGACCTGTGGGACAGCTACCTGGAGCCAGCATGAGCGAGCAGGGACATCACCCGGCGCCGCTGTCGCCGGTCGAGCGGCGGGTCGCGGCGCTTGAGGCGCTGCTGACCGAGCGGGGACTGGTGCCGGAGGGCTTCATCGACGAGATCACCCGCCGCTACGAGTCGGAGATAGGCCCCCTGAACGGGGCGAAGGTCGTGGCCCGGGCCTGGGCCGACCCCGGGTACAGGGAACGCCTGCTGGCCGACGGCACCGCCGCCATCGCCGAGCTCGGCTTCGGCGGGCCGGAGGGCGACCACATGGTGGTGGTCGAGAACACTCCCGCCGTCCACAACGTCATCGTGTGCACGCTGTGCTCGTGCTACCCCTGGCCGGTGCTGGGGCTGCCGCCGGCCTGGTACAAGGACCCCCCGTACCGGGCCCGGATGGTCCGGGAGCCCCGGGCGCTGCTGGCCGAGATGGGCTGCCCGCTGCCCGGCGACGTCGAGATCCGGGTGTGGGACTCCTCGGCCGAGGTCCGCTATCTCGTCCTGCCGCAGCGCCCGCCGGGGACCGAGGGGATGGCCGAGGCGGAGCTGGCCGGGCTGGTCACCCGGGACTCGATGATCGGCGTGGCCCGCCTGTGAGCGCCCCGCTGAGCCTGTCGGACCTGGACCTGCCCCGCCGGAACGGCGAGCTGGTCTTCGACGCACCCTGGCAGAGCACGGTGTTCGGCCTCGCCGCGGCGGTCGTCGACAACGCGTTCGGCGGCGACCGGGAACCGTTCCGGCAGCAGCTCATCAAGGCCATCGCGGCCGAGCCCGGCCGCCCCTACTGGGAGAGCTGGACCGCCGCGCTCGAGGCGCTGGTGGAGACGCTGCCGGAACGGCCAGCACCGTGACGGAAGCCGCTGCGGCCCAGTCTCAGCACCCGTCGTAGGCGGTCCAGTTCGACGCGCCGCCCGCGGCGATCGCGTTGTTGAAGATCTGGTCCTGGTACGCGGGGCCCGCCACGCCGAACTCGCTGGCCGCGCCCCCGTACGTTTCCCACGTGCCGATCGCGAACTGGTACGCGCCGCCGCCGTTGCCGGGGCCCCAGGCGTAGCTGCCGCCCTCCTCCGCGTTGCGGATGCAGATCCCCAGCGCCGAATGGGCGGGATCGGAGCCACCCGACAGATCGGGCGGCGGGCTGGACGGCTGCGGCGATGGCTGCTGCGCCGCCTGCTGCTGGGCCACCCGCTGCTGCGCGAGCTCGTGGTTCCGGGCAACCCGCCGGGCCGAGCGTGCCTGGGCGCGGCCGACGTCGCGGCGGACCTCGGCGGTCACGTGGCCGCCGGTGAACAGCGCGTCCTCACTCGCGGCCGAGATCGCGCTGCCCGAGGACTTGGGCGCCGCGGATCCGCCGTGCAGGGACACAAAGGCCGCAGCCACGCCCACGAGCGCCACTGCGGCCACTGCCGGTGCCCTGAACCTGGTGGCCGGGGCTGGGGGCTTGGCATGACGAGGTGCTGCGGGCATCCCGCTCCTGTCCGCAAGGCTCCGCGTTCACCCGGCGAGCTGACGCCAGCCGGCATCAGGCGGCACGGGCAAACGCCTATCCCGGGGAACGTACTGGAGGCGGGCGGGACATATGGGGAAAACGCGATAATTGGTTCGCCCAACCAGGCGAACGCTCTGGTCACGACGGGTAAATCCCACCGGGAACGTTGATAACGCGGCACAACTCCGGGAACACGGGCACCAGGGCGCGGCGGGACACCGCGGCGGCAGGGCGATTCCCGGCGGCGGTGACCCCGCCGGTACTGTGGTCCGCGCCGTCTGTGCGAACGGAAGAAATCATGACTGCTCACGAGGCTGGCGCCCTGCACGCGCCCGGTTACGGCAGCGTCGCCACGGTCCCGGCCTGGCTCCGGCCGCCGCCGGACGTGAACGAGCTGCTGCCCCAGCTGTGGGCCGGCACCGTGCGGCGCAACGGGGCGGGCGCGCTGGAGGTGGGCGGGGTCGACGTCCGGGACCTCGCGGCCGAGCACGGCACGCCAGCGTACGTGCTCGACGAAGCCGACTTCCGGGCGCGGGCCGTGGCCTTCCGGGACGCCTTCCAGGACGCGTTCGCGGACCTGTGCGGGGGCGCCGACGTCTACTACGCCTGCAAGGCGTTCCTGTGCACCGAGGTGGTGCGCTGGCTGGCGCAGGACGGGCTGCGGATGGACGCCTGCTCCGGCGGCGAGCTGGCCGTCCTGATCCGGGCCGGCGCGCCGGCGGAGGCCATCGGCCTGCACGGCAACAACAAGTCCGACGCTGAGCTGGACCGGGCGGTGCAGGCGCGGATCGGGCGGATCGTCATCGACTCGGTGCCCGAGATCGACCGGCTCGCCGACACCGCCGCGTCGCACGGGGTCCGTGCGCCGGTCCTGCTGCGGGTGACCGTCGGGGTGGAAGCTCACACCCACGAGTACATCGCCACCGCCCACGAGGACCAGAAGTTCGGGCTGTCCCTGTCCGGCGGGGCGGCCGCGGGGGCGGTGCGGCGCATCCTGGCCCGGCCGGAGCTGGACTTCCGCGGCCTGCACTCGCACATCGGCTCGCAGATCTTCGACACCGACGGCTTCGAGGTGGCGGCCCGCCGGCTGCTCGGGCTGCACGCGCAGGTGAGGCGGGAGCACGGCGTCACCCTGCCGGAAATGGACCTGGGCGGCGGTTTCGGCGTCGCCTACACCAGCGAGCATGACCCGCTGGCGCCCAAGACCCTGGCCGATGCGCTCGCCGGGATCGTCCGGCGTGAGTGCCGGGCGCTGGGGGTCGAGGTGCCCAGGATCTCGGTGGAGCCGGGCCGGGCGATCGCGGGCCCGAGCACGTTCACGCTCTACCGCGCCGGGACGATCAAGGACGTCGAGCTCGAGCACGGCATGGGCCGGCGGTACGTCGCGGTGGACGGCGGCATGAGCGACAACATCCGCACGGCCCTGTACGACGCCGACTACTCCTGCACCCTCGCCTCGCGCTCGTCGCCGGCCGCGCCGGTGCTGGCCCGGGTGGTGGGCAAGCATTGCGAGAGCGGCGACGTCGTGGTCAAGGACGAGTTCCTGCCCTCAGACCTGGCGGCCGGTGACCTGCTCGCCGTGCCCGGCACCGGGGCGTACTGCCGGAGCATGGCCAGCCAGTACAACCACGTGCCCCGGCCGCCGGTGATCGCCGTCCGGGACCGGGCCGCCAGGGTGCTGATCCGCCGGGAGACCGAGGATGACCTGCTTGCCCTCGACGCCGGCTGACCCGGTGGGCCCGGGGTACCGGTGACGGGGAACGCCATGGCGGCCGACGTCGTCGTCGTTGGCGCCGGCATCGTGGGGGCCAGCATCGCGCTGCAGCTGGCCCGGCGCGGCGTCGGCGACGTCCTGCTCCTCGACGCGGCGGGCCCGGCCGCCGGCATGTCCGGGCGCAGCTTCCGGCAGGTGCGCACCCACTACAGCAACGAGGTCACCACCCGGCTGGCGCACCGGGGCATCGAGATCCTGCGCGGCTGGGGCGAGCACGTTGGCGTCGGCGACTCCGGGTTCGAGCCGGTGGGCTACCTGCTGGCCGTGGCGGGCGACCAGGCCGATGGCTGCGCGGCCAACGTCGCGCTGGGCCGCAGCCTGGGGGTGCGCACCGAGCTCATCCCGGCTGAGCGGCTGCACGAGGTCGAGCCGTTGCTGGCCGCCGACGGCCTGGCGTGCGGCGCATGGGAGCCGGACAGCGGCCTGATCGACCCGGTCAAGGTCACGCTGGCCGCGACGGTGGCCGCCCAGATGTCCGGGGCCAGGACCCTGTTCGGGAGCCCGGCGCGGGCGCTGCGCGCCGGCCGGGACAGGGTCACGGGCGTCGTCACCGGCGACGGCGACATCCACGCCGGGACGGTGGTGCTGGCGGTGGGGCCATGGGCGCCCCGGCTGCTGGCCGGCGCCGGGATCGACCTGGGCATGCGGCTGCACACCCTGGAGCTGAGCGTGCTGCGGCGGCCGCCCGGCGTGGCCGGGCTGACCACCGCGGTCACCCACGCGCCCTCGGGCCTGGTCGCCCGCTGCGACAGCGGCCCGTTCGCCGTGGCTGTCGCCTACCCGGCCGAGGCGGTGGAGCCGGAGCTCCCGCAGGACGCGCAGGTCGCCGCCGACGCCGAGCCCCGGCTGCGCCGCGCGCTCGCGGCCGGCCTGCCCGCCCTGGCCAGCGCCGAGGTGATCACGACGATCGCGGGCGTGTACGACGTGACCCCGGACTGGCATCCGATGCTCGGCCCGTGGCCGGGAGTCGACGGCCTCTACCTGGCGGTCGGCTTCTCCGGCCACGGCCTCAAGCTCGCCCCCGCGGTCGGCGAGGCCGTCGCCGACGAGCTCGCCGGCCGCGCACCCGCCATCGACATCAGCCCACTGCGCCCGGCGGCGGCCCCCCGG
>Ga0335077_10013295_pt1 | contig 10296 bp, 9 predicted proteins | sample Lox_Sample_31_FD_207151 | JGI IMG/M metagenome (GOLD analysis project Ga0335077, IMG submission 207151) | Soil microbial communities from Loxahatchee National Wildlife Refuge, Florida, United States - Lox_Sample_3.1 | ecosystem: Environmental > Terrestrial > Soil > Wetlands | place: USA: Florida...
TCGAACTCCCCGCACCTCGGGGAGGCGGGTCGCCTATTCAGGGATTCGATCACTGCGGCGCAGGATCATGTTCTCAAGCAGGCATTCCCGCGTGGGCACGACCGTGCTTCTGTCGCAGCTGTCCGCGGCGACAGAACTCCTGGTAATCAATCTGGTCACGCAGCAGGATCCAGAGTCGGATTCCCAGCTTTCGTGACCGCTGCCAAGCGTAACAGCTGCGATACCAACTGTAGGGTGAAGGGAGTAACTGAGTGTTGATCTCAGTTAAACGTAATGCTTGGCGTAAGAAACTCCTTGCGATAGTCTAGGCGCGATTTTTCGTGACGAGGAGGTGTGTCCGATGACGCAACAAGCCCCAACTCAGGCCGCAGTGGCGTGTTCGCAGTGTGGGCGGACGTTTGGGCAAGGAGATCTAGTGCAGATCGCCGGGAACTTGGTGTGCGGCGACTGCAAGCCGGCGTTCTTGAGTCGCTTGATGGCGGGCGGCGCAGCGAGTTCTCAATGGCATTACGGCGGGTTCTGGATCCGCTTCGCCGGGGTGTTCATTGATGGCATCCTCATGCAGGTCGTGAGAGTACCTTTGTCGCTGCTCTTACTAGGGACTGTAATGTCGCCGTTGGCGGCGGCCAAGCCGAACCCGGCGGCCCTAACGGGAGCTATGGTAACTCTGGGGTTCGTCAGTATGCTCATCGCCTGCCTCTACGAAGTAATCATGATTCACCAGTTCGGCGCGACGCTCGGGAAGATGGCCGTCGGAATAAAAGTCGTCCGAACGGACGGAAGCGGCGTGGGCTGGGGAACCTCGATCGGCAGGTACTTCATGAAGATCGTCAGCGGCCTCATCCTGGGCATCGGGTACATCATGGCTGGGTTTGATGATGAAAAGCGGGCGCTGCACGATCGCGTGTGCGACACACGAGTGGTTTACAAACGGAGTGTGGCGTGAGTCTGAATGTCAACCTGTTCACTCTGCCCCGAAGCGTTTCCGCAGTTGCGGCGCAGACGGCCGAAGCGCGAGGAATGGTGGCATGTCCAAACTGCGGCTTGGAGGTGGCGCCGGCCAGGACGGAGCAGGGATGGCAGAGCTGTTCGGGTTGTGACAACCGACTGCAAATTCGCACGTGGCCCATCGCGCGGCAACGGGCGAATCCGGCCGCCGCACTGCCGGACCAAGCAACCTGCTTCTTTCATCCGGACAAGGGGTTTCAAGCTTGCTGCCAAAGGTGCGGGCGTTTCGTGTGCGCGCTGTGCGATTTGCAGTTGGGAGCGGAGCACGTTTGCCCCACGTGCTTCGAGCGCGGGCGCGCCGATACTGGGCTGAATAGCAGCAAAGCCGAGTGGCGACATCGCGACGTGCTCTATGATTCGATCGCGCTGGTGCTCGGGTGGGGCTGGATTATCGTCTGGCCAGTGCTTTTAGCCGCAATTCCGGTGGCCATTGTTCTGCATGTGAAGTACCGGAAGGCGCCGCGTTCGTATTTGATTCCGCGCTCGGGCTGGCGCTTCTGGGTGGCCTATGTCGGATTCGTTTGGCTCCCGCTGCTGATTGCCATCCCCTTCTCCGTACGGTGGATCACGGGGAGACACTAATTGCGAATGGCATTCCGCAAAATATCGCGCGTCGGCAGCCTGACGGGCGCTACGAAGTGGTATCTGAGCGAGGACTGTTTGCTTGCAGCGAAGCGCGTTATGTACGTGGTTGAGTACCGGCGGTTTTATTTGCGCGATCTGGAATCCATTGTGGTGTGGCCCAGCCGCACGTGGCTTTTGCGGCCGATCATCCCCGGCTTGCTGCTTGCAGCGCTCGGCTTTTCGCTGTGGCATTGGGTGGATTTCACGGCTGGAGCGATCGCCGGCGGCGCGGGCCTTGCGTGGGCCGCGCTGGAATTGGGGCTGGGGCCTACGGCCAAGTCGCGTATTCGCACGACGGGCGCAACCGTTGACCTGCCGCTCGTGAAGCGAACGCGGCGCGCCGGCAAAGTCCTGGCCAAGATTGATGCGGCAGTTCGCGCCATTCGCGGCGGCGTGATGGAACAGCCGACAGCTCCAATAGACCAACCACAACCAGATGCCTCCAACCAAGCAAGCCCCGAATCAGGCCCCGCAGCCAGTCCTGTCGGGGATCTCACGTAAACGGATGGCGTCCCGCGTGCCAGCCGCGCCGTCAGGCAAGCCCGCTGTATTGAGCTTGCGCCATGCTCGCTGCTTATTTCATCCGCTCCGCGAGGCGGCAGCTAGATGCCCGCATTGCGGAGGAACGTTCTGCCGCGAATGCGTGACTGACGAGGACGACAAGCTCGCATGCCCGCCTTGCCTGCGCCGAATGACGAGCCCACCGGCCCCGAAGCCGTCGCCGATGCGCAGGTTGCAGCAGGCGCTTGCAGGATTTATTGCGCTTGCGTGCTTGGCAGCGCTCTTTTTTGCGCTGCTGAGCTGGCGAGTGAATACGCCGGAGCTGCACCTGAACTTCGGCGGCGCCAGCCACGATCGCCTGGCCGGGCAAACCGATGAGTGAAGCTGCGGGGGCTCCGTTCGCTGCGCAACGCGGACGTTCGGCGCCTGCGCGTGCGCGCCGGAAGCGGCTAAACCCGCTCGAAGCGCTGGAACGCGGATCCACGCTCTTTCAGCTAACCTTCGCGCAGGAGGCATGGCGCTACTACGCCGGCGCCGCGCCGCTCGTCCTTTGCTTCATTCCGATGTGGGTAGCCGATGGGCAGATTCACATATCCAAAAGCGCGCTGCTGGGACAGGCGGCGGTGTTGGCTGGGGCCTATCTCCTGCGCGTGCGGATGATCGCCAGCTATATGCAACGCATTCGCGAGCGGGCGTTTGGAGTTCCGGCATCGAAACCTGCAGGAGTAGCCGCGAAACTAACTGCTATGGGACGGCTGCTCGCATGGAAAATCACGCTGAGCGCCGCCGCTTTGGCAACGCTCCCGACCATCGCCGGGGCGTCGTGGTTTTACAGCGCGTGCCAATTCGCGAGTCTTGAAGCGCGGGAAGACGCCACCGAGCGGCATTCATTCGGTGGCTGCCTGGCGCTCGGAGGGCAATGGTTCGGCAGCGGGCTGCTCTTTTTCCTGATGCTCTTCCCCCTCTGGATCGCCGCATGGCTGAACGGTCTCCTGTTGGCAATGATCGTCCCGCGGCTCTTGCACTCGATTTTCGGAGTAAATACCCTTCTTTCCACAGAAATGGGGACCGAAGCGCTACTCGGCAGTTCCGCGTTCTGGCTTTCTCTCTTCGCGGGAGCTTGGGTGGCGCTCGACCCGATCGTCAAGTGCACGTACGTCGTGGTTTACCAGCACTTGAGATCGCGGCGCGAAGGAGATGACCTGCGCGGCTTACTGGCGATACTGCCACGCGAGCAGCAGAAAAAAGCGGAGATAATTGCATCAACCGGAGCCGTGCGAAGCGTGAAGATTGGTGCTGCGGTCGTGGTCGCTGCGACTCTGCTTGGCGCTTGCCCAGCTACGCGTGCGCGTGCAGCGCAGGCGCCGCCAACCCGAAGCAGCACGGAAACGTTAGCGGATTCCGCGCAGCCGGCGAACGTCCAAAAATTACGCCGAGCGCTGGATGAGGAATCGCGGCGCGAGATTTATCGTTGGCACGATGCCGACCACCCGACCCCACCCACTTGGCTTGATAGACTGCTCGCCAAGATCGGGCATGCCATTCAACGCGCTTGGGACGCATTCTGGAACTTCCTTCGCGGGCTGTGGCCACGCGGGCTGACGTTCTCGGGAGACGGGAAGGGCGACGGGTGGCGGATGAAGGACCTTCGGCTATGGCTGGCGCTGATCGCTGCTTTGACCCTCGTGGCGGGAGCGGTGCTCTTTTGGCTTCGGCGGCGCGGCGCGGCGCAGCTCTCCATTCCGATCACAGCTGATCCGTTGCCCGACCTGACCGACACCGCGGTGGCCAGTGAGCGTTCCGAAGACGAATGGTTCGCGCTGGCGAACCGGCTGGAAGCCGAAGGCGAATTGCGCCTCGCGCTGCGGGCCGCGTATTTGGGCTTGCTCGCGGGATTGGCGCAGCGCGAATGGCTGACGATTCGCCGCGATCGCACAAATCGCGAATACCTCGATGAATTCACGCGCCGTTGGCGGCGGCGTCCGGAAGCAGCGGTTGAAGTTCGGACGGAAATCCCTGAGAAACTGCGTGGCAGCCTGCGAGTGTTCGATCTCGTTTGGTATGGCTCTCATGCGCTGACGCCGGCGGCGGTGGCCGCGTATCGCCAAGATCAGCGCGAGCTACTCGGCCATGTCTGACAATCGCGCGGGAGAAGGCACCCTGCTCAACTGGCGAGGGCCGCTGCTGGCCGCTGCAATTTTCGCGGTGGTATTCGCGGTGCTGCTGCTCATGGCTCATCAGAATCAGTCAAACACGAGCGATATGGGATCCAGTTTGCGTCAGGATCCTTACGGCACGAGCTTGTTGTTTGATTCATACGAGCGCGCCGGCTATAAGGTCGAACGCAGCCAGGATGAGGACTCTCTCTCCGATCAGAACGCTTCGCGGACGACTGCGTTCTTTATCGGCGGCTATCCTGACGATGGCTGGAAAATCGTGGACGGAAAACTGCAGAGCGAGGGGAAATTCAGCAGGCGGATAGATGATTTTCTGGCACGCGGCGGCCGCGCCATCGTGGTCGCGCCTACCTTGAAATTGAAATCCGAGTCTCAAGGTTGGGAAGTGGAGAACCAATGGCACGAAACCAAGTCCGATCCAGCCTGGATCTCTGCTGATTTTCGTGCGATGCCGAGAGGAAGCGAGATGATGTATCTCGGCGCCGATGCCCCATGGCTCAAGACAGACGCCCAATGGACCGCACTCTACGCTGGCGCTGCGAACTCCAGTGAAAAGGCTGACCCACTGGCACACGTTTATATGGCAATGAGGCGACCAGGGAAAGGCGAACTGATAGCCGCGAGCCAAGAGTGGTTTTTGCTCAACGAGGCGATCAAGACGCACCCGAACCCGGTGCTGCTGGATTTTCTGGCTGGCGACCGGCCGGTGATTTGGGTGGATGAAACACTGCATGGACTTCACCAGGAAAAAGGCGTGCTGTGGCTAGTGCAGCGGTATCGGCTGCAAGCGGCGCTGCTGCTTTTCTGGGCCAGCTTGCTGGCTATCCTTTGGAGCATGAGCGGCGATTTGGTGCGGCGTCCACCGCGCGACTGGAGCGGCGAGATCGTCCGCAATGGCGAAGCCGCCGGCGTGGCCGGGCAACGCTTGCTTCAGCGCAGCATAGCGGCGGAGCAAGTTGTGGCGGAATGCTGGGACCAGTTCCGCCGCCGTGCGCCGCAGGATGCAAAAGCAATTTCCGCCGATCCGCGATGGGGCCCGGGCCTGCGTGCCGCACTCGCGCACCCGCCTTTGGCGGGTTACAACGAGTTGGCGAAGCTGATCGCCGAGCGCCGCGCGTCCGCAAAGAGCCTGACTCATCCGGGCCGCGAACGGCCCGATCGAACTCCTGCTTGGCCGAAGACCAATCCCGAGGAGGTATGAATCGCGTGAACAACGAACCGATACTGAATTCGGACGGGCAGGCGCAGTCCGTGGGCGCGGACACGCAAGCGAACGCTGCGCGCACCACGGTGTCGAGCAGCGTGCGGCGTGTGAGGGAGGCGCTGGCCCGCGTTATTGTCGGCCAGAACGAAGCGGTCGATCTCGCGCTAGTGACGCTGCTCGCGGGAGGGCACGCGCTGATCGAGGGCGTTCCCGGCGTGGGAAAAACTCTGCTCGTGAAAGCGCTGGCGCATGCTGTGGCGGGCGAATTTCAGCGTATTCAGTTCACACCGGACCTGATGCCTGCGGATATCACGGGGACAAGCATCTTCGACCTGAAAGCGCAGGAATTCCGGCTCGTGCGCGGGCCGATTTTCACCAACTTCTTGTTGGCAGACGAAGTCAATCGCGCGCCTGCAAAAACGCAATCCGCTCTCCTGGAAGCGATGCAGGAGCGGCAGGTGACAATCGACCGCGCGACTTGCGCGCTGCCGCCTGTCTTCGTCGTTTTTGCCACACAAAACCCGATCGAGCATCAGGGCACGTATCCGCTTCCCGAGGCACAGAAAGACCGCTTTCTCGTAAAGATTCGCATGGGCTATCCGCCATTAGAAGACGAAAACGAATTGGCGCGGCTGGTTGCAAAAAGCGAAGCGCCAGAGCGCCGGTTGGCGGAGGAATTGCGAACTCCGGTTCTGAAACCAGGCGAGCTCGAGCAGTTGCGCGCGGCAACGGCGAGTGTGCGCGTCAGCGAAGCGGTCAGCGACTACATTGTTCGCCTGGTTCGGCAGACGCGGTCGCACGCGGCAGTATGGATTGGCGCAGGGCCGCGGGCGACACTCGCGCTGCTCCTAGCATCTCGGGCTGCCGCGGTACTCGAGGGACGCGATTTTGTGCTGCCCGAGGATGTGAAAACGCTGGCCTCTCCTGTGCTGGAGCATCGCATGTTGCTGCGGCCGGAATCCGAGATGGAAGGCGTCGAACTTCTCGAAGTGATCAACGCGGTGCTGGAAGTCGTCGAAGTGCCGCGCTAAGCAGTTTGCGCGATGCGCGAGGCGATCGACGGCACGGAAGCAAGCGAATCCATGAAGGCTATGACACAGAAATTAAACAGCGTCGGTGGGCCGGGCTCGGCGGCTAGGGTCGTGGAGTCCGAATCGACTATCAAGGTGGCGCGCCGCCCGCTGCAATCGCGCGACAAATCTGCACAGCGGGTCGCGCTTCAGCCTGCGGGAACGTTATTAAGCCCGACTTTGGTTCTCGCGTGGCTGCTTGGATCGTTGGGTGTCGCCGCATCCGTTGCGCCACGGCTGGGTCGCGGCTGGCTGTGGCTCGATCTGATTGTCGCAATCATCGTGCTGCTGGCTTGTTATGACGCGGTCACGCTATGGCACGCGCGCAACCACGTCGTGCCAGTCCTGCTGCCGCCGGAAAAAGAACTTCGTGGGCGCGAAGGGCAGAACATCCAGATTCCGCTTGCGCTTGCCGGCGTTGGCCGGCACCGAATCCCCAGGGAAATGCGCGTGGCAATCATGCCGGCTAACCGAGAAAGCGAAACCGCCTTACGCGCGAATAGCGATCCTCAACGACTGAGCCTCGGACGTCCGCATGCGGCACATGGAGAGTTAACCCCAGCCCTCGGTTCGTCGATCCAATTATGGCCATGGACGCCGGAGATCGGTTTGCTTCGACGCGGCCTCTGGCCTGGACCACGCGTTGGAATCGAGCGGAGCTCGCGTTTCGGAATTTGGCGCCTGCGCCAGTGGTTCGATTCGCCGATACAATTGCGGATTGACGGGGACTTGCGGCCCGGACGACGGGAAATGCTTTGTAGTCCTGTTTACCGCGCGCTAGTGGCCTCGCGAGAAACGCCTTGGACCGGGCATGGGCGCGATTTTGAGCGCTTGCGCGAATATCAGCCGGGCGACAATTTCTCGGAAATCGCGTGGAAATCCACTGCCCGACGCGGCGCTCCGGTTACTCGACTCTTCCAGTGGGAGCAGAAGCAAGAGGTGTATTTCGTGGTGGACCAGTCGCGAGCATCCGCGCAGGCTCTCGACGCGGCTTCGGACTCGGAAACCGGCGTCCCGCACGCACGCGCACGGCGGCGGCTGCTGGATCTTGCCGTCGAGACGGCGCTGGTGGGTGCGACGGTCGCTTTAGAAGTGGGTGACGAATTTGGGCTTGTCACTTACGCGGAGGAACCGAAATCCTGGTTGCGCGCAGGGAGCGGGCAATTCCAATTTCATCAGTTCCGCGACCGGCTGCTGAGTCTCGAGCCCTTGCCAACAACCGCGGACTACGAAGCGCTCTTCAGCAATATTCGTCTGCGACTGCGCCGGCGGGCTTACCTTGTGTTGCTGGCGGACTTGGCGGAGCGGTCGATTTCAGATTCGATGTGCCGGGGAATCGCGCTGTTGCGTTCCTCACACATCGTTTTAATGACGAGCGTGCTGCCGGCCCACGCGCTCCCGGCATTTTCGCCGGGCGAGGAGCCTCGCACCGATTCGGATGTGTACGCGGCGCTCGCAGGAGAAAAGGAGAATCAGCGGCTTGGGGCGCTCGCACGCCAACTGCGCCAATTGGGCACCGAGCTGCGGTTTGTCCCGCCGGAAAAATTTCTGCGAACGGCCGTAGAAGGTTATCTCAAAAGCAAACGGGAGCAGCGAGTGTGATTCTGGATCTCGAACGGTTTCGGACGCAGGGGCGGCCGCGCTGGAACAAACTCGAATCGCTGCTCGTCCTGCTGGAAAGCCGGCCGGATCGCCTGGTGAAACCTGAGGAAGCGGAACTGCTGCAAGAGCTCTACGCGCGGACTGCTGCGGATTTGAATCGCGTCACGCATGGAGCGTTGGCGCCTGAGCTACGTCAATATCTGGAGCGGCTGGTGGCGCGCGCTTACGCGGAGAGTTATTACGCTCGGCCGACGCGTTCCGAACTCTGGCAGCCGCGCCGATGGCTGCGCATTTTCACGGCGTTTCCGGAAGCGTTCCGCCGTCAGTCACGTTATTTCGCGCTTGCCGTGTTGGTCACGGTCTTGGGCGGCGCTTTTGGTGGATTGGCGGTGCGCTATGATCCCGCTTCCGTAGACGTACTCCTTCCCGCCGACTATCTGCGAAATCCGAGCCTGCGCGTACGTCATGATGAGAATGGGCAGGCCCGGCACTTGGATTCAGGGCAGATGGAGGCGGCGTTCTCGGCGCAACTCATCACCCACAATATTGAGGTATCGCTGCTTGCGGCGGGGCTGGGCGTAACGTTCGGGATCGGGACAGCGCTACTGCTTTTTGAAAATGGCCTGCTGCTCGGCGCGGTGGCGGTTCGTTACACCCAACAGGGCTTCGGGCTGTTCGTGACAGCGTGGCTGCTGCCGCACGGCGCATTCGAGATTCCGTCCATGTTGATCGCGGGACAAGCCGGGTTCTACCTTGCGCGATTGCTGCTGCGCCGGCGAGAGGATCGCAACATGCGTCAATCGATCCGTGAATGGCTGTTGCTGATAGCGGGCCTGGCGATGATGCTGGTCTGGGCCGGGTTGATGGAAGCGTTTTTTTCCCAGCATCACGCGCCGGTTCTGCCGTATGGGTTCAAAATCGCGGTTGGCGCGGCGGAACTGGCGCTGGTCACGATCTACCTGCTGCTGATCGGGCAAAAAGAGCGCGGTAGGGAAGAGCGTGCAAGGGTTCCTGCAGAGAGTTAATGATGGGTTCTCAGCCAAATCGCTTGAGCACGAGTGCAGAGCTAACCGTTGCCACGCCAGAAGGCGTGCTCTTTCGCTTGCCCCTAGCCGGTCCGGCCCCGCGACTTTACGCGATGCTGCTCGATACCGCTATCGTTTTGGCCGCCGTGAACGGATTGGGTTACCTGGTTTATTGGGCGTTCGCAAAAGTGCCGGGATTTGGAGTTATGACGATCACGATCGCGGAATTCGCGATCGGTTTCGCGTACGGCGCATTGCTAGAGGGTTTTTGGAATGGACAGACGATAGGAAAGCGCCTGTTCCATTTGCGCGTGATTGACCAATCCGGATTTCCGTTGCGGATTGAACAGGCATGGGTTCGCAATCTGATGCGCGTGATTGATGCGCTGCCATTCGCGTATCTGATTGGGGGAATTTCGGTGCTGAGCAGCCCGATTGTGCAACGGTTCGGCGACCGCGTGGCGGGCACGCTGGTTGTTCGCGAAACTCCGCTGGCCACCTCAGCGGATGAAATCTGGAGCCATCAGAAGTACAACTCCTTCACTGAATATCCTTCAATCGCCATGCGTCTCCGCCGAGCGGCGACGCCGGAACTGGCGAGTCTCATCCAGGATGCGCTACGCCGCCGTAACGAGCTGGCACCCTACGCGCGACGAGAGATCTATCGCGAGCTGGCGGCGTATCTACAAAGCGAGATCGCTCCATTCCCCGACGAACTGATTGAGAGGCTAAGCGACGAGCAGTATTTGACTAATGCGGCCGGCATGCTGTTTGGGGATCAACGGTGAGCTTTTGGCCAGCTTTGAGGAACGAAGCGAAACATCACTCCTCTTGACACCGCCAAAATAACATTGTGGATGGTAAACGCGGTTACTGCATATCGACTTTCAGGCAGGCGTTGCGAACAGGGAATATCACTACCTATCTCGTTTTGAGATAGCTGGTGATAATGATTTCATAACAATGTCGGCTCCCTGGAGCTGAGTAGACTTGGTGGTGCCAACCAAACCAAGGCTCGGGAGAAAGGAGCCGATATGCTGATTATAGGTTGCGATTACCACCCGGGCGTTCAGCAAATTGCGTTC
>Ga0335077_10013300_pt1 | contig 10293 bp, 5 predicted proteins | sample Lox_Sample_31_FD_207151 | JGI IMG/M metagenome (GOLD analysis project Ga0335077, IMG submission 207151) | Soil microbial communities from Loxahatchee National Wildlife Refuge, Florida, United States - Lox_Sample_3.1 | ecosystem: Environmental > Terrestrial > Soil > Wetlands | place: USA: Florida...
AGTCCGCTACATCGGCTACAGCATCGGTTGGGCCGTCTTAGTGGGGATGCTCGCCGGGGTGCTGATGGCGCTGGTGAAGGGGACCGGCACGGTGTCTGTCGTTGCTGTTTTGGTCTTAGCGGGGTATGCAGCGTTGATCGTGATCCAAGTCCTGCTCACCATCCAGCGCTGTCACGATTTCAACACGTCCGGCTGGGTCTCTCTGCTGATCCTGATCCCGCTGGTGAATCTCTTGTTCTGGCTCATCCCGGGCACGCCAGGCGCCAATCGCTTCGGACCGCCAGCACCACCGAACACCACGGGCGCGATCTTGGGCGCCCTGGTCCTGCCGCTCATATTTGTCGTCGGCATCGTGGCCGCTGTTGCGATCCCCGCGTATCAGCAGTATGCCGAGCGCGCACGGGCAGTCCAGCACAACTAGCGCGGCCCGCTGTCTGTGGCCTGGAGGATTTGCTAAGATGAGCTAATCCTTGGCGGGAAGGTCGCAGACGCGGCCGCGGGCCCGCCTGCCGACTCCGCCAATCACATGAACCAGCGCATCACCGCCGCTCCTCTGTCCGGCGATCCGAGCCTGACCTTTCCCTTCCTCCAGGCGCCGGCCGGGGGCAGCTGGCTGGAGGTGGTGCCCGGGGTTTTCTGGTTGCGCATGCCGCTGCCCTTCGCGCTCGACCACATCAACCTCTGGGTGCTGCGCGACGGAGCCGGCTGGACGCTGGTGGATACGGGCCTCAACTCGCAGGCTACGCGCGAGCTGTGGGATCAGATCGTTGAGAACGGTCTGGGCGGCCAACCCGTTCGGCGCGTGATGGTCACGCACTATCACCCTGACCATTTCGGTTTGGGCGGCTGGCTGACCGAGCGTTTCGGGGTCGAGCTGTGGATGACCGAGTCGGAGTATGTGACGGCGCAGGTCGCGTATGCGCAGCTGCCGGGACATACGAACGCGGCCTCGGCTGCGCTGTTCGCTCGCCACGGCCTGGATGAAGCCCGGCAGGAGGCGGTGCGCACCCGCAAGCACTCCTATCGGAACGCCATCAGCGAACCCCCGGCCCGTTTCCGGCGCATGCTGGACGGCGACGGGCTGGAGATCGACGGACGCAGCTGGCGGGTGATGATGGGCTACGGGCACGCGCCCGAGCACGCCGCCTTGTACTGCGAGGAGCTGGGGATGCTGATCTCGGGCGATATGGTCCTGCCCAAGATCAGCACCAACGTATCGGTGTGGGCATCCGAGCCGGAGGGCGACCCGCTCCACCTGTTCCTGCGTTCTGTGACCCGCTACGCGACGCTGCCGGAGCAAACCCTGGTGCTGCCCTCGCATGGGCTGCCGTTTTACGGCCTGCGGCAGCGCGCTAGAGCGCTGCACGAGCATCACCGCTTGCGGTTGGACGAAGTCCTCGCCGCCTGCCAGCGTCCGGTCAGCGCGGCCGATGTCGTGCCCGTGCTGTTCCGCCGCCAGCTCGACAATCACCAGATCGTATTCGCCATGGGCGAGGCCATCGCCCATTTGAACCATCTGTTGTATCAGCGTCGCGTGGTGCGCGAGGCCGATGCCGACGGCGTGCTGAGGTTCAGGAAAACACGCTAGCATCGCGCTGCGAGCTCAAGCGTCGAAGCATGGCCACTTCCTCCGACACACCAGCGCCGCCGCAGGCGCCCGACCCGCAGCAGATCGCGCAGTCCTTCGCGCAGATCGCCGAGCGCAGCCAGAAGCTGGTCAACGAATACCTGGAGCGCCGCGGCGAAAGCAAGGCGCCCGCGGTCAGCGACGATCTGGGCCTGAGCCACGCTTTCATGGACCTCAGCGCCGCCCTGATCGCCAATCCTTGGAAGCTGGCCGAGGCGCAGATGCTGATGTGGCAAGACTATTTCCGTCTCTGGCAAGGTGCCATGCAGCGCTTCTTGGGTGAGCAGCCCGCCCCGGTGGCCGAGCCGGCCAAGTCCGACAATCGCTTCAAGAGCGAGTTGTGGGAAAACAACTTTCTGTTCGACTACATCAAGCAGTCCTACCTGATCGCCTCGCAGAACATCCAAAAGCTGGTGGCCGAGACCCAGGGACTGGATCCACAGACCGCGCGCAAAGTCCGCTTCTTCACCCGCCAGTTCGTGGACGCGGTCGCGCCCACCAACTTCGTCTTCACCAATCCGGAAGTGCTCAAGGCCACGGTGGAAAGCGGCGGTAAGAACCTGGTCGACGGGCTGCGCAACCTGCTCGACGACCTGGAGCGCGGCGGCGGGAAGCTGGCCATCAGCATGACCGACTACCAGGCTTTCAAGCTGGGCGAGAACGTGGCCACCAGCCCCGGCAAGGTGGTGTTCCAGAACGACTTGATGCAGCTCATCCAGTACAACGCCTCTACAGCCCGGGTCTGGCGCACGCCGCTGCTGATCATCCCCCCGTGGATCAACAAGTACTACATCCTCGACCTGCGGGAGAAGAACTCCTTCATCCGTTGGGCCGTCAGCCAGGGCCACACTGTATTCGTGGTCTCGTGGGTCAACCCCGACGAGCGCTTTGCCCGCAAGGGCTTCGACGACTACATGCTGGAGGGTCCGCTGGCGGCACTCGACGCGATTGCACAGGCCACCGGCGAGCGCGAGGCCAACGTCATCGGTTATTGCCTCGGGGGAACGCTGTTCGCCTGCCTGCTGGCCTGGCTTGCCGCCAAAGGCAACAAGCGGGTGAAGAGCGCCACCTTTTTCACCGCCTTGATCGACTTCACCGAGCCAGGCGAGCTGGGCGTGTTCGTGGACGAGACCACGCTCACCAATCTGGAGAAGAAGATGCAGGAGCGCGGCTATCTCGAAGGCTCGGAGATGGCCAACACCTTCAATCTGTTGCGGGCCAACGATTTGATCTGGTCCTTCGTGGTCAACAACTATCTCTTGGGCAAGGACCCGTTCCCCTTCGACCTGCTGTACTGGAACTCCGATTCCACGCGCATGCCGGCCAAGATGCACACGTTCTACCTGCGCAAGATGTACATCGAGAACCTGTTGACCAAGCCGGGCGGAATCAGCCTCGCGGGCGAGCCCATCGACGTGGCAAGAATCACCACGCCGGCTTGTTTCGTCTCTACCATCGAGGACCATATCGCGCCGTGGAAGAGCACCTACATGGGCGCGAAATTGGTGAAAGGCCCGGTAAAGTTTGTGTTGGCGGGCTCCGGCCATATCGCGGGCGTGGTCAATCCGCCCGCAACGCAGAAGTACTGCCACTGGACCAACCCGGGCCTGCCGGACTCCGCCGACGAGTGGCTTGCCAGCGCGCAACGCCACGAAGGCTCGTGGTGGCCCGAGTGGAACGCATGGGTCAGCCAGTTTGGCGGCGACAAGGTGGACGCACGCGCCCCGGGCGGAGGCGGGCTGGCGCCAATCGAGGATGCGCCCGGATCCTACGTCAAGCTGCGCCTCGATCCGGCCGGCTCCTCCAGCGCTCACGCGGCCCGCCCGGAGAAGGCGCAGGCAGCAGGAAGCGAGACGAAACAACGGACCGGCTCCGATCCGCCGAACGCTAAAGCCCGAGCGAGGAGTGCAGCGCGGCACCGCACAGCGAAACTGAAGGGCTAGCGCAGACTGCCGCGGAAGTCGCGCAGATAGGTGAGCCCTTGTATGGCGCGGCTGCCATACCAGGAGGTCATGGAGCCGTCGATCAGCGCCGCGCGCGTGCGGCTGCCCGTGGGGAGCAGATCGAGGATCTCAACGCGATGCCGCTCGCGGAAGCTGTAGGGTTCGCTCGACAGCAGCACGAGATCCTGTTCCCGCAGCAGATCGGGCGTGAGGTTGAGCGCGGGATAACGGGCCTCGCTCTTGGTTTCGTAGGTGTCCCAGCCGACCGTCGCGAGCATCTGCGAAACGTAGGTATCCCGCGCCACGGTCATCCAAGGCGCCTTCCAGATGAGGTAGAGCACGCGTTGGCGCGGCCAACTCGGCGCAGCCAGCATCGTCTCCCCGTAGGCAAGTTCGAGGCGCCAGCACAGCCTCTGCGCCTGCTCGTCGCGCGAGAAGATCCGTCCCAACAGCCGGTACAGGACGAAGTTGTCCTTGGGCCCCAGGGGATGGGTCACAATCACGTGCGGCACGAACTTCGCCAACTCCTCCACGGTCGCGCGCGGGTTCTCGTCGACGTTGACGATCAGATGGGTCGGCGCCAGGCGCTTGATGCGCGCCACTTCGATGCTCTTCGTCCCGCCTACCTTGGGTACGCGTCTGACGCGATCTTTGGGGTGGATGCAGAAGCCGGTGCGGCCCACGATCTGCGGCGCCAGATCGAGCTCGAACAAGAGCTCCGTGATGCTCGGCACCAGCGACACGATGCGCGCCTGCGCGCGCGCGACCTCGTGGCGCGTCCCGACCGCGTCGATGAGGTCGCGTTCGTTGATAGGAGTGAGAGACATTCCCGCCTGATCGTTTGCCCCGCTCCGCCGGACCGCTTGAAGGATCCGGCCCCGACTATTCTAGTGGGCCACTCCGCTCCGCTCCATGGGTTCCGGCTAGCGGCGCCGGACCGCGATCGCGCGTGCACGTGCGCGCGGTGTCTTTGCGGCGCCGGACGCGGCGCGAGTCCGTGAGCCGTTCGAGTCCACGCTTGCGACGATCGGGGCGGCGGAGAGCGGAAGCAGGCTCTCCTTGAGACAGCCCAGCACGAAACTGGATTTGGTGTGCCGGATTCCCGGGATCCGATACAGACGCTCGCGCAGCAGGCGCTCATAGTCGCGCGTGTCACGCACCGCGATCCGGATGTGATAGTCGTAGTCGCCAGAAACCAGGTAGGCCTCGAGCACTTCAGGGATCGCCTCCAGCGCCTGACCGAACGCCTCCAATGTCTCTTCGTGATGGTTGTCCAAAGTCACTTGCACGATTACGGCTTCGCCGAACCCGATCGCCACGGGATCGAGGCGCACCGTGTAGCCCTGGATCACCCCATCGCTCTCCATCCTTTTGATCCGCGCCCAGCACGGCGTGCTCGTCAAGCCGACGCGCGAGCTGATGTCCTGAAGGCTGGCCCGAGCGTCCTGCTGCAGGACCGCCAGGATGCCCAAGTCGAACTTGTCGAGAGGCATGAAGTCAGATTTTAGAAGTATTTTCTAAGGATTACCATATCTGCAATGGGATTTTCTAGAGACGGGCGAGACTGGAAGAAAACTAAGTCACCTTTTCTAGACACGAGCCTATAGGATTGTCGCCATGAACGAGCGCGCCGCAACCGGGTCCATAGCCTGTATGCGGGCCAGCGAGCATTTGGTGCGCACCTTGCTTGGCCGGACAAGCTGCCGGGTGGGGCGATCGGGAAATGTCTCGCCGACTAGACGGCTCAACATCCAGCAACACCAGATCGATTGCACGAACCGAGCGCGAGCGATCCACCCCTTCCCCGCGCTCGGCCAGGGCGGCGCCGAACCCAAGGCGCGAAACCCTGCGTCGAATCCTACAGGAGCAAGACATGCAGGCAGTCACGTTGGACGATAAGTACATCTCCGACAGCGACCGGATCTACCTGACCGGCATTCAAGCCCTCGTGCGCCTCGCGCTGGTCCAGCGCCGGCGCGACCTGGCCGCGGGCCTCAATACCGCCGGTTTCATTTCCGGCTATCGGGGCTCGCCGCTCGGCGGGCTTGACCAGGCGCTGTGGAAGGCCCGCAAGCATCTGGACGCCCACCGCGTCAAGTTCCAACCCGGGATCAACGAAGAGCTGGCCGCGACTGCCGTGTGGGGCACGCAGCAGCTGCACCTATTCGGCGGTTCGGACTACGACGGCGTCTTCGCCATGTGGTACGGAAAAGGCCCGGGCGTAGACCGCTGCGGCGACGTGTTCAAGCACATGAACTTCGCCGGGACGGCTCGGTACGGCGGCGTTCTGCTCGTTGCGGGCGACGATCACGCCGCTTACTCGTCGACGCTCCCCCACCAGAGCGATCACCTGTTCTCCGCTTCCATGATCCCGGTGCTGTATCCGTGCAACGTCCAGGAGTATCTCGAACTGGGATTGCACGGATGGGCAATGTCGCGTTTTTCCGGCTGCGCGGTGGGCTTCAAGGCGCTGGCCGATACGGTGGAGTCGTCCGCTTCGGTGGAAGCGGATCCATTGCGCGTCAAGCTCGCCCTTCCCGAGGACTTCGTCATGCCGGAGGGCGGACTCAACTGCCGGCCGCTGAAAGACCCGATCGGCGTCCAGGCGCGCAAGCAGGAAGCGTTGATGCAGGACTACAAGATCTATGCTGCGCTGGCCTACGCGCGCGTCAACCGGCTCAACCGCACGATGATCGACTCGCGCGATGCGCGGCTGGGCATCATCGCCTCGGGAAAGTCGTATATGGATGTCCTCGAGGCGCTCGAGGAGCTCGGGATCACCGAGCAGAACGCGGTGGAGATCGGCATCCGCTTGTTCAAAGTCTCCATGCCCTGGCCTCTGGAGCCGGACGGTGTGCGCGAATTCGCGCGCGGTCTCGACGAGATCCTGGTGGTGGAAGAGAAGCGCCAGATGGTGGAGTACCAACTCAAGGAGCAGCTCTACAACTGGCGCGCCGACGTGCGCCCGCGCGTGATCGGCAAGTTCGACGAACAAGGCGAGTGGGTTCACCCGCGCGGCGAATGGCTGCTTCCCCCCAAGGCTGACTTCTCGGTCGCGCAGATCGCGCGCGTCATCGCCGCGCGTATCACGCGCTTCCATGCCAGCGACCTGATCAAGGCGCGCTTGAGCTTCCTGGAAGCCAAGGAGGCCGTACTGAAGAAGGCGGTGAACACGCCCCCGCGGCCGGCGTACTACTGCTCCGGCTGCCCTCACAACACCTCGACGAGAGTGCCCGACGGCAGCCTCGCGCTCGCGGGCATCGGCTGCCACGTGATGGCGATGTCGATCTATCCCGAGCACACCAAGGCCACGACGCACATGGGCGGAGAGGGCGCACCCTGGATCGGCCAGGCGCCTTTCTCGCAGCTGTCACACGTGTTCGCCAATCTGGGCGATGGCACTTACTTCCACTCCGGCTCGCTCGCGATCCGTGCCGCCATCGCGGCGAACGTCAATATCACCTACAAAATCCTGTACAACGACGCGGTCGCGATGACCGGCGGACAACCTATCGATGGACCCGTCTCCGTGCCGATGATCGCGCAACAGATGGCCGCCGAAGGCGTCAAGCGCATCGCCTTGGTGACCGACGATCTGACACGGTACCAGGACCGGTCGCAACTGCCGCAGGCGGTCACGCTGCACGACCGGAAGGACATGGACGCGGTCCAGAAGGAGCTCAGGAACCACCAGGGCGTATCCGTGCTGATCTACGATCAGACCTGCGCTGCAGAAAAGCGGCGGCGCCGCAAGAAGGGCCAGTATCCCAAGGCCAGCGAGCGCGTGTTCATCAACGAGGCCGTGTGCGAAGGTTGCGGCGACTGCGGCGTGCAGTCCAACTGCACCTCCATCGTGCCGGTCGAGACCGAGTTCGGCCGCAAGCGCGCGATCGATCAGTCCTCATGCAACCAGGACTATTCGTGCATCCAGGGCTTCTGCCCCAGCTTCGTGACCGTGGTAGGCGGCGCGCCGCGCAAATCGCGCGCCGGCGATCTGGCCGCGGGCGCCTTTGAGCTGCCCGAGCCTCCCGCGTTTGCGCTGCAAGACACCCCGTACAATATTCTGATCACGGGCATAGGCGGCACCGGGGTCATCACGGTCGGCGCGCTCGTGGGCATGGCCGCCCATCTGGAAGGGAAAGGGATCTCGGCCCTGGACATGACCGGCATGTCGCAGAAGAACGGCGCGGTGACCTCCCACGTCCGGATCGCGCGCCGGCCCGAGGACATCCGGGCCCAGTGTATCGCCACCGGCGAAGCCGATCTGATCCTCGGTTGCGATATGCTGACAGCCGGTGCGCACGACGCCATCTCCAAGACCAGGCCCGGGAGGACCGTCGCGGTCATCAACACCTATCAGCAGCCGCCCGGCCCGTTCGCCAGGGACCCGGACTGGCGCTTTCCGGCCGAGCAGATCCGTGCGCTCATCGACGAATCCGTCGACGGCTGCTCGCACTTTCTGGATGCCACCCGCCTGGCCACGGCCCTGATGGGGGACTCCATCGCCACGAACCTGTTCATGCTCGGTTATGCCTATCAAAAGGGGCTGGTTCCGCTGCTGGAGACCTCGATCACCCGGGCGATCGAACTGAACGAGGTCGCCGTCGAGGCCAACAAGCAAGCCTTCGTCTGGGGACGGCGCGCAGCGGTGGATGCGGATCGCGTCGAGAAGATCGCGCTCCCAACGCGGCCTGTCGTCGTTCAACTGCCGCAAAGCCTGGATGCCCTGATCGCCCGACGCGTCGCGTTCCTGACCGAGTATCAGAATGCCGGCTATGCCCAGCGCTATCAGGAATTGGTCGAGCGGGTGCGCCGGGCCGAGGCGCGGGTCAGCGCCAACGAAACCCTGAGCAGAGCGGTCGCCAAGTCGTTTTTCAGGCTGATGGCCTACAAGGACGAGTACGAGGTCGCGCGCCTGTACACCAGCGGGGACTTCGAGAAACAGTTGAAGCGGGCGTTCGAAGGCGGCTTCACCCTCAAGTTCAACCTTGCACCCCCGCTGTGGGCCAAGCGTGGCGGTCAGGGTCGACTGATCAAGGCGCGGTATGGCCCGTGGATGTGGCATGCGTTCAAAATACTCGCGCGGCTGAAAGTTCTGCGTGGGACAATGCTCGACGTCTTCGGGCGCACCGAGGAGCGCCGCATGGAGCGGCAACTCATCGAGGACTATCGTTCCTCCATGTCTGCTGCGCTCGATAGGCTGACGACCGACAACCTGGTGCAGGTGGTCGAACTGGCCAGCCTGCCGGAGCAGATACGGGGCTTCGGTCACGTCAAGCTGCAGAGCGTGCAAAAGGCGCAGGCGCGCTGGCGTCAAATCGAACAAGCGCTGAGCGCAAACAGCGGAGAGGTCAGCGCGCACAAGAAGGCGGCCTGAGCGCCAAGCGCCGCCGCATTACAATAGCGTCCTTTCCGAGAGGGACCGCGGTTGGACAATTGGAGCTTTGGATGACCGATCTCTCCGCCCGACCCGCGGCTGCCGCACACCGCACCCAGCGCCACGTCCGCTTCGTCACCGCCGCCAGCCTGTTCGACGGCCACGACGCCTCCATCAACATCATCCGCCGGATGCTGCAGGCGAGCGGCGCCGAAGTCATCCACCTGGGCCATAACCGTTCGGTCGAGGAGATCGTCACCGCCGCCCTGCAGGAGGATGCGCACGGGATCGCCGTGAGCTCCTACCAAGGCGGACACATCGAGTTCTTCCGCTACATGCTCGATCTGCTGCGCCAGCGCGGCGGGGAGCACGTCAAGGTTTTCGGCGGCGGCGGCGGCGTGATCGTTCCCGCCGAGGTCCGCGAGCTGGAGGCGTACGGGGTCGAGCGCATCTACTCGCCCGAGGACGGCGCCCGCATGGGGCTGCAGGGCATGATCGACGACATGGTCCAGCGGGCGGATGCGGACTTGTGCGAGCAGCTGCCGGCCACCTTGGATCCCTTGCGGCGCGGCGATCGCCGCGTCCTCGCGCGCGTGATCACCGCGCTCGAGGGCCACGCGCTGCCTGAAGTGATGCGCGAAGCCATCGCAGCGCATGCGGCCCAGCGCGATACCGTGCCCGTGCTGGGGATCACCGGGACGGGCGGCTCCGGCAAGTCCTCGCTGACCGACGAGCTGGTGCGCCGCCTGCGGCTCGATCAGGACGACCGGATGCAGATCGCGGTGCTCGCCGTCGACCCGTCTCGCCGCAAGAGCGGGGGGGCACTGCTGGGCGACCGCATCCGCATGAATGCTCTCAACACCCCCAACGTCTACATGCGCTCACTCGCTACCCGGGGCGCGGGCAGGGAGGTCGCGGCCGCATTGCCCGACGTCATCGCGGCATGCAAATGCGCCGGGTTCGATCTGATCCTGGTGGAGACCTCGGGGATCGGCCAGGGCGATGCGGCCATCGTTCCGCTGGTCGACTATTCGCTCTACGTCATGACGCCGGAGTACGGGGCCGCCAGCCAGCTCGAGAAGATCGACATGCTCGACTTCGCCGACTTCGTGGCCATCAACAAGTTCGACCGGCGCGGCGCCGACGATGCGTTGCGCGACGTGCGCAAGCAGTTCCAGCGCAACCGCAAGGCGTTCTCCATGCCGCCGGATCAGCTGCCCGTGTTCGGCACCGTCGCGTCGAGATTCAACGACGACGGCGTCACAGCGCTCTACCAAGCCATCGTGCCCCGGCTCGTCGCGAAAGGCTTGAAGCTGGCACCGGGGCGCTTGCCCCGGGTCGACGTT
>Ga0335077_10013301_pt1 | contig 10293 bp, 11 predicted proteins | sample Lox_Sample_31_FD_207151 | JGI IMG/M metagenome (GOLD analysis project Ga0335077, IMG submission 207151) | Soil microbial communities from Loxahatchee National Wildlife Refuge, Florida, United States - Lox_Sample_3.1 | ecosystem: Environmental > Terrestrial > Soil > Wetlands | place: USA...
ATCCGTTGAACTCACCGCCCTTATCGGCCGCGCTGATGACGCGGATTGATGGCCGCTTTCAGGGATGAAGCCGACATCGCGATTTCGCCATGAAATGTCGGCGACTGACCCGAAGCGGGCCTGAACACCTGTGCTGCTTTAACTCGGTAACCCACATTGTCCAGCTTCTCGTGTCAGCTCGAACCGCCGCCGCCGGCTCGATGGCCAAATTACCCAAGCACCTCGCGAGACCCTTCGGGTCGCGGATTGGCCTCCCATCGCGGAATAAGCCAAGCCGTGCAAGGACTTGTTTTGTGCCCGTCTGGGCGTTGAGGCCGCGCCGTGTCGGGTCTCGGTACCCATGCGCGCTATTGCCAACGAGGAAGTGGGTTCGGTCTAATAGGGCAGCCTATGTGGGAGGGCTTCATGAACGCGTTCTCGACGTTTACGCGGTCGGCATGCATCGCCGGCTGCTTGCTTGCCGTTGCGACCACGTCCTCGCTCGCCGCGGACAAAGTCATCAAAATCGGTGGTTTGCTTCCGATGTCCGGGCCCGGATCGTATTTCGGCGCCCAGGACAAGCAAGGAATCGAACTCGCGCTTGACCAACTCAACAAGTCCGGCGTGAACGGATACAAGTTCGAAGTCCAATATGAAGATTCCGCTTGTGGTCCACTGCCTGCCAGCCAGGCGGCGAAACGCCTAATCGATCAGTACAAGCCGGATGTCCTCATCGGCGAGGAATGCTCCGATGCCACGCTCGCCATTATGCCGATCGTCGAACAAGCCAAGATTCCGCTGATCAATGCGGGCTCATCGTCGATCAAGATCACCGATCCGGGCAATCCATGGACCTTCCGCATCATGCCGAACGAAGTGATGCAGGGCGTCGATATCGCGACCAATGCATATAAGCGGCTGAACGCCCGCACCGCGGTCCTGCTACACGAGAACACGAATGCGGGGATCGGCAATGCACAGGTGTTTGCCGACACGTTCACGAAGTTGGGCGGCAAGGTCCTCGCCGACATCGGCTTCGGCCGCGACGTCAACGATTTTACCGCGATCGCGACGCGCATTGCCGGCATGGGCGCCGTCGACGTGATCCCGACCTATACGCTTGAAGGTCAGGGCCTGAAGATCACACAGGCGCTGATGCAGGCCGGCGTCGTCAAAGGCGGCGGCGGAAAATCCATTCAACTCGGCACGATCTGGCTGCCGTTCGGCTTCGAGCAGAAGGCGGGCAAGGCCGCCTTGGGCTACATCCGCATCGTCCAGTTTGACCCGACCGACAAGCGGGCGCAGGTCCAGGATTTCGTCAAGGCGTTCAAAGCGAAGTTCAATTCGGATCCGACCCATCTCAACGCGCACGCCTACGATCAGATCCTGCTGATTGCGGACGTGGTAAAGCGGGGCGGGAAGGACGCGCAGTCGATCCGCGACACGCTCGCGCAGACCAAAAGCTTCTCGGGTGTGACGGGCAGCGTCGAATTCGACAAGACCAACCAAAATACCAAAATGGACACCGTCCATTACATGGAGACGAAGCCAGATCTGTCCTGGACATCGCTAAAGTGGAATTAGCCTTCCACTGATGTCCAGCATCGTCCTGCAGCAGGCGATCAATGGGATCGTCGTGGGGAGCCTCTACGTGCTGGTCGCGTTGGGGCTCACCCTCATCTATGGCGTGCTGGTCCAGATCAATTTTGCGCATGCCGACATCGTGACGCTGGGGGCCTTTGCGGCCTACGGCGTCACGCATCTGCTGAGTGGAAATTATCTTGCCGGTATCGCCGCCGCGCTTGTGCTCGGCGCTGCACTCGGCTGGCTGGTGAATGCCGGCATCTTCGCCCCTTTACGCGAGCGCGGCAGCGAATTGCTGCCGCTGATCGCCACCATCGGCGTGTCGATCATGCTGCAGAACGCGATGCTCGCGCTGCTTGGACCGATCCCGTACGCGTTCGATACGCCTTACAGCAATCAGGTCCTGCGCTTCGGCACGTTGTTTCTCACCATGCAAAACGTGCTGATCATCCTTGTCTCAGGCGTCAGTATCGCGCTGCTATACGGCTTCATGAAGTTCACGTTCCTCGGCAAGGCGCTGCGCGCCGTCTCGCAGGACCGTGAAACCGCCGGGCTGATGGGCATCAATCCCAATCACCTGATCATGCTGACATTCGTCATCGCGTCCGCGTTGGCGGGCTTAAGCGGCGCGATGCTCGGCCCGGTGCTCGTGCTCACCCCGTTTGCCGGCACTTCGGTGATCGTCAAGGCGTTCGCGATCGTGATCATCGGCGGGTTCGGCAATGTCGAGGGCACGATCCTGGCGGGGCTGCTCGTCGGTTTGATCGAAAGCTACACCACCCAGTTTCTCGATCCCGGGCTGATCGACATCGTGGTGTTTGCGCTTCTCTTGCTGACTTTAGCCGTCCGGCCGACAGGCCTCATCGCGGAAAGACGCGAAGAGAATGTCTGACCTGTCGCCGCGCATCGCTGCTCCGAAGGCAAAACATCGCTCATTTGCAATTTCGCGACGCGCATGGTTCTTGATTGCGGCGCTGGCGATTGCAGTGCTTCCCATGTTTGTCACCGATTCCTACTGGCGCACCAATCTGATCGTGTGCGCGATCAACGTGCTGCTCGCCATCGGCCTCGATTTCGTGCTCGGCTATGCCGGACAGCTCAATCTCGGGCAATCGGCCTTCTACGGCATCGGCGCCTACGCCTCGACGCTGCTCATTTTGAAGGTCGGTCTGCCATTCTGGGCCGCGTTTGTCACCGGCACGCTCGCGGCGGGCATCGCGGGTGCGGTGCTGTCGTTTTTTGCCGTACGGCTCCGCGGACATTATCTGGCGATCGCCTCGCTCGGCTTTGCGGTTATCGTCTACCAAATTTTGCTGAATTGGATCAGCCTGACGCAGGGGCCGCTCGGTATTTACGGCATCAAGCCACCTCCGACGATTGCAATTCCCGGGTTACCGCAAGTCGTGTTCAGCGACCTTCGCAATCTTTTCTATCTCACTGCCGGTTTTGCTTTCGTCGTCTACATTATTCTCGGTCAAATGGTGCGTTCGCCGATCGGCGAGACGCTGACCGCGATCCGGGAAGATGAAGTATCGGCGGCTTCGCTCGGCATCGACGCGCCGAAATGGAAAGCCTTCGCCTTTGCCGTGAGTTCGGCCGCGGCGGGCGCGGCCGGCTGCTTTTATGCGCCGTTTGTCGGCACGCTCGTGCCGGACGCCTTCTTCATCACCGAATCCTTCACGATCCTCGCCATGGTGATCGTCGGAGGCATGGGGAGACTCATCGGGCCGGTGTTTGGCGCCATTTTGCTGACCGTTCTGCCGGAATTCTTGCGCTCGATCGGCGATTTGCGCCTGATCGTCTATGGCGCATCGGTAACGCTGGTGGTGCTTTTCATGCCGGGCGGGATCGTTGAAGCAGTTCGTCTGCTGCGCCAGCGGCTGTTTCCGGAAAGCGGAATGCGATGATTGCGGCCGCACAGAAGCAAGCGGATCGATCGGCACCGCTGCTGGAGGCGGAGGGGCTGTGCAAGAATTTCGGCGGCGTGCGTGCGGTGCAGGACATCTCGCTGACAATTCCTGCAGGCACGGTGTTCGCCATCATCGGTCCGAACGGCGCCGGCAAATCGACGCTGCTCAATTTGCTCAGCGGCGTCTATCAGCCCGACGCCGGACAGATTCGTTTTTCCGGCCTCGATCTTGTCGGCATGCCGGCGCATCGCCGCGTGCGGCATGGGCTTGCACGCACGTTTCAGAAAATCCGGCTGTTCAAGCAGCTCTCCGTGTTGGAAAACGTTACCGCCGGCTATCACACGCGGCATTCTATTCCGCCGCTGCAGTATCTGTTGCATGGCGCGGCGTTTCGAGAGGATTCGCGCCGTTGCCGCGATGGCGCGCTCGAACTGCTTGAGTTTGTTGGCCTCAGCCACCGCTCGTCTGTTCTGGCCGGCTCGCTGGCCTATGGCGAGCAGCGGTTGCTTGAAATCGCACGCGCACTGGCGACGTCGCCGCGACTTTTGATGATCGATGAGCCGGCGGCGGGACTGAATGGTGCGGAGGTCGCTGCGCTGTTACGCCGGATCGTAAGCCTGCGCGAGCGCGGCGTCACCATCGTGTTGGTCGAGCACAATATGGACCTGGTAATGACGATTGCCGACCGTATCCTGGTCATGGATCACGGTGAGCGGCTGTTTGAAGGTCTGCCGAGCGAAGTTCAGGCGCATCCCGAAGTGATCGCCGCCTATCTCGGAGCCGAGACGTTATGACTCCGCTGCTGGAAACGCAGGCGCTCGAACTCGCTTACGGGCAAGTGCCGGCCTGCCGCGAGATTTCGATCAGCGTGAACGAAGGGGAAATTGTCACCCTGATCGGCGCCAATGGCGCGGGCAAAACGACGACCTTGCGCGCGATTGCCGGCGCACTGCGGCCGCGTTCCGGCACGATCCGCTTTGCCGGCAAAGACATCACCGCCTTGCCCTCCTATGAGCGCACCAATTTGGGCATCGCATTAGTGCCGGAAGGACGGCGCGTATTTCCATTCTTGACCGTACGGGAGAATCTGGAACTCGGCGGATTCAAATTTCGCAAGGATAATACCCGTGTCCAAGCGCGGATGGAGCAGATGTTCGACATGTTTCCGCGACTACGCGATCGTGCCGGTCAAAATGCCGGTACCTTGAGCGGCGGCGAACAGCAGATGCTCGCACTCGCCCGCGCGATGATGTCCGAGCCTGGACTCTTGTGTCTCGACGAGCCGTCGCTGGGACTTGCTCCGCTTATCGTGCGCGATATTTTCCAGACCATCGCGTCGATCAATGCAAGCGGCACGGCGGTGCTGCTGGTCGAGCAGAACGCGCGTTACGCGCTGCAGATTGCGACGCGCGGGTATGTGCTGCAGACCGGCTCGATCACGACCAGCGGCCCATGCAACGAACTGCGCAACGATATCCGCGTGCAGGAGGCCTACCTCGGCCGCAGCGCCGCGTCCGCCGGAGCAAGCGCGCCATGAGCGAAAAGATGCTGGCCGGAAAAGTTGCTGTGGTCACCGGCGCTGGCAGCGGGATTGGCCGCGCGATTTGTCTCGCCTTCGCGCAAGCCGGCGCCAAGCTCGCCTGCCTCGATGTCGACGAGGCTGCGGCGGCGGAAACCGCGGCCGCCTGCGATCACAATGCGCTCGCGTTGGGCTGCGACGTGAGTAGCGAAGCCGAGACCAAAGCCGCCGCCGCCGCCGCGCTGGGGAAGTTCGGCGCCGTTCACGTGCTGGTCAATGCGGCGGCCACCGACGACCGCAACGGCACTATTCTCGATATCGACGCTCAGGAATGGTCGCGGGTTTTCGCAGTCAACGTTATGGGCGCCTTCCTGATGAGCCGTGCAGTCCTACCGTCGATGATTGCTAACGGCGGCGGCAGCATCATCCACATCGCGTCGCAGCTCGGGCGCGTGGCGGCTCCGGCGCGGGCGGCGTATTGTTCGTCGAAAGGTGCAGTGATCCAGCTTGCGAAAGCCATGGCCGTCGATCATGCCGTCCAGAACATCCGGGTGAATGCGCTCTCGCCGGGAGCGGTCGAGACGCGGCGGCTTGTGCTGCGCTTCGGCGACATGCAGACGGCGCGCCGCGTCGCCGGGCCCAAGCATCTGCTCAACCGGTTGGGCCAGCCGGAAGAGATCGCGCAGGCCGCACTGTTTTTGGCGAGCGACGGCGCCAGCTTCATGACCGGCGCCGACATGCTCGTCGACGGCGGCTACACGACGACCTGAGCGTCAGCGCCCGAGAATTGACGACACCATTGCCCGCGGATCGCGCTTGCGCCACGCGCCGACGTCGACCGTATGCAGGAAATCGGCGATGTGCTGGTTGAACGCGGCGGGATCCTCCAAATTGATGGTATGCCCGGCATTCGGCATCACCACCAGCGCGGCGGTCGGGATTGTGCGTTTCATCAGCAGTGCAGGCTCAAGACAAGGCCAGTCCTCGTCGCCGGTCATGATTAAAGTCGGCGTGGTCATGTCCTTCATCTTGTCGACCAGATCGAACAGCGAAGGACGGCGCGCCTGCACGCCGCGCATGGTGCGCGCCGAACCTTCGGTCGAGTGCTCGGCAAGCTGGGTTGCAAACTCCTGCCAGCCGCGCGGATCCTTATTCTGAAATTGCACACGGGTCGGCCCGAGCGCGTAGCCCTCGGCCGATTTCGCCATACTTTGCTGCTCAAATTGCTTTGCCGCGGCTTCCGCCTCGGCCGCGAACTGAGCGCGTTTGTCTGGCTGCGCGCCATAGCCGCAGCCGGCTACCACGAGCGAGCGGGCGCGCTCGGGATAAGTAAAGCCGAAATGCAAGGCGGCAAACCCGCCCATCGACAATCCCACGATATGCGCCTTTTCGATGTGCAGAGCGTCGAGCGCCGCGCGGATATCGTCGCGCGCGCGTTGCTGCGAATATTTCCCGTCCGGCGGCACATCGGAGGGCGGGTAGCCGCGCGCGTTGAATGCGATGCAGCGGTAGCGCTGGCCGAAATAGCGCAGCTGCAGCTCATATGAGCGCACGTCGCCCGCGAACTCGTGCACGAAGACGATCGGAATCCCGCTGCCGACCTCCTCGTAATACAGTTTGACGCCGTCGTCAGTGGTCAGATGCAGCATAGGGGCCCTCATTCTTAGAAATTAAAAGTGCGCGCGGACAATCCGGCGTCGATGGTGACGACGGAGCCGCTGTTGTAGCTGCACCGCTCGGACGCGAGAAAAGCGATCATCGCGCCGACTTCTTCTGGCGCACAGCCGCGCGAGAACGGAAGTGGCTTGAACAGGTCGCGCCAATTGTCCGCGTTGCCGGTCCGATCCTGCGCCTTCTTCTTCATCAAGCCGATGAGTCGGTCGGTTTCCACCGGGCCGGGGTTGATCGAAATCACCCTGATGCCGTCTTTCGGGCTGACGCTGCCGAGCGATTGGCTGAATGCCGTCAACGCCGCATTGCCCGCCACGCCGCAGATGTACTCCGGATCGTGCGTCTGCGCCGCGTTACCGGTGACGTTGATGATCACGCCGCTGCCGCGTTTCTTCATCAGCGCATAAAAGGCGCGGCACATATTGATGTAGCCGAACACTTTCAGATCCCACGCATTGCGCCAGGTCTTCTCGTCGATGTTGAGCAGGGTGCCGCCGGGAATCGCGCCCGCATTGTTGACGAGAATGTCGATGTCGGAAAAATTCCGCGCGAGCTCGTCCACTTTGCTGCTGTCGGACAGGTCGGCGGCGGCGACGTCCACTTTCACGTTGCACGACTGCCGGATCTGTTCGCGCGCGGCGGCAAGATCGCCCGCGCTGCGCGAGACGAGAATTACGTTGCAGCCTTCGGCCGCGAGCGCCTGCGCCGCGGCGCGGCCGATGCCTTTGGATGCGCCGGTAATCACGGCCGACTTGCCGGTCAGCTGCAGATCCATTGCGTTCGTCCCTCTGAAAGCAACCAACAGTATGCGTGAGCGCGCGGCAGAGACAAGGCTTACGCGTGCGACGACCGCCGTGCGGCGATCATTCTGGCGATGCCGCCGCGATGGTCTATCTTCGGCGCAAAGGCGAAATCGCGCTGCGCGGGTCCGATATCGAGCGGGCCGCGTCGAACCCGCGGCCGCGAAGCGTCGACGCTCACCTTCGGGCGCGTTCCGCATTGCGCGGCGGCATCGATGAGTTGCTGCAGACTGACCTGCTCGGGATAGCTGATGAAGTAATGCAATTCGCCTCTTTGCCGCGAAAAGCAGGCGGACACGGCTGCATCGGCCGCGTCGTCGATATAAATGAACGGCCAGTCAGTCGTGGGTTCGACCGAAATCGCTCGATTGTGAAGAGCGGCGGCGACGATTTCATTGATGATCAGGCTCGTGCGGCGCCCCGGCCCATACACACTGGTGAACCGTAATGAGCATAGATCGAGCGGCCCACGCTTCCAGAGGCCGCGCAGGACCATGTCCATGGCGGCCTTCGAGCAGCCGTAGGTGTTGAGCGGGCGTAGCGGGAAATCGGAGCCGACCGGCTGTGGTTCATAAAAATCGCCGAGGGCTGAAACGGATGAGCAATAGACGAATGTGTGCACGCTGGTTTCCAGACAAGCCTGCAGCAAATTGAGGCTGCCGCCGACGTTGATCGCGATGACCTTGGCCGGCTCGTCCGACAGCACCATCGGGCCGGACACGCCGCCGGCGTGGATCACGTGGCTCACTTTTTCGGTGCGAAGAATTTGCAGCAGACGTGTCTTGTCGGACAGATCGTCGACAATGTGGGGCCAGTCTTTGTTGCCGGCAGGCAGCGGATCGAGGCCGAGGACGTCGTGTCCTGCGGCGATGAGCCGCGGCGCCACTGCACCGCCGAGAAACCCACTGTCGCCGGTCACCAGAACCTTGCTCATTGCGCACCCGTTTCATCGTCCGCAATGAGATCGGCGATCGCGGCGGGCACGCGCGCGTGCCAGTCCGTCCTGCTTTGCATCGCTTGCGCGAGCGCAATGAGCGCACGGTCGCTGCCCGCGCGTCCAATAATCTGTATGGCAACAGGCAGCCCGCGATCGTCAAATCCGACGGGAACGGCGACCGCCGGCCATCCAAGCATGTTGACGAAGCGGCAAAAGCGGCTGAGCGCGTATAACTGTCTGCCGCTGAAGCGCGGGGAGGCAGGATCGACGTCTTCCCAGCCCGGCGTGCGCATCGGCATGACCGGCAAGATCAGCGCATCGGAGTCGCCGAGGACGAAGCTTGCGAAATCGCCAGCCAGGACAGGGCGCGCTGCGCGACTCGCCGCGAGTGCCGAATCGTCGATCGCCAGTCCTTTCGACAGCCGTTTGCTCAAGACGGGGTTGAGTTCGCCACTGTCTAGCCGCTGCGCGTGCGTCCGTGCCGCCTCCGCCTGCATGATCAGCAGCGCATGCTCGTCGATCTTCGCGATGGCGGCGAGCGCATCAACTTTTGAAATCGCAACGCCGAGAGCTTGCAGTGCAGCGATGCCGTCTTCGCAGGCGCGGCGCACCGGGTGCTCAGTCTCCTGCAAGGCATCGGCTGCGACGGCGATCGTCTCGATCGGCCTCGACAACATTTGTGCTCCGTGCAGGACGTCGGCAGCGGGCGCAAGGTCGGCCGCGCTGCGCGCGAGCAGCCCGACGCAATCCAAAAACGGCGCCAGCGGCAGCGCCCCTTCCGCGCTCACGCTGCCCCACGTCGGCTTCCATCCGGTCACGCCGCAGCAATGCGCGGGCATGCGGATTGATCCTCCAGTATCCGATCCGAGCGCGAAAACCACCAATCCGCTGGCGACGGCAACGGCGGATCCGGATGACGAGCCGCCGGGAACGAAGCCGAAATTCCACGGATTGCGCGCTCGCTCGCAGACCGCGTTGTATCCGGACGGCTCGTAGGCAAGCTCAGTCATCGCGGTGAAGCCGAGGCAGCGAGCGCCGGCGCGGTCCAGCAACGATAATGCGGCCGCCGGTTTTGCCTCGAATAGGATCGGTTCTTTCAGCCCGGCGCGTGGCCGATGTGAGCCGGTGATAAACAGATCCTTGGCTGCGTAGGGTTGAGATTGCAATTGGCCCGAGTGGGAGGACTGGCGATCTGCGGCCGAGAACTCGACAAACGCATGCAGGCGTTCGTCAAACCATTTCGCTCGGCGGAGTGCGGACGCGAACTCCCGTTCACGAGATTCGGATGGGACATCGCGCCACTCGGCGAAGCGGCGGAGACTGGGCACGATGACGGACCTCATCGGAAAACAAGAAGGAGGACACTGCACCTGACTCCGATTTTAAGCAGACGCGCTCGAAGCAGTAAACTTGCACTGGTCGTCGAAACTGCCGTTATTGGGGGCTGAGCAGACGTTGCTTGGACATTGCGGCAATGGCGCAAATGATGCTGTGGACGGCGCCCACTCTGAGGCATCGAAGGGCCATAGGGTGGTTGCGCGAAGCAAACCACATTGAGGGGAGCCGTCCATGGGCGAAGTTAGCACGATTGGTCTTGATATTGCGAAGTCGGCATTCCAGATCCACGGCGTGGACAGTGATGGCGCGGTAGTAATCCGCAAGCGTATGAGCCGGGCGGCTGTCATGATCGATTCCAAACTTCAAGGTATACTGGTCTATAGATGGCAGACGATTGGGCTAAGCTTGTGGATTCATGCGAGCGAACCAAAGACCGAAAGCCGGCCGTCCCAGTTGCCGGCCCTTTCATTTCAGGCGGGATCAACGATGTCGCTCATTGGCACTTAGCAGACATCCGAATTGACGCGATCAATGTCTGCTTTCAGGGGTAAAGCG
>Ga0335077_10013304_pt1 | contig 10292 bp, 9 predicted proteins | sample Lox_Sample_31_FD_207151 | JGI IMG/M metagenome (GOLD analysis project Ga0335077, IMG submission 207151) | Soil microbial communities from Loxahatchee National Wildlife Refuge, Florida, United States - Lox_Sample_3.1 | ecosystem: Environmental > Terrestrial > Soil > Wetlands | place: USA: Florida...
ATGTCTTTTCTGCCAAATCGGATCCTCGACTTATGGGCACCAAGCTGCAACGGTTCATGCTGCGCGCAATCAACGTGTGGCCGCCCCTCCTGGGCGCGGGCATTCATGTGCGTTGGCGCTCCAATCGTGATGTAGATGTCGAGATGAAGCTGCGTCCGTGGAACCGCAATTATGTCGGCACACACTACGGTGGCTCGCTCTACTCCATGACTGACCCGTTTTACATGCTGATGCTAATGGAGAACCTTGGCCGCGAATACATCGTGTGGGACAAAGCCGCCAGCATCCGCTTCCGCAAACCGGGGAAGGGAAAAGTTAAAGCGGAGTTTCGGCTGAGCGACGCCCAGATCAACGCGATTCGCGAAAAACTCACCACAGTGGACAAGTACGAGCCGACATTTTTAGTTGAGGTGAAGGATGAAGCCGGAGATGTGGTTGCCGAAGTGCAAAAGGTGCTGCACGTGCGGAAAAAGTAGCTGTGGGAGCGGTCACACTCCTGGATACTTCCCCATGAAAAGCAGGAGAATGTCTACAGTGTCGGTGATGCCGTGCGCGATGATCGGCGCCCACAGATTGCGGCCGCAGCCGAGGTACAGCAGGCCCAGCAGCAGACCGTCAATCGCATTTTCTATTTGCCCGGTTATGCCCTGGCCTAAGTGAGAGTACCCGAACAGCAGGTTCACCAAAACCAGGCTCGCGATCCAGGCCGCTCTCGAGTTATTGCCCCGCCCGGCAACGCGGTTCATCAGATAGCCGCGGTATACCGTCTCCTCCCCAAAGGCAGCCAGCGTCCAGCTCAACAGCAGTCCAAGCAGGAGGTACTCCGCGTTACCCCGCAGGCCGTGCAAGGCGGAGAGATCAGGCATTTTGCCGATAATCCGCACCAGCAGAGGCTGGGTGATGAACAACTCCAGCAACTCTATCCCGACACCGGCCAGCACTCCCGCGGCCAGCACAGGGCCCCACCGGCGCACGCCTGCCAGTCCGACGTCCCTCCATCGCAGGCCGCGCAGCCGCAACGACACCCAGGCCAACACAAATAAGTAAAGCGTCTTGCTGATGAAGATATGGTGATGCACGTCGGCTACGAAAAGCGCAGCCACGATGGCGAATTCACAGGCGGCCAGCAGCCTGCTTCCTCGCCAGGACGAGACAGGGGCCGTTGTCTGGGTCACATGACTGCAAATACGGTGGACGCGAGGAAAAAGATTCACCGCCTGTTGAAATTTAGGCATCCTCCTGCACAGACTCAGAGGTAGAATGTTTCGCTGTCAACGCGCCGCCATCCGCGGTTGAGCAGGCCGGGGCGAGAGAAAGTCTTGCAGGAGGTAATGGAATGGTTAACGCTCGCTGCGCTCGCTTGCTGGTCACGACTCTGCTGATTGCCGGCGCAACGGCGGCTTGCGTGGGGCAGGTTGGGGTGTCGATTACGGTCGCACCGCCGCCGCTGCCGGTCTATGCGCAGCCGCTGTGTCCTGGTCCGGGATACGTCTGGACTCCGGGATACTGGGCCTACGGCACGAACGGCTACTACTGGGTGCCTGGCACATGGGTCTGGGCGCCGGTGGGCCGCTTGTGGACGCCCGGGTATTGGGGCTGGGGCAATGGGTTCTATCTCTGGCATCCCGGCTACTGGGGATGGCGCGTTGGTTTCTATGGTGGCATCAACTATGGATTCGGCTATGGCGGCGTCGGCTACTGGGGCGGCTATTGGCGCAACGGCGTCTTCAATTACAACCAAACGGTCAACAACATCAACACTACAAATGTCACGAACACCTACAACAAGACCGTCGAGAACAATGTGACCGTAAACCGCACCAGCTACAACGGCGGCACCGGCGGAACAACCGCCCAGCCGACGGCCGCAGAACAGTCGGCAGCCAACCAAAAAACATTTGCCTCCGACGCAAGCTCAGGAGCGACACGAGACCCAGGCCAGCTACAATCATTCCATGCTGGCGTCGGTGAATCACGGCCAGCCGGCGATCGCAGCTACTCCCCGGCCGGGAGCATTCCACGCCGAAGGGGTGCAGTCGGCGCACGGTGCGACGCCCCTGAACAGGGGAGCGGGGAACAGCGGTCAGCATCCGAACCACACGGGTGGCAAGAACAATGCTGCGGGGGCAGGAAACAAGGGCGGATCTCATCCGCAGGGTCAAGGCCATGCCGCGCACCCGCACTGACAGTGGGAGACCAACGTGCGACGATCCTGGCCGCCGGATCAGCGAGATGAATCAGTCTGATGCCTAGACTCTCTTTGTTTCAGGGCATAAAGCCGGTCACTCGCGCGGGCGTTATCCGCGACGCCCTGGTGGAGTTCAGCTTGCAGCGATGAACATCCCGCAAGCCCTGGGCTACACGAAGATTGCTGGCATGCCGGTCGTAACCGGCTTCTATACACTGCTGCTTCCGTTATTGGCCTTTGCTGTGTTCGGTTCATCGCGTTACCTGGTGGTTGCCGCGGACTCTGCGACGGCGGCCATCCTGGCCGGCGGAATTGGGAGCATGGCGCCATTGGCCAGCCCGCGCTATGTCGCACTGGCCGGCATGGTCGCGCTGCTGACCGCAGGGTTTCTGCTGCTGGCGAGGATACTAGGGCTAGGTTTCCTTGCCGACTTCCTTTCGCAAACCGTATTGGTCGGTTTCCTTACCAGCGTCGGATTCCAGGTCGGCATCGCGGTGCTGGGCACCATGCTGGGCATTGAGGTCAATTCCCACCGCACGATAGGACAACTCCTGGAGGTTATCGGCTCTCTTCCCCACGCCCATCTTCCCACGCTGCTGGTTTCGGTGACGGTGGTGTCGACGTACTTTGGTCTTCGCCGTCTATCGCCGAAAGTGCCTGCGCCGTTAATTGCAGTTGTCGGCGCGATTGCAGCCAGTGCCGCCTGGAACTTCGCGGGCCGCGGCATTGCAGTGGTCGGCCCGTTAACCGGTGGCTTGCCGCAATTGGGGGTTCCCAATGTTTCGTGGAGAGACTCGTTGTCACTCCTGGGTGTTGCTGGATCTTGCTTCGTGATGATCCTTGCTCAGAGTGCGGCCACGGCGCGTGTTTACGCTGCCCGCCACCATCAGCAGGACGATGAAGATGCCGACCTGGTCGGCCTCTCTGCGGCCAATGCAGCGGCGGCCTTGAGCGGAACATTTGTGGTCGACGGGAGTCCCACCCAAACGGCGATGGTGGAAAGCTCCGGCGGCCAAAGTCAGCTCGCGCAAGTGACAACTGCCGCGGTTGTGGCTGTGGTGCTGTTTTTTCTGACCAGGCCTGTCCAATACCTTCCACGCTGCGTGCTCGGCGCTATCGTGTTTGTCATTGCCGTTCGACTGATCGACCTCCGCGGCTTGCGCGACATTCGCCGCGAGAGTCCCGGTGAATACCGCCTGGCTTTGTTTACGGCGGCGACGGTTGTGCTGGTGGGGGTCAGAGAAGGAATCCTGCTGGCAATGCTGTTGTCGCTGCTGCGGATTGTGAGCCACAGCTATCAGCCTCATACCGGAGTGCTGATTCTTAAGGGCAAGGATGAGCCTTTACAATCGGTGCCGGCAATTCCCGGAACATTTACGGTACCAGGGCTGGTCGTATATCGCTTCGGCGCGGCACTCTTCTACGCAAACGTATTTCGCTTTGTCAATGAAATCCTCTGCCTGATTGGACCGCCCTCGCCTCCCGTGCGCTGGCTGGTGGTGGACGCCGAAGCGATACCCAACATTGATTTCACTGCTGCGCGCGTCGTGCGCGGACTCCAGGAGGAACTGGATCGTCGGGGTGTGGTCTTGGGTTTCGCGCGCGTTTCGCCATCTTTGAAGGCGGACTTTGACCGACACAACCTGACCGAGGTCATCGGCCAGGATCACCTCTTCGAGCGCCTGCACGATGCCGTTCGCGCGTATGAGGAAACTCACTGAAATAAACTTGCTTCTCCACGCAAGGCCGGAACATCCAAAGCGGCGACCAAGGAGATATCGATGCCCACTATCACCACCAAAGACGGCACCCAGATCTACTACAAGGACTGGGGCAAAGGGCAACCCGTAGTCTTCAGCCACGGCTGGCCGTTGAGCGCGGACGCCTTCGAGGACCAGATGATGTTCCTGGCTGCGCGCGGCTATCGCTGCGTGGCCCACGATCGCCGCGGTAATGGCCGGTCAAGCCAGCCCTGGTCCGGCAACGATATGGACACCTATGCCGACGATCTCCTGGCGGTCGTCGAAGCACTTGACCTGAAGAACGCGGTCCACGTCGGCCACTCGACCGGTGGCGGTGAAGTTGCCCGCTATATCGGTCGTCACGGGACAAAGCGTGTTGCCAAAGCCGTGTTGATCAGCGCCATACCGCCCCTGATGCTGAAGACGCCTGCCAACCCGGGTGGCTTACCCATTGAGGTCTTTGACCAGCTCCGCGCCAGCCTGCAGGCCGACCGTTCACAGTTCTGGAAGGACCTGAGCGCGCCGTTTTATGGCGCCAACCGGCCGGGCGCCAAAGTGTCGCAAGGTTTGCGCGACTTCTTCTGGATGCAGGGGATGCTTTGCGGAATCAATGCCGCGTATGACTGCATAAAGGTCTTCTCCGAGACCGACCAGACCGACGACCTGAAGAAGTTCGATGTGCCCACGTTAATCCTGCACGGCGACGACGACCAGATTGTACCCATTGGCGCCTCAGCCATGATGTCGTCCAAGATTGTCAAAGGAGCGAAGCTCAAGGTCTATCCCGGAGCGCCGCACGGCATGTGCTCGACGCTCAAGGATGAAATTAACGCGGACTTACTTGCCTTCCTGCAGAGTTAGCTGATTGGCAGACGTCTTTCGCCTGCAGGGGTGTGCGTTTGCTGGATGCGAAACACCCAGCGACACCGGTCGCTGAGCGAATTGTGAAACAGCCATTATGTGGTCAGTGCCACGAGATACGATGCCACCTTGTCTTTCGTGCCTGTTCGTAGCCACGTTGGTGATTACCGCCGGAATCGCATCGGCGGGAACGATGTCTGCCTCGTTCCTCGCGCAGTCGGACGAAAGCACGAACCTCTGGGGTGGCGAACATGTCAGGATGAAGCTTACAAGCGCCGGCGCAGACCTTGACTTCGACTGCGCCGCGGGAACCATTGACCAGCCTTTGGTCCTGCCAAAGGAGGGAAAGTTTCAAGCACGGGGCACCTACACCCAGGAGCGCGGTGGCCCTGTGCGAAAAGACGGCAATCAAGCGGTTGCGGCGACCTACGTCGGCGCGATTAAGGGCGATTCCATGCACCTGGAAATCGTGCTGGTGAAGAACAACGTGACCGTGGGAACCTACGACCTCGTGCGCGGCAGCTTCGGACACGTGGTTAAGTGCCGCTGAGACCGCTGGTCGTCGCCGACACCTGCCGCTCAGTTACAAGTTTCGGCGCCGCACTACCGCGGTTCTGGAGCCTGATCAAATAGCTTTACGGCAAGGGCGCCATGAGTGGCGGCGGCTCCCGCTCGTAGCGCCGCGGCGAGAAACGCAGCTTCACTGACTTCCTCGCGGGTTGCGCCGGCGCGTTTGGCTGCGCGCGTGTGCACATCCAGGCAGTAAGGGCATTGGGTGGTGCAGGCCACCGCAATTGCCATCAACTCGCGATACTTCCTCGGGATTTTGCCGTCTTCGCGCCCCACCGTCTTGTCGAACTCTACGAACGTAGAGAATTCCACCGGCGCCAGCTGCTTAAACTCGCCCATGTGCTTCAAATCATCACAATCGTGATAGTGCATCGCCCCTCCTGTAGATAACGTCTCGTAGCATTTTTCATTGCCCGTAATCAGATGCTTTATCAGCCTGGAAGGTCCGGGGCACACGAAAATTCGCTTCGCTGGGTACGGCGCGGCTTGCCGACCGTCTCCGCTACGGGAACATCGGATGAAGAGAAATGGTGGAGGCGGCGGGAGTTGAACCCGCGTCCGAAAATGCTGCCAGCAAAGAGCCTACATACTTAGTCAGGTTCCTGCGGTCGCCAGGCGACCACTCTCGCCAGCCGCGCTCAGAACCGACAAGAAACGCGGCCAGCCAGCCTGAAGGTCTCGCCCCAAACTCCCAGACGTAGAGTTCAAGGCCAGCTCACTGTGCGACGCCCTGTCTCAGCCCGTGAGCAAAGCCGAGCAGGACGGCAACTTAATTAATTAAGCTGCGTATGCCAGTGTTTGGTTGGCAATTGTGTTCTTGCACGCGATTTCGGATGCATGCCCTCCGGTATGCCTCTTTACCGCAATCACTTCCGTCGAAGCCGTGACGCCCCCGAAGTGAACCGCGATCATTTCCACTGTAGCACCTGGGGCAGGGAAGTCAATCGCAACCATACAGATGCAGCCGCGCAGCGTGCCGACTCGGAGGCCCGATTCCTGCATCCCCGCGGCAGCCGAATCATCCAAACCTTTTGCTTGCCTGTTAGTCTGATACCCGTGCGAATGACCGACCGAGTGCTGTGCTGCCGACGCTGTTGTCGGGAGAGGCTCGCGTGATCCCCGACTGCATCCCGTTCAGCGCCATCCCGCACACCACCCGCATCTTCAGCGATTTCCTTTCTTATTCCCCTGATGTCCGCAAGTTCTTTCCAGTTCAGCCGGATGCCGAGCACGTCATCGCCCTGGGCAAGTCCGTACCGCGCGACCTCGAACGCCAGGCCCGCGTCGCCGACGCCCTGGCCAAGCAGAATCGCGCCTGGGGAGCGTCTGAGCCGACGCTGCGCAACATTCAGCGCCTGCGCGATGGCGCTTTCGCCGTGGTTACCGGCCAGCAGGTGGGACTCTTCGGCGGGCCGCTGATGTCGCTGTTCAAAGTCGCATCGGCGCTCGCACTAGCCAAGCAGGTGCAGCAGGCAGGCGTGGATTGCGTGCCGATCTTCTGGCTGGCTACGGAAGACCACGACCTCGACGAGGTCAACCAGGCCCTGTTTCTCACGCACGATTTCCAGCTCGCGTCATTCAAGGCCAGTACCACAGGAACCGCGGGCGCCCCAGTTGCGCACCTTCGCTTCGCCGAGGGAACCAATGAACTAGTCGCGCAAGCTGCCAAGCTACTCGGCGACTCCTTGGCCGCCGATTACCTGCGCGAGAGCTACGTCGACGGTGAGACCTTCTCCAACGCCTTCGCGAAGCTGTACACGCGCATCTTCTCCGCACAGGGGCTCATTCTGCTCGACCCCGCCGATCCCGAGCTGCACCGCATCGCCGCGCCGCTGTTTCTTAACGCGGTGCGCCGCTGCATCGAGCTCGACCAGGCGGTACTAGAGCGCAATCGCCAGTTGCACGACGCCGGTTATCATGAGCAGGTCAAGGTCACGCGAGAATCTACGGCGCTGTTTGCGCTGGTGGACGGCGCGCGTGTGGCCGTTCACCGCAAGAACAGCGCCTACGCCATCGGCACAGAACGCCTCTCCCGCGAAGAACTACAACAGCGCATCGCCGCCGCGCCGGAGAACTTCAGCGCCAACGTGCTGCTGCGGCCGGTGCTACAGGACTACTGGCTGCCCACGCTGGCCTACATCGGCGGGCCAGCCGAAGTCGCCTACTTCGCGCAGGCCGCCGTGCTGTACGAGAAGCTGCTAGGCCGCATCACACCCATCCTGCCGCGCATGAGCGCCACGCTCATCGAGCCGCGCATCGAGCGGCTGCTGCTGAAGTACGAAGTTGAGCTGCCGGACCTGTTCCACGGCGAGTGCCAACTGCGCGACTGCCTGGCCGCGCGCGCGCTACCGCCGGAGCTCAAGGACGACTTCGAGCTGGCGCGCCGCGCCATCCAGGTCAACCTGCAGCGCATCAGCACGTCGCTGCGCAAGCTCGATCCCACGCTGGTGGAGGCCGCCGAACGCGCCGCCAGCAAAGTGCGGTATCAGGTGGACCGCCTGCAGAAGCGCGCCGCTCAGGCCGAGCTGCGCCGCAGCGACATCATCGCCCGCCACGCCGCGCAGATCGAGGACGCACTCTTTCCCAACAAGTCCCTGCAGGAGCGCGAAATCGCCGCGCTGCATTTCTATGCCAGCCACGGCCCAGAACTGATCAACCGGCTCGTCGATCTGGCGCAGGCGCGCTGCCCCGAGCACAAGGTGCTACGGTTGTCAAGTTCCACGTGGAATTTTCGCGCTTTTTCGCTGACGTAGCACCATAAAGATAACCGATTTGGAATCAAAGACTTAGGTGGCATCTCCCGCATCTTATTGATCTCCAAAGACTTAGTTAACGCTAACAAAATAAATGACTTAGCTCGCCACTCGCACGAAGGTAATGACACCTTCGTAATCTTCTATGGGGGACAGAACCAGGACAGCAACTATCGCGAGATCTGGCTCATGGATGTGAATGGCGATTGCGTGATCGGTTGCCATCGCCGGCGTTAATTCAGCGAGACCCCCAACTTCGCTGCAAACTCTTCGCAGCCTTTGGTAAGCTGCGGAACTTCACTGCCCAGCCGACGCAGCTCCCAGCGCAGGATCTCCCTCAGCTCCTTCTGGCGGGAACGGCATTTTCCTGAGTTTCCAATCGTAGCGGATATCGCGCCGGCCGCCTGGCTTTCATCCCCATGAAGAAACCTGGTTATCGCCAGCTCCAGCTCGGCATAACATTCTTTTTCGTCAATCAGAACCAGCCTTATCTGGCGGTCAGCACTGACGTCCAAGGCCCAGGCCCGCGATTCTTCTGCCTGCCGCACCGACGGCTGCTGCAGCTCGCTCTTTGCGTCCTCCTCGCGTCCAGCGGCGTCATCCAGGTTGTTTTGCAGGCGATAAATTTTGGCCACCACCAGCGCCGCGAGAGGGAAATTCGATACCTGTCCGTATTCCTCGATTGCCTTCTCATACTCCCCGCGGCGAAAGTACATGTCTGCCAGATTGTTGTGATAGGCGGGAGTCGGCGACAGCGCGGCAGCTTTCTTGTAGGACTCGAATGCGCCGTCCGGATCGCCCTCAAGGTCTTTAATTCGGCCGATGTCGAAGTACGCTTCGGCCAGTCGCGGCTCGCGCCTTACTGCCTCCTCATATTCGGCAAGCGCACCCTGCCGGTCGTTCTCCACCAGGTACTTCTGGTCCCCGCTCAACACCTTTGTATAAGCGCAGCGCGGGTAATCGCGATTTGCCTGGCTCAGCCGCTGCGTAAACTGCGATGGATCGGAGCGGAGCTTATCGAGCTTGACCGCAGCCAGCCCGCAGCCTGCCATCGAATTGAACGGGAACACCTTCTTTGCTTTGAGAAGGTCAGGTTCCGCCTGCGAATAGCGGCCAATGTTCAGCATGTCAGTTCCTTGCTTCAGGTAGTGCTGGCTCTTCGACCACAGCGCCCAGCCGGCGATCAGCGCCACCGCCAAAACCGCACCCGCCAGCCATCGCAAAGGATGACGTTGCACCGCCGTCTCCACTACCCTGACCGGAAGCGGCGCCGGATTGCAGATCTTCTGGATGAGCCGGCGCAGTGCCTTTACCGCATCCACATATCCCTGTTCCTCCCGCCACTTGACCACCGGCTTGCTGCCTTTCGGCAGGGCCTGAAATCCGGCAAAGCGCGAGGTCTCCCAGTCACACGGCTTCAGGATGAGCGGCACGACGTAAGCTTCGCCCTTTTGATGGCGCTCCAGCGCGCGATCCATTTCCACGTCATTGCAATAGTTGGAGGCAAGAAAGTCGGGGCTGACCAGCAGGATGATGACGTGTGCGGCATTCAGGTTTTCGTCGATAGCGCCCGCCCAGCTTTCGCCGGCGACGATCTGCTGGTCGCTCCAGGGAGCGATCAGCCCCTCCCGCATGAGCTGGCTGAGATGCACCAGAAACCGCTCGCACAGCTTCTGGTCGTGGTGGGAATAGGAGAGAAAAATCTTCAGCGGCGGCGTTGGCCGGGTCTCAGGCATTCCGTCAGTTGGGCAGCTTTGACGCGATGGGAAAATCGCCCACGATCAGCGACAGTGGCATTTGGCGATAATGCCATTTTTCAAGGGTAATGTCGGGCACCCGTTTCACCACGAACGCGGCCAGACCAGTGACCAATATTTCGCCTTGGCGATCGGTATCGGCTTCCTTCAGGGCCTGCAGCAGCGCATAGGTGAAAACGCCATGTTCCTGATACCCATCCATTGCCATCTCGTCTTCGGTTGACGCAGCAAGAACCGCGCGACCCGACATGTTAGCTACCTTCTCAATGGCAGCCTTTTCGCTCAAAGTAGTGTCACGGGCGTTCACATAGGCTCCTGAGCCACAGGTATCCAGAATCAAAACGCTCCTGCTGGTGTGTATTTGCTTGAGCAGGTCCTGGATCGCCTCCCGGTTCAGACTCTTGGCCAACAATTCTTTCTG
>Ga0335077_10013310_pt1 | contig 10289 bp, 9 predicted proteins | sample Lox_Sample_31_FD_207151 | JGI IMG/M metagenome (GOLD analysis project Ga0335077, IMG submission 207151) | Soil microbial communities from Loxahatchee National Wildlife Refuge, Florida, United States - Lox_Sample_3.1 | ecosystem: Environmental > Terrestrial > Soil > Wetlands | place: USA: Florida...
TCCGCCAAGACAAGATCGACCCACAGAGCTGCGCTATCGCATCGCAGACTTCATTAACGACCGGCTGAAGTTCCTGCCGGGAGTGCACGCCGCTGTGAAAGCCGCAGTCGCCTCCATGGCGCAAAGCCGCCAGTCCAAAGAGCGGCGCGAGTCTGTTCCTGTGGCTGCCGCTAAAACCGCCGCGCCTGCACCTGAGCAGATCACGCGTCCGGTCTTGGCACAAACCGACGTGGCAGTTTCGCCGGACGCCGTTCACGAACAGCCGCAGCCAACGTCCGCCGACATCTCGCTGGACAACCTGCCCATCCCGCCGCTGGAAATGCGCGAACTGGTAGGGCCGACGGACCCTGCCGCATTCGACAATCCCACCGGACGGCCTGTCTACGACTATCTCGCCCCGGCTGCTTATGAGAAGGTCTTCGACTTTGGATGTGGGTGCGGACGGGTGGCGCGCCAGTTGATCCTACAGCGGCCCAGCCCGAAGCAGTACGTAGGGGTCGACCTTCACGCCGGCATGATTCGCTGGTGCCAACGCAACCTGCAACCTGCCGCACCCAACTTCTCGTTCCTTCATCACGACGTCTTCAATACGCGTTTCAATCCCAACCCTGGCAGTCCAACCATGGCGCCATTCCCGGTTGGCGATTCGCAATTCACCCTGGTCAATGCGCTCTCGGTCTTCACTCACCTCACGCAGGAGCAGGCGGTCCACTACCTGCGGGAATGCGCGCGAATCCTGCATCCCGAAGGCGTGCTGCACGCCTCCTGGTTTCTGTTCGAGAAGCGGGAATTTCCCATGCTGCGGCCGGAGTCGAACACGCTCTACGTGTCATACGAGGATCCCAGCGCGGCCGTGCTCTTCGATCGCGAATGGGTGCTGGCGACGGCGCGGCACTTCGGACTGCGGTTGTGCGGCATCGTCCCGCCGCAAATCAGGGGGCATCAGTGGATCCTGATGATGACGAAGCGGGAGGATATTCAGGAACCGGAATTCCCGCCCGACGCGGCCGCCTATGGCAGGGCCGCCCCGCCGCTAGGGTCTCAGCGCGATGTGTCGAAGATTGGTCTGGAAAGGGATTAGCTTTGAAAGGGCGTGAAGCTGTGCCCCTTCAAGGCTAGCGATTGTAGAACGGCAGCGGCCCGCGCAGGTTGCGCCAGACCTCGTCGCAGGCCTTCAGCATGTCTTCGGTGAGCGGCCCGTCATCGACGGTTGCGAGGTTCTCGTTCAACTGCTCCAGCCGCGAGGCGCCCAGGATCACACAATCCGTTGCCGTGTGATGCAGCAGCCAGTTCAGCGCCAGGCTGACCATCGACCGCCCCGACGCTTGCGCGATCTTGCGCAACTGCTCGACAGCGCGGAATTGCTGCTCGTGCCAGTAGCGCTCCTGATACATTTTGTTGTTGTCGAAGCGCGTGCCCGGCGTGATCGTCTCCGGCTTGTGCTTGCCGGTCAGCAGCCCGCCCGCGAGCGGGTTGTAGACGACGTTGGGGATGCCGAACTGCTTGCACATGGGGAGGAATTCCTGCTCGATGCCACGCGCCAGCAGGTTGTACATGGGCTGCGAAACATAGGGCGCGTGCCAGCCGCGGTCCTTGGCGATCCATAGCATCTCGACCACCTGCCAGCTGGCGAAGTTCGACTGCGCCGGATAGCGCACCTTGCCCTGTTTTAGCAGCGACTCCATGGCCTCCATCGACTCTTCGATGGGTGTGCTGTAGTCGGGCAGGTGGAAGTAATAGAGGTCGAGATAGTCGGTGCCCAGCCGTTCGAGGCTCTCGTCGATAGCGCGCAGGATGGCCTTGCGCGATAGACCTTGCTGGTCCGGCCCGTCGCCCATCTTGCCGTGAACTTTGCTGGCGATGATGAGCTGGTCGCGCTTGCCCTTGATAGCGTGGCCCAGCATGGTTTCGGCGATGCCCTTCTGATACACGTTCGCGGTGTCGAAGAAGTTGATCCCAGCGTTGATCGAGCGGTTGACCAGCTGCGTTGCGCCCGCCTGATCGAGCGGCTTGCCGAAGGTCATGGTGCCGAAGCAGAAGCGCGAGACCTCCAGGTCGGTGTGCTTGAGCGAGATACTGGGGATGTTCATAGTTATCGGTGTCGAAAGCCTAAAGCTCGCTCGGAACATCAACAACCGCGAGGTGACGCTGGCCTGAAGGCAGGCTCTACCTACAGCTCTTTCGACATGGTAATGAAATGAATGGGACGCGTCGCGCTCTTGATCACTTCGGCTGATTGTGTGCCGGTCTCGACAAAACCGAACTTACGATAAATCGCCGGCAGTTCGGTGCGCAGATTGACGATACGTATGTCGATGAGCTTGCAGCCTGCGGCGCGGAAATAGTCTTCCGCTTCGCGCATCATCCGGGCACCCAACCCCGACCGCTGCCGCGCGGGATCGACGGACAGCGTGCCGAGATAGCCGCGCTCGCCCGTCACCTTGACGAAAACGCACGCCACTATCTCCCCCTTGTCGCTCAGCAGCAGGAACTTGCCATCCTGCATCATCTGTCGGACCTGCTCCGGATTGGTCCGGTTGCCACTCCTGAAGAAGCTGGTGACCGCGAAGGCGCGGTTGATGAGGGAGACGATCGCCTCCACATCATGGACCGATCCCTGGCGCAAAACGTAATGTGATGCGAATGCCATCTTCCGCGACGCGTTGAATCTATGCAGGTGCCTGCGAGAGGTTTACGCTTACCATTATGATTCACAATGCCAAAGAGCTTTCGGCCGAACAGAAGGCAGTGATCGAAAACCTCCTGGGCCGACGGGTATTGGAGAGCGAGGCCATTAGCGTGCGGGCCTTTGAACCGCCGGCGCTTTCTGCTGAACGGAGAGAAACCATTGCCGAACAGTTGAGGCGCTATTTCGCTGAGCTTGACGAGCACCGCCAGCCGGCGTCGCCCCAAGAGGCCGACGAAGTGATTACCGAGGCCATTCGAAGCGTGCGGCCGGGCTATCGTTCGCATTCGTGAGAATCGTTCTCGACACCGCGATCCTAGTCCGGGCGACTGAAAAGTCGCATGGTCCGGCCCGGGAAGTCTTGCATAGCGTCATCGTGGGCCATACCCTCTTGCTCTCGAACGAGCTACTGGTTGAAGTTGCGAGAGTGCTGCGTTACCCACGGCTGCAGAGGTTTTATAAGTTGTCGGAAGCTTCAGTTTATGAGTTCGTTAGATGTCTGCGCGAAGCCGCGGAGATCGTTGCGCTCAGCCCGTTGCTTATCATGCCGATTCGCGATGTGAACGACATCATCGTCCTTCAAACCGCAATCATCGGCGAGGCAGATGTTCTCTGTACCACCGACGAGGCCTTCTACGCTCCTCCGGCCTCCGAGTTCCTGAAGCGCGCTGGAATTGTCGTAGCCGACGACATTTCGCTGCTGCAACAACTTCGCTCGTGAAACCTAGTGTTTGCGAAGAGTCGGACTCTACAACACCGCCGTCTCATGCAGCAGCTCGCCCTTGGCGAAGCGCGCCGGGCTTAGGACCTCGATCTCACCCACCACTTCGGTCTTGCCACTCACAATCAGGTCGGCGACGATCCTCCCCGTGGCTGGCGCGTGCATGGCGCCGTGGCCGCTGAATCCGTTGGCGCAATAGAACCCGCGAAGCTCCGCGACCGGGCCGATGATCGCGTGATGATCGGGCGACATCTCATACAGCCCCGCCCAGGCGCGCTTCGGGTTCACCGCAAGGTTCTCGAAGCACGGGACGCGGTCGGCCGCCAGGGTCAGCACCTTCTCGATGAAGGCCGGCTCGAACTCCGTGTTGAAGCCCGTCTTCTCTTCCGGGTCATTCCAGGCCAGCAGGAAGCCGAGCGACTCGGGACGAAAGTGGAAGCCGGTGCTCATGTCCACCACCATGGGGGATCGGTGCGAGACGCCATCAAACGGTTCGGTCGGCACCAGCATGCGGCGCATGGGTTCCACCGGCAGCGGAATGCCGGCCAGCGCCGCGACCTCGGAGCTCCACGGCCCTGCTGCATTCACCACGACCCGCGTGCTCACCGGGCCGCGCGAAGTTTCCACGCCCGTGACACCCGACGCGTCACGCTGGATTCCGGTTACCTCGGTTGAACGCCAGATGGCCGCACCCTGTTGGCAAGCGCGCTGGGTGAAGCCGACCATCGCGCTATAAGGATCGATGAAGCCGTCAGTCGGGCAGAAGCTGCCGCCGAGCACGTCGTCGCAGCGCAACTCGGGTACCATGGCGCCGATCTCTTCGCAGCTCATCATGCGCGCCTGCTCCAGGCCGAGTGACTTCTGCAACTTCTGGTTGGTCTGGAGATATTCGAGATGTTTGGGCAGGGTGGCCACGAAGAGATACCCCTGGGCACGATATCCGGAGGGATGTCCCAGGTGCTCCTCGAACGCCGCATAAAAAGGAATGGAATACAGCGACATCTGGATGTTGGGTTTGGTGGCGAACTGCGCGCGCACCCCGCCCATACTCTTGCCCGTGGATCCTTTGCCCTGGTGCGCTTCGCGCTCCAGGATAAGCACATTGCGGCAGCCGGCTTCGGTGAGGTGCCAGGCGACGCTGGCGCCCACGATACCGCCGCCGACAACGACAACATCCGCTGTTTGCATCAGCGACATTGTATGCCCCAAGGTGCCGCTATAGCCCCGCGAGCACCAGGGCTTCCGTGCCGGATGAGGATTGCTTTTTCTGGCATATAATTGCTCCGCTTTTCGGAGGCCTGCTTCCGGCAAGCCACTTGGTCTCCCGCCATAAGACATACCGGCAATGCCCAGTGAAGCCCATCCCGCCTGTGACACCACCATGGCTCCGGTCACGCTCAGCTTCCGCGGGCGCGAGATCGAAGACGAGTATCAGAACTGGTACTTCAATATCTCCATCCGATACGTTCGCTGGGGGCTGCTCGGCGCCTTGGCCATGTTCGTCGTCTTCGGTTTCCTCGATTGGAGCCTGAACGCGAACGTTACAGCGGTGCATCGGCTGATGCTAGTACGTTACGGGCTCATCTGCCCGATGATCGTCGGCTTATACGGGTTCACCTTCTCGCGATATTTTCGGCGCCACATCCAGCTCTACCTTTCTGTAGCCACGGTGTTCTCCGGCATCGGAATTCTCGCCCTCACCCACCTGGCGGTATCTTCTGCGCGGTACTCCTACTACGCCGGGATATGCCTCGTCATTGTCTACACGTCCACCGTGCTTCGCGTGCGCTTCCTGTACATGGTCGCGATCGTCGTGAGCCTATCCGCCGCGTACGTCCTTTCCGCGGTGCAACTGCAGACGCCGTTCGAGATCCTGCTGAACAACGTCTTCTTTCTGCTGGCGTTTGACGGCGTCGGCGTGGGATCGGGTTATCTGTTCGAAATGTACTTGCGGCGTATTTTTCTCCAGATGCGCAAGGTGGAGCAGCAGGACCGGGAGCTCAGAAAGCAGGAGGAACTGGCCGAATCGCTGCTGCGAAACACGCTGCCGGCTGAGGTGGCCAACGAGCTCAAGAGCAAGGGCAAAGTCGATCCCCGCTACTACGATGACGTGACCGTGTTGTTCACCGATTTCAAGTCCTTCACCCTGAACACCGAGGGGCTGCCCGCCGAGGAGATCGTCGCCCGGCTGAACGACTACTTCTGCGCCTTTGACATGGTTATGAGCAAGTACGGACTCGAGAAGCTGAAGACCATCGGCGACAGCTACATGTGCGTGGCCGGACTGCCCACGCATTCGGAGTCGCACGCGGTCGATTGCGTGCTGGCCGCCTTTGAGATCCTGGACGAGGTGGCCAAGCGGCAACTGGCGCGCAAGTCAAACTGGACAATTCGTATCGGTGTGCACACCGGCCCGGTGATCGGCGGGGTGGTGGGCACGCGTAAGTTCGCCTTCGATATCTGGGGGCCGTCGGTGAACCTCGCCTCGCGCATGGAATCCACCGGCGAAGAGGGCCGGGTCAACATCTCCGCCAGCACCTACGAGAAGGTCAAGGATTTCTTCCGCTGCGAGTACCGGGGAAAAATCAGTACTAAGGAACATCGCGAGTACGACATGTACTTCGTCACCGGCGTCCCCGACAATCTGCTTGCGGGCAGCAACGGGAAGGTGCCGGAGGTCTTCCTGCATCGCTACAGCTCTTACTTCCAGAAGCCGCTGGAAAACTTTCCCGACGGACTGCGCTTCGGCGACGCGGATTCCCTGTCCGACGGCATCGGCGTCGGGATCAGCTGACGAGGCTGAGCCAAAGCACACTTCAACCCGCCTCTGGGCAACCGCAGTGCGGCTGAGAGCGATCGGACTAAGGGATGAGGGCCCGGATTACTTGTGGTTCCGATTCGCTGCTTCGGCGGCCAGCTTGAGCTGCTGGTTCGCCTGCTCGAGCAGTTCCTTGGCCTTCTTCGCGTGGCCGTCCAGGTCGAACTCGTTCGCCTGCTGCGCGGCAACCACTTTCTCATATGCCTGCTCGGAGAACCGCTGCGCCGCAGCCAGGTTGGGGTGATGATGCGGGTTGATGTTCTGCACCGGCTTTTGCGCGATCGCAATGCCGCCGCACAATAAAGCTGCAGCCACTATGAGCCTCAACACGAGCTTGCTCATGCTTTCCTCTTTCCTAGCGGAACTACTGGCGGGCGCGGGTGCGCATCGCGGAGCACCGACCCGCCGCGCTTTCCCGCACATTGTCTACCAATCTTGCTGCGTGGTCTACATCCGCGATGCTACTGCGCTGTCGTCGCCATCGGCAGGGCCCTGGCCCGGTATTTGAATTCTCTCCCGATACAGGGCCGTGCCGAGGGACATCTTCCCTTGTCCGCCCCTATGTCCCAAGGAAGATCACGTGGACGTAGGTGCCCAGGCGAGGGTTATATGCGAGGTAATAGCCCGAATCGTCGGGATCGGGGTACAGAACGATGTCATCGCTGTTCCACAGCCAGTTGTTGACGTAGACGATATCCACCGGGGCGACCTGGAAATAGAATCCGTTAAACCAGAAGCGGTTCGGCCCGCCTCCAGCCAGTCTCCAGACGTGGCGCGCACCAATCTCGTCGGGGAAGTGTCCATGCTCCCAGGGATGGTCCAGATGATAGCGCGGGTCGTTCTTTCCCGCGTTGTGACCCACCCACTGATCGTTGCGGGCGTCGACGTGCGGCGCCGTGGGATGGTTCGGTCGGTCGGGCGTGACATGCTCCGGTATTTGCTTCGGAGCGGGGTGCGCGGCCGGCGCAGGCCCGTGCGCCGGAATATGGCCGCCCCCAACCTCTTCATGGGGCGCACCCATTTGTCCATGCGGTTCTCCGCCTTTTTGTCCCCCGCCTTGCTGGGGCGCAGCGCCGCCGTGATGTTCCTGCGCCGCCGCCAACACCGACAGCGCTGTCACCGCAATCAGGACCCTTATCGTCTTTCTCATAGCTCCCTCCGCAGTATTGAACAGTCATTGGATGCTAATGTCTCGCGCCCCCGGCTGTGAAGTCTTGTAAATGACCGTGAAGAACCAGGCCCAAGACTCCGAGGCGCCCGGCACAGGGGTGCCGCGATTGGAAGACCGGAAAGAGTAGCCCGTCCCAGGCAAGGTGACAAGCGCCCGGTTCCCGTAGCATCCTTGAGTTGTCACATGTACCACAAGGTGGTCACTTTCGTACAAACCGGCTTACTCGGGCTGCTATTGGCGAGCGGCGCGACCCAGGCGCAAACAAATGCGCGGGTAGTTCCCGTTGCGCAATCGCCGGCCCCGGCCGCTCCTCTGACGTCAGGGCCCGTGCTACCGCTATATCGGGCGCTCCACGATGTCGGCCTCGATCCGCAGCGAGTCTACAAGATTCGCGAAGCCGACATTGATCGCGAAGACGTCCACCTCTCGCTGAATGACGGGACGATTGCGTTCACGCAGGCGATCGATGGGCGCATCACGGGCGCCTACTTCGAAGGCGATGGTGAGGTGCTGGTGCGGCCACCTGATCGCATGGAGCGCGCATCGCTCGGCTTGTTCATCAACGCCGGCGTGCTGGAGGAGCAGTTTTCGTCGGCCTATCTGCGCTTCAACGACGATACGGCGCAAGAGCTGGTTCCGTTTCTGCGTCCACCGGAGGACGCCGCCGATTTTATCGCCCGCAACGACGCACGTGCCCGGACGCTGGCCGCGAGCGATGCCATGCGCCTGTGCATTTCCTTCACCAGCAATCCCGGGGTTGCCGGTAATGAAGAGGCTCCGCCGGTTGCCGATCGCTTCCTGCACGCGCGCGTTGCTGGGCAGCATGACGGCGTCTTCGACGTCTATTTCGATACGCGCAGCCCGGAACAGATCGTGGTGGGCAACGCCTCCATGCACGAGAACGAGACCTATTACGACCTGTGGATGAGCTTCCCCATGCACTCGTTGCGCAAGGCGCCGCTGTCGGACACGCGCTTCGAAGGCCCGAGCGGCCCGCTGTGGACGCCCGACGTATTGTCGGTCAGCAAGTACACCATCAGCGCGACCCTCGACCTGGCGCACACCCTCTCGGCCGATGCGATGCTTGATATCGACGTGAAGCAGGGCGGCACGCGCATTGTCCTCTTCGAGCTGTCGCGCTATCTCCAACTCAAACGGGTGGAGTACGAGGGACAGCCACTGGAGTTCATGCAGAACGAAGCGGTGGAGGGCAGCGAACTTTCTCGTCGCGGCAACGACACCATCGCGGTCGTGTTTCCGGCGCCGCTTCAGCCCGGAGCGCACTTTCCGCTGCGGTTCACCTATGCCGGCTCGGTGCTGTCGGATGCGGGCGGCGGCCTGCTGTACGTCGGCGCGCGCGGAACCTGGTATCCCAATCGCGGTATCGCGATGGCCAACTACGATCTCACGTTCCGCTTTCCGCAAGCGTGGTCGCTGATCGCCACCGGCAAGCGCATGTCGCTGGAGCGCGAGGGTGGCGCCTTCGTCGGACATTGGGTCAGCGAGCAGCCCATCCCCATCGCGGGATTCAACCTGGGCGAGTATGTGGAGAGCAGCGCGAAGAGCGGGGGAACTGAAGTGGACGCATATGCAGCTCGCGGCACGGAAGACCGGCGCTCCGCGCCGAACGCGCGCAACAACTCCTCGCCGCTGTTGTCGCCGCACGCTCCTGGAACGCTGGAACCTGTGCCCCTGCCGCCGCCGTCGCTTCAAAACCCGGCGGGCGTAGGGCAATCGCTGGCCGAGCGCGCCGCGGATACGCTCTCCAGCGAGGCGCAGATGCTCGGTCCGTATCCCTTCAGCTCGCTGTCGCTGACGGAGAATCCCAGCGCCGAGAGCCAGGGCTGGCCGGGGCTGATTTTTCTCTCCAGCTATGCCTATCTTCAGCCCGAGCAGTTGCGCGCCATGAATTTGTCGACTGCCGATGCCGTCATCTACAGCGAAGTCATGATGCCGCACGAGCTGGCGCACCAGTGGTACGGCGACCAGGTCTCGTGGGCCAGCTATCACGAGCAGTGGCTGCTGGAAGGGCTGGCCAACTACGTTTCGCTGCTGCTGCTGGAGCGTTCGCAGCCCACCGACGTGCAGCTCACGCTGGAGAATTACCGGCGGATCCTCGCCAGCCGTTCGCGGGAAGGCCGGCAACTGGTGGAGGCCGGGCCGGTGACGCTGGGCAGCCGGCTGTCATCGTCGCATTTTCCCAATGGCTACGAGGTCATTACCTACGGGCGCGGCACCTGGCTCATGCATATGCTGCGCTGGATGCTGCGCGACGCCTCGCGCACCGCGGACAATCCCAGCGGCGATGACACCGTGTTTCTCGGGCTGCTGCATACCCTGGCGCAGCAGTACAAGAGCAAGCAAATCACAAACGCCGATTTCGAAGCGGCGGTGGAGGCGGTGTTGCCGCGCTCGCTTTGGTTCGAGAACCGCAAGTCGCTGGACTGGTTCTTCGACGGCTGGGTGAATGGAACGGCGTTCCCCAAGCTCGAGCTCTCGGGCGAGAAGTTCGTGCGCACGGCGAAAGGCGTGACAGCAAGCGGCGTGATCCACCAGAACTCCGCGCCCTTTGACCTGGTCACCAGCGTTCCGGTGTTCGGCGTAGCGGGAGATCAGCAGATTTACCTGGGGCGCGTCTTCGCCGAAGGCGCGGACACGCGATTCAGCCTGCCCGCGCCGGCGAACGTGAAGCAGTTGCTCGTCGATCCGTATCACACCGTGCTGACGGCGCCGTAGCGGCGTCGTGGTTCGGTTCGTCGCCGCATCATAAGAGCAGATTATGAAAATTGGCGTACTCGCATTGCAGGGCGACTTTGATGCGCACCGCCGGCGGCTGGAAGAGCTGGGCGCCGACGTCGTGCTCATGCGCAATGCCGAGGACTTCGATGGCATT
>Ga0335077_10013311_pt1 | contig 10288 bp, 9 predicted proteins | sample Lox_Sample_31_FD_207151 | JGI IMG/M metagenome (GOLD analysis project Ga0335077, IMG submission 207151) | Soil microbial communities from Loxahatchee National Wildlife Refuge, Florida, United States - Lox_Sample_3.1 | ecosystem: Environmental > Terrestrial > Soil > Wetlands | place: USA: Florida...
ACGCCCGACATGGCCGTGCTCCTGTGCGGGCCCGAGATCATGATGGTCATCGCGATCCGGCAATTGCTTGCGCGCGGCGTCGCGCCGGGATCGATCTCCCTGTCGATGGAGCGCAACATGCAGTGCGGCCGCGGCGTCTGCGGGCATTGCCAGCTCGGGCCGCATTTCCTGTGCCGCGACGGGCCGGTGTTCGCTTATCCGGCGATCGCCGAGTGGCTCGGCCGCAAGGGCCTCTGAGCGGGACGACGACGATGACGAAATTGCGCGTGGCCGTGCACAAGTTCACGTCGTGCGACGGCTGCCAGCTCGCGCTGCTCAACCTCGGACCGACGTTGCTCACGGTCGCCGACCGGTTCGAGCTGCTGCACTTCGCCGAGGCCGGCCCGATCAACCCGGACGCGCACGTCGACGTCGCCTTCATCGAAGGATCGATCTCGACGCCGGACGAGGAAGCGCGCATCAAGCGCATCCGTGCCGCCACGCGCCATCTGGTCGCGATCGGCGCCTGTGCCACCAGCGGCGGCATCCAGGCATTGCGCAACCTGCCGCACGAAGGCGACTGGGTCGCCGCGGTGTATGCGAAGCCGGAGCACATCGAATCGCTCGCGCATGTGCGCGCGATCTCCGAGGTCGTCAAGGTCGACCTGGAACTGTGGGGCTGCCCGATCACGAGCGCGCAGATCCTCGCCGCATTGCGTGCGCTGGGTTCGGGCGTGATGCCGGCGAACGACGCCGACAAGGTGTGCCTCGAATGCAAGCGCAGCCAGACGGTGTGCGTGATGGTGGCGCGCCAGGTGCCCTGCCTGGGGCCGGTCACGCGCACGGGGTGCGGCGCGATCTGCCCGCGCTTCGGCCGCGACTGTTACGGTTGCTTCGGGCCCGCGGAAACCGCCAACGCCGCGGCGCTGGCGCAGCGGCTCGAAGGACTCGGCCTGCCGCCGCGCGCGGTGGCGCGGAAGTTCCTCTTCATCAACAACGCCGCCCCGGTTTTTGCCGCGGCGGGCGCGGCCGTGCTGGAGCGAGCCCATGACTGAGCAACGCCGCGTGGGCATCCGCGTGCCGGTGCTGGCGCGCGTCGAGGGGGAAGGTGCGCTCGACATCGACATCGTCGGCGATCGCATCGAGCACCTCGCGTTGCGCATCTTCGAGCCGCCGCGCCTGTTCGAGAAGTTCCTGGAAGGACGCACCTTCGACGAGGTGTCCGATATCGTCGCGCGCATCTGCGGGATCTGTCCGGTCGCCTACCAGATGAGCGCGGTGCATGCGCTCGAACGTCTTTTCGGAGTGGCGCCGAGCGAGTGGATCCGGAAGATGCGGCGGGTCCTCTACTGCGGCGAGTGGCTGGAAAGCCACGCCCTGCACATCCATCTTCTCGCGGCGCCCGACCACCTCGGTTTTCCCGATGCACTGGCGATGGCCGCCGCACATCCGCAGGTTCTCACGCGCGGGCTGGCGCTGCAGGCACTCGGCAACGAGATCCTGCGCACGCTCGGCGGGCGCTCCGTGCATCCGGTCAGCGTGCGCGTCGGCGGCTTCTCGCGGGCGCCGGACGCCGAGACGATCCGCGCACTCGTCGCGCGCATCGATGCGGCGCTGCCCGAGGCCGAAACGCTGCTCGCATGGACCGCGGCCCTGCCGCTGCCGGACGACGACCAGGAGTTCACGTGCGTGGCGTTGCGCCATCCGCACGATTACCCGATGAACGAGGGGCGGATCGTGTCGGATCACGGGCTCGACATCGACACCGACGAGTACGAGTCGCACTTCCGCGAGACGCACGAGCCGCACTCGACCGCGTTGTATTCGCACCTGGACGGCGCCCCGTATCTGGTGGGGCCGCTGGCGCGTCTGAACCTGAACGCCGACCGCCTGCCAGCGGAGGTGGCGGATGCGCTGGAACGGGTCGGACTGCGGCTGCCCAGCCGCAACATGTTCCATTCGATCGTCGCGCGCGCCGCGGAGATACTGGTCGCGCTGCACGAAGCCCGCAGGCTGCTTGCCGACTACACGGCGCAGCAACCGGAGGTCGCGGTCGCGCCGTGCGCCGGCACGGGTGCCTGGGCCACCGAGGCGCCGCGCGGAATGCTCTGGCACCGCTACCGCACGGACGCAGAAGGCCACATAACGTCCGCGCGCATCGTGCCGCCGACGAGCCAGAACCAGGCACGCATCGAGCAGGACCTCGCGCAGTCGCTCGCAGCCCTCGGACTGGATCGCGACGACGAGGCGCTGCGGCTGCGCGCCGAAACGGTGATCCGCAACTACGATCCCTGCATCTCCTGCGCGACGCACTTCCTGACGCTGAAGCTCAAACGGACGTGACGCGAACCGCGTACGACATGGAGCGTGCCGTCCCGAGGGTGCCTGGACTGTCACGAGCACGACTCGGCGCAACGGCTTCCGAATCGGACGTCGCACCCCAATAGCAGGCGCTGGCGCGGGGAGTAATCGCGATCGGCACCGCGATCGATGCGCATGCCGCGGATGAGACGGGAGCAAGTCGCTGCGAGGCGCCGCGACAATGTTCACCCGCGGCCTTCCCGCGCGCTGCACGCGGGCGGCGAGACCTGGCCGCCGCCCCTGCGCGACACGAGCGGTCCGATTGACTGAGCGCAACGACTGAAGTCCGGCTTCGGCGCTCAATCGGCATGATGGAGGATGTTGTACTCGAGGCCCCCGCAACGCGCAGGCCGCCTGAACGCGCTCTGCTCGAGATCGTCGAGCAGACGGTGCGCGATCTGCAGCCCGGCGCGGCGGTCCTGCCGCGAATCGTGCTCGACAGCACGCTCGATCGCGATCTCGGGTTCGACAGCCTGGCGCGTGTGGAACTGCTGCTGCGGATCGAGCGTGACTTTCACATCGATCTGCCGCCGGAGACACTGCAGCGGGCCGAAACGGTACACGATCTCCTGGTCGCGATCGCGCGCGCCGGGAGTGCCGCGCCGTCCGGAGCCCAGGTTGCGCTCGACCTGCGCCAGCCCGGCGCGGGGGAGATCGAAGAGCCCGCGACCGCTTCGACGCTGCTCGAAGTGCTCGACCATCACGTGCAGGCGCACGCGGAGAAGGTGCAGATCATCGTGCTCGCCGATGACACCGCCACCGAGATCTCATATGGAGCCCTGGCCGGCGGGGCGCGCAAGGTGGCGGCCGCATTGCAGCGTGCCGGCCTCGAGCCGCGCCAGTGCGTGGCGCTGATGCTGCCGACGTCCGCCGCGTACTTCGCCTGTTTCTTCGGCATCCTGATGGCGGGCGGCATTCCCGTGCCGATCTATCCGCCCGCGCGGGCCTCGCAGCTCGAGGACCACGTCATGCGGCACGCCGGCATCCTCGCCAATGCGCAGGCCGTGCTGCTGATCGCGGTGCCGGAGGCGATGGTGGTCGCCCGTCTGCTTCAAGCACGGGTCCCGGGGCTGCGGCACGTCGTCACGCCGGAGCGACTCGACGCCGCTCTTCCCGCGGCGGACTCGGCCAGCGCAGAAGGCGCCGGACCGGCGCCGGTGCAGGTGGGCGCCGAAGACATCGCGTTCATCCAGTACACCTCGGGCAGCACCGGCAATCCGAAAGGCGTGGTGCTGACGCATGGGAACCTGCTCGCCAACATACGCACGATGCAGAAGGTCGAGGCGGCCACGGCAAGCGACGTATTCGTGAGCTGGCTTCCCCTGTATCACGACATGGGCCTGATCGGTGCCGTGCTGGCGACCCTGTACATCGGCATGCCGCTCGTGGTCATGTCGCCCCTCATGTTTCTTGCCAAGCCCGAGCGCTGGCTGTGGGCGATCCACCGCTACCGCGGCACGATCTCGGCCGCGCCCAATTTCGCCTACGAGTTGTGCCTCAAGGGAATCGACGATGCGGCGCTGGCCGGGCTCGATCTGAGTTCGTGGCGCCTCGCCTTCAATGGCGCCGAGCCGGTGGGCCCGGACACCGTGACCCGCTTTGCGGCGCGCTTCGCGCCGTACGGCCTGCGCCGCGATGCGATGACGCCCGTCTATGGACTTGCCGAAGCCTCGGTCGGGCTGCTGTTTCCGCCCCTGAATCGCGGTCCGCTGATCGATCGCATCCGACGCGACGCGCTTGCGCGCGAGGGGCGCGCGATACCCTCCACGGCGGGCGACGCGACGGCGCAGCGCTTCGTCGCGTGCGGCCGGCCCCTGCCCGGTCATCCCGTCCGCATCGTCGACGAACGCGGCAACGAAGTCGGCGAGCGCGTCGAGGGGCGGCTCGAGTTCAAGGGTCCGTCGGCGACACGAGGGTACTTTCGCAACCCCGCCGAAACCGCGCGTTTGTTTCACGACGGGTGGCTGGACACGGGCGATCGGGCGTACGCCGCCGCGGGCGACATCTACCTGACCGGCCGCGTGAAGGACATCGTGATACGCGGCGGACGGCACATCTACCCGCAGGAGATCGAGGACGCCGTGGGGACCGTGCCGGGCGTGCGCAAGGGCTGCGTCGCGGTGTTCGGCAGTGCGGATGTCGCGCTGGGTACCGAGCGGCTGGTCGTGCTGGCCGAGACGCGAGCGGCCGACGAGGTCGTGCGCGCGCGCCTGCGCGAGACGATCGGGCGCGCAGTTGTCGACGTCTTGGGCGAGCCGGCCGACGAGATCCTGCTGGCTGGGCCGCACACGGTGCTCAAGACCTCGAGCGGCAAGATCCGCCGCTCCGCCTGCCGCGCCGAATACGAAGCCGGGCACCTGCAGGCCCGGCGCTTGCCGCTGCGCTGGCGGCTCGTGCGCCTGGCCGCGGGCGCGCTCGCGCTGCGGTTGCGCGCCGCGGCCGCGGCCGCCGCACGTTTCGTCTTCGGCTTGTACGCGGTGGCGCTGCTTGTGCTGCTCGCGCCGGCGGCATGGGTCGCCGCGGTGCTCGCGCCGACGCCCGCCATCGCGTGGCGTCGCAGCGGGGTCGCGGCGCGCCTGCTGCTTCGTCTGGCGTGCATCCCGTTCGCGGTGCGCGGGCTCGAGCGCCTGCCGCTCGACCGAGCGTGCGTACTGGTGAGCAACCACGCGAGCTACCTCGACGGCCTGGTCCTGGTGGCCGCCCTGCCGCAGCCGTACTCGTTCGTGGCCAAGCGCGAGTTGCGCGACCAGTTCGTCGCCGGCCGCTATCTGGCCGGGCTCGGCGCGGAGTTCGTCGAACGCTTCGATGCCCGGCGCAGCGTCGAAGACGCCAACCGGATGACGGCGTTGGTGGTGGCCGGCCGTTCGCTGTTGGTCTTTCCGGAGGGAACGTTCGTCGCCGCCCCCGGCTTGCTGCCGTTTCACCTGGGTGCGTTCCTGGCCGCCGCCAGCGCGGGCGCCCCGGTCGTGCCGATCGCGATTCGCGGCACGCGCACGATCCTGCCCGATGGCCGGTGGTGGCCGCGGCGCGCGCCGATCACGATCCACATCGGCGTGCCGATCGCACCGGCGCTGCACGAAGCTTCCGACGTCTTCGCCGCGGCGACGCGACTGCGTGCCGCGGCCCGCGCCGAGGTCGAGAGGATGCACGGCGACGGCGCAGGCCAGTGACGACATGCCGACAGCCCACCCGAAGCGAGGCCACGCGATGAAAGAGCCGAGTCGAATCGAAGCGGTCACGATCGGGCCGCAGAGACTGCCAGGGGAACTCGTGGTGCCCCGCGACGCTGCCGGCCTCGTCGTCTTCGCGCACGGCAGTGGCAGCAGCCGTCTCAGCCCGCGCAACGTATTCGTTGCCGCCGAACTGCAGGCGCGCGGGCTGGGTACGTTGTTGTTCGATCTGCTGACCGAATCCGAGGCCGAGGACCGCGCGAACGTCTTCGATATCGGGTTGCTCGGTGCGCGCGTGAGCGCGGCCCTTGATTGGATCGACGAACGCGCCGATCTGGCGCGCCTGCGCGTCGGATTGTTCGGCGCGAGCACCGGCGCTGCGGCGGCACTGGTTGCGGCGGCCGGGCGCGAGCGGCGGATCGCCGCGGTGGTGTCGCGCGGGGGCCGTCCGGATCTTGCCGGCAGACATCTCGCGCGCGTCAAGGCAGCGACGCTGCTCATCGTCGGCGGCGACGATCGGGTGGTGCTGCAGCTGAACCGCGATGCGTTCGCCGAACTGCGATGCGAGAAGCGGCTGGAGGTAGTCGGCGGCGCGACCCATCTGTTCGAGGAAGAGGGTGCGCTGGAGCGCGTAGCCACGCTGGCCGCGGACTGGTTCGTCCGCCACCTCGCTTCGGCATTCGAGGGCCGACCGCGAAGCGGGCGGAGCTGACCGGCGGCCGCAAGTGCGCCGCGTTAGACGTGGATCAAGATGGAGCCTTGGCAGACGCGCAGACTGCTTGCACGTGTCGTGCAACGACGAACCGGTCGACGCCGGAGGCTTCCGTCGCGGACGCTCTTGCATCGGCCCTCGTCAGGAGGCCCATCGTGAAAGCAAGCAGGCCCGTCACCCGCCACACCGGCAACACTGCTCTGCTCGCTGCCAACGCGCTCGCGTCGGTTCCTGGCGGCGTACTGGCGGAGGGTTTACTGCGCACGCTGCCCGCCGCGCGCAAGGAGATCGGCAGGCCGCTGATGCAGGTGCTGCAGGCGCGCCACTCGACGCGCGAGTATTCGCCGCGCCCGCTCTCCGACCAGTTGCTCTCGGACTTGCTGTGGGCCGCCTACGGCATCAACCGCGCGAGCGGCGATCGCACGGCCCCGTACTGGCGCCACATCATGGTGATCGATGTCTACGCGGTGATGGCCGATGGTGTGTGGCTCTATGAACCGGCGCAGCACGGGCTGCGCAAACATCTCGCCGCCGACTTGCGGGCCCAGACCGGCATGCAGGAGTTCGTTGCGACCGCGCCGCTGAACCTCGTGTACGTCGTGCATGGCGAGCGCATGACCGAAGTTTCGCCCGAGGACCGCCGGCTCTACGGCTCGGTCGATGCAGCGTTCGCCGGCCAGAACGTCTATCTCTACTGTGCGTCGGAAGGCCTCGCGACGGTGTTCCGCGGCGCCGTCGACTACGCGAAGCTTGGGCAGGCGATGCAGCTGCCGGCGGGCCAGTTCGTTGCATTCGCGCAGACGATCGGCTATGCGCAAGGGTGAGCCAGCGCAAGCTTGGGCGCTCGAACTCCCGCCACCGGTCCTGGCGTGCACCGCGTCGCCCGCAAGCGCGCTGGTCGTGAAACGATGAGACGTCACCTGGGCGCGATCGGTGCAGCGCTGTTGCTGAGCCTGTTGCCACTCGCAGCAGCGGCCGAGGAGGCCTACGCCGCGAAGGACGTGCACCTGCGCGCGGGTCCGGCGCGCGACTATCCGGTGGTCGCGATCCTGCCGGCCGGAACGGTACTGGACGTGCAAGGTTGCCTGCCCGACTACAGTTGGTGCGACGTGGTCGCGCTGGACCAGCGCGGGTGGATCTATGCGGCCAACATCGACTACCTGTACGAGGGCGAGCCCGTGCCTCTGATCGACTACGGGCCCGTGATCGGGATCACCGTGTTCGGCTTCGTGCTCGGGGACTATTGGGATCACTATTACCGCGGCCGGCCGTGGTATCACGACCGCGACGACTGGATCCACCGGCCACGACCCGTACAGCCGCCGATTCCGCCGCGACCACGCCCGCCCGGCTTTCCGCCACCGCCGCCCCATCCGCCGCAGGTGCATCCGGGTCCCCCGCCGCCGCCGCGACCGGGTCCGCCGGGCGGGCAGCCGCCGCACCATGAGCCACCTGCCCACGTGCCGCCGCCGCGCAGCGCCGCACCGGGGCGGCCACCCACGACGGCCGGCGACACACAGGGTGCGCGCAAGTGAAACGCGCGGCGGCAGCCCCGAAGCGTGACCGCGTCACTGCGTCATGCGCGGATACATGCGGCTTGCGATCGCAACCATGACCACGGTCGCGGCGAGCAGAACCGCGAGGTCGTGCACGACGCCGAAGGTGCTCGCGCCGGCGCGCAGCATGACCGCGCGCAATCCGTCGACCGCGTAGCTGAGCGGGTTCGCCAGCGCGACGCCTTGCAGCCAGCGCGGCATCAACTCGATCGGATAGATCGCGTTGCTCGCGAAGAAGATCGGCATCGTGAGCACCTGGCCGATGCCCATGAAGCGCTCGCGCGTCTTGACGATGGTCGCAACCACGAGCGAGAAGGTCGAAAACAGCGCCGAACTCAGGACCACGAACAGGGCCGCGAGCACCGCGTGGCCGACGTTCGGGCTGAGTTCGACGTGCATCGCCAGCGCGCACAGGTAGATCACGATCGCCTGCGACAGCCCGCGCACGCCCGACGACAGCGCCTTGCCCAGCACGAGGGCGCTGCGCGGCGCCGGGCTCACCATGTACCGGTGCAGCACGCCGAGATCGCGCTCCCAGATCACCGAGATGCCGTAGAAGATCGCGACGAACAGCACGCTCTGCGCCAGGATTCCCGGGGCGAGGAAGTCGAGGTAACCGACGCCGCCGGTCGATATGCCGCGCACGTGCGCCATCACCTGGCCGAACAGCGTGAGCCACAGGATCGGCTGTACCGCGCGCGTGAGAAGCTCCCAAGGATCGTGGCGCAGCTTGCGCAGCTCGGAGTCGGCCACCGCCCACGTCTGGGTCGCGTACCCGGAAACGGCGCCGGCGAGCGTGCGATCAGCCATGCTCGCGCGCGCCGCGCCGTTCCTCGCGCACGTGCCGGTAGTCGCCGCGCATGTCGAGCGCAGCCCCGGTCAGCGACGCGAATACATCGTCGAGCGTCGCGCCTTCGCCGACGCGCGCCTTCAACTCCCGCGGCGTGCCCACCGCAACCAGATGCCCGGCGTGAATCACGCCGATGCGGTCGCACAGCGTGTCGGCCTCTTCCATCTGGTGCGTCGTCAGCACGATCGAGGTGCCGTATGCGGCACGCAGGCTGCGCACGTGGCCCCACACGGCGTGGCGCGCGGTGGGATCGAGCCCGATCGTGGGTTCGTCCATGAAGATCACCTGCGGGCGATGCAGCGCGCTTTGCGCGATTTCCAGGCGGCGGATCATGCCGCCGGAATAGGTGCCGACCAGGCGGTCGCGCACGTCCTGCAGGCCCATCGTCGCCAGTGCCTGGTCGATGCGGCGCTCGCGCTCGCCGTGCGGCAGCAGGTAAAGGCGCGCGGACAGCAGCAGGTTCTCGTACCCCGTCAGTTCGCCGTCGGCCGACAGCAGCTGGGGCACGTAGCCGATCGAACGCCGAACCTCGGCCTGTTGCGTGTGGATGTCGAAGCCCGCCACTCGCGCGCTTCCGCTCGAAGGCGGCAGCAGCGTCGTGAGCATCTTGACCAGCGTGCTTTTGCCCGCGCCGTTCGGGCCGATCAGCCCGAACATCTCGCCGCGTTGCACCTGCAACGTCGCGCCGTCGACCGCGACCAGCGGACCGAACCGGCGCGTCAGCGCGGAGACGCTCACGACGGCGCGGTCGGGACCGGAAGGCGGGGCTGCCGGAGCGGGGTTGTCGGGAGACATGGGCGGCAGCGATGATAATGACCGGCGACACGATGCAAGGTTCGAGCGCGACGCCCGCTGCCGTCCGGTGGAAGGAGGAGTACATGCCCCGCGCAACCGAGAGCCATGTTGCCGTGAAGGGCGGTCGGCTGCATGCGCGCGAGATCGGCACGGGCCAGCCGATTATCGTGCTGCACGGCGGCCCCGACTTCGATCATCGGTATCTCCTGCCGGAGTCGAGCGCAGCGTCGGCGCGCGCGCTTAGGGGAAGGCCTCAGAGTCAGACGCGGATAACGCGGATCAAAGAACCACTGTTTTATTTATCCGCGCTCAACCGCGCAAGTCCGCGTCGAAAGCTGTTTCCCTTCTCGAACGCTGAAATCCGCCGCCCGCACCTCAGCCTCCCCGAGCGCGACACCTGCACGTTGATCTTTCGCAAGGTCGTGCACGGGTCGCGCTTGTATCTTGAACCGGGACCGGGGTCTACGAGGACGCAGACATGACGGGCGAGGGCGACGCTTTGCGGGACTACGCCGCGTTGATCGCCGCGTTGCGCGATCCTGCCGCCTACCCGCACGCGGTCGGCAGCGTCGAGGTCATCGAGACGCACATCTCGACGGTGCTGCTTGCGGGCGACCACGCCTACAAGATCAAGAAGCCGGTCGACCTCGGCTTTGCCGACTTCTCGACGCTCGCGCGCCGGCAAGAGGCGTGCAATGCCGAGATCCGTCTCAATCGGCGCACCGCGCCCGAGATGTATCTCGGCGTGGTGCCGGTGACCCGGACGGAGCGCCGTCCGCGCTTCGGCGGCGACGGCGAACCGGTCGAATACGCCGTGCACATGCGGCGCTTTGCCAACGGCGCGCGCTTCGACGAACTCGCACAG
>Ga0335077_10013312_pt1 | contig 10288 bp, 8 predicted proteins | sample Lox_Sample_31_FD_207151 | JGI IMG/M metagenome (GOLD analysis project Ga0335077, IMG submission 207151) | Soil microbial communities from Loxahatchee National Wildlife Refuge, Florida, United States - Lox_Sample_3.1 | ecosystem: Environmental > Terrestrial > Soil > Wetlands | place: USA: Florida...
AAGTACGCCTGCCGCGTGGTGATGCTGGTGCGCGGCGAGACGCTTTCGGCCTCCATGTCGCAGTACCTGATCGACCAGATCAAGCAGACGCCGAAGATTCAGGTGGAGACGCGAAGCCGGGTGGTGGAGGCTCACGGCGACGGCCACCTGGAAGCGATCTCCATTCTCTGCGAGCGTACCGGAGAGATCAGCCGGGCCGAAGCCAGCGCCCTGTTCGTCTTCATCGGCGCCGAGCCGCGCACTGACTGGCTGGCGGGCGTGGTGGAGCGCGACTCGCGCGGCTTTGTGTTTACCGGAAACGATCTGGTGCGCGGCGGCAAGCGGCCTCAGGGTTGGACCCTCGACCGCGATCCGTATCTGCCCGAGACCAGCGTTCCCGGCATCTTCGCGGTGGGCGACGTCCGTTACGGTTCGGTGAAGCGCGTAGCCTCTGGCGTGGGCGAAGGCTCGATCGCTGTCCAATTCATCCACCAGTACTTGAGCGCAGTTTGATCAACACAAACCTCAGCTCCCTTTCGGCTATCAGCAAGAAGGCACGGTTCCTGCCGATAGCCGGCGGCTGATTCGAGTTTCCAGTTCACAGTTTCGAGTTTCCAGTTTCCGAGTTTCCGAATGGCTGACAACCCGACCCTCACCACCTCCGACACTCTGAAAGACGAGCTTCGGCGCATCAGTGTGTTTGCCGACCTGCCCGACGATCAACTGACTTGGCTCGCCGAGCACATGATCGACCGCCGTCTGGAGGCCGGTGAAGTGCTGGCGCGGCCGGGCGATCCCGTGCGCTTCATGACCGTGATCCTGGAAGGCGAAATCGAAGTGCGCCGCGAGGGCGATCCCGGCCCGCCGATCTTCGTCGCCCGTGCGGGCCAAGTGACAGGCGCGCTCCCCTATTCGCGGCTCACCACGTTCGCCGGCACCAGCCGCGCCGTGCTTCCCATGCGGATGCTGCAGTTGCACCGCGACCTGTTCCCGGAGATGGTGCAGAAGTTCCCCCTGCTGGCGGAGCGCTTAGTGGCCATCATGTCCGACCGCATCCGCGAGACCGCCCGGCTCGACTTACAGCGCGAGAAAATGGCCGCGCTGGGCAAGCTCTCCGCAGGCCTGGCGCACGAGCTCAACAATCCGGCCGCCGCCGCCCAGCGGGCTAGCATAGGATTGCGCGGTGCGCTGGAGATGGTGCGGGAGGCAAGCCTCCGCCTGGGCCGGCATTCGCTTACCCAGGAACAGCGCGAGCTGATCGCCGCCTTCGAGCACGAGGCCACCCAGGCCAAGAGCGCGCTCGCCGATCCGCTGGCGCAAAGTGATCGCGAGGAGGCGATAGTCGCCTGGCTGGAACAGCGCCAGGTGCCCGAGGCCTGGAAGGTCGCCGCCGTTCTGGCGGATTCGGATGTGGACCTCCCCAAGCTGGAGGCCCTGGCAGCCGGCGTGGGAGATCGCTCGCTGCCTGACGTTCTGAAGCGCATCTCGTCGCTGCTCACCGTCTTCCAACTGACCGCCGAGATCGAGACCAGCACGCGCCGCATTTCGGATCTGGTGCGCGCGATCAAAGAATATTCCTACATGGACCAGGCGCCGCTGCAGGAGGTCGACGTGCATCAAGGCATCGAGAGCACGCTGACCATTCTGGGCCACTGGCTCAAGCGCGGTGTCACCGTGGTCCGCCAGTTCGATCGGTCGCTTCCTCGCGTGTGTGCTTACGGCAGCGAGCTGAACCAGGTGTGGACCAATCTCATCGACAACGCCATCGCGGCCATGCAAGGCGAGGGCGAGATTAACATTCGCACCGCGCGCGAGGGCGATTGCGTGTTGGTGGAGATCGGCGACAACGGCCCCGGCATTCCCAAGGAAATCCAGCCGCGTATCTTCGAGCCGTTTTTCACTACCAAGCCCGTAGGCGAGGGAACGGGGCTAGGGCTCGATACCGTCTATCGCATCGTCACCCGGCATCACGGTGATATTCGGGTAGAGTCCAAGCCGGGTGATACAAGATTCAGGGTCCGCCTGCCGCTGGTCCAACCGCGGACGACGTAGAAGGTAGAAGGAGGACGGCTTGAAGGAACCTACCCCTTATGCCATAGGCTGTCTACCGTCTACCGTTTGGGTGCTATACTGGGTGACTAACCCGACTACCCGAAACAAAGAGAGGGAAACAGCCGACGCATGCTGGAGACAAAGCAGAAGTTGGAGTGGGCCACGATCACGTCCCGCCGGGATCTGAGCGACGACCTTTGGGTGATCCGCGTGCGGCCACAGGAACGGTTATTATTCAAGCCCGGCCAATACGTGGCTCTGGGAGTGGAAGTGGAGGGCAAGGTTATCGAACGCCCGTTCTCCATCGCTTCCGCCCCTCACGAGGAGGAAGCGGAGTTTTTCCTCGAACTCGTCCACGGCGGTGGTCTCACGCCGCATCTGCACGCGCGCCACATCGGCGACAAGCTTTACATGCGCCGGCAAGCGAAGGGTTTGTTTACGCTGGATACCGCCAGCCCGCACAAGAAGCATTTCCTGGCCGCCACCGTGACCGGAGTGGCGCCGTATGTCAGCATAATTCGCCACGCGGCCGAGCAGGCGCGTCAGGGCCACAACATTGATTGCGAGTTCGTGGTGATGCAGGGAGCCAGCCGCCCTTGGGAGTTCGCTTACCAGGAGGAATTCGAAGAGCTTGCCCGGCAGGTTTCATGGTTGCGCTACTATCCCACAGTCAGTCGTCCGTGGGAGGACCTCTCCTGGAGCGGCGAAGTGGGGCGCATTGAAGACGTGCTCCGCAAGTATCTCGACCTGTTGAATTACGAGCCATTCAACGCCACCACGTACCTTTGCGGGCATCCGGAGATGATCCTGAATTGCAAGGGAATCCTGGCTCGCCGCGGGTTTCCCAAGGAGTCGATTCGCGAAGAAGTCTATTGGGTGCCAAAGAAGGGGGAGCACCAGGATCAAACCTCGCCCAGCGCGCAGTCGGAAATCTGAGATCGGAAATTTGAAAATCGAAATTCGAAATTGGAAAGTCGAAATGATTCAAAATCAGGAATCAGGAATTCGGAATTCCCGCCGATCAGGCTCAGATCGCTCCGGCAGTTTCAAGTATCGAATTCCGTTTTCATCGGCTCGAAGCGTGCCAATCACACCAAGAGCAGGGGACCAGGAATAACAGGAATGGCAGGAATGAAGAATTGGCGCCAAGCCGGAGCTGCAGTCATGATGGCCGTTTGGCTTCTCGTTGGCTGCGGCTCAGCCGGCTACGCCCAGAAGAAAGAGGTGGGCGTGACAAGTCATGCCAAGGGAACCTTCGAAGTCAAAATCAGCCCGCTACCCGCGGATCATCAAACCGAGGGCTTGGGCAGGATGTCCATCGACAAGCAGTTCCACGGCGATCTGGAAGGTGCCAGCAAGGGCGAGATGCTGACCGCGATGACGGACGTGAAGGGATCGGCGGGTTACGTCGCCATCGAGCGCGTCACTGGAAACCTGAACGGCCGCAGCGGCAGCTTTACTCTTCAGCACACCGGCACGCTGAACCGCGGGGCTCAGCAACTATCGATCACCGTGGTGCCGGACTCCGGGACCGCTGAGTTGAAGGGCATCGCGGGCAGCATGAGCATCCAGATCGCTGAGGGAAAGCACTCCTACGATTTCGAATACACCCTCGGAACCCAACCGTGACGCGCTTGGAGTGCGGCAGCTTGCTGCCCTTTTCTGCCAAGCCAGCTTGCTGGCCCCAAGGGATTCGCCGGGTCGAAAAAGACGCCCGCGTGTTGATGCGCTAGCCGTAAGAATAACCCGCGAGCAAGCTCGCGGCATCAAGAGCGGCAGTAAGCTGCCGCACTCCAAGTCACAGCAATCGTCAATGCTATGTCCCGCTACAGTCACAACGCCAGTGAACAAGCGTTCGCCGACGCCTGTCGCGTCATGCCGGGCGGCGTCAACAGCGCGGCGCGCCGCATCGCCCCCCCTTTGATCTTTCGGCGCGCTGAGGGCGCGATCCTCACCGACGTTGACGGCAATCGGTACATCGACTATCACGGCGGCTTCGGGCCCGTGATTCTGGGGCACAACCATCCTGAGGTCAACCGGCGAGTGGCCGATGCGCTCGAATCCTGCGGATTGCCGGGCGCCGGCACGACCGAGCTGGAAATCAAGTTGGCAAAGAAGATTTGCCATCACGTGCCCTCGGCGGAAAAGGTGCTCTTCTGCACCTCCGGGTCGCAGGCCACTTTTCACGCCGTTCGCGTGGCGCGCGCGTTCACCGGGCGCAAGAAGATCATCAAGTTTCAGGGCTGTTACCACGGCATTGAGGATTCCCTGTTGTGCAACGTGGCGAGTTCGGCGGAGAAAGTGGGACACCTCGATCCCGGCTCGGCGGGCATTCTGCCGGAAGCCCTCGCGCACACGCTAGTATGCGAGTTCAACCACCTCGACGGCGTCGAGCGGGCTCTCACCGCCCACCGCAGCGACGTGGCCGCGATCATCCTCGAGCCGATCGCGCACAACGTCGGCTGCATTCTGCCGCGCCCCGGCTTCCTTCAAGGCGTGCGTGAGCTGGCGACGGCGCACGGGGCTGTGCTGATCTTCGACGAGGTCATCACCGGCTTCCGCCACCACCTGGGCGGCTACCAGGCGATCTGCGGCGTCACGCCTGACCTGACCGCGCTTGGCAAAGCCATCGCCAACGGTTTCCCGCTGGCCGCCATCTGCGGCCGGGCCGACATCATGGACCACTTCAGCACCCGCGTGGGAGGCGACGCGTACTTCGCGGGCACCTACAACGGCCACGCCATTGGTTGTGCCGCCGCGCTCGCCACCCTTGCGATTCTCGAGCGCGAGCCGGTGCACGAACACGTCTTCCGGCTGGGCGAGCGGATGCGCTGTGGTCTGGCCGCGATCCATCAGCGCCTGGGAATGCAGGCCATTGTCGCCGGATTCGGATCGATCTTGGTCACCTACTTCATGGATGGCCCCGTGGAAAGCTACCGGGACCTGGTGCGCAACGACACGGCGCGTTTCATTGAATATCGCCGCCGGCTCATCGAACGCGGTATCTTTACGATGCCGTTGAATCTGAAGCGCGACCACATCAGCTACGCCCACACGGAAGCGCACATTGACCAGACGCTCGCGGCCTGCGAAGATGTCCTCGAAGCACAGACGAGTGACAAGTGACCGGCAGAAACCTAAGAACAGTGGCGAGTGTCTGGTGCATGGTCGGTTCATCTAGTCACTCGTCACTTGTCACTCGTCACCGCCTTTAGGACCAAAGGATCACAAGCACTTGCCTTCTGCTCACCCAACCCACTCTTCCAAAGCTCCCTGGCACGACTCTCTCTTTCTGCGCGCCTGCCGCCATGAGCGCGTGGAGCGCACGCCCGTCTGGCTGATGCGGCAAGCCGGCCGCTTCATGAAGGAGTACCGCGATCTGCGCGCGCGTGTTCCCTTCCTCGAACTCTGCAAGCACCCTGACCTCGTTGCCCAAGTCACAGTAAGCGCTGCCGAGAAGCTGGGCGTGGACGCCGCGATCATCTTCGCCGACCTCTTGTTGATCGTCGAGCCGCTGGGCTTCGGGCTGGAGTACGGCAAGGGCGAGGGCCCAATTGTGAAGCCGCCGTTGCGCACCGCCGCCCAGATCGACGAGCTTCGCGAGGTCGCGCCCAAGCACTCCCTGGCCTATCTGTATGAGGCCATCCGCCAGACGCGAGCCGCGCTTCCACCCCACCTTCCCCTGATCGGGTTTGCCGCGGCACCGTTCACGCTGGCGTCTTACCTGATCGAAGGCGGCGCTTCGCGCACCTTCACCCATACCAAGGCCTTCATGTATCGCGATACGGGCGCGTGGCGCGCCTTGATGGAGCGCTTGGCGCGGGACCTGGCCCGCTACACCAATGCCCAGATCGCCGCTGGCGTCCAGGCGGTGCAGATTTTCGATACTTGGGTGGGCTGCCTCGGTCCCGCCGACTATCGCCAGTTTGCCATGCCTTACACGCGAATGTTGATGGATGGGATCACCGCCGGCGTGCCCGTTATCCACTTTGGAACGGGCACCGCAGCGCTGCTCGAATCCATGCGCGAAGCGGGCGGCAGCATCATGGGCCTCGATCATCATGTCGAGTTGGACGATGCGTGGGCACGACTGTGCTTCGCCTCAAGCGTCGAGGCCAGATCCCTGACCGCCTCGGAGCCTGGCCGCGTCATTGGCGTCCAGGGGAATCTCGATCCTGCCATCCTCTTTGCCCACCCGGCGTACATCCGGCAGCGCGTCCGGCGAATCCTGGGCCAGACTGCAGGCCGTCGTGGGCACATTTTCAATCTCGGCCACGGCATTCTGCCCGATACGCCGTACGATCACGTCGTGGCCCTGGTGGAGATGGTACGTGAGGAAAGCAGTCGGCAGTAACAGGAAGAGCTGAGAGAGCGCTACCCACGAAACTGGTAAGTGCCCTGCGCGATCAGGGCTGCCGGACCGGTGAGCGACACCTCGCCGCCCTCGGGCCAGGCCACTTCCAGGGTCCCGGCCAGCGTGTCCACCCGCACCTTGCGACCAGTGGCGTGGTTCAGGATGCAGGCGGCCACGGCGGCACACGACCCCGTGCCGGAGGATTGCGTCTCGCCCACGCCGCGCTCCCAGAAGCGGACGTCGATCCGTTTCCGCGACCGCACCTTCACAAACTCCACGTTGGTGCGATGGGGGAAAAGTTGGTGTCGCTCGATCTCGCGTCCCACGGCCTGCCAATCGAGGTCCTCGAAGCGATCGACGAACACCGAACAGTGGGGATTGCCCATCGAGGTCAGGGTGACCGGCAGCGTGGCGGCGGACAGGCGCAACGGGAACTTGATGACGGGCACTGAGGTGTCGCGTGACCCAAATGGAATCGCGGTTGGGTCCAGAACCGGCGATCCCATCCCAACTCTAAACGTCCACTCCGAAACCTTCCTGGTGAGGGTCGCCACGGAGCGCACTCCGGCGACGGTTTCGATCCTGAGGTCCCGCAAACGCTCGACAGCTTCCGTTGCGGCCTTCGCGGGAAGGTCTCCGAGCTTGAGTGCCGCGCGTACCCAGAGGAACCCAGCCGCGCAGCGAATACCGTTGCCCGACATCTCGGCCTCGCTGCCATCGGCGTTGAAGAAACGGACGGCCGCGCCCCAACCTTTGTCTACATCGGCGTCTGCGTCGGCGCGGGCGCGAGCACCGGTCTCGGCGCGGGCAGCCCGTTTGCTTTGCTTAGGATCGGACTGCCGATGCCAAGCCTTGGGTTCGGTGACAACGATGAGCCCGTCGGCGCCGACCCCGGTGTGCCGATCGCAAATCGAGCGGGCGAAGTCCGGCAGCGCCTGGCGTCCAGACTCCGGGAATGTCGGCGCACCCCGGGATCGTGTCCCAGCGGCTCGGGCCCCAAGAGGGCGCAAGTCATCCGTGTCGACGGCTACCCAGTCGTTGCCGAGGCCGTGCAATTTCGCAAAGCGAACCAGGGTGCTTTTCATGCAATAAAGTCCACACCAACCGAGAATTGGCGATTGCTGATGGCCGATTGCCGATTAGATGAGCGAAGATTGGGTCATTGAGTCATCGGGTTTAGCCTTCAGTGGCTCAGTTGCTCGATGACTCAATGATTCAATCTCCGATAAACCCACACTCCGTCTTCGGGCGGAGCTTTTTCGTGCTCGACCAACTCGAAGTCCTTGAACGCGTCAGGATAACGCCGCATCACTTCGTCGGTGGAATCACCCTCACCGCGGATGATCCACCCAACCGAGGGATCCACCTCATGAGGCAAGCGCAGCCAGGTTTTGCGGTTGGACTCGGTCAGAGTTTTACGAAATGGAATATCGAGCGTCGGCATGACGCAGGGCCACTTGCCTACCGTCATGAGGATGAGAGTGCCATCGTACTGCGCGCGCAGCACGCGAATCACTGCCTGCTCCGCCTTCGACCGGCAAGGGCTGTTGAGCAGGCTCTCCTTGACCACCGGGAGTTCGCGCACGCCGCCCGAAAGGTTGGCCGCTGCCTGGCCAACGAGGATTGCCACCAGCAGCACGCTCCAGGCCAGGCGCAGCCTGGGAGCCAGCCGCGCCGGGACGACGAACGAGGCGCAAATGGCCACCGCGGGCAGCATTTCCAGGCCGTAGCGGAGATTGTAGTAAGTGTGGGGGAAGAGCGTGGGGACGTAGATCGGCACCGCCGCGTGCGCCATTGACTGAAGATAGAACGGCAGCGGGACCAGCAGCAACAGACCGGGGGCGCGGCGCGCCCAATCGCGCCTCTCCGCCGCCCACGCCACCAATCCGAGCGTAGCAAACGCCAGGGGCCAGACGCCGATCACTAGTTGGAGGTCAGCGAGGTAATAGTGCGCCGAGAGGAGAAAGCTGCCCTCGGTGGGATAACGAAAGCCGGTGGTGGCCACTTGATGGGCATAAATGGCCTTGGCGGAAAACTGCCCATTATAAAACTCCAGCACGTTGCCGAAGCGAAGCGCATTGTGCAGCAGCCACAGCATCGGTCCCGCGCCAGCGATGGCGGAGAACAGTGCCGCGTGCTTGATCCGGTCCCACCATCCGCCGCTTTTGGTCAAGAGCACGAACACGGCGGCGAACGGCAGCACGTACCACAAGTCGTAGCGCGTGAGGGTGCCGAAAAACGCCGCCACCGCGGCCCAGCCGAGAGCGCGCGGGCGCTGCGCCTGCTGAAAACGGAACAATCCGTAAACCATCAGCACAAACCACATGATGCTGAGAGATTCGGTGAGGGGCGTGGAGGCGAGGTAGTCCATGTCGGGACACAACGCGAAGGCCGCGAGCGCCACCACGGCCGCCGCCGGGTTGCGATTCAGTCCGAGAGCCAGGCGGAAAATAAACCACGCGGCAATTACGAAAGCGGCCGACGAAACCAGCGCGCCGCCCAGGCCGGTCCGCCAAAGAAGGCCGTTGGCAGCCAACGGCGCGGCCAGGATGTGAAACAGCGGCAGCCAGACGGTTCCGATCTCGGGGTAACCCGGGGTCTGGGAATCGAGCAGCCGGCGCGCCCCTTCCATGTGGGCGATGGAGTCGCCGTAGGTATTGATGAGGCCCTGGGAGTAGAAGTACGCTAGGCTAGCTATGGAAACAATGCCGATCGCCGCCGCGGCGAACACCAGCACCAAAGGCGACGCGCTTTCCGACACCGCCTCCGGGGCGTCGATGGGGGGCGCGGCGTTCAGCCACTGAGAGAACAGGCGGGGGACTCGCCCCCATGCGGGCGCCGAAGGATCAATAAGAATGTCAGACATCAAAATGCGTCATGCTCTTGAATTCGCGGTAGCGGGTTTCGATTTCCTCCGGCGTCAGGCTGAGCAGACGCTGGACGCCGAACTCCTCCACGGCGAAGCTGGCCATGACCGAGCCATAGACCAGCGCACGCCGCAGGTTGGCCTCCGAATGGTCGCCGGCCCGCGCCAGATGGCCCATGAAGCCGCCCGCGAAGGTATCCCCGGCGCCGGTCGGATCGTGGACTTGCTCCAGCGGGTAGCCCGGCGCGAAGAAGATCGAGTTGTCTTGGAAAAGGCAGGCGCCAAACTCACCGCGCTTGATCACCAGTACGCGCGGGCCCATCTTCAGGACCGCCGCTGCCGATCGACGCAGGTTATCGGTGCCAGAGAGCATGCGCGCCTCGGTCTCGTTGATCACCAGCAGATCAACGGCGGCGAGGGTCTTTTTCAATTCGGCGGGTGTGCCGTTGATCCAATAATTCATTGTATCGAGGGCCGCCAGCCGGCAATCGGGAAGCTGTTGCCGGACGTGGAGCTGCAGGCTGGGATGAATGTTGCCTAGAAAAAGGTAGTGGCTGTCGCGATAGGAGGCAGGGATCTTGGGCGAGAACTTCTCAAAGACGTTGAGCTGAGTATCGAGCGTCTCCGCATTCGCCATGTCGTCGGCGCGGTACTTTCCGCGCCAACGGAACGTCTTGCCCGGCACCCGCTCCAGTCCCTCCAGATCTACCTGGCGATTGCTGAAGACGCGCAGTTGCCGCTCACCAAAATCCTCGCCCACCACAGCCACCAGATTCACCGGCGTAAAGAAGCTGGCCGTCACCGAGAAGTATGTGGCCGAGCCGCCGACAATATCCTCCGCAAAACCGTACGGCGTCTCAATGCAATCGAAAGCTACCGAACCTACTACCAGCAAAGACATCGGTCACCTGCCCTTATAAACGGGAGTACGCGCCGCCTAACCCGCTTCTGGATCGACGATCGCAAGTTGACGATCGGCGCTGCGATCAGCCTTCAGCAGCCAGCTCTCAGCGCGAAGGTCCGGCTAGCACTGATCG
>Ga0335077_10013313_pt1 | contig 10286 bp, 11 predicted proteins | sample Lox_Sample_31_FD_207151 | JGI IMG/M metagenome (GOLD analysis project Ga0335077, IMG submission 207151) | Soil microbial communities from Loxahatchee National Wildlife Refuge, Florida, United States - Lox_Sample_3.1 | ecosystem: Environmental > Terrestrial > Soil > Wetlands | place: USA...
CGTCGTTCGACGCCAAAGCCGCGGGCCTCCAGGCCGCCATCACCCAGACGCTCTCCGCTTTCGCCAAGGAACGCGAGGACTACTTCAGCCGCGTCGAAACCGAAGTCGTGCAGCTTGCTCTGGCCATCGCCCGCAAAATCCTCCACCGCGAATCGCAAATCGATCCGTTGCTGCTCACCGGCCTGGTCCACGTCGCGCTCGAAAAGCTAGACGCCGGCACGCGCGTCCGCCTGCGCTCCAACCCCGCCGACGTCCATTTTTGGAATGAATATTTCGCCCAGCACGGCGGTGAGAAAAATCCCGAGCTGATCGGCGACTCGGCTCTCAAGCCTGGCGAATGCCTTCTGGAAACCGAGGTCGGCAGCACGCAAATCAGCCTGGAAACACAACTAAAAGAAATCGAGCAGGGATTCTTTGATTTGTTGGAGCAGCGTCCGAGGGCGCGCTAGTGCCGGAAGAACGCGATCTCAAGCCGTTTTTGCGCAGGCTCGAGGATTTCTCGACGCTGCGCTGGACCGGCCGTGTGACCAAAGCCGTGGGCCATCTCGTCGAATCCGACGGTCCGTTCTGCAGCGTCGGTGAAGGCTGCGCGATCCTTACGGAAGACGGCAGCGTCTTTTCCGGCGAAATTGTGGGCTTCCGCGGGCGCTCGGTCCTCTCCATGCCGCTCGAACGCCCCAGCGGCATTCGCTATGGTGACCGCATCGTCACCCGCGGCACGCATCCCTCGCTTCGCGTCGGGCCTCAATTGCTCGGCCGCGTGATTGATGGTTCGGGTAAGGCGCTGGACGACCTCCCTCCGTATCGGGCCCGCGAATACTGGCCTCTGCACGGCGATCCGCCGCTCCCCCTCGAGCGCCAGCCGATTCGCGATCCGCTGGGCTGCGGCATTCGCGCGATTGACGGCATGCTCACCTGCGGCCGCGGCCAGCGCGTCGGCATTTTTGGCGGCAGCGGCGTGGGCAAAAGCACGCTGATCGGCATGATGACTCGCGGCACCAGCGCCGATCTCACCGTGCTCGCGCTGGTCGGCGAACGCGGCAGGGAAGTCCGCGAATTTCTCGAAGACGCCATCGGCAAGGAAGGCTTGCAGCGTTCCGTTGTCGTCGTGTCCACTTCCGACCAGTCTCCGCTGCTGCGCATCCGCGCCGCTCTTGCGGCCACCACCGTCGCCGAATATTTCAGCGCGCAGGGAAAGAATGTCTTGCTCGTCGTCGATTCGCTCACGCGCTTCGCCATGGCCCAGCGCGAAATCGGCCTCGCCGCCGGCGAGCCCCCCACCGCGAAAGGCTACACCCCATCCGTCTTCACGCTGCTCGCTCGCCTCATTGAGCGCGCCGGTAATTTCGGGACGGGAAGCATCACCGCCTTCTACACCGTGCTGATGGAGGGCGACGACTTGCAAGACCCGCTTGTCGACGCCGTCCGCGCGCTGCTCGATGGCCACGTCATGCTGGAACGCAAACTCAATTCCAAGGGCCACTATCCGCCCATCTCGGTTCTCGACAGCCTCAGCCGCTTGATGTCCGCCGTCTGCACCAAGGATCATCTTGAAAAAGCCCGCCGGCTTCGCGAACTTCTCGCCACCTACGCTGCTTCCGAAGATCTCGTTCGCATCGGCGCTTACCAAAAAGGCGTGGACGCCACGCTCGACCGCGCCCTGGCAGCGTTGCCCGCCATCACCGCGTTCTTGCAGCAGCGAAAAGGCGAAGCCGCTACGCTCCCGGACACCCTCGCCGCCCTCATGGCTCTGCCGGAATAACTTCATGGCGTTCCAATACCGGCTCGAATCCGTTCTCCGCTTGCAGCGCAGCATCGAAAAGCAGGAGGAAAACCGTCTCCTCGCCTGCGTCTCGAAACTCGCCAGGCTCCGCAACGAATTGGATTCATGGGAAGAAGCGCGGCGCCGCCGCAAGCGCCAGGACGCCGAAGACTTGAAATCGGGCAGCACGGCCGCGGCCCTGACGATCACCGTCGGCTGGGACGCCGGCGTCACCCGTAAACAACACGAACTTGCCGCAAAGCTGAAGAAAGCCGAGGAAGAACGCCGCGCCCAGGTCGCCAAAGTTCAGCAGGAGCGCCAGAAGCGCGAAGTTCTCGAAGGTCTGAAGGAACGTCTCCAGACGGTCCACAATCAAGAAGAACTCCGCCGCATTCAACAGGTGATGGACGACATGTTTCTCACCCGCGCCTTTTACTACAAACGTTGATGCCATTTGCCGGCGCGCTGGGCAAAGCTTGCCCGGCAATCCGTGCCGCGCGCGCTCCGCACGTTTGAGACAATCCTCATCGTTCATTTCAACTCAAAGCACCGCAACTAGATAGCTCGGCGACGGTCCTCCGGCCCTTTGGCGACCCTGGTGCTCTATGCCTGCGTGGAGAGTGAAGGAACGCAATGGACGTAGTCCCCATTTCGATGAATGCCGCAAACGGCCCCAGCGCTGCGGACGCCGCCAGCGCCCAGACCGCCAGGTCCTCGGGACTCCCCGCGTTTGCGCAGGTTCTCGCCGACAAGCAATCCTCTGCGGATGTGCCGAAGCCCAATCCTTCGTCCGACTCTACCACCGCGCCGAATTCCGCGAACTCCGGCGCTGCCCCGCTTTCGACAGCGCAAAGCTCCACCGCCGCGCAACCAAGTTCGCAATCGCAGACGCAGCCTGCGGCTACCGTTCAGTCATCCGCTGCGGCGGCCCCTAGGAAAACCGATCCGAAGGCAAAACCCGCTGCTGGCTCCCAAGCGATGCAGGCGGCTGCTTCCGTTGCCGCTATCGGTGCCACTGCCGCCATGCTCGGCCTTCTGCCGGTAGTGAACCCTGCCGCCATCCAGTTGCCGCAAAACGATCCGAAGAGTGCCGCTTCACCCACCGACGCGCCGGCAGCGCAGGATTTCTCCGCGGCGCCAATGCCGAGGGCAACGGCAACGGGAAATGCAGCGCCGCCACCTTCGGCGTTGCCGCAGCCGCAATCGGCGCCAGGGGACGCCCTCTCGGCTTCATCACCTACGGCGCTGCCAGACCTTCCGTTACCGCATCTTTCCGCGGAACTCCCCACTCCTTTGCCGCCGGCGACGAATTTTGTTCCGTCCGCCGCAACGTCAAATTCTCCAGCCGCGAATCATTTCGCCACGACCGCCGTGCCGCAACCAACGCTGGCTTCCAGTCCCGGCCCACAAACGCTGTCGTCGCAACCTGCGCCGGCCGACCCGCAAACCACCGCCACTATGACCGCGGCCGCACCGTCCATCGCTGCCAACAACGCTTCCGATCCCGCAAAGACCCAGGTCGCTTCCTCCGGCAATCACAAATCGTCGGTAACCGACCTCCTCCGTAATCTTGCCTCGGCTGCCGGAAAAACCGTCGAAACCGTCGCCCACGTCACTGCCACTGCCGCCCGCGACGTCGCCGGTGTCCTCAAAGAAAAAGTTTCCCCGCCTGCGGCTGCTCAGCCCTCCACCACGCTGGCAACAGCCGCGCCGAAAGCTCAGACCTCCGTGGACACCAAGCCGGAATCCGCCACCGCTGCCTCCGCGCAAATTTCCGGCAAAACCACTCCGGGAAAAAACACCGGCAACTCTGGCGCTGCTGCGGACAACAACGACGCCCCCGATGCGAAAGGCGAACCCGTTGCCGACACGACGGCAACGTCCAAAACAAAAGGGCTCCCTGCGGAAGCAGCCGCTCCGCAACCCGCGCAGCCCGCGCAAGCCGCTGTTGCCAATCCCGCCTCCCTGCCGGCCGCCGGACTTTCCGCCATCGCCTCCGCAAAAGAGCCGTCCGTTTCCCCCAAGCCCGCAGCTACCGCACAGGAAAACAATCCCTCCACCGCGTCCGATCCTGACGACGTCAAGCTCCCCGTTCTCGATTCGAAGGTCGTCAACGTTTCGCAACTCACGGGCAACGACGCGCGCTCCGAAGTCCGCATCGCCATGCAAGCCGATCAACTCGGCCAGGTCGAACTCCACGCCACCCTCAATGGTCAGCAGGTCGGAGCGGCCATCACTGTCGAGAAAAAAGAGGCGCACGCCGCGATGGCCGTTGAGCTTCCTTCGCTCCAGCAGGCCCTGGAAGAAAAAAATCTCCGCGTCAGTGAAGTTGTCCTTTCGCAAAGCACCATGCACTCCACCTCGAGTGACGCGGGCAGGGGCGGAAACGCCCCGGCCGAACAGCGCCAGAACCCCATCGGCCGCCAGTACCAGTTGTCTGCCGGGGAAAACAGCTATCCTGCCGCACCCGCGGCCATTTTGGACACAGCCGCCATTTTCGACGGCTATGGGCGCCTCAGCGTCCGCGTGTGAAGGAGAAACCATGAGCACCATCACCAATCCATTGTTTGGTTCCCCGGCGCCCACCAACGGCTCTGCCGCCAGCGGGTCGTCCAGCAGCAGTACCACGGGTTCGAATTCGCAACTTGGTGCGAACTCCTTTATTTCGCTCCTCACCGCGGAATTGCAGGCGCAGGATCCCACCAGTCCGATGAATCCCGAAGACATGCTGAACCAGCTCGTCTCCATGAACTCGCTGCAGAGCCTGCTCAACATTCAGCAGATTCTCACCGTCGCCACCGGCGTAAACCCGTCGCAAACCAGCAGCGGGACCAGCAGCGGCACGGGCACCGGTACACAAACCTCCAACGCCTTGCCCGCCGCTCAGATGATGCCCGCGCGCACTGTCGCCGGCCCCAGCGCCTCCAATCACGACGCGATTTTCCAGTACAACCAACTCGCGGCCTCCGGGCTGTCGAATCAATAAAAGGAGAAAGTCATGCCATCATTTTCCATTCCACTGTCAGGTCTGGACGCAAGTTCCACCGGATTGTCGGTGATCGCCAACAATCTGTCGAACCTGAACACTGTGGGATTCAAGGGGCAAACCGCCGAGTTCCAGGATCTTTTTTATCAGCAGATCGGAACCAGCGGTAACGGTAACGCGGTCCAGGAAGGCGTCGGCGCCTCCGTCTCCGGCATCAGCTCGCAGCTCACCCAGGGCAGCATTCAGACCACCGGCGTGCCCACCGACGTGGCCATTCAGGGTGAAGGCTACTTCATTCTCAATAACGCCGGTGAAACGCTTTACTCGCGCGCGGGCAATTTCAGCCTCGGCGCGAATGGCGATCTCCTCTCGCAGGACGGCGCCACCGTTCAGGGATACAACGCCGTCAACGGCGTCATCCCGGCAAACGCCACCCTTGGCGCCCTGGCGATCCCGACGGGTCTCGTGAATCCGCCAAACGCCACGAAAAATGTACAGCTCGCGCTGAATCTCAACGCCGCCGGCGGCGGTCCCGTCAGTGCCGCGGCCCAGCAGGCTGGCGCCGGCATCGCCGCGGGCACCGTGCTCGCCACCGGCAGCCAGATCGCCTTCAACGACGGCGCCAACAACTTCACCTACACCACCGCCGCCAACGACACGCTGGCCAACGTCGTAAACGCCATCAACGCCAATCCGAATTACACCGCCACCCTCACGGGCAACAATCTGACGATCACCGCGAAGAGCGGCAACGCCATCACTTTCACCACCAACTCTCTGACCGACGCCGCCACCGGAACCCAGGCCGAGGCGTTCACTCCTTCCGGAACCGCGCAGGCCGCGGGCACCTTCAGCACCTCCACCGTCGTCTACGACTCGCTCGGTGCCAGCCACGTGCTCACCTACAATTTCACCAAGACGGGCTCGAACACCTGGCAATACCAGATTAGCGTTCCGGCCGCGGACCTCGGCGCCGGCGGCAATCCGATCGTCGGCACGGGCACGCTGCAGTTCAACGGCAGCGGCCAGCTGATTTCCCCCACGGGCAGCGTTCCCAATCTCACGATTTCCAACTTCGCCAACGGCGCCAACCCGCTCACCTTCGCCTGGAATCTCAATGACGCCAGCGGCGGCGCTCTCCTCACGCAAAATGCCGCGCCCTCCGCAACTTCTACCACCCAGCAAGACGGCTACTCCAGCGGCACGCTGTTGAGCTTCACCATCGAAGGCGATGGCACGATTCAAGGCATCTTCAGCAACGGCCAGACGAGCGCCCTCGGGCAGATCGCGCTCGCTTCCTTCTCCAACGAACAGGGCCTTATCCGCAACGGCTCCAACGAATTCGTATCCAGCTTATCGTCCGGCGCGGCCAACATCGGCGCTCCGGGCACCGGCGGCCGCGGTACGTTGAGCGGGGGCGCATTGGAACAATCCAATGTGGACATCGCCACCGAGTTTGCGCAACTCATCCTGATGGAACGCAGTTATCAGGCCAACGCCAAAGCGGTCACCACCTTCGACGAAGTCACCCAGACCGCAATCAACTTGAAGCAGTAATCGGAAGTTTGTGCTGAGAGTAGAGAGCAAGGAGTCCCGTTCGCGCGGGGCTCCTGACTCTCTGAGAAAATCTTTAGGATTTGATTCGGAAGGGCAGCGCTGTTTCAAACTTGCACCGGGCGATTTCCTTCACAAATTCCTTCCAAAATTAACTCAACCTTTTCCAGCGAGTTGCCGATAGAGCGATCAGAGAAAGCCTCGTTCCGCCCGCAATTGGACGGCTCTTAAATTGCATATGTGTGTTCTCGTTATGCCGGAGAACACTCCACAAGCTGTCACGGACAGCAAACCTGCGGTTGCGCCCAATGCCACCACGATCGTGGTCGAAAAGCGCACCTCGTTTTCCACCATGGCCTTCCTCCTCGTTCTGGCCATTGCCGGTGGCGGCGCGGTTGCCTGGTTTGCCTTGCAGTCCCGGGTGAACGGCGATGAGCAGGGCAAGTCCGTCGCGGCTCCGGGGCAACTCGTCCATCTGGAGGGTTTCACCGTCAATCTTGCGGACCCCGAAGAAAATGATTTTGTGCGCGTCACTATCGATCTGGAACTCGACCGCATGCCTCCTCCTCTGGATAAAGCAAAGCCGGCCAGTGGCCTTCCCATGGCCCGTATTCGAGACACCATCATTGCGGTGCTGGCCGCCAGCAAGGCCCAGCCGTTACTCACCACCGACGGCAAACTCCAATTGAAGAAAACATTGCGTGACGAGCTTAACCGCCGCGTCCCGGAAATGTCCGTGCGCGACATCTACTTCACCGAATTTTTGGTGCAGAGGTAACCCATGGCCAGCCTGCAAATGGTTCCGGTATCGAAAAAAGTCGACGTGCCGCAGGAACTGTGGCAGGAGGCCGCCCTCCTGCCTTGCGTTCTCAGCGTGGACGTGCCGCTTCGGAATTTCACCGTGCGCGACTTGCTGCAGTTGGAGCCGGGCGCCGTCGTCGAATCCAAAAACGTGAATGGCGCCGACGTCCCCGTGCTCATCAATACCCGCCTGATCGGCTGGGCCGAATTCGAAGTGATGGGCCAGCGGCTCGCGATTCGCGTGACGGAACTGGCGTGAGGCAAAACCAAGTGTGGGGACCTGAAGAAAACTTTCCCGCTGCCGCCCCGCGGCCCCGGATGCCGCTTTGGGACGCCGTGCTCGGCTTCTTCAGCCGCGTCAAGATCCGTCGCAAAGCCCACGCATTGCGCCTTGCGGAAACTTTGCCGCTCGGCGACCGTCGCATGCTCGCCGTTGTCGAATGGCGCGGCGAAACCCTCCTGCTTGGCGTCACCTCGCAACAAATCACCCGGTTGGATACCAAAAACGTATTGAAAGCCGACGCCGCGATGCCCGCCGAGGAGCAATCCCGATGACTCCCGGCCGTTTCGCAAAAATTTGCCGCTGGCTCTCTGGCCTTGCGCTCGCCGCGGTTGCCCACGCTCCGCTGGCCCTTGCCGCCGGCCAGCAAAACGTCCTGCAGCTTCCCGGCGTCACCGTCAAATCCGAATCCACGCCGGTCACCATCATCCTGCTGCTCACCTTTCTCACCCTCCTCCCCGCCATCCTCCTTTCGATGACGCCTTTCGTGCGCATCCTCATCATCTTCCACTTCCTTCGCCAGGCTCTCGGCACGCAGACCGCTCCCACCAACCAAACGCTCATCGGACTCGCCTTGTTCCTCACCTATTTCCTGATGCAGCCGGTCATCGGCGCGGTCCAGAAGTCAGCCGTCGTTCCATACGAGCACGGCAAAGTCTCCGCCCTCCAGGCGCTGGATCTTTCCGCCGGGCCCGTGCGCGCGTTCATGCTGAATTACACGCGCGAAAAAGATCTCGCGCTCTTCCTCGAAATGAGCAAGCAGCCGCGCCCTGCAAAACCCGACGACCTGGCAATGAGCATCGTCATCCCCGCCTACATCATTTCCGAATTAAAGACCGGCTTCCAGATTGGAGCCGTGCTCTTTCTCCCGTTTCTGGTGATCGATTTGGTCACCGCGTCCGTCACCACTTCCGTCGGCATGTTCCAGTTGCCGCCGGTCGTCATCTCCACGCCGCTGAAGATTCTTCTCTTCGTCGTTGTGGATGGCTGGAATCTCGTCGTGGGTTCCTTGTTGCGCAGTTTTCATGTGTGAGGCCGAACGATGACACCCGAACAAGTCGTGGGACTTAGCCGCCAGACCATCGAAGCCGCCTTCTGGGTGGCCATGCCCATCCTTCTCTCCGCGATGGCCGTCGGCCTGCTCATCAACATCGGCCAGGTGCTCACCTCGATTCAGGACACCACCGTTTCCACCGTGCCGCGGCTCACCGCCGTCGGCATCATCATTTTTTTGCTGACGCCCTGGATGCTTCATCACCTCGTGGCGTTCACCAAGCTGCTGTTCGGCGATTTTCGGTTGTACACGCAATAAGGAGCGGGCGTGGCGATACCACTCGAAACCATGATGTTGCGCGGCGCGGCCATCGGCTTGCGTGTCAGCTCAGCTCTTCTGTTCATGCCGTTCTTCGGCAGCGTCGCCATTCCTCGGCAAATCAAGGTGCTGCTCGTCCTCGTCATCACCGCTGTGCTCTATCCTGTCATTCCGGTCGCGCCGCGAACCCTCACTCCTTTCGCCATCGCCGGAATGGCCCTCGGCGAAACCATGCTCGGCCTCGCCATGGGCCTCTGCTTGCAATTTGTTTTCGAAGCGGTGCAACTCGCCGGGCAGATCAGCGGCTTTCAGCTCTCGTTCTCTCTCGTCAACGTCATTGACCCGCAAACCAACATTGACACTCCGGTCCTCGCCAACCTTCACCAGCTCTGCATGCTGATGATCTTCCTCCAGCTCAACGTCCACCACTGGATGCTCCGCGCGATCGCGCAGAGTTTCGAGCGCGTCCCTCCGGGCAGCGTCACTTTCCGCGCCGAACAAGTGCGCCTGCTGTTTCACGCCGCCGGCAGCATGTTCGTCGCCGGCGTGCAGCTAGCCGCGCCCGTGATTCTCGCCACCATGGTGCTCGACGTCACCGTCGGTTTCATCAGCAAGGCCGCCCCGCAACTTCCCGCATTGTTCCTGAGCGTCCCGCTCAAGACCATGCTCGGCTACGTCGTTCTGTCCCTGGCTCTCGGCTTGTGGCCCACGTTTTTCGAAAAGCAGTTCGCGCACGCCCTAGGTTGGAGCTGGCGCATGCTCGATTTTGCGCCGTAAGGAGAAATTTGCTTGGCGGATAACCGCACAGAGAAGGCCACACCTCGACGCAGGACCAAAGCCCGCGAACACGGCCAGGTCCTGCGCAGCCGCGACCTCGTCTCCGCGCTCACGCTCCTCGCCGTCGTCTGCGCCATGGCCTGGGATCCCGCGATCTGGATTGCGCGCTGGCAGCGTTATTTCAGCAGCCTCTTGGATGTTGCCGAGTCCACGCGCTGGGATGCCGGCGGCGTTCCCTTGCTCGCCTCCACCGGCAGCGTCATCGTGCTCTGGGCCGGGCCGCTGCTGGCCACTGCCTTCGTCATCGCCGTCGCCAGCACCCTCGCGCAGGGTGCGCCCACGTTTGCTTTTGAAGCCCTCACGCCGAATTTCAACCGCTTGAATCCCGTCGCCAACCTGCAGCAGCTCTTTTCTCTCGCCGGCATCAGCCGCGTGCTGCGCTCGCTTCTCCCCACTTCGATCATTCTCTATCTCTCCATCAAGCTGATTCAGGGCCGCGCCGAATCGATCCTCCACGCCACGCGTCTCCACGGCGAAGGACTCCTCGCACTGCTGGGCTCGCTCTGCGTCGGCCTCGCCTATCGCGCCGGAATGGTTTTCCTCGCCTGGTCCGCGCTCGACTATTTCCTGCAATGGCGCACCTATGAAAAGTCCCTGCGCATGACCAAACAGGAAGTCCGCGATGAGAGCCGCGAAAACGAGGGCAATCCCGAAATCCGCGGCCGCATCAAGCGTCTCCGCCGCGAACTCGCCCGTAAATCTTTGCAAAAGTCCATGCAGCGCGCCACCGCCGTCATCACCAACCCCACGCACT
>Ga0335077_10013314_pt1 | contig 10286 bp, 8 predicted proteins | sample Lox_Sample_31_FD_207151 | JGI IMG/M metagenome (GOLD analysis project Ga0335077, IMG submission 207151) | Soil microbial communities from Loxahatchee National Wildlife Refuge, Florida, United States - Lox_Sample_3.1 | ecosystem: Environmental > Terrestrial > Soil > Wetlands | place: USA: Florida...
TGCCACACTTTGGACTGGGCGCCTTGGTGCGATGGGCTGGCGCCATCGCCCTTGCGGTGACGCTGGCCGCGGCGGAGACGTCGCCAGACCTTTCCCACATGACCGACGTGGTCAAGGCACAGGCTGACGGCCATCGATTCATGGGCTCGGTTCTCGTGGCCAAGGGGGACGAGGCGGTCTTTGAAATGAGCGTTGGCCTGGCGAACGTGGAGTGGAACATCCCCGACTCGGCGACCACGAAGTTCCGGATCGGCTCGCTGACGAAACAGTTCACGGCCGCCGCCATCCTCCTCCTCCAGGAACGGGGCCGGCTCAAGGTCGACGACCCGGTGGCCAGGTATTTCAGTGATCTCCCTGCTTCGTGGCAGTCAGTCACGCTCCGCCAGCTGCTCACCCACACCTCAGGCATTCCGGACACCACGGACCTGCCAAAGCCGGACAGCCGGGAGTGGGAACGCTCGGGCTTCACGCCCGCCATGCTCTTCGAGCGAATGCGGAGCCTGCCGCTCGATTTCGAGCCCGGCACGAAATTCAAATACAGCAATACGGGATATATTTTGCTCGGGTGGATTGTGGAGCGGGCGTCGGGCCAGAGCTATCGCGAGTTTCTGAAGGAGAACTTCTTTGACCCGCTCGGCATGGCGGGCAGCGGCTACGACCTCAACTCGACCATCCTCCCGCAACGCGCGTCGGGCTACCGGGTGGGATCGCTCGGAATCCGCAATGCGAACTACATCGACATGCGGGCGCCGGGAGGCGCCGGCGGCCTCTACTCCACCACCGGCGATTTGCTGAAATGGACGCAGGCTTTGTTTGGCGGCAGGGTCCTGCACAGTGATTCGCTCAAGGCCATGACCACGCCGGTCGAGGACCACTACGGCTTTGGCCTGCAGATCGCGTCGAAAAACGGACGCCGGCGTTTCGCCCACGGCGGCGGCATCGATGGCTTCGGATCCTTTCTCGCCTATTTTCCGGCGAGTGGCGTCACGATCGTTGTTCTGTCCAACGTCGAAGGGCCGGCCGCGCCCTTGCTGGAGGAACAACTGGAGACGGCCTATTTCGGCGACTAGGCCGCCGCCGCGCGGCTTTTCGCTTTACCGGCTTGCTCCTCCCCGCCACAAGGAAGGTTCGTGGCCTCCCCGAAGAGCATCGGCGCCGCCGAGATCGAGCAGGCGATCCAACGCCTCGGCGCCGCCATTCGCCAGCGCCACCCCAGGACCCCGCCCATCCTGCTCGGCGTGGCCAACGGCGGCATCACCCTCGCCCGCCGGCTCGCCGCGCTCCGGCCGGGCACCCCCTGCGGGGTGATCGACATCTCCTTCCACCGCGACGACATCGGCCGCCACCCGATCCCCAAGGAGTTCGCCCCGACCCACATCCCGTGCGACGTCGGCGGCGCCACCGTCGTGCTGGTCGACGACGTGCTCCATTCCGGCCGCACGGTGAAGGCCGCGCTGGACGAGCTCTTCGACCACGGCCGCCCCGCGGCCGTCGAGCTGGCCATCCTCGTCGACCGCGGCGGCCGCCGCCTGCCGGTGGCCGCCGACTATTGCGGCCTCACCCTCGCCGCCGCCGACGGCGAGCGCGTCGCGGTCGTGCTCGACCCCGAAAATCCCGCGCGCGACGCGATCACGCGCCGGCCCCGCTGACCCGCCCGCCCGTTTCCCCATGCCCTGGACCCGCCGCCACCTGATCGCGATCGAGGAGCTGAGCCGCGCGGAGATCGAGCAGATCCACCTGACCACCGCCGCGTTCCGGAAGATCCTGCAGCGCAGCGTCAAGAAGGTCCCCGCCCTGCGCGGCAAGACCATCGTCAACCTCTTCTTCGAGCCGAGCACACGCACCCGCATCGCCTTCGAGATGGCCGCCAAGCGCCTCAGCGCCGACGTCATCTCCTTCGACGCCGCCCGCTCCAGCACCACCAAGGGCGAGACCCTGCGCGACACCGCCCAGAACATCCAGGCGCTCAACGCCGACATGATCGTGCTGCGCCACTCCGCCGCCGGCTCGCCGCTCTACCTCAGCCGCCTGCTCGACATCCCGGTGATCAACGCCGGCGACGGCGCCCACGAGCATCCGACCCAGGCGCTGCTCGACACCTTCACGATGAAGGAGCACCTCGGCTCGCTCGAGGGCCGCAAGGTCGTCATCCTCGGCGACGTCCTCTTCAGCCGCGTCGCCCGCTCCAACATCTGGGCGCTGACCAAACTGAAGGCCGACGTCACCCTCGTCGGGCCCTCCACCCTCGTGCCGCATTGGTTCACCGACCTCGGCGTGCAGGTCTCCCACGACCTCAAGTCCGCGCTGGCCGACGCCGAGGTGATCATGCTCCTGCGCATCCAGCACGAGCGCCAGACCTCCAGCCACTTCCCCTCGCTCAACGAGTACACCAGCATGTTCGGGCTGAACAAGACCCGCGCCTCCTGGCTCAACCCCAAGGCGATCATCATGCACCCGGGGCCGATCAACCGCGGCGTCGAGATCGACAGCGACCTGGCCGACTCCCACCGCAGCGTGATCCTCGAGCAGGTGCACAACGGCATCGCCGTGCGCATGGCCGCGCTCTACCTCTGCGCCGGCGGGCAACCGGAGGCGGTGCTGAGCACCGCCTAAGTAACAAGTTCCAAGTCCCAAGTACCAAGAACTCTTCCGCCGTGCCTCTTGCTACTTGATACTTGCCCCTTGGTACTTTCCCCACCCATGGCCTCAATCTGGATCAAGAACGCCCGCGTCATCGACCCCGCCGCCAAACGCGACGCCCGGGGCGACCTCTGCCTCGCCGACGGCCGGATCGTCGACGGTTTCTCCGCCGCCCAGAAAAAGGCGGCGCGGCAGCTCGACGCCCGCGGGCTCGTCGCCTGCCCGGGCCTCGTCGACATCCACGTCCACCTGCGCGAGCCCGGGCAGACGCACAAGGAGACGATCCAGACCGGCACGGCCGCGGCCGCCGCCGGCGGGTTCACCACGGTGGTCTGCATGCCCAACACCAGCCCGGTGGCCGACAACGCCGGCACGATCGAGTACATCCACAACGCGATCGAGCACGACGCCGTCGTCCATGTCTACCCGACCGGCTGCATCACCGTCGGCCAGCAGGGCGGGCAGCTTGCCCCCACCGGCACGCTCAAGCGCGCCGGCGTGGTCGCCATCACCGACGACGGCCGCTGCGTGCAGAACAACGAGCTCATGCGCCGCGCGGCCGAGTACGCCAAGATGTTCGACCTGCCGATCATGGACCACTGCCAGGACGAGGCCCTGACCCAGGACGCGGTGATGAACGAGGGCGTGATGTCGACCCGTCTCGGGCTGCGCGGCTGGCCGCACGCCGCCGAGGACATCATCGTTTCGCGCAACGTCATCCTCTCGACCTACACCGGCGGCCACATCCACCTCCAGCACATCACCTCGAAGTACGCGGTCGACCTGATCCGGCGCGCCAAGGGCCGCGGGGTGCGCGTGACCGCCGAGGCCACGCCGCACCACCTCGCGCTCACCGAGGCCGCGCTCGCCGGGTACGACCCGAACTTCAAGATGAACCCGCCGCTGCGCACCGAGGAGGACCGCCGCGCCCTCGTCGAGGGCCTGCGCGACGGCACGATCGACTGCGTCGCGACCGACCACGCCCCGCACACCGACTACGAGAAAGACAAGGAGTTCGACTATGCGCCCTTCGGCATCATCGGGCTTGAGACGGCGCTGCCGGTCGTCCTCGACGTCCTGCACCGGCGCGCCAAGTTTTCGCTGCCCGACGTCCTCGCGCTGCTGACCCACCGGCCCGCGGCGCTGCTGCGCCTGCCCGCCGGCACGCTGGCCGCGGGCGCGCCGGCCGACGTCACCCTCTTCGACCCCGACAAAGAATGGAAGTACGACGCCAAGGCCGGCTTCAGCAAATCGAGCAACTCGCCCTGGCACGGGCAGACGCTGGCGGGCCGGGTCAAGACGACGATCGTCGCCGGGCGGGTCGTTTTTGACGGCACCAAGATCGTCGATTAGTGTCCGTCGCGAACCGCCTCCGGAGCGCGCCCCCGCAAGGCCACAGTCGCCGCGCCCGGTGGCAACCAACGATGCTCTCCTTTTTTCACAACCAAGACGCCAAGACACCAAGACAAAGCAGAAGCCTCCGGCTGCTTTTTTTGTGTCTGGGCGCCTTGGTTGTCAGCCTGACGATGACCGCCGGCCGGGCGCAGGATGCGGTGCCCCAGCTGGTCTCCCGCAGCGTGCCGGCGCTGCAGAAAGCAGCGGCGGCGGGCGACGCCCACGCCTGCCTGCAGCTCGGCCTGGCCAGCGAAACCGGCGACGGCCTGCCGCAGGACTACGCCCGCGCCCGCGAGTGGTACGAGAAGGCGGCGGCCGGAGGCGTCGCCGAGGCGATCTACCGGCTGGGCCACCTGGATCAGGAAGGGCTGGGACAGGCCGCCGATCCGCTTCTCGCCTACCGGCTCTACCGGCTCGCCGCCCTCGCCGACTTCCCGCTGGCCCAGTACAATCTCGGGGCGATGCTGGTCAGTGCGCGCGGCGTGACCCGGGACGACGTCGACGGCCTCGCCTGGCTCATCCTGGCCGCGCGCCACGGCGTGAATCCCGACGGCGAGCGGAAGGTGCGCGCGCACCTGGCCGACCGGCCCCAGTTCATCACCGCGGCCGAAAGACGCGCCACGGAGCTGGCGGCCCAGATCGCGGCCCGCCGCGGGCAGAAGCCGCCCTGGCCGCCGCCGGCGGACGATGCCGACGACGCGCTGCCCGGGACGACGCCGCCGCGCGTGGAGCGGCCGAAGATTGCCGCACCGAAGATGGAGGCCCCGGTGATCCAGCCCGTGCCGCCGCCCGCCATCGCCCCACCCGACGCCCCGGCCTCCGACACCCCCGCCCCGCCGGCAAGATGAGCGCGCGCCCACGGCGGGTGGCGTGTTTCGGGTTGGTTTCGGACTGCCCGGCCCCAAGATAGGCCGCCTCCGCCATGCCGCCCACGCTGGAATCGACGATCGCGGTGTTCGAATACGCCCTCGTGTTCGCGGGCCTCGGCGTCATCGCCTGGCTGGGCTTCCATCCCGCCGGCCGCGCCGCCCGCGGCCGGCCCGCGGCGCTACCGCGCTGGGACATCCGCCTGATCGACTTTCTGGCCCTGGCCTGGCTGGTACTCGCGCTGGGCCTGTGCGGGCAGCTGCTGCTGCGCGTCACGGTTGGCGGTCTCTTCCAACGCTCGCCGGACGCCGAGACACTCGAGCTGGTGACGTACGGGTGCATGTTTCACGTCGGCGCCATCGTCACCTGGTTCGCGGCGCGCGCCTGGGTCCGCCGGCGGGAGGCCCGCGCCGGCGCGCCCGCCGCCATCGCGCCGCCGGCCACGGGGGCGCGGGGCGTGCGCGACGGCACCCTGGCGCTGCTGGCCGCCATCCCGCTGGTGACCGCCGCGGATCTTCTCTGGGAGCCGTTCCTCAAGCTGGCGGGCCTGCCGCTGGCCCGGCAGGAATTGGTGGACATGTTCCTGGCGGTGAAATCACCCCTGGTTTTCGGATGGATGGTCGTCGTGGCGCTGGTGGTCGCGCCGGTCGGCGAGGAAATCGCCTTTCGCGCGGGATTGTACCGCTACCTGCGCGGGCGGGCGCCGCAATGGGTCGCGCTGGCGGTCAGCGCCAGCCTGTTCGCCGCGGTGCACGGCAACTGGGTGAGCTTCCTGCCGCTCTTTGTGCTCGGCGTGGTCTTCGCCCTCGCCTACGAACGGACGGGCCTGATCGCGGTCCCGATCGTGGCCCACGCGCTCTTCAACCTGAACTCCCTCCTCCTGGTGCTGGGCGGCGGCGGGAAATGATCCGCGGGCTCCGCCTTCGTTCGCCCCTCACTTTCACTCTCACCTTCACTCCTCCGCGCGGATGCATCCCTTTACCCGGCGATCGGCGGATTCAGTGGCGGCCCTGGGCGAGCGGCGCCTGATCGCCGGCATCCGCCGCTGGCTCGGCGCCGCCTCCCCGCCGGCCCCCGCCGGCATCGGCGACGACTGCGCCGTCCTGCCGCCCCAGCCGCGCCGCCAGCTGGTCACGACGGATCCGGTGATTTACGGGCGGCATTTCAACGACGCCGTCCCGCCGCGGGCCGTCGGCGCGATGCTGCTCAAGCGCAACCTGAGCGACCTCGCCGCGATGGGTGCGCGGCCGACCGCCGCGGTCGTGTCGCTTGCCCTCGACCGGCGCGTGCGCACGCGCTGGCTGGAGCAATTCTATCGCGGCCTCGCGGCCGCGGCGCGCCGCTTTGGCGTGCCCGTCGTCGGCGGCGACGTCGCGCAGGCCGACGGCGGGCTGGGCGCCTTTCTCACGCTCGTCGGTGCGGCGGCCGGACCGCGCGTGCTCCTGCGGACCGGCGCCCGCCCCGGCGACTGGATCCACGTCACGGGCGCGCTCGGCGGCAGCCGGCTCGGCCACCACTGGCGGTTCGCGCCCCGGCTGGCCGAGGGCGCCTGGCTGGCGCGCCGCCCCGAGGTCCGGGCGATGATGGACCTGAGCGATGGCCTGGCGAAGGATCTCGCAGACCTGACACCGCCTGGCGCGCGCGCCGCGCTCGATGCCGCCGCCGTGCCGATCAGCGCCGCCGCGCGCGCCTGGGCGCGGCGCTCCGGGCGCGCCCCCCTGCACCACGCGCTCAGCGACGGCGAGGACTACGAGCTGGTGTTCGCCGTGGCGGGCCGCGCCGACCGCGCCGCCTTCAGGCGCGCCTGGCAACGCGCCTTTCCCCGCACCCGCCTCACGTGCATCGGCCGGTTTGTGCCCGCGGACCGGATGCCCGCCGGCGCCCTCCGCCTCGACGCCTATCGCGGTTATGAACATCTACGATGAGCTCCGCGCCGGCGTGACCACCGCCTCGGCCGGGGCGACGCGGGACCTCGGCGCCCGCCTGGCGGCCGTCCTGCCCCCCGACACCACGCTCGCGCTGCACGGCGACCTCGGCGTCGGCAAGACGACCCTCGTTCAGGGGCTCGCGCGCGGCCTGGACATTGCCGGCCCCGTGACCAGTCCCACCTTCAACGTCTTCCATCTCTATCCCGGCGCCCGCAAGCTGCTGCACCTCGACGCCTACCGGCTCGACAGCACCCGCCAGATGGCGGAGCTGATGATTGAGGATTTCCTTGTCCCGCCCTACCTCCTCGCCGTCGAGTGGCCGGACCGGATCGCGGAGTGGCTCCCCGCCGACACCCTGCATCTCGAGCTCGGCATCGAAGCGCCGGGCCGCCACCGTCTCGTCCTGCGCTGAAGGGCCGATCGCCGGACCGGCGATCAGGAAGCGCCGACCCCGGCCGGCTCCGTTTCCGGCCTGTCGTCCGCCCCCTTGCCGTCATCGAGCAACTGCGCGGCGGGCCCGGAGAGGATGCGCAGCTGCAGCTCGTGCAGCGCGACGGCGCGCAGCATCAGGCGCTGCTCGCTCACGCGGATGGGCGCCTCCGGCGTGACGAGGTCGAGGCGGTTGACCCCCGGCTGCAGCTCGACGCCCGGCAGCTCCATTTCCTTCATCGCCGCGTCGAGGCTGACATGGGAGCATTCCCGGCCGTTGAGCAGGAGGCGCAGCGTGCGCGGACCCTCGCCGCTGACAACCAGACGCACAAAGACCCGCAGCGGACGCGGAAACGGATTGAAATACGACAACGAGGCGGAGCCATTCGTCCAGTGCGGCAGGAACGCAGGCTCGCCGACCGCCCGCCGGTTCCAGCCCCGGCCGAAGGTGAACGTCCGCGCGAGCGGCAGCTGCGGGTGCTCGGCCGGATGCAGCAGGACGACGACCTGGTTCTTCAGCGGCCCGGAGAGGGTCTCGGCCCGCCCGGCCGCCGCGAACTCCGCCTGGAGCCGCGCGGCGTTGTCCGGGTAGCCCTGCCGGTTCACGTAGATCGCGGCGAAGCCGTAGGATTCCAGGGCGCGCACGAGCGCCGCGGGGGCCATCCGCCGGCAGTCGAGCTGCCAGGCGCCGCGCGCCCGGTTCTTGCTTTCACCGTAGGAGAACCGCGTGGTGCGCGTGGCGAGGTAGGGACGGAAATGGTCGTATTCGTTGACCCGCAGCTGCGGCAGCCCCTCCGGAAAATCCAGGATGGGAAGCTGGAACACCATGGCACCGGGCGGGAGCCGCCGCTCGAGCTCCTGCCCCAGCTGGCGGTCGCTGCCGACCTGCTCGGCGATCGTCCGTTCCGACTCCGCATCCGGCCGCGTCGGCAGCTGATCCCAGAGGCCGACGAGTCCGACCAGGCCCGCCAGAGTCAGCCGCCAGCCCGGCCGCCACGGCCGCGTCAGGCGCGACAGGCGCGCGACCAGAAACAGCAGCGCCAAGCCGAAGAGGAAGATGCTGTACCGGTTCGAGGCGCGAAAGATGTCCAGCCCGAAAAAGAACGCCAGGATGTTGTTGATGCCGCCGATGGAGGAGAACAGCAGGATCCAGACGGCCGTCAGCGAGTAGCCCACCACGAGGCGCCGCCGGTCCATCAGCAGGCCGCGGATGAACGCCCCCAGCATCCAGAGCAGCCCCACGGCGCCCGCCAACCCGAGGTAGGGCGAAAAGGTTTCGCCGCGCCAGTCCGACCAGCGCAGGTAGCGGTAGCCCAGCGCCGCCAGCCAGGTGCTGTGGTGTCGGCTGGACGGCACGAACAGCTCGATCGGCTTGAGGCCGTAGATCTCGGTGCCGGCGTAGTTGCGCACCAGCAGCGGCGTCCCGCCCTCGTCGATCACATTGAGCGCGATGTGCGCGTGGATCGCCGCAAACACCGCCAGCGACAGCGCCGCGCAGATCGCGCCCAGGCGCACGCCGGGTGACCAGCGCGACTTCAGCCAGCGCACGAGGACCGCCCACGCCAGCAGCTGAAGGTAAAGAAACAGGTTGTAGGGGTTGCTCGCCCCCAGCGCCACCGCGCCGGCATAGCAGAGCCAGCGCCACGCCGGGCGCATCGTGGCGCGCCGCCCCGCCGCGACGAGCCAGGCGGTGAACAGGGCCAGCGGCACCGTGTAGGTGAAGGTCAGCCACAGGTGCGGCAGCCCGCGCGTGGCGCTGTAGAACGAGAAGGCGAAGAGCAGCGCCCCCGGCAGCGCCCATTCCCAGCGGTGCCGGAGCAGGCGCGCGACGAGGTAGAACGACCACGCCGCGGTCAGGTGCGCCAGCAGCAGCGCCACGTTGGTCGCCGCCGCCGCGCCGGTCAGGCGCGCGAGCAGGCCCAGCCCGAAGTTGGCCAGGTCGTCCGAGCCCGGGTACTCGTTCCAGTTGGCGATCAGCGGCGCCCCCAGCCGGTGGATGTAGTGGGAGCGGAACGGCACCAGGTCGCCTTCCGACGCCGCCTGGATGCGGGCGAGATTCTCCAGCGAATCGCCGGTGTAATCGAGGGGCAGCGTCCAGGCCGCCGGCGTCAGGCGGTGGTTCTGCCAGCACCAGATCGCCGCCGTGAGCAGGGAGAGTGCCGTAAATCGCAGCAGGCCTGCGCGGGTTGCCTTGATGGCAAAGGGCAAGGGGTAACGAGAGTTGATGACCGGACTGCTGGCGCGGCGCGCCGGGGGTGGCGGCGGCGCCGTGCCGCCCACCATCAAATCAGCCGCCGGAACCCTGACAAGCCCGGGGAAGCTGGAAAATTGCACATTCCATCCGGACCCGCGGGCGCTCCGCCCTCACGGCCGGGAGCCGGCCGCCGGCGCCGGTTCGGCGCGCACCGCCTCGATCACGAAGTTGCGGAGATTGAATGCCAGCGGCCGCTGCGATTCGATTTCCGTCTCGGGCACGATCGGCGGCCTGTCCGTTTCAAACCGCCAGGGATTGTCGCCCGGCGTCAGTCGCATCCGCGCCAGGCGCACCGCCGTTCCGGCGCGGTTGACCGGCCCCTCCCAGCGCAGCGCGGCGCCCTGGTAGATCCGCACGCGGCGCTCGTCCAGCGCCCGCAGGTCGAAGCGCAGGTTCACCTCGACGGGGACGGCCTGGGGATTGTGGATGCGCAGCTCGGCCGGCCCGCGGCTCCAGCGCCAGTATTCCCGCCGCGATTTCTCCGGCTCGTACCAGGCACCGCCGAACGCGACCGAGATCGGCTGCTCGTCGGGCGCCCGCCACACGTTGACCGGGCCCTCCAGCCGGTAGCTCTCCAAGGCCGGCGGCCGCAGCTCGTCGACCGCGCTGACCGCGGACAGGTTGCCGAGCAGCAGCACGGGCCACCACCGCAGGCCGCGTGGAACGAGCACGTTGAAGGCCAGCGTCAGCGGCACGACGACGCGCGCGGCCGCGCCGGGAAAGCCGTCCCACACCGCCGGGCCGAGAAAGATCAGGAGCACCGCGAACGGCGC
>Ga0335077_10013316_pt1 | contig 10283 bp, 10 predicted proteins | sample Lox_Sample_31_FD_207151 | JGI IMG/M metagenome (GOLD analysis project Ga0335077, IMG submission 207151) | Soil microbial communities from Loxahatchee National Wildlife Refuge, Florida, United States - Lox_Sample_3.1 | ecosystem: Environmental > Terrestrial > Soil > Wetlands | place: USA...
AACGCGATGGCCATCTCGATCAGGCTGATCCGGGCTTCGCTGGCAAGCTTGGCGAGCTGCCCGGCGGCCTCAAGCTTGCGCTGGTTTTCCGGCAGGGACAGGTCGAACCGGTTGGCGAGGGCCTGCCGGGCGGCGGAGAACGGCCCTTCGGCATCGGTGCCTGTGCGGTACCGTCCGGTGAGCCAGCCGCCGGCCAGCGGGCTGTAGGACAGGACGCCCATCCCGTACCGGGCGCAGGTGGGCAGCACGTCGTTCTCGATGCCGCGGGTAAGGATGGAGTAGGTGGGCTGCTCGCAGGTGAACCGTTCCCGGGCGCGGTCCCGGGCGGTCCACTGCGCCTCCACGATCGCCGACACCGGCCAGGTGGAGTGCCCGGCATAACGGACCTTCCCGGCCCGGATCAGATCGGTCAGCGCGCCAAGGGTCTCATCCAGGTCGGTAGCGGGGTCGTAGCGGTGGACCTGGTACAGGTCGATCCAGTCGGTGCCGAGTCGCCGCAGCGAGTTCTCGGCCTCGCGGATGACCCAGCGGCGGGAGTTGCCGCGCTGGTTGGGGTCCTCGCCCATCGGCATGTGCACCTTGGTGGCCAGCACGATGTCGTCCCGCCGGCCGGCGATGGCCTTGCCGGTGATCACCTCGGACTCGCCGTGCGAGTACACGTCGGCGGTGTCGATGAAGTTGATGCCGGCGCCGAGTGCCCGGTGGATGATCTTGATGCTCTCGTCGTGATCTTTGGTGCCCCACTCGCCGAACATCATGGCGCCGAGGCACAGCTTGCTGACCTGGACGCCGGTGCGTCCCAAGGGCCGGTATTCCATCGCTGGCTCCTTTACTCAGGTGCCGGTGACCGGCGGAATGCTGTATTCGGTGTCGGTGACCTGGTCGCCCCATTCGGTTTCCGGTCCCTGCCCGTCGCCGGGGCCTTCCCACATAGCCAGGTGGGTCATGAAGTGGTCCGGGGCGGCGCCGTGCCAGTGCCATTCGCCGGGCGGCGTCCAGATCGTGTCACCGGGCCGGATCAGGGTGACCTCGCCGCCGCGGGACTGGACCAGCCCGGTCCCCTCGAGCACGTGCAGCGTCTGCCCCCGGGCGTGCGAATGCCACGCGTTCCGGGCGCCGGGGGCGAACCAGACCACGTTGACCCGGATCCGGGACGGTTCCTTCCCGTGGGCGATGACGTCGTACCAGGCATCACCGGTGAACGTCTCCGCCGGGGCCTTCACGGTGGGCTGTTCCGGCAAGAACTCCACGTTTACTGTCCTCCTTGTGCCGGGCCGCCTGGCACGAGACGGATCGTCGCGGCCCGTGCCTGGGGGCTGGTGATGTGGCCGATGATGTCCGCCGCGTACCTGCGGTACTTGGCCCGGTAGGCGCCGTCGATCTGATCGCCGGGATCGTCACCGGGGTCGGTGAAAGTGACGTCCTTGCTGACGCCGCCGACCTGGATGTGTCCTTCGTGACGCACCTGGGTGCCGCGAAACCAGGCGCTGCCGCGCCCGTTGACCGACCGGACATACAGGTCATCGCCGAGCCGGACCACCCAGATGATCCGCGGGCTGGTCAGCGTGCCGTCGCCGCGCCGGGACGCGATACGCAACTCGTCGGTTCCGGCGATCTTGCCGAGTTCGCCGCTTGTCCACGCAGCCATCGGACGTGCCCCCTCCTCGTGAATACCAACTCAGGGCCGGATCAGGACTTTCAGCGCCCGGCGGTCCGCCATCGCCCGGTACCCGTCCGGCGTCTGGTCAAGGCCGATGGTGCGGTCGAACACCCGGCCCGGCTGGAGGCTGCCGTCCAGGACGCCGGGCAGCAGCTCCGGGATGTAAGCGCGGGCGGGCGCGACGCCGCCGGTCAGGGTGATGTTGCCCATGAAGGTGCCGAAATCCATCGGGACCTCGGTGTACTGCGGGGCGCCGACCCGGCTGACCGTGCCGCCGTCGCGAGTCACGCCGAGCGAGGTCGCGATCGCATCCGTGGTGCCGACGCATTCCAGCACCGCCTGGGTGCCGTCGCCGCCGGTCAGCTCCCGGACCAGCTCGATCCCCTCGGCGCCGCGCTCGGCGACCACGTCGGCGGCGCCGAACTCCCGGCCCAGGTCGGTGCGGTCCTTGTGCCGGCCCACCAAGATGATCCGCTCGGCGCCCAGGCAGCGGGCGGCCAGCACCGCGCACAGCCCGACCGCGCCGTCCCCGATCACCGTCAGCTTGGTGCGCGGGCTGACCCGGGCCGTTACCGCGGCGTGGTGGCCGGTGCAGAACACGTCCGAGAGGGTCAGCACGGAGGGTAGCAGCGCCTCGTCCGCCCGAGCCGGGATCTTGACCAGGGTGCCCGGGGCCTGCGGTACCCACACCGCCTCGCCCTGGCCGCCGTCCAGGTCACCGCCCCACGGGCCGCCGTGTCGGCACGAGGTCCGCAGGCCCTCCCGGCAGAAGCCGCAGGTGCCGTCCGACCACACGAACGGGGCGATGACCAGGTCGCCGCGGCGGAGGCCGGGCACGTCCGGGCCGGTGTCCTCGACCACGCCGAGGAACTCATGTCCCATCCGGCTGCCGTGCCCGCTCGCGGGCACCGACCCGTACGGCCACAGGTCGCTGCCGCAGATACACGACTGCGGCACCCGCACCACCGCGTCGGCGGGTTCGGTGATCCTCGGGTCGGGCACGTCCTCGACCCGCACGTCCCCGGCACCGTACATCAACGTCGCACGCATCAGCATTTCTCCTATATGCCTACGCCGCTTTGTCATCATGATCAGCCTCAGCCACGTCCGGTCCCCGCTGCCGCTCATCCCCCGGCGTCATCCATCAAACCCCGCGCGGCGACGGTGAGGGAGAGCCTGTCGTTCCAGGTACTGGCAGGGCCCCCCAGCACCGCGATTCCCGTCTCGTCAGACGCTGGCGTCCTGGGCGCGGCCAGCCGGCCGCAGAAGGCTGGCGGCAGTAGTGACGAGCACCGTCAGCTCGGCGACCAGCAAGCTGACACGCAGGCCACGGGTGAAGGCTCCCTGGGCGGCGACTAGCGCGCCGAAGACCGCGACCGCGATCGCGCCGCCAAGCTGGCGCGAGGCATTCAGCGCCCCGCTGGCCGTTCCGGCCAGCCCGGCGGGGGCCGCGTCGAGCAGCAGCGCGGTCACCGACGGGGACCGCCAGGGAACCGCCGCCGACGCCGACCAGGATCACCAGCACCACCACCACCCAGGCCGGCGCGCCGTCCGCTGCCAGGCACAAGATCGCCAGGCCCGCCGCGATCAGCAACTGCCCGGTGACGGCCTGGGCACGCGGGGAGATCCGCCGCTCGGCACGCGCCCCGGCCAGGTTCCCGGCGGCGGTCAGCGCCGTCATCGGCACGAACGCCAGCCCGGTCGCCGGCGCGGACAGCCCGCGCTGCTGCTGAAGAACCAAGCTGAGCAAGAACAGCATGCCGTAGAACCCGACGTTCAGCCAGAACCCCACCGCCACCGGCACGGCCACCGCCCGGGACCGGAACAGCCCCGAGGGCAGCACCGGATGCGCCACCCGCGCCTCGACCAGCACGAACACGGCCAGGGCCGCCGCCCCCACCGCGAACGCCGTCACCACTGGCGGGGTGCCGAACCCGGCGGCGCCGCCCTCGATCAGCCCGTAGGTGATTCCGCCCAGGCCCAGCACGGCGGTCACCTGCCCCGCCCAGTCGAACGGCACCGGCCGCCGCGCTGAGCGCGCCACCCGGGCCAGCAGGACCAGCGCGGCCACGCCCACCGGGAGGTTGACGAAGAAGATCATCCGCTAGCTCACCGGGGTCAGCACCCCGCCGAGCACCGTGGTGCTGCCGGCCTCGCTGGCGTTCCTGCGTGAGGCGTTCCCGGACCAGGTGACGCGGGCGCGGGCGGTGTCGGTATGGGCGGCCGGCGGTGCGGTCGGCCGGGCCCGGCCCCCGCGCCCTGCACCAGCCGCGCCCCGGCCAGCACCCCCAGGACCGGCGCCAGGCCCTACGCCGCCGACGCCGCCACGAACACCCCCGCGTCCCGGGGCTGCGCAGAGAAGAGATCGCGATGCTGGCCGGGGTCAGCATCGACTACTACACCGCCTGGAACGCGGCAACGCCCGCGGCGCCTCCGACACCGTCCTGGGAGCACTGGCCAGCGCACTCCAGCTGGACGAGGCCGAACGCGCCCACCTGTTCGACCTGGTGCACGCGGCCAGCGCCAGCACCACTGTCCGGGCACCACGCCGGGCCGCGCGGCAGCAGGTGCGCCCGGCGGTACAGCGCATTCTGGACTCGATGACCACCGCCCCGGCCTACCTGCGTGACGGGCACCTGGACATCCTCGCTGCCAACCAGCTCGGCCAGGCCCTGTTCTCCCCGGTCTTCGACAGCCCCGCCAACCCCGGGCGGTTCCTGTTCCTCGACCCCCGCGCGAGTGAGTTCTACCTGGACTGGGAGGCCATGGCCCGGGATACTGTGGCGATGCTCAGGTCGCTGGCCGGGCACAACCCCCACGACCGCGCCTTGTCCAACCTGATCGGGGAACTGTCCACCCGCAGCGACGCCTTCCGGCAGCTGTGGGCCGCGCACAATGTCCGGTGCCACCGCAGCGGCACCAAGCGCTTCCGCCACCCGGTCGTCGGCGACCTCACCCTCGCCTTCGAGGCACTCGACCTGGCCGCCGACGACGGCCTGCGGCTCAGCATCTACACCGCCGAACCCTGCACCCCCTCCCACGACGCGCTCAATCTGCTGGCCAGCTGGGCCGCAACTGCTGGCCAGGACCGGGCCACCCGCGCGGCAGACCGGGCCTGACCAGCGATCGCCATCGTTCCCCAGCCGCAGATGCCAGAAGCGGGCTCCCGTAACTCACGCTTTCCGTCCCTCGGTGGTCCACGCCTCGTGGATCCGCGGGCGTGACCAGTGCCGGCGGTACCCGCGGCAATACGCTGAGCCAGGTCCTCGGCTGGCCCGTCGGGGTGTGAGCTGCTAGGCCTGGTCCTGGTCGTTGCCCTGGGCGCCGCAGTCGCGGTGTCCGGGCTTGCCGGGCGCCGGCTCGGCGTCGCACCGCCGGTGCCGCTGCTGGCCTAATCGATGAGGTCATCGACGCCCACCCAAAGCGTGGATCAGCCGGCCCAGGCGCTCGGGCCGCAGCACCCGAATGTCGCGGACCCGCTGGGAGGCTGGTGCGTCTGCTGCTGCGGTGGCGGTCAGGCCCCAGCGGGCACTAGTCCGGCCAGGAGCTGCTGGACGCGGGCATCGATGTTGTCGCGGATAGGCCGGACCTGATCGATCGTCTTGCCGCCGGGTCGTCCAGTTTTCAGTCGAGGTAGCGCCTACCCGGGTAGATGGGGCTGGCATCACCGCAGCCCATGGTGATGACCACATCTGCGGCTTGCACGGCGTCGCCGCTGAGGGCTTGGCGAACCCGTCATCGCAGCCGCGGTCACGTACACGACGGTGATCGCCAGGTAGTAGCCCGGGCCGGCGCGAGTGTGCCGCAGAGCAGCCCGTGCGCGGCCAGCGCCCCGGCCGCCCTGCCGGGTGCCCGGACGTCCGCGGATGGCGCCGATGCCGATGACCGCCCAGCTCAGCGGGCAGACTGCCAGGAATATCTGCAGGTGAACGGCGGCATAGATCAGGTCGTGGTACTCGGCAGCCTGATACGAGCCGGTCAGATGCAACACCCGTAGAACCCCCCGATGTCGAGCACCACCGCGGCCGCTCGGGCGGCCAGCACGCCACCGGACGGCTGGCCGCCCGCGGCAACGCCCCGCTGGAACAACAGGACAGCGCGCGCAGCGCCAAGGCGACTGGCGCGGACAGGCCGGAAAGCCGGGCCGACCATGCCAATCAGCACTTGCGCGGACATTCGGCTAGGTGGTGTGCCGCTCGGTGGTGTGCGGCCGGCTTGCAGCCAGGCGGAAGCGGCGTAGCCGCAGGCTGTTGGATACCACGAACACGGAGCTGAAGGCCATCGCGGCGCCGGAGATCAGCGGGTTGAGCAGCCCGAAGGCAGCGAGCGGGATCGCTGCGACGTTGTAACCGAACGCCCAGAACAGGTTTCCCTTGATCGTGCGCAGGGTCCGTCTGGACAGGCCGATCGCGTCCGGCACCGCCCGCAGGTCACCGCGGACGAGGGTCAGGTCGCTGGCCTCGATGGCGGCGTCGGTACCGGTGCCCATCGCCAGCCCGAGGTCGGCTTGGGCGAGCGCGGCCGCATCGTTCACGCCGTCGCCGACCATCGCGACCACCCGGCCGGCGTCTTGCAGCCGCTTGATCACGTCCACCTTGCCGGCGGGAAGTACCTGCGCGATCACCTCTTTGATGCCGACCTGCGCGGCTACAGCCCCGGCGGCGCGGGTGTTGTCGCCGGTCAGCAGCACCGGCCGCAACCCCATGCCGCAGAGCCTGGCGATCCCCTCAGCCGAGGTCAGCTTCACTGTGTCGGACACCACAAACACGCCCCGCACGCGGCCGTCCCAGCCGGCGTAGACGGTGGTCTGGCCGGTCGCTTCGGCCTCCTCAGCCCGCGCGGCGAGGTCGGCCGGGACCGGCTGCGCGCACTGCGATTCCAGCCAGCTGCGGCGGCCGGCCAGCACCGCGTGGCCGCCGACGACGCCGGCGACGCCGCGGCCCTGGTGGCTGGTGAAACCCGCCACCGCCGGCAGGTCGCTCCCGAGCTGCTCCCGGGCGCCGGTGGCGATGGCCGCCGCGATCGGGTGCTCGGAGGCGTGCTCGACCGCGCCGACCAGGCGCGCCAGCTCGCGCGCGTCTTCGCCCGGTGCGGCGAAGACCGCGGCCAGGCTGATCCGCCCGCTGGTGATGGTGCCGGTCTTGTCCAGCACCACGGTGTCGATGGTGCGGGTGGATTCCAGCACCTGCGGCCCTTTGATCAGGATGCCCAGCTGGGCGCCGCGGCCCGTGCCGACCAGCAGCGCCGTCGGGGTGGCGAGCCCCAGCGCGCACGGGCAGGCGATGATCAGCACGGCGACCGCGGCGGTGAATGCGGCCACGGCGGGCTGCCCGGCTGCCAGCCATGACAGCAACGTCACGACGGCGATGGCGATCACGACCGGGACGAAGACCGCCGACACCCGGTCGGCCAGCCGCTGCACCGGTGCCTTGCCGCTCTGCGCGTCCGCCACCAGCCGGGCGATCTGGGCGAGCTGGGTAGCGGCGCCGACCCGGCTCGCCCGGACCACCAGCCGGCCGCCGACGTTCACGCATGAGCCGGTCACCGGGTCGCCTGGTATGACCTCGGCCGGTACCGGCTCACCGGTGACCATCGAGGTGTCGACGGCGGAGCTGCCGGATTCGACGACGCCGTCGGTCGCGATCTTCTCCCCCGGCCGCACCACGAACCGGTCACCGACCGTGAGCTGCTCCACCGGAATCCGAACCTCGCGGCCGTCCCGCAGCACCGCGACATCTTTCGCGCCCATCGACGCCAGCGCCCGCAACGCGGCGCCAGAGCGCCGCTTGGCGCGGGCCTCGAAATAACGGCCGGTGAGGATCAGCACCGTCACGCCGGCGGCCACGTCGAGGTAGATGGCGTCCGCCGTCGCGCCGTGCGCCAGCAAGGCAAAGCTGGTATGCAGGCCCGGTTGCCCGGCGCTGCCGAAGAACAGCGCGTATAGGGACCAGAGGTAGGCGGCGCTCACCCCGGCCGAGATCAGGGTGTCCATGGTCGCCGCGTGGTGCCGGGCATTGGTGAAGGCGGCGCGGTGGAAGGGCCACGCCCCCCACACCGCCACCGGCGAGGCCAGGGTCAGCGACAGCCACTGCCAGTTGCGGAACTGGGCCGCGGGCACCATCGCCAGCACCACCACAGGTACCGCAAGCGCCGCCGACACCAGCAGCCGCTGCCGCAGCGAGGCCGCTTCATCCCGATCGGGGGCGCGCCCGCCTGCTTCCAGCTTCGCCTCGGCCGGCGGGGGAACAGGCAGGACCGCCGTGTAGCCGGCCTGCTCGACAACCGCGATCAGCTCATCCGTGCTGATCCTGGCCGGAAAGCGCACCCGCGCCCTCTCGGTGGCGAAATTGACCGTCGCGGCGACGCCGTCAAGCCTGTTGAGCTTCTTCTCCACCCGCGCCGCACACGACGCACATGTCATCCCGCCGATCGCAAGGTCCGCACATTGCTCACCGTCGCCTGGCGCTCTCGCCGGCCGTTCCTCGGTAACCGTGCTCATCGGCTCATTCCTCACTCCCGGTACGCCGCTTGCGGTCAGGCCGCGACCATGCGGTAGGCGCCGGCCTCGTCAAGCGCCGCGGCGACCGCCTGGTCGGTGATCGCCTGATCGGTGATCGCCTGGTCGGTGACCGGTATGTCAGTGGTCACGGTTACCCGGGACTTCCCGCCAGGGACCAGGTCGACCGCCACCGCGCGCACCCCGCCGAGTCCCTCCAGTTCCTGTGTGACCGCGCGGGCACCGTGCTCGCACGTCATCCCGGTCGGCAGGTAGATCGTCGTTACCACGTCACGCCTTCCCACGTCTCATTCGTTCTGCGCTCACGACCGCACCACAATCGCCGCACCTAGGTGGCGCTGCCGATCACAGCAACTGCCCTGGCGCTGATTTCCTGGCGCTTCCGTCGTCTGACCACGGCTACTGCCGAACCCAACATGCCCACGGCGCGATGACCCGGGGTAGAGCCGTGGGTCCCGTCCCCCCGGGACGGATAGCCCCTACCCCCACCGGGTACCGACGACGGCGGGTCTTCCCCCGCCTGTACGAAAGCCAGGCGCTGTTGGTTGTCCGGTCATGCCAGCGGGATCTGCCGGGCGGTGACGGCTTCGGCCAGGTACTCCGGGATGTCCCGGATCCGCAAGGTCCCGGCCGCCGCGTAGCGCAGGTTGATGAGACAGGTGCGGGCACATCGTCACGCAGACCGGCGCGACGGTCGGCCGCGCCGATTTACGGTCGGCCGCGCCGATTAGACGAAGCGGGGATGCTGCGGCTGGCGGTGTAGGCGGCGACGCCGGTGAGCAGGATCGCGAAGGCGAGGGTGAGCCGGGCGGGATGGGCCCGGGAGGCGACGCGATGACCGGCGAGCGAGCCGGCGATCGCCGCCGCAGTGAAGACCGCGAGCAGTGGCCAGTCGAGGTGGCTGTAGCCGTCGAGCCGGGCGAGCAGCGCGGCGGCACTGTTGATCGCGATGACCAGCAACGAGGCGCCGACCGCGAAGCCGCCGCGACCAGCATTAACGCGGCGAACGCGGTCAGCAGGATGTGCGGATCGGCGCTCGCCAACAGCCGGGCACCCGCGAAGGATCCGGCAACGCCGATCAGCCCGAAGACCATTCCCTGAGCGAGGCGGACGTGCCCGGCGCGGGCGTGCGCGGCCATACCGGTGAGCGCGGTGATCCCCAAGATCAGCAGCGACCCAGTCGGGGCGCCGGACCGGCACACCGTCACCAGCGGGCGGCCCGCGGCGCGTACGACAGGTGGGTGAAGGTGTGCCCCGGCGTGGCGAGCACGGGCTAACGCTTGACTGACCGCGGTGAGGCAGGCTTGGTCAGCCGCAGCCATCCTTCGGCGAACAGCCAGCCCGCCAGCACGTCGCTGGGCCAGTGCACCCCCAGGTACACTCGGCTCGCCCCAGTCACCAGCGCGGCGGCCAGGCACGCGGCATGTGTGCGGGCGCGCCCGGCCCCCGCGGCGCGGGCGGCCGCGCCGGCGGCCAGAGCCGCAAGCGTGATGTGCTTGGACGGCAGGCTGAACCCCTCCGGTTCGGCCAGCCAGGCCGAAGCGGGCGGCCGCGGCTGCGCCACCACCCGCGACATTAGGCGCCGCACCCTCGCTCCGCTGGCCACAACCAGCACCGGCGCGTAGGCACGGCGCCGGCCGCCCCGCCGTACTGCGGTGACGGCAGCGACGGCTACGGCGAGATAGGCGACTTCAGGTTCGGCCAGGGCGCTGGTCACCCGCGCCGCGGCGACACCGGCCGGGTGCCGCCGCGCCCGCACAACCGCGAAGACCCGGCGATCAAGGTGATCGAGGCGGCGGCCTTCCCGCGACTGGGCGGCGACCAGCCCGAGCGCCGCGATCAGCGCAGCGCCGCTGCCCGCCCTTAACACAGCGCGCATGCCAGCTCCCTCATCCACGCGGCCTGCACGGGCAGGGCTGCGCCCAGCCGGGGCGGCGCCGCCATGGTGGCACGCGTGTGGTCATGGCGGCATCCGCGCCCGTGTACGCCCCGTGCGTGATGAGCAGAGAACGCCACCGGCATACCGCAGTAGTCCGGGCGAGGCCTCGTCGCGCTCCATTCTCCGTGATCAGTAAGCCGTGCGCATCCTGGTGGCGGGTAGCCTGG